>Ga0078894_10004054_pt1 | contig 11166 bp, 9 predicted proteins | sample LauGreSu1BDMLBSD_2_FD_67506 | JGI IMG/M metagenome (GOLD analysis project Ga0078894, IMG submission 67506) | Freshwater lake microbial communities from Lake Michigan, USA - Su13.BD.MLB.SD (version 4) (version 4) | ecosystem: Environmental > Aquatic > Freshwater > Lake | place: Lake Michigan, USA... | reverse complement strand
CCGCCGTTGTAGGGAATGTGCACGATGAACAGGCCGGCCGCTTTCTTGAACATCTCGCCAGCCAGATGACCCGCGCTGCCATTGCCGCCGCTGCCGTAGTTGAGCCGGCCTGGGTTGGCTTTGGCATAGGCGATCAGATCGCCCAGGCTGTTGATCTTGAGCCTTTGAGCGGTGTCAGCATTCATCACCAGCACATTGGGTACCCGCAGCATTTGCGTGATGGGCGTGAAGTCGCTGGTCGCGTTGTAAGGCATCTTGCTGTAGAGCCAGGGGTTGATGGCATGGGTGGCCACCGCTGCAATGCCTATGGTCAAGCCGTCGGGCGCTGCCTTGGCCACCAGATCAGCACCGATGTTGCCGCCGCCGCCAGGCCTGTTTTCAATGATGACCGTACCCAGGCTGGCTTGCACCCGCTCGGCCAAGAGCCGTGCTGTGACGTCGATCGGTCCGCCCGGGGCATAGGGCACGATGATGCGTAGCGGCTTGCCCTGCGCCCAGGCAGTGAGCGCGGTGGGTGCGGCCAGGGCGGCGGCCAGCAGGCTGCGGCGCCGGGGTGCATAGGCTAGTGTCATGGCTGTCTCCTCCAGAAACTGCGGTCAGGCGCGGGCCTTGTCGGCCTCGGTGGTGAATGAATCAGCGAAAAACTCTTCTTCGGGCAGGCCGGCGCTGGCGCTGAAGTCGGCCCGGGCCGAATCGACCACGATGGGCGCGCCGCAGGCGTAGACCTGGTGGCCTGAGAGGTCAGGCAGGTCTTGCAACACCGCTCTGTGCACAAAGCCGGTGCGGCCTTGCCATTGGTCTTCAGGCAAGGCGTCAGAGACCACCGGCACATAACGCAGATGGGGCATTTCGCGGCAGCGCTCTTCGATCCAGTCGTGCATATACAGGTCAGCCGGCCGCCGGCCGCCCCAGTACAGCACAGCAGGGCGTGTGATGTTCTTGAACTGCATATGCTCAATCAGGGCCTTGATCGGCGCAAAACCGGTGCCCGATGCCAGCAAGACCATGGGCTTGTTGCTGGTTTCGCGCAGGTAGAAGCTGCCGTAGGGGCCTTCGATGCGCAGGATGTCTTTCTCCTTCATCGTCGAAAACACCGTGTCGGTGAACTTGCCGCCTGGCATGTGGCGCAGATGCAGCTCGATGGACGGCGACTGGGCCTGGGTGTGCGGCGCGTTGGCCATGGAGTAGCTGCGCCGGTCACCATCGCGCAGGAGGAATTCCACATACTGCCCAGCGTGGTACTTGAAGACCTCGTTGGCCGGCAGCTGCAGCCCGACGATCATCACATCGTGCGAGGCGCGCTTCAGGCCATTGACCCGCGCAGGCATCTTGCGCACCGCAAAAGCGCCTTCCTCACCGACCTGGCGCGACTCGATCACCAGGTCGCTGTGCGGCAGTGCGCAGCAGGCCAGCATCAAACCCTGGGCTTCTTCCTGCTCAGACAGCGCCTTGGATTGGTGCGGCCCATGGCTCACCTGGCCCTCGAGCTTTTTGCACTTGCAGGAGCCACAGGCGCCGTCCTTGCAGCCGTAGGGCAGGCCTATGCCCTGACGGATGGCGGCGGCAAGCACGGTCTCGCCGTCCTGGGTGCTGAATGTGCGGCCACTGGGCTCGACCTTCACCTTAAAACTCATCTTGGTATCCTTGGGCTTTTGCTTCTATGGATGGCCGCGTGCTGATTGCCGGCCCAAACCACGATTTTGCCCTCCTTTGCCGCCAGCCCCGTCAACCTCCATGCAGCCCGCCCCGGCGCGCTGCCGGCGCGCTTTCGCCGTCAGCGGGTGCTGATCGTCGGCTGCGGCGATGTCGGCCAGCGGGTCGCCCAGCTCCTGCCCAAGCGCGTGCAGGTCCTGGCCCTGACCTCCTCGCCCGAGCGCCTGCCCGCGCTGCGCCGCCTGGGCCTCATGCCCCTGGTGGGTAATCTGGATATGCCGAGGACCTTGAGCCGCCTGGCCGGCCTGGGCACACGGGTGCTGCACCTAGCACCCCCGCCGCAGGAGGGCCTGGCCGATTGGCGGCTCGACCCGCGAACCCGGGCGCTCATGCGCGCTCTGAGCCTGCGGCCGGCGCCGCAGGCGCTGGTCTACGGCTCCACCAGCGGCGTCTACGGTGATTGCGGCGGCGCGCGCATCGACGAGACCCGGACGCTCGCCGCCCACACCCCCAGGGCCCAGCGGCGGGTGGATGCTGAAGCTCAGGTGCGGTTTTACGGTCGCCACGCGGGCGTGCCTGCCCATATTCTGCGCATTCCTGGCATCTATGCGCCCAATCGGGAAGGCGGCACGCCCAGGGGCCGGCTGCTCAAAGGCACACCCGTGCTGCGCGAGCAAGACGATGTCTACACCAACCATATTCACGCTGACGATCTGGCGCGGGCCTGCATTGCCGCTCTCTGGCGTGGCCGGCCGCAGCGGGTGACGAATGTCTGCGACCAGACCGAATTGAAGATGGGCGACTACTTTGATCTGGCGGCCGACCTGTACGGCCTGCCACGCCCGCAGCGCATCGCCCGCGAAGGCGCCTCTGAGCAGCTGCCGCTGATGGTGCTGAGCTTTATGAGCGAGTCGCGCCGCTTGGATAACCGGCGCTTGCTGCAGGAGCTGCGCTTACGCCTGCACTACCCGACGGTGGTCGAGGGCTTGGGCGCCGCCTGAGCGTTGCTCAAGCTCAGATGCCGGTGGCCTTGCGCAAATGGGCCATGCGGTCTTGCGGCTGCACCACCACCGTGTTGACGTCGGCGCCTTGCAGCACCGTCAGCTTGACGGGCTCTTGCGGGGTGGCTCGGTCCCAGAGCTTTTTGTAGAAGGCCTCCAGCGAGGCGACCTTGTTGCCATCGACCGCCAGCACCACATCGCCGGCTTTGAGGCCGGCTTTTTGCGCCGGGCTGTCTTCGCTGACCCGCAGCACCTGCACCCGTCCGCCGCTTTCGCCCGAGGTCAGACCCAGCCAGGGCCGGATGCTCAGGCGGCTGGTGCCCGACTTCTGCATCTCGCTCAGGATGGGCTTGAGCAGATCGACCGGCACGAACATATTGCCCGGCATGCGGCGGTTCTCGCCCATGGCGTCCATCACCAGCAGCGAGCCTATGCCCAGCAGCTCGCCTTTTTGGTTGAACAGGGCTGCGCCGCTGTGGTTGCCGTTTCCGGCCATCACCGGCGGGCTGGTAAACAGGGCGCTGTCGATGTGGTATTCCCAGCTGCCTGAAAAAGCCCGTTTGCTCACCAGTCGCGTCAGGCTGACATCGGCCTCAATGTTGGTGTCGGTCGAGCCGATTGCTGCCATCAGAGCCTCTCCGGTCTGCACGCTGGCCTGGCTGCCCAGCTCGACCGGGGCCACCCCCGCCATCGGCAGCAGGGGGCGGATCAGGCCGAAGCCCGTGGCCAGGTCATAGCCGACCGCCACCGCCGGCAGGGTCTTGTTGTCCTGGGTGACGATGCGAATGTCCTGCGCCTCCAGCATCAGATAGCCTATGGTCAAGATCAGCCCGTCCGAACCGATGACCACCCCCGAGCCCGCCCTTTCCTTTCCCAGGGTGGCGGTGGACCGGGCCTCATCGGCGGCCGTCACCCGCACGCCCACCACCGCCGCGCTGGCCCGGCTGAGCGCATCGACCACTGCTGCCTGGCTGGCGTCTGGGCTGGCTGTTGGGCTGGCTATCGGACTGGCTATTGGGCTGCCAGGTGCCTGCGCCCACAAGGGCGCCGCGCTCAGGCAAGCCAGCGCGCTCAGGCCGATGAGGCAGTAGCGACGTGTAGACGCAGCAAAGAAGGCGGTCATGTTTTTCTCCGGGGAGGTGCGGGGTCAGTGCGGTGCTGGTGCTCGGCAGTACCCGACAGCATGGACTTCTCGATGTTCAGAGAATGCGCCTGAATGTGAAACCCTGCAAGCACATCGGTGAATGGCCCGAACTTTAATTCGGGCGTTTTTCGTACTTGTGGGGATGGGAGGTGGCTGATTCTGGGGCTATGTCGGAGCTGTTGGTGAGTTGTCAGGGGCCGCTGCGAAACAGATGATGCAGCGCTTTGACTATGCGCTGGCTTGGCTGTGGTGCTGGGGCTGTTTCCCTCGTTCCACATAGCCCAGGGTGATGCATCCCATTTGGCCTTCCATGAAAGAAAGCTTCACATTACACGGAAGATTTTTCAAATTCTTATCTCTATAGTCGATCCGGACGCCGACACGACTGCCCTGGGCTTGCTTTCGTCGCGGCGCCTCGGAGGGCGCGGCGACTTTCTCGGTTTTGTTACATAGTCTGATTTATGCATTGCTCAAGGACAAGCCATTGATGTTGAACGACTTCTTTACTCGATGGCGCCGATGTGATCCGATAGTCGGCTGTGGTATTCGGTGATTTTTTGGATATATCAAAATTAGGCGTTAAGGCATGCCATCGACCACCAAAGTTATTTCGAAAATCTCAAAGAGCAGCGTTCGCGCCAAGTCCATAGCGGCCGATAGGAGAAAGGCTGCGCATGAACTGATGCGAATTCTTTTGAGTCTTGATCTTCTACCTAGTGAGCGAAGCGTAATCCAAGTCGTCATCACTAGAAATCTATCTGGTGCGCCAAGGCCGCCGCAGCCGAGAATGGAAAATCACCAATCTTTTCAAGAACCAACTTGCCCTGCTGCGCGCGGGAAGGATGGGAAGAAGGAAGTTGCAAGACTTATAAAGGTAGCTGACAAGCTGAGGCAGCAGAAGACCGAAAACCAGCGGCTGCAAGTTCACAAGAGTTCTGGATACTCTGACTTCCGTGTTCGCGCACCTGGCTCATTCGAGAATGGCAGGCGATAAGCCCATCGATAGCCGCGAAGACGCCGACGCTACCGCGCATACGCCTAACCAGTAGCTCAATCCGACGCCGCCGGTCGCAAGTTGGCTCCAACTACAAGGCGTCCTAAAACACTAACAGCTTCACGCTACCTACACTGCAACTCTGACCCTAGCTCAACCGGAATTTTGAGGAGTCGTCGTGATGAGCAAGATGGCCACAGGGAAATTGATGACGACCAAGTTAACGAAGACCAAGGCTTCGGCTTACGACGTGTCGGAGCATCTGCGCACACCGGAAGAAATGGCGGCCCACCTGAACGCCTGGCTAGAGGAGGCGCCCGAAGACGCGGGCGGTATTGCCCGTGCCTTGGGCGATATTGCTCGAGCCCAAGGAATGTCCCAGGTGGCCAAGGACGCGGGGCTCAGCCGTGAGAGTCTCTACCGCGCGCTCAGCGCCGAGGGAAATCCTAGCTTTGCTACCGTGCTCAAGGTGGCCAAAGCACTTGGCGTCAGGCTTCATGCGCTGGCCGTGCCCGGTGGCGCCTAAGCCCTCGATCAAGCTGAGGCCTAAGCTTAGGCTCAGCCGCACGCGCAACGGCGTCGGCCGCTCGGGCCTTGTTCCATTCTGGTCCGGTCGTCGGCGGCTGCCGCACACCGTTTAGCTTCACCTTAGCCCTCGCACTGGCACCGCGCCAGCGCCGCGGGCGTAAGAATCGGTTCCCCGTTCATGGAGTGCCCCATGCCAGATCTCGTTGCCGGTCTGTCCGTCCTAGCGCAGGCGCTTTCGACCGAGGATCGTGCTCGCCTGGCCGAAGAACTGCTTGCGAGCCTCGATCCGCATCAGGGTAAAGGCGAATCGGCGTGGGATGAAGAGCTCCGTCGCCGCATCGACGATCTTGAACGCGGCACTGTCCAACTCGTTCCCGCTGAGGAAGCGTTTGCACAAGTCCGTGTCTCACTATCCCGCCGCCAGGCCAGCCAACTCCGTGACACAGTGGATTCGCCCCTCATGCAAGCCCGAGCGACAAGGTGTTGACCGCCTACCTGCGCTCCGCCTCTCTCAACGACAGGGCGCGCCTGCTGCCGTGCTGTGTCGATCACATGGATGCGCTGCGGGGTGCGCGCGGTGTGAGACTCCCGTGTACAAATCAGTCAGACCGGCTGTAAACTCACGATTTACAAAATGATCCTGAGTTTTCGACACAAAGGGCTTGAGCGCTTTTACACGACGGGAACCACCAAGGGCATTCAAGCCATTCATGCAGCGCGACTGCGGGATTTGTTGACCGTTCTGAGCGTGGCGCGAGGTCCGCAAGACTTGGCCCGTCCGTCCTGGCGTTTGCATGGGCTCACTGGCGACTGGGCTGGCTTTCATGCTGTGACCGTGCAAGCCAATTGGCGATTGAGCTTTCGCTTTGTGGGGCAGGATGTGGAACTGTTGGACTATCTGGACTATCACTGAGGCCACTCATGAAGATGCACAACCCCGCGCACCCCGGCGAAATTCTCAAGGGCTGGCTGATCGATCTCGGCACCACTGTGACCGCCTTTGCCGCCCACGTGCAGGTCAGCCGGGTGATGCTTTCGCGTGTGCTCAATGGCCGAGCGGGTCTCAGTGCCGATATGGACTTGCGCCTGAGCGAGGCCCTGGGTACCAGCCCTGGCTATTGGCTTGCCATGCAGGCCCAGCGTGATCTGTGGGCCGCTGGCCGGCAAGCCAAGGAACGCCCTCGGATCAGGCGCGTAAAGGCTGCCCCGGTAGCCAGGTGAGACTCACCTAGGCCTCGGCTTGGTGCCAGCCCCGGCCGGCCTTGATCATGCCGCCCTGGTTGTCCGCACGGCTCGAGTTCTGGCGCTCGAACTGGCGCCTGACCAGCCGCTGCACGTTGGCCGCCTGGCGCAACCCCTGCAAGTACGGCTGTTGTCGCGCTTCGAGCTCCAACAAGATCCGTTCGTTGCCGTAACCCGAGTCGCCCCTGGCAAGGGCCGCCATTCGCCTGCGTTTGTTTTCACCCTCAGGGTGACTGTGCCAAATCGACGTGAATCCGTGTCAGCGCTTGATCCCTGTCAGCTCTCGTTAGGAGTTGTAGGGAGCAGTGTTTCATGATTCGCAACGCTTCATGACTAATTGTTAACGCCGTGAATTCCTGCACGCAACGCCTTCGACTGCAAGGGGGTTCTGAAGCCCCTTGCGCTGCGCTGCGCTCCACCCTGTATTCCATGGCCTTGGCCGCTTCCATGCTGCCTGTTCATGCCCAACAAAGACCTGACGCAGGCGCCATCCTCCGCGAGACCGAGCGACAGACCCTTCGCATTCCGCCCAACCTCACGCCGCGCCCACTGGCGCTGGAGCCTACCAGGCGCCCGGCCGATGAGCTTCGCTTTCAGGTACAGCGTTTCGCGTTGGAGGGGGTGGTGCTCCTGCCGCACGACCAGGTGCAGCGGGTGTTGCAAAGCTACCTCGGTCGGGACATCAGCTTCTTTGACCTCGAAGCGGCTATGGCGGCTGTGGCGGCGGCCTACGAGGCCGAAGGTTGGCTGGCCCGCGTGCAGGTGCCCGAGCAGGATGTGGTCGATGGTGTGGTGACGCTGCGGGTGATGGAAGCCCGCCTGGGGCGCATCATCGTGGACGGCAAAGGCTCGCCCCGGCTGACTCAGGAGCGCGTGCAAAGAACGATGACAGCGCGCCAACAGCGCGGCCAGCCGCTGAGCCTGCGACAGATGGAGCGCGCGGTCAGTGTGCTGGCAGACACCCCGGGAGCGGTGGTCACGGCCGCACTGGCCGGAGGGGAACGCGACGGAGAAACCGACATCGTCGTCACAGTCAGTGACCGGGATCGGGTGTCGGGCTCTGTCATGACCGACAACGCCGGCAGCCGCAGTACCGGGGCGGCGAGGACATTGGCCGCAATGTCGCTCGACAACGTCTTGGGTGGGGCCGAGCAAGTGAGCACCACCCTGATGGCCAGCGATGGCACCCGCTACGGCCTGCTCAGCGCGTCCATCCCCCTGGGCTACGAGGGATGGCGGGTGGGGGCCTCCGCATCGGCGCTGGAGTACCGGCTGGTGGCGGGCGGCTTGGCCTCCGCCGGGGCACAAGGTCGCGCGACGACGCTCAGCCTGCGCGCGCAATACCCGGTGATGCGAACAGCGGCCAGCAACATCAACGCCAGCTTCACCCTAGACAGTAAGCGCTTCGATAACGAGGCCAATGGGGCGAACATCTCCAGCAAGAGCAACGTGCTGCTGACCGCCACACTGTCGGGCGACCGTAGCGACACTCTCTGGGGCGGGGGGTACGTTTTGTGGTCCAGCGCCTTGACGGCCGGGCGGCTCGATCTGTCGGCTAATGCGGACAATCTGGCGGCCGATCAGGCGGGCCCGCGCACAGATGGTGCTTACGCAAAGGCCACTGCCAGCCTGGCGCGGCTGCAACAGATCACCAAAGCCACCTCGCTGTGGCTGTCCGTATCTGGCCAAGCCAGCGCACGCAATCTGGACTCCTCCGAAAAGTTCTCCCTTGGCGGGTCCTCGCTGGTCCGAGGCTTTCCCAACAGCGAAGGTACCGGGGACCTGGGCTGGCTTGCGACAGTGGAAGTACGGCACAGCCTGAGCCCGCAGTGGCAGGTCGCGGCTTTCGTAGACCACGGCCAGATCTGGCTCAACCGAGACGCCACGCATGTGGCCGCGGCCAGCCCGTTGCCCAACCGCTATGCGCTCAGCGCCGCGGGTCTGGGCTTGAACTTTACCCCTAATTCCAAGCTGGCGTTTCGCATGAGTGCGGCGCAGCGATTGAACGCCAACCCGGGCGCCAACCCTCTCACGGGTGCGGATTCCGATGGCACTCTAGCCCGCACCCGCTTGTGGGTTTCCGCAAACTGGTTCTTCTGAAGGCCATGAATCACAGCTATCGACTGGTTTGGAATCGCTTACGCAGCGCCTGGATGGTGGTCAGCGAATGTGCGCGCTCTTCGGGTAAAGACGGTGGAACCACCTGCCGGGCTGCTCGGCGGCAGTTGCGGCGCAGTCTGGCCGCGGTGGCTACCGCAGTGGGTACGTTCGGTATGGTCGGTTTGATTGGCACAACGTCGGCCTGGGGGCAAACTGCTCGCGGGCCCTCTGTCCCGCCCTTCCCGTCTAACCTGCTGGCCCCTCCCGCCGTGAACGCGCTCCCGCAGGGCGCTCAGGTGGTCGCCGGCCAAGTGCAGATTCAGCAGGCCGTCAACCAACTCACGGTGCAGCAGCAGTCCAGCAAGGCCATCATCAACTGGCAGAGCTTTGACATCGGCCAGAAGGCCACTGTGCAGTTCCAGCAACCCGGCCCCGATGCGGTGGCTCTTAACCGAGTGCAGACGGGTGCAGCCTCGCAGATCTACGGCAAGCTGGTGGCCAATGGGCAGGTGTTCCTGCTGAACGCTAACGGTGTGCTGTTCGGCCATGGTGCGCAGGTGGATGTGGGCGCGCTGGTGGCCGGGGCTATGAAGATCACCGACGCCGACTTTCTCGCCGGGCGCATGAACTTCACCGAGGGCCAGGGCGTGGTGACCAACCGCGGCACGCTCAGCGCGCGCGAAGCCGGGTTCATCGCCTTACTGGCCCCGGAGGTTCGCAACGAAGGGATCATCCGCGCCCAACGCGGCACGGTGGTGTTGGCCGCGGGGGAGGCCATCACCCTGCGCAACTCCGTCAGCGGCCTGACGGTGGTGGTGGACAAGGGTGCGCTGCAGGCGCTGATCGACAACCGGCATCTGGTGAGCGCCGATGACGGCACGGTGTTCATGACGGCGCGCGCGGCCAGTGCGCTGCAGCAGGCTGTGATCACCAACAGCGGCCGCATCGAGGCCAAGGGTGCTGTGCGCGTGGGCGGCACGATTCGGCTGAGCGCCGATGTGGTGAACAACAGCGGCACGGTTGATGCCGCAGCGGCGTCCTCCGCAGCGGTGCCAGACAAGAGTCAGGATCGCAGCAAGGGCGGCAACATCCAGATCGCTGCCACTGCCTTGACCAACACCGGCAGCATCCGCGCCAACGGCGACGAGGGCGGGCGCATCGAGGTACTCGCCAGCAAGACGCTGACGAACGAGGGCCCTATCGAGGCCCGAGGGATGCAGGGTGCCGGCGGCCAGGTGGCGCTGACCAGCGGCGAGGAACTGCTGCAGAAGGACACAGGCCGGGTGGTGGTGACATCCGAGGGGGCGATGCAGGCTGGCGGCGACGTGGTTTTGCGGGCGGCCCAACTGCAACTGCAGGGCCAGCTTGATGCCAGCAGTGAGCAAGGCATGGGTGGTCGAATTGACGTGACAGCCCTGCAGGTGAGCGTGCAAGCGGCGCAGTTGGATGTCTCGGGCGAGCAGGCCGGGGGGCAATTGCAGCTGCAGAGCCTGAGCAAGGTTGCTCCCCTGGAGACGGCGCTGAGCACTACCGCACGGGAGGCTGCGGCCAGCGGGCCGGGACTTCAGGAAACGCCGCACGCACCAGTGCCCTTGCCCGAACCATCCACCGCCCCGAGCCGAACCTTCATCAGCGGCAGCACGCTCAATGCCAGCAGCCGACGCGGCCGAGGTGGTGTGGTCACTTTGCTGGGCGACGAGATCCAACTGCGCAGCAACACGCTCGTCACGGCCACAGGGGATACAGGCGGCGGCAACATCTTTGTGGGCGGCGGCTGGCAAGGCGGTGGCGGCCTGCCGCAGGCCACTCGCGCTCTGGTGGATGCCAGCACCACGCTCGATGCCTCGGCCATCACCCAGGGTGATGGCGGCACCATCGTGGTGTGGAGTGATGTGAGCAAGGCCAGCGGATTGACAACCGTCAACGGGCAACTGGCGGCCCGAGGTGGCACGCTGTCGGGCAAGGGCGGCCGCATCGAAACATCAGGGTTTGACCTGCGGGTCGATGGCATTCAAGTCTCGACCGCCGCGCCCAAGGGTCAGACCGGTGAATGGCTACTCGACCCCTACGACATCACGATTTCGAGCGGTACAGGCAGCGGCACCACGGGTACATACGAGGCCAACGCCGATTCAGCGGTCATCAACATCAGCGCCCTGCAAACCGCCCTGAACACCAGCAATGTCCGGGTTTTCACCGGGGACAGTGGAAGCCAGACCGGCAACATCACCGTGGCTGCCGCGCTGACCAACAGCACGTCCAACAGCCTGACGCTGCATGCGGCGGGCAGCATCGTCATCAACGCCGACCTGACCAGTTCGGGCACCGGGGTGCTGAGCCTGTTGGCTGGCACGGGTTCGATCGGCGGCACGGGCTCGCTCATCCTGGGCAGCGCCGGCAACATCTCCGGCGCCACCCTGCGAATCGCGCATGGTGCCACGGTCAGCAACAACATCGTCCTCAATGGCGCGACCACGGTCAAGCTGGAAGGCATGCTGGTGGAC
>Ga0078894_10004053_pt1 | contig 11167 bp, 9 predicted proteins | sample LauGreSu1BDMLBSD_2_FD_67506 | JGI IMG/M metagenome (GOLD analysis project Ga0078894, IMG submission 67506) | Freshwater lake microbial communities from Lake Michigan, USA - Su13.BD.MLB.SD (version 4) (version 4) | ecosystem: Environmental > Aquatic > Freshwater > Lake | place: Lake Michigan, USA... | reverse complement strand
GAAACAATGAATCCAGCCTCGTTAGGTTGATTTGCTTTCTTCATCTCAGATACCTTCCTCAATGGTGAGCATTTCAAATTCAAGCAAGTCAGCGAGAAGTTTTGTAGCCTCGGCATCCTCGGCAGACTTTTCTGCAACGGGCATTTCTTCATCGTCTTCGTTCATCGCCTTCTTCCAACTCTCGGGAATCATGTCTTCCTTACCGAGTTCCTTGGCGCGCTTCTGGCAGTGCATTTTCGCTGCATCAGGGTCAGAAGCACGACCGACCGCCATGATTGCATTCTTCAAGTCTTCTTCATCCTTGATTGGATAAGAGCCATCAGGCATAGCCATTCCGCCCTTAGCCATTTCCATGCGCTCATCGTCGCTGTACATGGTCTTTAGTGCGAGGTCTGCAACTTCGGCATCAATATCTGCTGCTTCGTCTGCGTCGTATTCGTCCCAACCAAGGACTTCGCCTTCAAGGCTGACGAAAACGTCGTATGACTTGCCATCTTCACCTTCAATTTCCACGGCGTAAGCGTCGTAGCCTTCAAACATGTCGGCATCAACACTGACGACTTCACCTTCAATGCTCTTGACGGCAATGTCGGCTGCTTCGTTGAACGAGATAACTTTCTCGCCAGCAATTTCTGCGACTTCACCCAATACTTTCTCGTTGAGGAGGTGCCAGCCCATGACTTCACCAGAGGTTCCGTCAAAGAAGATTTCTACTGGCTTGCCATCTTTGCGTTGTACGTCAACGATGAAGATGTCGGTTTCGTCAGCATATGCAGAATCAAGAACTTTGCCTGAGAACATGTCCTCAGCGATACCTTCCACTTCAAGAAGTGTTGGCATATCTGATTCTGGAGCACATCCGCCGGGGCACTGAGCACAAACCTGTGAGGTGCCTGCGAGCATTTTGCGTTCAAATGCGCACACGAACGAATCGTCGTCCCACTCTTCAGACTTCATGCCCATGCTGTCCATGCGCTTCTTGCGAGCCTTCTTGCGCTTGGCTGTTGGGTCGTCGTCCATTTCATCTTCAACTTCAGATGCCATGGATTCCATCGGGGACATTCCGCCCTTTGTGTCGGCGGTAACCCACTCTTCGGACTTTGCTTCTACGGTTTCTGCAGCAGCGCCGCACTTTCCGCAAACTTTCTGACCAGGCTTGTAACCGCACTCGGCAATGTCAAGCCCCTTGGCACACTTGATGGTGCCATCGGCGAGTAGTTGAACAATTGGCTTATCTGCCATTTCGTCTTTCTCCTTGTATTGCATGGTTGAGGTTAAGCAGCCACTTGGTTTTGTACATCCAGAACACGGCGCGATGCGTTTTTCGCCCGAAACCATGCAACTGTATTTTGTTGAAATCTTAGGTAATCCGTTTTGTGAAGTATAACTCATTCTTCTTCTCCATATTACCTGTTTGGAGTCTTGTATACATTAACTGCGGTATTAATCGCATCTTCCGCAACTTCAGTAAGACCAGTCAAGTGAATACCATCTTCATCAACGTGGCTGACGATTCCATGATATTCAATAACTGGGTCAAGAAGAGACTTCACAGCAAATAGTTCGTCAACTGCTACGGGGATAGTTACGACGTCATATTTGACTTCAACATCACCCTTACTTGCCGATTGAATAACTTCCTGCAACATTGTCAATGCATCCTGCAACTTCTTGAGATTGCGGTTGTTGAGAACACGACCAGCCTTGACGTCAAAGTCCTCTTCAAGAGTCTTTTCCAACTCCGACATAGCCTGAATCATGCCCATCATCGGCTTGGGGGTGCCGCAAGTTCCTGCGCCCCCGCAACCGCATCCACAATCTTTGTGGTCGTCGTCATCGTCGTCCCTGCGGACATGAACAACCAGCATGCGCTTCCCGTTGTCGTCATCGGACTCGCCAAAGTGTTCCCACTTAGAATCATCGCCGATGAACTTAACAAATTCTGGCTGACCGTCAAGGAACTCCTTGAGATACATCATTGCCTTTTCCTCAACTTCAGGAACAGGCATCATTGTCAAATCTTCGTCGTCATTGTCCGTGTCCATGGACTTTTCGTCGTTAAGTTTTCCAAGACGAGCATTCCATTCGCTGTCATTCCAGATTGAACCATTGGAAATGCCACGAATCTTCTTTTTGCAGTTCTTCATTCCTGGGTGGTGGCAACCTTCGTTCGGCCATAGACCAGTTGTTTCGTGATGCAGCCATGCGCAGATGTTATTTAGTGGGTACAACTCTGGATGGTCTGCCAAAATTACGCGGCAACGGCGGAATCCGCCTTCTCGCTTCATAATTGGACGCCAGTAGCGAAGAAGTTTCTCAAGGTTCCCTCGGCGAGGACCGTACCCACGCAGGACATCGCCAGTGATATTTTCTTGCGGAATGGCATCAACTGGGGTTGGAGCCTTGATTTCCTCTTCAATCTCGGAGAGCGAATCTGTTTGCTTGCCGCCCATGCAGCCGCACTTACAGTCTTCGTACTTTGGTTTTACTCCACGTGGAACCATTGGGTTCTTGTCCATGTCATAGTTTTCTTCAAAGGGGTTGTTCCCCTCATTGTGCCCGATTGTGTCAACGCCATTCTCGGGGAGGTAAACCATCTGTGGCTTGACCTTGACCGCTTCGCCAAACATAAACTCATCACCATCAAAATGGTAGGTGACACGCATAGTCATAGGCTCTTCGCCTTCTTTGCGGTGGTCAAAAATGACCATATTCTTGTCAGCCGAGCGCAAGCGGATGGCACCACCAAATCGCATTGCTAGCGCCTTGGCGATATTAGCCATTCGTCCCATGGCGGGGTTCGCAGCGGGGACTCCACCGTCTTCGCCGCGAGGTCCTGTGTAATCAGAATCAGAGTCTTCCGATTCGTAGATGTTCGGCGATACTGAATCACCTTTTTCGTTCTCTTCTTGACGATTTTTGTAACGCTCAAGAAGGCGACGTCCTTTTTCGGCTAGAGCACGAGCGTCGTCCATGTTTTGTGGAACCGATTCACCCCATGCTGCGGCAGACAGGGCGAGACGGGTTGGTTCTCCCTTTTCGTCTTTCATCGGACCGCTGGGGTTTGTGAAGAAACGAGTCAAGAATGAGCCTTTTCTGCGCATTTTCTCGGGAGTATCTGCTGGTCCTTGGACTCCCGGCTTCAGGTTTGAGCCTTCGGTTTCATTAAAATGACGTCGCCCTGCAGCGGTTAGCCCACCTTTGGGGTCGCGCAGGGGCTCGTCAGCCTTGATTGAAATTGTTCCCGTAAGTTGGTTTGCGCCATGGAGCACAGGGCTTACTTCATAGAGTTCAACCTCTTTAAGGACGTTTGCCTGCCGTTGTGAGTCATAGTCCGCGTCAAGTGTTTTGTAACCAATTGACCATTCTTGCTCTGTGCCGAAGAACGAAACGTCAAGGAATGCCTGCTTGCCGCGTTCCGACTTCAGGTTAAATTGAACACGAGCATAAAGACCGCCGATGCCTGCGCGCTTCATTTTCATTGGTAGGCGTGGGTCATTGGGGTTGACTTCGTAAATGTCTAAGACTTTACCGATTGGCTCGTTCCAGTTGTGACCCCATACGACGCGAGGCTTGCGTCGCTTTAGGCTTTCAGTAAAGCAGCCAGGTGCACAAATATCGCCAACGGAGTCTTTGTTTCCGATACCAGCAACGAAGCATTCAACAATACCTTGAGCCTCATCTACATTGATTTGTCCGTTATCAATGGCTTTGAATTCAGTAGCAGTAGTTTGCTGTGTTTGTGACATTTACTTGCTCCGATGTATCGCGACAGATACAACAATAAACGAAATAACAACGCAGACGACGCAACTATTGCACTAGATTACGCGACTTTACGTAAAGTGCTCAACTACTTTCAGTAAACTTATTTATCTTCTGCGTGAGGCTGGCTGAAGATAAAGCGCCAACAATTGAGCCAACCTGTTTTCCATCTCTGAACACAAGAAGTGTAGGAATGCTCATAATGTTGTTGGACGACGCCAACTTTGGATAATCGTCAATATTTACTTTACAAAACTTGACGTTTGTCATCTTTTCCGATAAATCCACAAGCACTGGTTCCATCATCTTGCACGGACCGCACCACGATGCCCAGAAGTCAACAACGACATCTCCATCAGAGATGGAATCAGAAAAGTCTTTATCTGTGAGTTTGGTAATCATCAGGAAAACCTCAACCTGCAACGACAGTTGATTGTAAGGCTTGGTGGAGCGAGGGGGTCACCAGGGAAACGTAATACAGTTTCGTTTACAGTGAAACCATCACCAAGAGGGACGGTCTTTCCGTGTAGCAACTTGTGCTCAGCGCGAACTGACCCATCCTTGCGGGTAACCCACGTTTTGTCTGTAGCGCCAAGACGCTTGCCCGTAAAATAAACGCCAGCGTTCTGCGCCGTCTGCGCTTCCAATTCGGCAATAACACGCTTGCGCTTGCCGAGTAGGTTTACGAAGATTGCGGTAAGTGCTGCACGTAATAGACCCATTCTGTCTTCGTCATCACCAAGAGCCATTGCAATAAGAATCGCTGCAGCAATTTCTTCCTTCGTTGTGCTGTTCGCTTTCTTCATTCGCTCAATCTGCTCGTCAACAGTCTTCTCAATATCTGCCTCTTCAACATCGGCTGGCATATTGGCTTGCTGCGACGATGACGTCACGCTCTCCATAGCGATTGCTTTCAACACAGGACGCAAGTCATCCTCAAGTTGCTTACTCCACGTTGACTCATCAAAAACCATTTCGGTTTCCAATGTCTTGGAGGAAATTGCCTTACGTGCCTTGGAGCCAGTTGCCTTCTCAAGCACTACACGCTGCTGGCGTTCAAACAGTCGTTCAAGAGCCCTATCAAGGATTTCTGTCCATCTGTCAGCATCTTGTTCGGCTTTTGTGTCGTAGTCATCGTACGTGTAACCGATGTCTTCAGATTTGACGTGGAATCCACCGACCTGTGCCGACATTTGACCTTCTGGCAATGGTGCTGCAGTTGTCTCAGGGCTAACTGGCGCTGCTGCCTCTGGGGCTGGAACTCCTTCGGGCGCTGGAGGCGATACTTGAGGCAAGCCCTGTTGTGGCATTTGCATCTGTCCTGTGGGGTCTTGAGGAACTCCAACCATGTCAACTGGTTGCTGCTCTCCTGCGTTAAAGGGCTTTTCAGTGTTTGCAACAGGCGTCAAGTTCGGGTTAGAGAGAAGACTGTCTGCCAGTTCGGAATCAACCTTCTTTTTCCCAGTTCCACCACGGTACTCATTGATACTGATAAGACCTTGCTGGAATTCGTCCATCAGGTAACGCTCACGTTCCTGCTTAGCCATAATCAAGATGGGGACGGTGCTCGTATCAAAGTCCACGTAGTACTTGTCGTCAAGTTCGTCAAATGCCCGAGCCAATGGCTCTAGGTGAGGAAGCATTGTTTCCATCCAGAAAACGCGAAGTTCTTCTGAAGCATTGGAGAACGTGCGTCCTGCAGCATTGCCGATAACTGATTCAGGAACACCAAAAGCGGCAAGAATTTCTTCTTTCTGAATCTGTCGCATTTGGGTATATGCAGCATCACGTGGAGACGCTGATGTGTCAACGAAGTCAACGCCATCATCAGATGAGATGACGGTTGTGGCTCCTGTACGGCTTAGGTTCCCACGGAAACGATTACGTAATTCATCCTTATCGTCGTCGTCCATTTCGCCACGAACTACAAGTAGCCCGCCGGGGCGACCGTCGTTTAATAGGTAGTTGCGGTTATACAACTTGGAAAGGTTTTCTAGTTCAATAGCGATACCTGCTGACTCCATTGGAGTGATTGACAGGTACGGGTCAAGTGGGTGAGGTCTGCGAATCCAGACGACATCCTCTGGCTTGAGAGTGACCTTCGTGCCGTTCCGCATATCTACTTCGTAGCCAGAAATGAACTTTCGGGCGTCAGGGATTGGGGCGGTGTGTTGGGGCGGCAACAGATGTAGTGCGATGATTTGTCCGTTACGACCACGAACTTTCTCAACAAATACTCCTCGGCTACTCATCAATAACTGTGATGAGAGTCGGTATCGGAAGATGAACGAGTTTTCGCCTTCGTTTGTTTTGGTGTTGAAGATGTCAAGAAGCGGGTTCTTTGACTTCAGAATTTCCCCAGAAGGCGAATTGTCTTTACGTAAAATGATGGGTAGGCGTGCTTGGTTCCCTGCGATTGCGTCAATGCATCGGAATACCCATGTGACTTTTTGGGCACCCTCACGGTAGGCGCGTTCAATGTCCCAATGGTCTTTGTAGGGTTTGTTAACCAAGCCGGGGTTGAAGGCGACTGGTGCGCCAGCATTCAGTATTGACTTTTCGCTACTAGGCGATAAGTCTTTATTGCTTGAATTCCAACCCATTAGTCACGTCCCAACAAAAATCCGTACAAACCAGAACAGACCCCTAAGGAAACTAGCCCTACGGGTGGTACTATAATTGCAATACCTGCTGATGTACAGATTACAAAAGAAATCATCAGAACATGTGCAGCATTTGCCCTTGTCATGCGGGCGCTTAGGAATTGTTTTAGTTTCATGTAGGCGTCACCTTAGCGCAGTACTCTGCAATAATACAGCACTGACAGGTGCCTAGCATGGTGGAGTTATGACGGACTGGAACAAAGTTCTTGCATATTTGGAACCGCGACCGTCTCCTTATTGTCCTGAGGAGCCGTCGCTCACGCAGCGCGTCTTTCTGCGCACCAATGCACTTGAGGCTTTGTTTGGCGGCGCTGCGGGTGGAGGCAAGTCTTCTGCACTCTTAATGTCTGCCATGCAGTACGTGGACGTACCTAACTACTCCGCAATTCTTTTCCGCCGCACCTACGCTGACTTGTCTCTTCCTGGCGCATTGATGGACAGATTCAAGGACTGGATTGCAGGGCAAGAGGATATTCACTGGAATGCCAACAGTTATGTTGCAACATTCCCATCTGGAGCGCGTATTTCATTTGGCTATTTAAATAATACTAATGACTATTTACGCTATAAAGGTTCTGAATTCCAATTTATCGGCATGGACGAAGTCACCGAAATCCGTGAATCCGACTACCGATATCTATTCTCCCGTCTCCGCCGACCTGCCAGCGGACCGCTCTCGCAGGTTCCCCTAAGGATGCGAGCCGCCTCAAACCCTGCCCCCAACTGGGTAAGACAAAGATTCATCGTGGAAGGCAAAGAAACTGGGCGAATCTTTGTTCCATCATTACTGAAGGACAACCCAGGCATTGACGCCGACTCCTACAGAATGGCACTCCAAGCCCTAGACCCCGTTGAGCGCAACCGTCTAGAAAAAGGTGACTGGTGGTCAACTTCGCTCGGAACACTGTTTGACCGTAACGATTTCGTCATAATTGACCCCCACGAAGTCCCTATTGTTACTTCAGCCGCTCGTGCTGTCCGATTTTGGGACTTAGCGGCGACTGAACCTCACTCAGGGAACCTTGACCCTGACTGGACGGTTGGAACATTGGTACTCTTTGACCAAGGCATCGCCTACGTGATGGATGTCCGTAAAATTAGGGCAAAAGGCGACAAAGTTGAGCAATTAATCGCTCAAACAGCCGCCGAAGACGGCAAAACTGTCTCAATCCGAATTGAACAAGAACCAGGCTCCTCGGGGAAGGCGCTGATTGACCAATACGCAAGGTATGTGGTTCCTGGTTATGACCTTGTTGGCTTGAGAGCATCAGGCGACAAGGTGACACGAGCAAGACCGTTTGCGGCTGCCGTTGCTAACGGAAACGTGCGATTAGTTCGTGGGGCTTGGATTACAGACTTCCTAGACGAAATGGCATCATTCCCCGAAGCATGTAACCACGATGACCAAGTTGACTCCGTCGTTGGAGCATTTACTTATCTTGCGGGCTTGGGGTTGCCACAGCGGAGGCGTGCTGCTATTCTCATCTGACGTAAACCTACCTACGACATACCGAGAGGATATTGTGACTGACCTAAACGCCTTACTGGCGAAACTAAACAAACTGCTGATTGACGTAGACACAAAGTTGAGCGAGTTCACGGATAGCAACCCATCCATTGATGATGTTGGCGCAACACTGATTGAACTTCATTCACTGAAAGCCGCATTTGGCGATGTGTACTCTACGTACTCCGCACGTGCTACGAAGTTGTTCCAAGACGCGCAAGTTGAGGACATGGCGTATGGAGAAAACCGTATTGAAGTACGGACTGCATCTGATAGAAAGCAGTGGGAGCACCCGCGACTGATTGCGGAAGTGGCACGGCGTCTCGTATCAGAATCAATTGATATGGATACTGGCGAAGTAATGACTTCCCCTGAAGAATTGATTGCCAAGGTTTTGGACTTTGTCCAACCTTCATACTGGCGTATTAAAGAACTCTCTAAAATCGGCATTAACGCAGACAAGTTCTGCGAGGTCGGCGAATACAAAACAAACATCATTGTCAGAAAGGCAAAGTGATAGACATGGCAACAGCAAAGAAAGCAAATCAGGACGCTATCTTGGATGCAATCGTGCAAGAAGTGGAAACGTCAGAAACAGCAGCGTCAATGCATATTGAGTGGCGAAAAGAGCGTGAACAGGAAGAGAAGCGTCACGCACAGCGTACGACACAAATGGCAAAAGACCTTGCGGAACCATTTGCTCCTGAAGTGGAAAAAGTTCTCAAAAAGGGCGGAGCATCGCTTACTTATATTCCCGTTAGTGAAGTTATTAACCGAATGAACAAAGTATTTGGTATTGATGGGTGGAGTAGTGAAATCATTAAATGCGAGCGCGACGCCCACGACCCAGACTTTATTGTTGCATGTGTTCGCATTACTGCGTACACCCACGGAGACCGATTCGTAAGCATCTCTAAGGATGGTTACGGCGGACAGAAAATTAAGCGCACTAAAGCGGGAGATATTGTTGACTTGGGCGACGAGTTCAAGGGTGCAGTCTCAGACGCGCTAAAGAAAGCAGTGCAACAGTTTGGAATTGGTTTGTACCTTGCTCGTAGTGAGGAGGCATTAAGTCTTGACGAAGCGGAAGAAGCGGCAGCAAGTGCACCTCAGATAAGCGACATGTACCCCAAGTTCAAAACGTTTTTGGACAAGTTTAGCCCTGACCAAAAAGGCGAGGTCAAGACATTCTGGAGCAAGTACAGCAATGGTCGTCCCACTCCCAAGCCACATGAATTTACTGACTCTGAACTCCAAGCACTGATTGCGGAATGTGTCCGAATTGAATTTGGTGGCATTGCGGTAAGTGGTTTGTCAAGTGAGTGAAGTGACCTTGATACCACCTCCGCATTTGTCGGCATCTTCTATATCCACATTCCAACAGTGTCCTCTTCGGTACAAGTATTCACGTATTGATGAACTCCCAGAACCGCCGTCAGAAGCATCCCTTATGGGCAACTTTGTCCACGATATTTTGGAGGGACTCTACAGGCAGGAGTCATCTACCCGAACACTAGGTACGGCACGCATGCTTGCTGCATCTCTGTGGAATGACTACGAAGAACGCGCCATGAAAGTTGCGAAAACACCTGAGGCAATTAGGCGATTCCGCTGGAACTCATGGTGGTGTGTAGAGAAATTGTTTTCAATGGAAGACCCTACGCAACGCGAGTTTGATGGTCTTGAGCATGAAATCAATCATGAAGTTAATGGCGTTCGCGTCAAAGGCTTCATTGATAGATGGCATTTACATAACGATGGAATTGTAATTGGCGACTACAAAACTGGGAAAACCCCCAAGCCTCATTACGCAGGGGACAAGTTTTTTCAGTTGCTCCTCTACGGAGTCGTACTTCACGAGCAACTTGGAAAGCCAATAGAGTCTGTGGAATTGCTTTACATCAAAGATGGTGAGCGACTCCACAAATCACCCACTGCCGAAGACATGCAAAGTGTCTACGACACCGTGGTGGAAATTAGGACAGGAATAGACGAGCGTTGCGCCACTGGAGAGTTTGAGTACAAGCCTTCCAGACTGTGCGACTGGTGTTCGTTTAAGTCAATATGCCCATACTGGAGAAAAAAATGAATGACGATACATTTGCCCGTGTAGTTGCGGAAGATGTAAAAAATCGCGCAACACAACCACAAAAGGAATACCTTAAACTTCCTGAAAACTGGAGTCGTTGGCAACGTGCACTGTCCACGCTGGAAAACAACCTTAATGACCAACTTGAAGGTATTTATACCTACGAGCAAGAACAGATAAAGACGTTTCAAACGCTCGGTCAAGATGGCATCAAACTGATTGCGGAAGCAACAGCCGAACACGAAGCACGCCGTAAGAAAATTGAACGCTTCAAGTTTCATGTGACAAACAGGCTTGATGAAGTTACACGCATGATTGCTGTTGGCGGGGAAGCGATTGACGAACGACTTCATGTTGTGGATTTTTTGCGTCGCGCAATTGAGCAACACAAAGCAATGATGATTTCGTACGACCTTGAACCGACTCCAATAGACGGCGCACTATGGGCTGCACTTGACGGACGCTGGGAATTTGACAACCTGTCCGAGGAAGACATTCTTTCGTTCTCATGACACGACAACGCATGTTCCTAGACATCTCGTGTGTTGATGCTGCACGTGAACGTATGCGACACGTATATGACACGTTTGACACGGTGTGCGTGCAATTCTCTGGAGGGAAGGACTCAACTGCTGTTCTGTATCTTGCTAAAGAAATCCATGAAGAACGGAATCTCGGACCAGTAAAAGTTATTTTTCGTGATGAGGAGATGGTTAGCCCTCTTGTCATTGATTTCATAATGAAAGTACGTGATTACGACTGGGTTGACATGGAGTGGTACTGCCTCCCCGTTGGGCAGGAGGTCTGGGTGCTTGGGCGCAGAGAGTATTGCTTGCTCTGGTCACCAGAGCGCGCCAAGCGAGACATGCTTGTACGTGAAATGCCATCGTTCGCAATTCGTGCAGAGCACTTTGGTATAGACCCATCTCGTCCAATTCCTGAAACGATTGACTTCTACACCATGCAAGGCAAGCGTGGACGGACTGCTTTTATTACAGGTGTACGCGCTAACGAGTCCATGATTCGCTACAGGTCGTGCGTGCAGAAACTGCATGAGAACTACATCAACATTCCATTCCGAATGAAGAAGTCAGTTCCCCTCAGGTTCGCAAAGGTTATCTATGACTGGACAACTGATGATGT
>Ga0078894_10004051_pt1 | contig 11169 bp, 11 predicted proteins | sample LauGreSu1BDMLBSD_2_FD_67506 | JGI IMG/M metagenome (GOLD analysis project Ga0078894, IMG submission 67506) | Freshwater lake microbial communities from Lake Michigan, USA - Su13.BD.MLB.SD (version 4) (version 4) | ecosystem: Environmental > Aquatic > Freshwater > Lake | place: Lake Michigan... | reverse complement strand
GCGATAGACTGCGGCCTCATCTTCGGGATGTTCGTCCAGATGTTCACGCATCCGCCGGTCGCCAAAATCCTCAATCAACAACAGGCCGCGGGTCAGGTCCGTGGCGAAAATCTCGGGTGCGCGAAATTGATGCCCGTTCAAATATTGCGCAATATGGAGGAATGGACGGGGATCCTCATGCGGTGGCGGCGCATCCATCAAAATCGCCTTACCGCGCGCAGCGGACTCCACGCGGAAATACCGACGGAAGGATGCGTCGCCGGCAACCGGCGCCACTACCGCGCCTTCCCAGCCATGCAGCTTTAGAAATTCGTCCAAGCCAGCAGGCGGCGCCATATTAGGTACGTGTGTCATCATTATCCATTTTCAAAGTCAGTATCCGGCTTCCGTCGGCTTGCGGTGTTATGTCGATAACATGGCTTGGCACGACATAAGCGGCACCAAAGCGTTCGGCCCACTCAACCAGCGTAATCCGTTCACTGCGTTCATCCGCCAGCCCTAGTTCGTCCAGTTCGTCAGCATTATCGAGGCGATACAAATCGACATGGGCAACGGCAACCAAAACATCTGGCGGCTCGTAACTGTGCACGATGGCGTAAGATGGGCTTGCGACTTCGCCTCTGAAGCCAAGGCCTGCCAAAATCCCCGCGGATAACACGGTTTTGCCTGCACCAAGCGGGCCATTAATCGCGACCCAATCTGAACGCTTTAATTTTTGGGCGAGCGTATGACCAAAGGCACGCATATCCTCGTCGGTTGCAATAATCATTTCTTTGGTAGCGCCATGCTGATTGTCGTTCCTGCACCTTTTGCAGAATATGAATGGAAAGTGCCAGCATGCAATGCAATTATCTTCTGGGCCAAGAGCAAAGCAGGCATTCGCCCGGGTCGCGCAACGAAAAAGCCCGCCACGTTTCCGCAGCAGGCTTTCTTTTCATCACACACTGAAATGTGATTAATAGCGATAATGGTCTGGCTTGAACGGACCTTCGGTCGATACACCAATATATCCAGCCTGCTTGTCGGTCAGCTTGGTTAACTTCACGCCAAGCTTTTCAAGATGCAGCGTCGCGACCTTCTCGTCGAGATGCTTTGGCAGAACATAGACTTGGTTCTTATAATTGTCGCCGTTGGTCCAAAGTTCGATCTGCGCGAGCACTTGGTTGGTGAAGCTGGCCGACATCACAAAGCTTGGATGTCCAGTTGCACAACCAAGATTGACCAAGCGGCCCTTCGCAAGGACGATGATCTGCTTTCCGTCCGGGAACTGCACAAGATCGGTTCCTGGCTTCACTTCGGTCCAGTTATAGTTTGAAAGAGCGGAAATTTGAATTTCACTGTCAAAGTGGCCGATGTTGCACACGATGCTCATGGGCTTCATATTCATCATATGCTCAGCCGTAATTACGTCGGCATTGCCGGTTGCGGTGCAGAAGATGTCCGCGCGTTGCACGGCTTCTTCCATAGTCACAACTTCAAAGCCTTCCATCGCCGCCTGCAATGCGCAGATCGGATCGATTTCGGTGACCATTACGCGCGCGCCGCCATTGCGGAGCGACTGTGCTGAGCCCTTGCCGACATCGCCAAAACCGGCAACGCATGCAACCTTTCCGGCCAACATGACGTCCGTAGCGCGACGGATGGCGTCTACGAGCGATTCCTTACAGCCATACAGATTGTCGAACTTCGACTTCGTCACGCTGTCATTGACGTTGATGGCAGGGAAAGGCAGCTCGCCCTTCTTGGCGATTTCATACAGGCGATGCACGCCTGTCGTGGTTTCCTCCGAAACGCCCTTCAAATTCTTGACTGTCTGCGTCAAGTAACCCGGCTTCTTCGCAACAAATGCCTTCAAGGCACGCTGGAATTCGACCTCTTCTTCATTCTCTGGTTCACCAAAGCTTTCGCCGCGCTCGAGCCGTGCGCCCCACAATGCGAACATCGTGGCATCGCCACCATCGTCGAGGATGATGTTGGCAGTGGTTTCATCACCCCAATCGAAGATGCGGCCGACATAATCCCAATAATCGGCAAGGCTTTCGCCTTTGACTGCGAACACAGGAATGTTCTGCGCGGCAATGGCAGCTGCGGCATGGTCTTGCGTCGAGAAAATATTGCAGGTCGCCCAGCGCACGTCCGCGCCAAGCGCCGTCAGTGTTTCTATCAGAACCGCAGTTTGAATCGTCATATGCAACGAACCAACAATGCGCGCACCCTTCAGCGGTTGAGACGCGCCAAATTCATCGCGCAACGCCATAAGACCGGGCATTTCGGTTTCGGCGATATTGATTTCTTTACGGCCAAAATCGGCCTCGCCGATATCGGCAATGACATAATCGTTAAAAGCCACAGGCTTATTCTCCGGGAGGTTTTAGATGGTGGCAGTCCTTAGCTACGGATTTCGGGGAAATCAAATATAAAGATTGCTTTATATGTCTGGTCAATATGCTGCGTTTTAAGCAACCTGACGCTTTGACTTGTTGTTAACCTTGGAAATGCGGCTGCTGAACATCCCCTGCTTGACTCGGCCACGCAGGTCCCGGATGAAGCTGCAAAACTCATTCTCTCTAGCTAAAGGAAATTTCTCATGAGCATCTCTGTTGGCGACAAAATCCCTGACGTCAAATTGGTTAAAGCAACCGCTGGGGGCCCTCAGCCCGTTCAGTCGGCGGAATATTTCGCAGGACGCCGCGTTGCATTATTCTCCGTACCCGGTGCCTTCACGCCAACATGCTCGGCACGCCACCTTCCCGGCTTCGTCGAAAAGGCAGGCGAGCTTGCCGCCAAAGGCATTGACGAAATCGCTTGCACCGCCGTCAACGATGCCTTCGTTTTGGGCGCGTGGAACAAGACAGGTGGTTCGGATGCCATCACGATGCTGGCCGATGGTAATGGCGATTTCGCTGCTGCGCTTGGACTGGAGATGGACGGCAGCGCATTTGGCATGGGCAAGCGCGGGCAACGTTTCTCGCTGGTCGTCAACGATGGCGTGGTTGAGCACGTCAATGTCGAAGCGCCTGGCGATTTCAACGTGAGTTCGGCAGAATATATGCTCGGACAGCTCTAATACATTGCTAATTCTGTAGAAGCTGCATGTAAAAGGGAGGGGTTACCCTCCCTTTTTTGTTGCCAAATTCATAAAATTCGGTGAAGCGTGATTATGCTTAGTAATCACGCGCAAAACATCATTAATCAACTCGTTATCGAATATGAATCTTCGGTTAAAAGGCTACAATCCGCGCTTGCAGCTTATTTGAAGGACCGAATTCCTCCAGACGCAAACCAGCGTGCAAGCAATGACTTCTGCTATCCCGAACTCGTCATTACATATGCCGGCAAGACGCGCGAAACCAAATCAAACCTCGCTTTTGGTAAGCTGGAGAAAGTCGGCACGTATCGGACCACCTTCACTAAGCCCGATCTTTTTGCCGATTATATTGGCGAGCAGCTCGATCTTTTGCATGAGCAATATGAACTCGAGATTTCGGTTGGCCGCAGTCGGCAAGAAATCCCCTTTCCTTATGTCCTCGATGGTTCAGCTGAACTGGAACTTGGGACCGTCAGTCCGAACGAATTAGCGCGTCATTTCCCAACGACAGAATTGGCTGACATTGGTGATGAAATCGCCGACGGATTGTTGCGCGTAAAAGGCAACAGCGGCGCACCACTCGCTTTATTTGATGGTCTCCGCACCGATTTTTCATTGGCTCGCTTGCGTCACTACACGGGCGCACCTGCGGAACATGTGCAGCATTACATCCTGTTCACCAACTATCACCGTTATGTTGATGAATTTGTCAGCTGGGCATGCAAGCAGGTCGGTAACGGCCGCTATACCGCATTGTCTGGTGCCGGTGGCCTGTATGTGGATCAGCCAACCGACAATGCAGCGCAGCTCGTTGCCGACAGCACATGGCGTCGGCACCAGATGCCGGCTTATCATCTCATCGCGCCAGACCGTTCGGGCATCACCTTGGTGAATATTGGTGTCGGTCCGTCCAACGCAAAAACGATTTGCGACCATCTCGCAGTGCTTCGGCCTGAAGCTTGGTTGATGATTGGCCATTGCGGCGGCCTTCGGGAGACTCAGCGGATTGGAGACTATGTCCTCGCCCATGCCTATTTGCGCGACGACCATATCTTAGACGATGTCCTGCCTCCTGAAATCCCCATCCCCCCCATCGCCGAAGTGCAACAAGCCTTAGCAAGCGCAGCAGAAGATGTTTCAGGCACCAGTGGCGCGGACCTCAAAAGGCGGATGCGCACTGGTACCGTTGTCACCACTGATGATCGCAATTGGGAACTGCGTTATTCCGCGTCGGCGTTGCGTTTCTCTCAAAGCCGCGCCATCGCCATTGATATGGAGTCCGCAACAATAGCGGCGCAAGGCTATCGTTTCCGCGTACCCTATGGCACATTATTATGTGTTTCGGACAAGCCGCTGCACGGCGAGATTAAATTGCCGGGTCAAGCTAACCGTTTTTATGAAGAGGCGATTGCTGCACATTTACAGATCGGCATTCAAACATGTGAGTTGCTTCGTGAGGCTGGAAATAGCTTACACAGCCGCAAATTACGTGCATTCAACGAACCACCATTCCGATAAAGACGCAGGAACGAACCCACGCCGCACGATTATCGTCATTGCATTACAACCCAAGGAGGAACTGCCCATGCCGACCAACCCCGAAAACACCAATATAATCAACAAGCTGTTGAACACATTTCGTAATTTGACCGATACCCTTTCCGGTAAAGCGCGTTCGGCGGCCGAGACAGCGTCGACCACCGCCAAGTCAGCGGTAGATTCCGCTTCTAATGCCGCCGCTACCGCAGGTGCGGTCATTAAGGAAAATCCCGGTAAATCGGCCGCCGTGGCTGGCGCAGTTATCGCAACTGCGGCCGCAGCCGTAGCCGGTAAAAAAGTGTACAAGCGCAAAACCGCGAGCAGCGCAAAACCGGCGGCGAAGAAGCCTGCTGCTCCAAAACCGGCTGCAAAAAAGCCTGCTGCGAAGAAGCCAGCGGCAAAGCCTGCCGCTGCTGCAAAAAAGCCTGCCGTAAAGAAGCCTGTCGCGAAGAAGCCTGCCGCAAAGCCTGCCGCTGCTGCCAAGCCAGCCGTGAAGAAGACGGCTGCCGCCAAGTCGGCCGCAAAACCGACCAACTAACGGACACAATACAAATGGCCCCGCCCTGTGCGGCGGGGCTATATCTACCTACCAGCCTTTTTTCACGCCCTTATTCTTCGTCTTGAGCCATTTCATCAACGGCGCAAAATATTCAAGCATCGGCTTGCCTGACATTTCGCGCGTGCCGGTAAAGGCCTGCAGCGCATCTGGCCAAGGTTTCGACGCACCCATTTCGAGCATCGTGTTCAGCCGTTTTCCAACATCCTTGTTGCCGTAGAACGAACAACGGTGCAGCGGCCCTTTCCATCCCGAAATATCGCAGGCGGCTTTGTAGAATTGGAACTGCAAAATGCGGGCTAGGAAATAGCGCGTATATGGCGTGTTTCCGGGGATATGATATTTGGCGCCCGCATCAAAACGGTCAGCCGGACGTTCCACTGGTGGAACGATGCCCTGATATTGCAGGCGCAAATCGATCCAGCCTTTGTTGTAATTTGCAGGCGTGATTGATCCGTTGAACACGCCCCAACGCCATTTATCGATGAGTAGGCCAAATGGCAGAAACGCAACCTTGTCCATGGCTTGACGCAACAACAGGCCGTTATCTTTGTCTGCGCCGGGGACCTTGGCCGAATCCAGCAAGCCAATCTGGACAAGATAATTTGGTGTAATCGACAAAGCGATGGCATCGCCAATCGCCTCATGAAAACCATCATTGGCACCATTTAGATATAGATAAGGCTGCTTGTTATATGCGCGCTGATAATAATTATGCCCAAGCTCATGGTGGATCGTGACAAAATCGGTGGTGTTGACCTTGATGCACATTTTGATGCGCAGATCATCGACATTATCCACATTCCAAGCCGAAGCGTGGCAGACGACTTCGCGATCGGCAGGCTTGATGAACTGCGCGCGGTCCCAGAAGGTTTTTGGCAGCGGGGCGAAACCAAGCGATGAGAAAAAGCCTTCGCCAATCTTCACCATATCTTTTTCGGCTTTGCCGCGATTGGCGCTGAAATCCGTCAATTCGGTTTGTTTATACCCCTTGGCCATCAGCAATTCGCCAATGTCATACCCAATGTCGCCCGCGCCGGCAGGCGCGACCAGATCATAGATATTTCCCCATTCCTGCGCCCACATATTACCAAGCAAATCCGCACGAATTGGTCCGGTTTTGGACTGGACAGCATCACCATATTTTTTGTTCAGCTGCGTACGGACATAAGTGTGCAACTCGTCATAGAGTGGCTTTACCTCAAACCATAATTTGTCAGTCAGCTTGGCAAAATCATCGGCTGGCATGTCATAGCCAGATCGCCACATGGCGCCGACGTCGGTATAGCCAAGTTCAGCGGCGCCTTGATTGGCGATCTCGACCATGCGCGTGTAATCCGGCCCCATCGGCGCGCCAACATTATCATGCCAGCTTACCCACATCTCCTTCAGCTCTTCAGGATTACGGTTCGCCCCCATTGCGGCTTCAATATCCGAACCGTTGATTTCCTTGCCACGCAAAGTGCCACGGCCCTTGCCATAAGCGGATTGCAACTTGGTTGAAATGGTCGCGAGCTCCGCCGCTGCACCCGACGTCGTCGGCGCGGGCAACACGATGCTACCGCGCAGAATATCCAGCTTGCGCTTTGTGTCATAGGACAAGCCTGGAAGCGCCTGATATCTGGCGGCCTCAAGCGCGTAACCAACTGCCTTCTCCGTGCCGATTTCGCCGTAACGCGCGGCGACAGCATCGGTGTCATCGGTCAGGTAGGTGGAATTAATCCAGGCGACACGACCACCTTCGATAGAGAAGTCAAAAAGGTCCTTCTCGGCACGGGCGACAAACGCATCGGCATCAGATACCGTCGGTGGAGCTGCTGTCGCCGCCGCATCCTGCGCCATGGCGATACCGGGAACGGAAAGCGTAGCACATGCCAGAGCGGCAATGGATACAAGATTTTTCATATTAAGGTCCTGACAGATAGGGTGGCAATAAGGTGAAACTTACGGGCTTTCGCGTCAAGCCGCACGGCTTTTCCAGCTTCGAATGGCTAAGCCGACCAGCACACCGAAGAATGTCATCAAAAACAAAATCATTTTGATGGGCCGCACCGTCGCAGCCACACCGGAAAGCATATCATCTCCGCCGGTCACGGCCGCCTGAATGAGCTGACTAATGGTCTCCGCATAATCGGTGATCGCAAAACCGACCGCTGCTACGATGATGACCTTACCAAGCCGCGCGAGCATGGCGTGCGACGATGCAGCAAATATTCGCCCACCGGCAAAAGCGCCCCATGCATAAACCGCGATAAAGATGAGGTCCAATTCCATGCTGTAGATGGCAAGATCCATCACATCCGATGCTACCCAGCCAGCGTGGATGATATCAACGCGCGCCGCATTCCCCGCTGCTTGATGGTCGCTGATGCCCAAAGGCGAAGATTCTGTTACCAGCCAGACATTCATGACAATCTGCGCGGCAAGCAACAAAATGCCGAACAACCAAAAAGTCCAGAAACGTCTTTCTAAAGCAGATTCTTGCCCCATAGCTACTTTGCCTCCAAATATGTCGCCAACGCCCCTGACAGGGCATCCTCGCGCGTTAGATGATAAGTTGTGTAATCATGCACTTGTCCACCATGATCGCGCTTATGCTCTCGCACTAACTTACCACCCAATCGCTCCACTGCGGTGCGGGAGCGGAAATTCTGTGCGCCCACCTGAAACACAACAATCCGAACAAATTGGTATATATGTCCCAACATCAGCGCCTTCACCTCGCGATTGACACCTGTTCGCCAATATGCGGTCGCAAAGAACGTCCAGCCTATTTCTATTTCTGTCGTTGTTGGATCATAGCTGGCAAAGCGCGTGCTGCCGATGATTGCATCTGTCGCTTTGTCCAGTATGGCAAAGGCACCCTGCGACGCAATGGCATCTGCGAAGAAGCCGTCAAAGATTTCCCTTTTGTAACGATCACGAAACGGATGCATCGCCCAAATTTCAGGGTCAGATGCCACGGCATAAAGCGCGTCAGCATCCGTCGCCAATAATGGCCGCAGCATGACCTGCGCGCCAATCAATACCGGTTGAATGTCGAAAGGGGGGATTGTCACCAGCGCTCACCCGTTAGAGACGCGACAAAAGCTTGCCCAAGTTCTGCCTTAGTAACCGCGCTCATATGGTTGCCCGGCACCGTGAACAGCTTCCCATGCTGCAAAAGCGCCGCGAGGTCCGCTGCGGAGCCATTATCATCATCTTGTTCACCGCATATAACGGCAACAGGCAGGGTCCAGCTGGCAATCTCAGCGGCATTTGTATCGACAAACGTATCGAGAATGCAGCGCAGTGCGGCGGGATCACCACCAGTGGTTTTCAGGAAAGCCTCGGCCATCCAAGCCGCCGAGCCCTTTTCATGTTGCCCAAAATTGTCAAACACATGGCGGAAATGGGACCCACGATTTCCAGTTTGGGTCAAGCCTTCCAGTCCCATGCCTGAGATGACGGCCCTCCCCGGCGCTGCGCCACGCGCCAGCATCCGAGATACCGTCCGCCCGCCGAGAGAATAACCGCCGAGATCGTATTCGGTAACACCCAAATGCGCCAGCAAAGCGAACTGGTCATCGGCCAAAATATCGCGTGGATAATGCGCCAGGTCATGGGGTTTGGCGCTCAAGCCATGCGCGCGCAGATCTGGCATGATCACGCGGTAACCGGCATTTGCCAAAGCCGCAGCGTGACCGTATTTGATCCAGTTGGTGTCCGCTTCGGACATAAACCCGTGGATCAGCAACAAAGGTCGCCCCTGCCCCGTTTCGCGCCACGCAATCTCGACGCCGTCAATGGCTTGAAAACTGTTGGATGTAATCATAAATCTCGCCCGATATTCAGCGCCCCACGCCCCAGGCTAACGGGCAGCCAAGCCTTTTTGCTCCATGCGCCACAGCGCCATATCGATACGGTCCTGCCCGAAAAATGGTTCGCCGTCGAAAACAAGCGTTGGCACGCCCCAATGCCCCGCGGCTTCTAACGCTGCTTGATTGGCCGCGATTTCAGCATCCAGAGCCTCTGCATCGCTGATAGCTTCGGCATCCAGCTCAGCCAAATCCAATCCCGCGCGCGAAGCTGCACCGGCGAGATGGTCGCCCTCATGCCAATTCTCTGCTCCGCCCCAAATGAGCCGCGAAACTTCGTCACAAAAGGCTAGGCTTTTACCGCGCCGCGCCGCGGCTTGGCCCAATCGGGTCAGGCGAAAAATATAGGGCTGCTCTGCGGCAATCTTGCGGGTGCGCACATCCTGCACAATCGGGTCGGGTCTCGGTGGACCGAACGGAATATCGTGAAACTGCGCCACACGGAACATGTCGGTGAAGGTATAGCGCAACCAATTGGGGTGGCTGCGTTCGAAAAAGTCAGGTTCGCGGATGGCGAGCGGATAGACCGGACGCAGATTAATCGTCAGGTCAAATTGTTCCGTAAGCGCACTATATCGCCGGGTGGCAAGATAGCTATACGGGCTGCGAAACGACCAAAAAACATCGGCTTGCAACCCCATATTCTTATCCCTTTTTCAAATGCCGCCGTCCAAGCAGTTCGGCAATTTGCACCGCATTCAGCGCTGCTCCCTTCCGCAAGTTATCGGAGACGCACCAGAAGGCAAGACCATTGTCGACGGTCGGGTCTTCGCGCACGCGGCTGACATAAGTGGCATCGTCGCCCGCAGCCTCGACCGGTGTCGTGTAACCGCCGTCCTCACGCTTATCGATCAGCATGATGCCGGGGGCCTCACGCAAGATATTCTGCGCGGTTTCTGCCGACATTTCACGCGCATATTCGATATTCACGGCTTCGCTGTGGCCAACAAAGACAGGCACGCGGACGCAGGTCGCCGTCAGCTTGATTTTCGGGTCAAGGATCTTCTTGACCTCAACCATCATTTTCCACTCTTCCTTGGTATAGCCATCGTCGAGAAAGCTATCGATGTGCGGAATGACGTTGAAGGCAATTTGCTTCGTGAACTTCTTGGCATCGGCGCTATCGCCGACAAAAATGTTGCGGCTCTGTTCGAACAATTCGTCCATGCCCTCTTTGCCCGCGCCCGACACTGACTGGTAGGTTGATACGACAACACGGGTGATCTGGGCATAATCGTGAAGCGGTTTCAACGCGACCACCAATTGCGCGGTTGAGCAGTTGGGGTTGGCGATGATGTTCTTGCGCTTATACGTATCGATTGCGTCAGGGTTGACCTCAGGCACGATCAACGGAACATCCGGATCCATGCGGAAAAGCGAACTGTTATCGATCACTACGCAGCCAGCCGCAGCGGCAATCGGGGCGTATTTCATGGTTGCTTCGGAACCGATGGCAAAAATTGCCATATCCCAGCCCGTCCAATCGAAATTCTCGATATTCTGGATCTTCAGCATCTTGTCGGTATCGCCATATTCGATTTCGATACCTTGGCTGCGCGATGATGCCAGCACGGCGACTTCATCAGCGGGAAACGCGCGTTCGGCCAGAATGTTGACGACTTCGCGGCCCACATTGCCCGTCGCACCAGCGACTACGATACGATAACCCATGTTAACTTCCTTATATGGCAATAAAAAAGCCGGGCTCTTTATGGGAGCCCGGCTTTTTGTGTTCGGTTAGAAACGCAACGCGGCTCCTGCCTTATTCGGCAGCCTCGGTGGTTTTAATTGTTCGTGGATCACGGCGTTCGGCAATACGTGCCTTCTTACCGGTCAAACCACGCAGATAGTAAAGCTTCGCACGACGCACGACGCCCTTACGGACGACTTCGATGCTGTCGATATTGGGGCTGTACAGCGGGAATACGCGCTCAACGCCTTCACCGAACGACATTTTGCGTACAGTGAAGTTGGAGCCCATGCCCTTGTTCGAACGCGCGATGCACACGCCTTCGTAATTCTGAATACGCGTGCGCTCACCTTCGATGACCTTCACGCCCACCTTGACGGTGTCACCTGCACGGAATGCAGGAATTTTTTTGTTTTCTGACAAAGCTGCAATAGCTTCG
>Ga0078894_10004050_pt1 | contig 11169 bp, 8 predicted proteins | sample LauGreSu1BDMLBSD_2_FD_67506 | JGI IMG/M metagenome (GOLD analysis project Ga0078894, IMG submission 67506) | Freshwater lake microbial communities from Lake Michigan, USA - Su13.BD.MLB.SD (version 4) (version 4) | ecosystem: Environmental > Aquatic > Freshwater > Lake | place: Lake Michigan, USA... | reverse complement strand
ATAGGTAGGTTTATTAAAAGATTATTTGGTGATAAATTTACGGATTCTGAAATTGAGAAGTTTGTCAATAAGTGGAAATCTATTTCAGAATCTGATACTAATAGATTTGAGATTTGGAAAGATGTGCCAAAAGCTTATAGGTCAACAAACTATCATTTCCCGGAAGTTGGTAGTTCAACACTAATGAACTCTTGTATGAACGATGTTCCAGTCGTAGGATTCTATTCAGGCTGTGAAGTTGAGGTTTTAGTACTATTGGATAAAGATGATAAGATATTGGGTAGAGCTCTTATTTGGAATGACTATCAAGATAGAAAGATAATGGATAGAGTTTATTATACTTATGATAAAGATTATTGGAAATTTATCAATTATGCCAAATTAAATAACATTTATTTCAAAGATGATAATGATATAGTTCTAAAAGAAGGTGGTGAGAAATTAAAGACTAAAGTAAGAGTTCCGGATGTTTTTAGGTATTATGGAGATGGATTTCCGTATATGGATACTTTCTGTTTTGCTCAAGGTGAGTGGGCTTATAATTATGAAAATACAGGAAGAACATTCTATCTTAGAGATACTGAAGGTGGTTATGAAGAATATGAAAGTCCAGAAATTCAATAACAAATTTAATATATAGTTTATGGCTAAGATAAAAAGATATAACGATTATTATTCAGAGCAAATGGCTACTGAATTTTTAGATTCTTTACAAGGATTTATTAACGAATCAGATAATACCAATGATGATTATAAATCTTTTCAAGATAAAGTAATTTCAGACTTAAAATTGAATTTTAGATTAATTGGAACTTTTGGAGCTGGAATTAGTTCTTTTTATCCTATTGTAAATGCGATAATGGAGAATACTAGTATCGGAATAGAAAAAACTCCTGAGATAATTGTTATGATGACAATTGCTGCTGTTTCTATAATATACTTAGAGGAAAAGAAGTATAAAGATGGGAAAGAAGAAGACATCATTACAAAAGATTCAAAATCATTATTAGAAGAATTAAAAATGCGTGGTGTTGGTAATGGAATAATAAAAAAGTTAATTAAATCTCTAAGTTCAGTGAGGCCTATATTCTATTTAATTGCTAAACGTCTTGGAGCTGTAGGTGGTGGATTTATTGATATGTTTGCATACACATCTATTTTAATTCCAATAATGAATGGTGTTCTTTATCTCATAGGTAAATATGATTTGAATTTAGAAACTTTACCTCAAAATTTCATAGGACTTGGTGTTGGTGTTGGTACTGTTATAGCTAAACACGGAATTATAGAATTAGTAAAAAAAATTAAAAATAAATTAGGCTTAGGTGATAAAGTCGCCAAAGAGGTAATTGATGAGGTAGAAACCCCTGTTATACATAAGTTTACTGATATGACTTATGGTGATGGTGACTCAGTTGAACACGGTGATTTAATTAAAGAACAATAAACTTAATAATTTTGTCTTATATAACTAAAAAGGAAAAAATTATTATACTTAATGACACCTCAGTTAGAGAAAGTTTTTTTTAATTACATTTTAAAATACAAAAAGTTTTTTGATGTTGTTAAACCGTATTTTTTTAGAAACTCTGAAATACAGTTTGTATATGGAGTGATAAGAAACTATATGATTAAGGGTGACGATACTCAAACTCCGACGCCTCGTCAGATTTTGGATATGGTTTCTTTAGAGGATAAAGAAGGTATTATAACTAAAGAAATTCTTAAATCCATTTTACAAGTAGATCTTAAAGAATATGATGAAAAGAATTTTATCGAACCTAAGTTTAATGCTTGGGTACTTTCCAACCGTCTGAAAACAGGTACAGTAGATATTATTGACGAAACAAGAAATCTCGATTCTATATCTGATTTTGAAAAGGCTATTGAAGCCGCTGATAGAATTAAGATGATTGTTGATGAAATGTCGTCTACTAATTTTGTTCAAGATGATGATATGGGATCTGATTTTGATGACCCTGAGAATCACGTTCAAGACTCTTCTAAATTTAAAGTTAAGTGTGGATTTGAATCAATCGATCATATGTTAGGTGGTGGTTGGGATATCTCTACATTAAATGTTGTTATGGCCGAGACTAATAATGGTAAGTCTCTATGGATGCAAAATTTTGCTTACAAAGCGGCAGATATGGGTAATAACGTTCTTTACATAACACTTGAAATGAGTGAAAGAAAAGTTATGAAGAGGATTGGTGCTATGCGTCTGAGAATACCTATTAATGATTATGATAAGTTGTCTAAAGATACCGAACTTATTAAAAGTAGAATTAAAGCTTTAAGTCACACTGAGGGTGGAGATATATTTGAGAAAAAAGTAGGTAAAATTTATACTAAATTTTGGGCGGCTGGTACAGCAACAGTAAATGACTTTGATAATTACATTCAGAAGTTAAAAGAAAAAAGAGATATTAAAATTGATTTAGTTATTGTTGACTATATTACTCTTGTTACCGCTGGTAAAGTTGCTGCCGCTGATAATCTTTATACAAAGGGTAAATTTTTAGCAGAAGCTTTGAGAGCTTTAGGTGCTAAATACAAATGTCCAGTTATTACTGGTGTTCAAGTGGCTAAGGATGCTTGGAATTCAGCTGATATTACGTTAGAAAGTGTACCAGAGTCTAAAGCAATTGCTGAGACAGCTGATACATTTTTTGCTATAATCAGAACAGAAGAAATGAAAAGACAGAATTTGTACAGATTTAAATTATTGAAACAAAGAGATGGTGATTTCTTAAAGTCTCAGATAAGATTAAATCTTAATTCAACCTTTTTAACACTTGAGAACGATCAATTTATTGATCAATAAACAAAATAATTTAACAGTTATATAAAAATTAAAAAAAATCTATGGCGAAAAAGCGTAGGGATGAAGAAGACGACTTTGAATCTGACTTCGATAATGAAAATGAAGACCAATTAGAATCTAATTATTCTGAGGAGGAAGAAGATGAGACCGAATCACAACCGGAAGAGGACTCCTTATTGTTAGGTGATGATGATTCTGAAATGGATATAGTAATAGAAATTGATGAAGATGAACTTGATTTAACAAAAGAAGATGAGGAAGTAACTGAAGATAAATCTTCATCTGAAGGAGATGATGGTATAGTTTTATCTAAACATAAAATTGAAGGTAAACACTCCTTAAAATACGATTCTATTTTTAAGGGTAAAAAAGAAGAAAATACTGAGGAAGAAACTTTTGATGGTTATTCTAACTATAGAAAAGATACTATTGAAGTTGATAAATCATCAACATATCACACAGAGTCAATTGATAATGAAGCTTATGTTAGAGCAAAGTTAGTTAAAGAAAGAGTTTATGATGTGTTAAAAGAAAATACGACAATAAACTTTCTTAATAATAGAAGAAAACCTTCTAGATCTGACTTCAATAATTATTACTCTTTATTAAAGTCAAACTTAAAAGATGAGAGTTTTACTAACATCGAGTTATTTAATGAATTGGCTATTTACTTCTCAGACAATCTGTTCAATATGTTTAAACTTTTGGATAATAAGTGGAGAAATCTTATTATATCCGAATTACAAGACCATATTGGTAAAAATAGTAACTCAAAAGATATAACTAATAGAAATATTTATATCGGAACAGAAATAGAATTTGAGTGGATAGATGAGTTTGATGAAGAAAAATTAATAACTGGAGTTGTGATGGAAACAGACTATGAAAGTTCAATATTTAGAGTTGACTCTTATGAAAATTTATATGATGTTGAGATTTCACAAATAACAAAAATTTTAAATAATACTAAATTTAAGTATAACCTAAATAAATTAAACAACATAGACTTTTTGTAAAAAATTGATAAAAAAAATTTAAAAATAACGAATATAAAAAACCTCAAAAAAATTAATTTAAGTGATTTTTTTAATAAAAAGTGGTTCAATATATAAACAACAAAAAAATTAGAAAGATAAAATGAATATTAAAGTAACGAAAAGAAACGGCAAAAAAGAACCAGTAATGTTGGACAAAATACTTGATAGAATCAAGCAGCAAACTTATGGATTAGATACGAAGTGGATTATTCCGTTTGAGGTAGCTCAAAAGGTAATTGAAGGAATTACACCGGATATTAAGACTTCTACTTTAGACCAATTAGCTATGGAAACAGCTGCTTCATTAACTACTAAGCATCCCGATTATTCGGTTTTGGCAGCTAGATTGGCAATTACGGCACTACACAAAGAAACAAAAAAGAGTTTTTCAGAAACTGTTAAAGATCTTTTTAACTATGTAAATCCAAAAACTGGAAAACACGCTCCAGTTGTATCTGAAAGTTTTTACACTATTGTTAAGAAGTATTCTGATTCATTGGATTCAGCTATTGTTCATTCAAGAGACCACAACTTTGACTATTTTGGTTTTAAAACATTAGAAAAATCATACTTACTTAAGATTGATGGTATTGTTGCTGAAAGACCTCAATATATGTATATGAGAACTGCTATTCAAATCTGGGGTGAGAATATTGAGAAAGTTATTGAGACGTATAATATAATGTCAGAAGGTTATTATACTCACGCTACTCCTACACTATTTAACTCTGGTACAATCAGACCTCAGTTATCATCTTGTTTCCTTTTAGATGTTGAGAATGACTCAATTGAAGGTATCTTCAATACTCTAAAAGAATCGGCTCAAATTTCTAAAAATGCTGGTGGTATTGGAATTGCATTTACTAAAGTAAGAGCTAAAGGAACTTATATTGCTGGAACTAATGGTTCATCAAATGGTATTATTCCTTTCTTAAAAATCTACAACGAAACTGCTAGAGCGGTCGACCAAGGTGGTGGTAAAAGAAAAGGATCAATTGCTATTTATATGGAACCTTGGCATGCTGATATTATGGAGTTTTTAGACTTACGTAAGAATCAAGGTAAGGATGAGATTAGAGCTCGTGACTTATTCTTGGCTATGTGGACTAATGACTTATTTATGGAAAGAGTTGACTTAGATGAAGACTGGTCTTTAATGTGTCCACATGAGTGTTCAGAATTAACTGAAACTTATGGTGAAGAGTTTAGAAAACTTTACATTAAATATGAAAATGAGGGTAAGACTAAGAAAGTATTAAAAGCTAGAGATGTTTGGAATAAAATTCTTGAGTCTCAAATTGAAACAGGTACTCCTTATATTCTTTACAAAGATTCTATTAATGAGAAGTCTAATCAATCCAATATCGGAATTATTCGTAGTTCTAACTTATGTGCTGAGATTGTTGAAGCTACTGGTGTTACAAAAAAACAAGCAGAAGTTTTACAAAACAAAGAGTTACTTGATAAACTTGGTTTGGGTCATTTCTATGGTCAAGAATCTGTTAACGAGACAGCTGTTTGTAACTTAGCTTCTATTGCTCTTCCTAAGTTTGTCAATAAGAATAAAACTTATAATCATAACAAACTTTATGATGTGGCTTACACAGCTGTTATTAACTTGAATAATGTTATTGATGTCAATTTTTATCCTTCAGAAGCGGCTCGTTTTTCTAACCTATTACATAGACCTATTGGTTTAGGTGTTCAGGGTTTAGCAGATGTTTTCTTTAACTTAGGATTGGCTTATGACTCAGATGAGGCTAAACAAATTAACAAAGAGATATTTGAGACTATTTATTACGCGGCTATCAAAGCATCTTGTGATTTAGCAAAAGAACAAGGAACTTACGCTACTTATGAAGGATCACCTATTTCACAAGGTAACTTCCAATTTGATTTATGGGGAGCTAAACCAACAAAAAGATGGGATTGGGAAAAACTTAGAGACGAGGTTAAAAAACATGGTGTTAGAAACTCACTTACTACTTGTATTATGCCAACAGCTTCTACAGCATCTATTTTAGGAAATGAAGCATCTTGTGAAGCCCAAACATCAAATATGTATACGAGAGGTGTACTTTCTGGAACATTTATCTTAGTAAATAAATATTTAGTTAAAGAGTTAGTTAAATTAGGAATTTGGGATGATAATTTAAGAAGAAAAATTATTTCAGAAAATGGTTCAGTTCAGAATGTTCCTGAGATTCCAACCAACTTAAAAGAAATTTACAAAACTGTTTATGAGATTAAACAAAAGGATGTAATCGATATGGCTGCTGATAGAGGAGCATTTATCGACCAAACACAATCAATGAATATCTTTATGGATTCACCTAACTTTGCTAAGTTAACAGCTATGCACTTCTATGGTTGGGGTAGAAGAAACTTCATGAAGGATTCTTCTGGAAACATTGTACTTCCACAAGATGAGAACGTTGAAATCGTTTATGATTCAGATGGTAAACCAAGATTTTATAGAGAAAAGAAAAGCAATCTTAAGACTGGTATTTACTACTTGAGAAATAAATCAGCAAGTGATGCTGTTAAATTTACCAACCAAGTAGAGAAAGAAGTTAAAACAGTTGAAGAACAAATGGCTGAGATTAGTTGTTCTTTGGATAACCCAGATGATTGTATCGCTTGTGGTTCTTAAGTAATATAAACTATTGAAATTAAAAAGGAGATTGTTAAACTTTCTCCTTTTTTTATGCTATAAAAAATCCACCCTCGAAAAAAACGAAATTTTGAGGGTTGATATATAATCTACTTTTAAGAAAAAAAATTAAAATATTTTGTCAACTCGGTAAAACTTTTTAATTTTGTCGACTAAAAGTAAAACGTTCTTTAACATATTAACAAAATAAACTACTCCAGTAGTGAGATAGAGAGTTACTTCGTATATTTGGATTTGAAAAAACACTCTCCGTCAATTTACTCTGGTCAATATATAGTTTTTAGCAAACATAGCGATAGTTTGAGATACTTCGTACTTTAAATTACAATCTATGATGAAGATAAGTGATGATGGCGACAGCTAAGTCTACCAACAAGTCCTGAAAAATGGCTGAGGTGAAAAAGTCCGGGAGGAACTACGTAATGGTTCGAGTGAGATGGTCACACACTATCGGCAAAGTTTTTGGGAGAATTCTTTGTAACGCTCAGGCTAAATTATCTTGTTTGCAACATTATATAAAGACCAGATTTAACAGAAATGTTAGTCTGGTCTTTTTTTTTGTTAAAAAATTAAAATTAAAAAAATTAAAAATAAAATAAAGTTATGTCAAAATTTAACACAACATTACCAAAACAAAAAACACTTACTGAAAATTTAGCAGGTGGTCAAGCTTATGCTCAATCTAACGAGTTGGCTCTTGTATCTCTACTTTTGACTTCATTTGTCAATGACCAGTTTTACAAGAATGCTCAAACTACATTGGCTGACTTGAAAAAACTTTCCGAGAAAATTAAAGACAAAGAATTTGTCGCTAAATCTGCTATTTATGCTCGTGATAAGTTTGGAATGCGTAGTGTTACTCACGCACTTGCCGCTGAGTTAACTTCTCAACTTAACGGTGCTGAATGGGGTAAAGATTTCTACAATAAAGTAGTTGTTCGTGTTGATGATATGACTGAAATTCTTTCATACTACTTGGCTTATAAAACTGAAAAAAACAATCCAAAGTTTCCAAATGCTTTGAAAAAAGGATTTGCAAAAGCTTTTGATAAGTTTGATGGTTATCAATTGGCTAAGTATAAAGGAGAGAATAAAGAAGTTAAACTAGTTGACATTGTTAACCTTGTTCATCCAGTACCAACTCAAAGAAATTTAGAAGCGTTACAACTTTTAGTTAAAGGTGAGTTGAAGAATACTCAAACTTGGGAGTCTAAGTTATCAGCGGTAGGTCAACAAGCTGAGTCTGAAGAAGATTTGGCTGAATTGAAATCAAATGCTTGGTCTGAATTGATTGAAACTAAAAAGATTGGTTATTTCGCACTTCTTAGAAACCTAAGAAACATTATAACTCAGTCTCCTCAATCTGTAAAGGCTGCTTGTGAAATGTTGGTTGATGAAAGATTGATTAAGAATTCAAGAGTTCTTCCTTTCCGATTCGCAACTGCTTATGATGAAATCAATAAAATTGGATCATCTAAAGAAGTTAGAGACGTATTGGTGGCTATTAATCAAGCACTTGAAGTTTCTGTTCAGAATGTACCTAAGTTTGACGGTGAAACTCTTGTTGTTATGGATGTATCTGGTTCTATGATGGGTAGAGCATCTGAGATAGCATCTCTTTTTGGAGCGGTATTAGCTAAGGCTAATAACTGTGATGTGATGACTTTTGCTACTGATGCTAATTATAAGTCATACAACCCTATGGATTCTGTTATGTCTATCAGAAGTTCATTTAGATATTCTGGTGGTGGTACTAATTTTAAGTCAATTTTTCAGAAAGCTAATAAAAAGTATGACCGTATTATCATTTTAAGTGATATGCAAGGGTGGATGGGTTATACAACTCCTTCTTCAGAGTTTAAGTCTTATAAAAGTAATTTTGGAGCTAATCCATTTGTTTACTCTTGGGACTTGGCCGGATACGGAACTTTACAGTTTCCTGAGAATAATGTCTTTGCGTTGGCTGGTTTTTCTGACAAAGTATTCGATATAATGAAGATGATGGAGTTAGATAAGAAAGCTCTTTATAATGAGATTAATGCTATTCAATTAGTTTAACAAAAAAGTCACTCTTATGAGTGACTTTTTTATTTCCAAATATTTTCCAAATCTATTTTAGAATTTATATCAATTACTTTTCCGTTTCTAATTAGTGAATATTTTTGTAGAGGTAAAAACATATCAACTATCTTTTTAACTTTATCTATTTCACTTTTTTCTAAATCAAAATTAAATATCTGTATTAGATTTTCTATTTCTTGGAATGTTAAAAAACTTTTACCATTAACAAAGTAAGTAAAATCGTAGTTATAATCATTGTACCGACCAGATTCTTTTTTAGTTGCTTGGTGTATTAAGAAATTTGTTAGTGAGTTCTCTACACCAATTGATGGTATTGAATACTTATATCCATCAATTAAAAATTCTTTGTTTACATAGTCATAACATTCCATTAAAGAATCGTCTATTTTACAATAGTTAAAAAATGTTGTATTAAATTCTATAACATTTGATTCTCCATTTTCGTCTACATAATTTATTTCTATTGGTTTCTTTTTAGTAAATCTTACTATTTCTAAAAATAAAAAAATGATATCTACACTTTTAATATCTTCAAATTTAAATCCATTGGTTATTATGATATTTTTTTCAACTATTTTTTTGACTTTGTTTATTATAATACCAAGATTCTCCTTTGAATATTTATGTTCATATTCTATGATATCTTCTAAAGCAGCTCTCTTTATGTATATGTCAAAATTATCAGGATAAAATAAACCAAGTGATGGTAGATTTTTCTTTTCAATTTTCTTTTGTAGATTAAGAATGCCTCTTAGTATGTCATATAATAATTTCATATTTTATATATTTTTTTTTGAGAAGCCTCATGTTCGATAATATATAAACTATGTTGATTTTTGGTGATTGTTATGTTGAGTTAAAAAATATTAAGTCTAACTCCATCAATCTTATTATTATTGATCCACCGTATATCATCTCTAAAAAATCTAATTTTAAGAAGTTTTCTAACAATACTAATGATGAGATGAAAACTAAATATAATATATCAATAGATTTTGGTGAGTGGGATAAAGAAGAACTTAACTGGGAGTTGCTTTTTTATGAGTTTAAAAGAATACTAATAGATAGTGGTAGTTTGATAATTTTTTATGATGTTTGGAAATCATCTGAGTTAAAAAACTTTGCTGATAAATATAAGTTTAATCAACATCGAGTTGGTTGTTGGCAAAAAACAAATCCAGTGCCTATAAATTCTAAAGTTAATTACTTATCAAATGCTAGTGAGTATTTTTTTACATTTACTAAAGGAAAGAAACCAACATTTAATTCAGAATATGATAATGGATTTTATAGATATCCAATTTGTCACGGAAAAGAAAGACTCGAACACCCTACTCAAAAACCTTTATCTTTAATATCAGATTTAATTAAAAAACACAGTAATACTGGTGATATGGTATTAGATTGTTTTGCTGGATCTGGTACAACCGGAAAAGCTTGTAAAGATTTAGATAGAGATTTCATATTGATAGAAAAAGATGAAACTTATTTTAATTTAATGAATAAAAGATTAAACCAAATTGATTCAACTGAATATAAAAAATAAAAATATAATTTATGTCGATAAAACTAAAAAATTCTCAACTTAATACTGAAACTATTGAAGCATTAAATAATCTTATTGAAATGGACATCAATGCTGGTTCTGCATTCAGACTGACACGAATTGTAAAAGATTTGTCTTCGATTGTAGAAGATAAGTTAAAAACAGAAAAAAGAATTTTAGATAAGTACACTGAAAAAGATGAAAATGGATCACCTACAGTTGCTAAAGATAATGAAGGTAATTCCATTCAAGGAGCTATCAATCTAACAAACCCTGATGAGTTTACAAAAGAAATGAGTAATTTGATGGAGATTGAAGTAGAGTTATCACATCAAAAATTAAATTTTGATGATTTAGGTCTTTCTACTGCAAAAATTAAAGATTTAATTAGATTAGATTTTTTATTTTTGTAAGAAATAGAACAATTTTTAGAGAAGTCCAGTATTTTTACTGGACTTTTTTATTTGTAGTTGAGTATTTTAATATATACAAAAAAGTTTGTTCAATTAATGTCGGCTACTTATAGTATAAATGTAGGAACTATAACCGAGAGTACTAGAAAAGAAAACGTATTCACGGTTATTCAAGAGTTACCAGATAACACACAGAAACTTATTTCACCAAGAGATATCAGAGACGCTTTTGTTTCTGCTTGGGCTAACTCATCATTTAAAGTTACAACACCATCTAATTTAAGTAATGCTGAATATATTGGTATAGATTCTGGTGATCCATCAAATAGAGATATTAAGAAAAAAATTCTAATAGGTAAAAGAGGTTATGCTAATTTAGACATAATGAACTTCAATTTATTAGCAAATACATCACCTGATATTTATTTTTATAATACTAAAAGTGATACTATAACACAAAGTTCTACTAAAATTGCTATATTGTCCGGTACAAGTTCTACTTTACATCAATATGCTCCTTATATAGAATCAATAGTTGCTACATCCTCATTAGGTACTAACTTGAATATTGTCAATCCTTCATTATTTGA
>Ga0078894_10004048_pt1 | contig 11170 bp, 14 predicted proteins | sample LauGreSu1BDMLBSD_2_FD_67506 | JGI IMG/M metagenome (GOLD analysis project Ga0078894, IMG submission 67506) | Freshwater lake microbial communities from Lake Michigan, USA - Su13.BD.MLB.SD (version 4) (version 4) | ecosystem: Environmental > Aquatic > Freshwater > Lake | place: Lake Michigan... | reverse complement strand
TTCCGAAGGGGTATCGCGCGATCGCTATCTCCGTGGACGCTACGAGTAGTGTTGAGGGATGGGCGCAGCCGGGAGCTAAAGTGGACGTGATTTGGGTTACCAAGGACTTCGGTATGCAGATGGCGTACGTTATCGCTCCAAACGCGAAGGTCCTCTCCGCGAATAAGAAGGCGGAGGGCGCTCGAGTCGCAAGTGGGGACAACGACTCCGAGATTCCATCGACGGTTACCCTCTTGTTATCCGTTCGAGACGCGATGCGCGTTCGCTTGGCGGCTCTCAACGGGCGCTTGGCGTTAGTGTTGAGAGGCGTGGACTCTGATAACAATAAACCCGCAGGGCCGATTAGCGAAGGATCTCTCTTCAATGTTGGTAGTAGGGTCGCGATGCCTACTGACCGTAACATCATCGATGTGAAGGTTAGGGACCGTCGTACCGGTAAGGTAGAGACCCTCAAGTTCGAAGACGGATTGCGAGTGAAAGAGTAGGGGACCGCAAGAGCGCTCCGTGGAGAGAGGCCGTTTGGCACTTTTCCTTTGCTCGGAAGGTGGGCTAGACTGGAATGGTTGTACGTAAACCGCTCCACGAGGCCTCCTCGACATGACTGTAACCTCACCGCTTCTTCAGGCGATTCATCGGGAATTGAACATTCCGCTCGACTACGCCGAACGCACCGGTCTCCCCGCGTATCAAGAGGTCGCGTTGTCTGAACTCGTTGTCGCCCAACTAGACGAAGCTGGTCGCCCCCTTGTGCTGACGAAACCTGCCGCTGCGGCGCTCGCGTCTATGAGAACCGCAGCCCAGCAACGTGGTGTTGAGCTTCTTCCCTTCTCCGGTTTTCGCTCCTATCTCTATCAAAAGGGGTTGCTCGCCGCGAAGCTTCATAAGGGGATAGCGCTCGATGATATCTTGAGGATCTTGGCGGCACCTGGGTATTCCGAGCATCACACTGGAGAGGCGGTGGATATTACAACGCCGGGTTGCCCTCCGGCGGAAGAGATCTTTGAGACTACGCCGGCCTACGCGTGGTTGAAGGAACACGCGGCTCGGTTCGGTTTTACCGAGAGCTTCCCCAGAGGAAATCCTCACAGCCTGGTGTACGAACCGTGGCATTGGAAGTTTAGCGTCAAGTAGGTGTCGCATGCGTGTTGCCATTCCTCGTTCTACGTTCGCGCGTTTCGGTCGAGGCACCGTTTGGCTCTCTCGCCTGATCGGATTCAGTTTTGTGTTGTGGTGTAGCGCCTGCGCCCCTCGAAGCCTCGAGGACTCACTCGGTATCAAACCGCGAAATCTAAAGCCTGAGGAGTTCGCCGCTTTGAGTCAACCGGGGGCCTCTCATGAGGTATTGAAAACCCTCGTTGGGGAGTGGAACGTCGCTGTCATTTCGCGTAGCTCGCCCGACGCGAATCCAGAGCGCTCCTCGGCGCGTTCAAGTTCCGGTTGGATACTTGGCTATCGTTATGTGCGAGAGAAATATAAGGGCCTTGAGATGGGGCCGCGCTATGAGGGGCTAGGATTTATTGGCTATGACGCGGGCGCGCGCGTATATTCAACCGTTTGGATGGACTCATTGAACACCTCGATCGCTACCTCAAAGGGGGTCTTTAACCCAGAAACGGCGACCTTCGCTATGAAGGGGGAGATTTACGATCCCCTATTGGGGCGGATGAAAGAGACGAGATCGTTGATACAGATCATCTCCCCCGATTCGTACAAGATCACGATGGTGGATCGCACCGCGCGAGGAGAGGACTTTATCCCTCTTGAGCTTACGTATAATCGAATTTCTGGAGAACGGTAAATGAATCGCCTCGCAACCGAGCTCTACTTCGAAGGTCCCACTCGCCACCGAATTACCGATCTCTGGTAGGTATTGAATGTACATAGAAAGGGGTGACTCATGAATAATTTACTCTCGTATATAGTGGCGCTCGGTGTGGCGAGCGCGTGCGCAGCGGCCGTCGCTCAGGAGCAGCCCAAGGTTTCATCATCCGCCGGTGGACTGAAAGTTATTACCGGAGAGGTCGCGTATGCCAATCCCGACGCAAACGTTGGCAATCATCAGACGGAGGCCCTTGCTTCTTTGGATGAGTGGGCAGGGAAGCTTCAAACTATCGTTACGAGCTCGGGGAGTGGAAGAGCTCCGGATTTAAACCAGAACGCGGTGTCCTATCTATCTGTTCTTTATTTTTACTGCACGGTCAAACAGGGCCCATGCCCATTCATCTTAGAAACGGTTCTCGACGCTGATATCGCCCTCTCTCGCGCTGAGGATAGTATTACGTGCGCGTTGACGAATCGCTTCTTCAAGAGCTACCTCTCCCAAGAGCTTGACGAACGTGGAAAATATCTCTTTTCTCTGACCCGAGGTTTAGAGGTAGACAAGTTCAACACAACCGAGAGATCTCGCTTTGTGGAATGCAAAGAGACGGTCTCCGCTATCATCGCTGATAAAGAGGTTCTCGCCCAACGATTTGGCGGAAAGGGTACCGAGGCTACGTCGGTGGCCGCGTTTCGGAGCCTACTGGCGGAGATTAAGGACCAAAAGGTCGATATCTTCGTCGCTACCGGGGTGAGCGGCAAGGACGCCCCCGTCGCGCAGCCCTGAACTTCTGGTTTTCCGCCAATCCGTTGACGCGCCCTTCCTAAGATATTGTTTTGGCGCTCATTTCCGCTCCAAGTCCTTGAGACCGTAGGGGAGGGTAAGTAGCCGAAAAATAGGCGCATCCTTACCAGGGTCCTCTGTCATCTCAACATCGTAACGTTGGAGAGTGCCAAAAAATTGAACGCCCGATGTTTTCTGGAGCTCAGAGCACGGTCGTTTCTATGACACGGCAGATAGCCAGAGGACGCGCTCACCAACCAAAGAGTTTCGTTTGTAGGGAAAAGCATGGAAGAGCTATCTTCGTCACGCCAGAGATTCAACCGCGCTCGTCGTATCGGTGAACATGCGCCGGTCGTTAATACGTCTTTGATTGTTGGTATTTCAATCTCCATTGGATTGGTGCTTGTAGGCGCTTTATTTGGTGGAAATCCTCTCACCTTTGTCAGCGCGGAGGGGATATTATTGGTGCTTGGAGGGACCTTCGCGTCCACCCTTATTCAATTTTCAACCAGAGATATCCGCAACGCCGTGCGAGCCGCTCGCGCGGTGCTCTTTCTTCCACCCGAGGAGCCAACGGATCGTATCTCATATTTGGTCGATCTCTCCCGAAGGGTAAAGGAGCAGGGGGTGCTTATCCTTGAAAGCGAGTCGAGTCGCGCCGCGGATCCCTTCTTACGCCTTGGTCTTGAGCTGACCGTTGATGGGCAAACGCCGGACGAGATCGCTCGTATCCTCCAACGAGAGATGCGAACATCTAATGACCAGGCTTGGCGCTCAGTTCAGGTATGGGAGACGATGGGTAACTTCGCCCCCGCGATGGGTCTCATCGGTACCCTTATCGGTCTTATCCACATGCTTGGATCGCTGCAGGACGCGAGCGCCGTAGGACCGGCCATGTCGCTCGCGTTGGTCGCGACCCTCTATGGTTCCGTAGCCGCGAATCTCTTCTTTTTTCCGATGTCGGGCAAGTTGCGGGTTGTCGCGCAAGAGCGGGAATTTTCAAAGGACATCACCCTCGAGGGACTCCTGAGCGTCGCGCGCTCGGAGAATCCCATGATGTTGGAGCAACGACTCCAAAGCTTCGTAACGATGGCCGCGAATAGCTACTAAGAGGTATCCACGATGCGTCAAGAGGCTCACGCCAGCGGTAGTTGTGACAGACGCATTTTAAAGGCGTTTTACACCCAATACGTAGCGGTGCTTCTGATCATCTTGGTGTTCACCGTTGGAGCGTTCCAACGCGCTTCTCAGCGCGACGATAGCGGCGCTCGATCGGCCATGGCACCGAAAGAGGCAGCCTTGATCGGTGGACTTCAGATAGCGCAACACTTTGACGATCTCGGACAACTTAAAGATGACACCACTCAACTTGAGGCCGTCGCACTCGTTATCGCGGAGCACGATGTGAGGGCCTCGATCGCGCTCCCGGTGAGCATACAAAAGATAGATTCCCCAGACGCCACCGTTGAGCGGTCGTTAGCTCAGGCCGCCGCGCTTGAGCGGTTCTTCGCTGAGCGGGGGATAGGAGAGGACTCCCTGGAATTAGTGATAGGGGGCCCTGACGCTCGAACAGGGATGTTAGTTGTAACGTTTGAAGGGGAGGACCATGACAACTTCCCTCTCTAAGTATCGGCACCACGGAACGAGTGAAGGCCAGCCAGGATCGGTTGTCTGGTTCATCAGCTTTGGCGATCTTTTGACACTCTTGCTCTGTTTCTTCTTAGTTTTGACGCCGTGGGACCGACTCAGGAAGAGTTCCAATGCTCAGTCGTTGCCAACGGTTAACGGGCAATCGGACGTATCAGCGAGCCATGGCACTACCTTTGCTTCCGATCTCTCCCTGAGGAGATCCGTCATTACGCTTGAGCTCCCGCTCTTTGAGGGTGAAGGGGCGCTTGGTCGTGATGGATTATCATCCGTGGCGCTTTCCAATGAGCTCACCCGAGCTATGCCGAGCGGTGGTCGGATTGATGTTCTCGTGTGTAGTGGCCCTGATGATCGAGCCGCTGTGGTGCGCTTCGTTGGCGAAGCCGTTGAGCGAAGTTTCGCGCGTCGAGTATCCGCTCGATTTGTGGTTAGACGGGCGTGTGAGGAGTCTCAGGTACTCGCGCCGGTCACGAATAAAGTAGTCGGACGAATTAGAATTTTAGGGACGTAGTCGAGAGATGGCAGAGGAAGAGAAACAAGAGGCTCCGGCGGCTGAAGCCCCCGCGGCCCCCAATCGGAACAAGCGAGTGCTCATCGCCGCGGGTGGTGTGATCGCGCTGTTGATCATGGTTGGCGTTCCCGCTGGATACTTCCTCTTAAAGGAGGAGCCAAAAGAGGTTAGTGAGATAACACCCGAAATGGCGCCGGAGAATCCGCCTAAGCCTGAAGGGGATGGGGATGCCGAGGAGGAGCTTGAGGAGGGAGAGGAACCCCTTGGCGCGATCGTTCCTCTTGAGACCTTCCTAGTGAATCTGTCGGGTGGGAAATATATCCGAGCCCAGGTTCAGGTAGAGTTCGAGACCCTTGATGTACCCCGTAGGTTCTACACCCGCGCGGTGCCTATTCGTGACGGGATTATCTCGATGTTGACGCAGCTCACGGCTGAGAACCTTGAGACAGCCAAGGGCAAGGATAAGCTTCGCGCGGAGATCCGATCCGTTATCAACACGACGCTCCGCAAGGAAGAAGTTCGTCGAGTTTATTTTACTCAGTTCGTAATTCAATAGGGTGAGTATGAACGAGGTTCTTAGTCAAGAAGAGATCAACACACTACTCAAGGGACTCTCAGAGGGAGAGATTGAGGAGGGTACGGTTGAGGCTCAGTCGACGACTCACAATGTGAAGAAATTCGACCTCGCGAGTCAGGAGCGAATAGTCCGTGGTCGAATGCCGACCATGGAGATGATCCACGATCGCTTCTCCCGTTCATTCCGAACCGCTCTCGGTAAGTTCTTGGGTCGTAGCTGCTTCACCAATGTCGGCAAGATCGAGATGGTGAAATTCGGAGCGTTTTTAAAGAAGCTACCGCTCCCATCGTCGCTTCACGTCATGAAGATGGCTCCACTGCCTGGTCATGCCTTACTGGTGGTGTCCGCGCCCCTCGTGTTCAGCGTTATTGATGGACTCTTCGGTGGTCGAGGAACAACTCGAGTGAAGGTTGAGGGTCGTGAATACACAGCCATCGAGATGTCCTTGATCGGGAAAGTTGTCGGTCTCGCTATTGAGGTTCTGAACGAGGCGTGGAACCCGGTCCATCCAGTTGAGTTTCAGTTCCTTCGCTCCGAGTTTAATCCGTTCGCCGTCACGATTGCGCCCCCTTCGGACGTCGTAGTCGTTGTCACTATCGAGGTTGAGTTCGAGCAAGAGTGTACAACCCTTTCGATATGCATACCCTATTCAACTCTCGAGCCGATAAAAGCCAAGCTCTCGACCTCGGTGCAGAGCACACGCCTTGAGGTAGACAGCGCGTTGTCTCGTCGCATGCAGACGAACATTCAAGAGACTCTGTGTGAGGTAAGCGTTCAGCTCGCTCGTGGCACGGTGAAGCTCAAAGATCTTTTGAGCTTAGAGGTAGGAGACGTCATGAATCTTGAGACGATGCCGAACGATGAGGCGCGCATAATGGTTGAGGGAACTCCGAAGCTGTACGGACACGTGGGCTCGTTACATGGCAGCAGGGCGGTTCGGATAACTCGAGCTATCCCCAAGCTTGATCTGGTTAACATTCGAAACAAAGAGGAGATGATTCGCAATGGCAGATAATGAGATCGAACAAGGATTGGAAGGTGTGGCCGCGGCGGCGGGTGAGGTCGCTGATGCCGCGACAGCCGCTGGTAGTGTGACCGGCGCGACCCCAGCGCAGGCCACTCCCAAAAAACAGAACCCACGCAACCTTGATTTCCTGATGGATGTGTCGCTTCAGGTATCTGTTGAGGTGGGACGCGCTCGAATGACTATCAATGACCTTCTCCAAATGGGAGCGGGGTCTGTGGTGGAGCTAGAGAAGCTCGCTGGTGAGCCCCTTGATATCTTCATCAATGGGAAACCGGTAGCTCGTGGCGAAGCCGTGATCGTGAACGAGAAGTTCGGTGTGCGACTCACGGATATCATCTCGCCAGAAGAGCGAGTTGAGGGAATGGCGTAACGAACGTGGTGGGTGTCATGAAGACGATGTGTTGGTGGTGTGTGGTTACTCTCTTTATGGCGCTCAGCGTGCTCACTTCTCGAGTCGAGGCGCGCGCTGATGACGCGCGGCCCGGCCCTTGGAGCGCCCCGGCTTCGCAAAGTGCACCGAGCGTTGACTCCTTTAACGCGCAGAACTCCGCGCTTCGTATGGTTGGGGGACTCTTCCTCTGCCTCGGACTTCTCGGAGCTGGAGTTCATGTGTACAAGAAGTATGTCTTGCCTCGGTCGCTCTCATCTCACCGACGAATGCAGGTGGTTGAGCGTCTTCAACTATCCACCAAGAGCGCTCTCGTGTTGGTCAAGCTCGACGGCAAAGAGTTCGTGATGACGACTGGATCGGAGACTACTCGGCTAGTTCCTCTCCAATCCGGAAGCGAGGAGCTTTTTGAGGAGACCCTCTCATCGGCGTGTGGTGATGTGGGTGAGTACAATGTGTAGGCTTATTATCACCATTCTCCATATCGCCGCGCTCATCGCGATAACTGTCGTCGCGTCCACCGAGGCTGTGGCGCAGCAAGCGGCGTTGCCTGACCTCTCCATTAACGTAGGGGGAAGCGAACTGGCCGGAGGCGGAAGTGTGGCTAGTAGCCTGAAGATCGTGTTGCTCCTCACGGTGCTCTCCTTCGCTCCCGCGATGATACTTTGTATGACCTGCTTCACCCGAATCGCGGTTGTTCTCGGTATGACCCGAACCGCGCTCGGCACCGCGTCTCTCCCCCCGAATACCGTTATCACCGGGCTCGCGCTTTTCTTAACGCTCGCGATTATGGGGCCCGTATTCGAGAAGAGTTACAACGCCGGTATCAAGCCGTATCTTGACGGACAGATGGCGCAAGAGGAGGCGATGAAGAAATCAATCGCGCCTCTTAAGGACTTCCTCGTTAAGCACGCTCGTGAGAAGGACCTCGCGCTCTTCCTGCAGATTACCCGCTCTGAGCAGCCAAAGGATCCGGCCGATGTTCCCTTCTTTGTCGCGGTTCCTGGATTTGTATTGAGCGAGTTGAACGCCGCGTTTCAGATCGGCTTTTTGATCGCGTTGCCATTCCTCGTTCTGGATATGGTGGTGTCATCGGTACTTACCTCGATGAGTATGATTACACTTCCGCCGGTTGTTATCTCTTTGCCCCTCAAGCTCATGTTGTTCGTGATAGTGGATGGGTGGCACCTGATTATTAGCTCCCTTGTTAAGACCTATCGAGTATAGAGAAGGACCGCCCATGAATATCGATGATTACCTTCGTTTAGGACAAATTAGCATTGAGACCGCCCTGTACACCTGCGCGCCGATCTTAGGATTCGGGTTGGTGGCGGGACTTCTTGTAAGTATCTTTCAGGCCGCTACGCAGATTAACGACCCAGCGCTCGCGTTTATTCCGAAGATCGGAGCGGCGATCGTGGGAATGGTTTTATTCGGCCACTTCATGGTAAATCGGATCGCTGGATTCACTATCTTCGTGTACAGCCAGATCGGCAACATCGCGCCCAACTAAGAGTGAGGTCTGGTCGTGGAAATTGAGACCCTACACGCGGTTCCACAGCTGTTGCTCCAACGCCTCGACGTAGGGTGGACCTTTATTCTCCTATTGATGCGTCACGTTGCCTTTCTCATGATCGCTCCCGGTATTGGAGGTGGTATCGCTGGGATCGCGTTACGGTATCCAGCGGCGATCGTTCTGACCTTTGCCGCTTTTCGGATGGAAGGGGTCGTTCCTGTCCCGGGCGATATGATAACGATGGGGATGCAGTTGTCCGCTGAGGTGATACTCGGCGCGGTAATCGGCATGATTCCGATCCTCATCGTCGCGGGAGCGCAGACCGCTGGACATCTCGCTAGCGGCACGATGGGGCTCAATGGGGCGCAACTTATCGATCCCACCACCCAGGCTTCCCTACCCGATCTATCTAGAATTTACGGTGATCTCGCTATCGTTATCTTCCTCCTTGTTGGGGGACATCACGTGGCGGTGTATCAGCTCGCTGGATTGGAGGGGACTATTCGTCCGGGAACCTTTATTCTCAGCGCTCAAGGCATCAGCACGCTGGTTGATCAAAGCGCCGCCATATTTCACATTGGGGTCATGATAGCGGCTCCCGTGATCGTGGCGCTTCTGCTCACGAACTTTGTTCTCGCGATTATCTCCAAGGCCGTACCGACGGTGAATATCTTTATCATAAGTTTCCCTCTGACCGTGGCAGTAGGGCTTGGTATTTCGATTCTCGCCCTCCCGGAAGCCGGAAACTATCTTGCTCGGCAGTATACGAAATTAGAGCCGTTCTTTAGTGCGGTAACTCAATAGGCGTCATGACTCAATGATATTCCGCGTACGCTGGCGGATCTCTGACACCTCAATAGTTCCAAGTGCGCGTATCTACGTCAGAAGTGGGTGGCACATCTCTTGCCTTCCTGTTCGGTGGGGCAGTGTGTGTCAGAAGACCACCTGTCTCTCGTTTGTAACGGATATGTACTCGAGATAGCGCTCAATGGCCTCCGATAGCTTGCCCGAACAAAAAACCGAGATGCCCACCGACCGACGGTTGGGCGAGCTTCGGAAAGAGGGTTCCGTATTCCAGTCGATTGACGCGGTGCACGTGCTCGTGCTGACGGCGGGATTTCTCGCGCTTAATCTCTCATGGAACCTTCTCTACAACGACATGAGGTACGTTTTCACCAAGTCCTTCACGATGATAGCTGAGCGTCCATCGTTTGAGCTTAATGACCTCACCAGTGGGTTCATTCGTCTTATCCTGTTGGTCCTCCCGGATCTCTTAATTATTACGGGACTCGTGAGCGTTGTGGCGGTTCTCGCGGTGATGCTTCAGACCAATTGGAACAAGAGAGATAAATGGATCAGGCTCCGCTGGGACTTCGTAAATCCCCTCAAGGGTCTCCAACGCATCTTCTCCATCGCTGGATTGGTAAACACCCTTAAGGCGATCGTCAAACTCGCTGTTGTGCTTCCTATCGGCTACTGGGCCCTTCAAGGTTACGCGCCGATGATGGTGCGGCTCATTCATACATCGGTGAGGGATGTTCTCGCGTTGACTGGAGACGCCCTTAGCACGGTTTTTTGGAAGATCATGTATATCTTCGTGGCGCTCGCGGTGGTGGATTGGGTCTGGGGTAAGTTCCAATGGCTTAAAAAGAACAAAATGACCAAAGAAGAGGTCAAAGAAGAGCGTAAGTCGATCGAGGGAGATGAGGCCATGCGCCGAAAGATGATCTCGAAGGGAATGGCCCGTATCGCTCAGAAGCTCAAGAAATCTGTTCCTCAAGCGGACGTCATCGTCACCAACCCAACTCACTACGCCGTCGCTCTCAAATACGATAGGGCTAACCACTCAGCGCCGATCGTGGTGGCGAAGGGAACTGACTTCATCGCGCAACGGATCAGAGAGATCGCCAAGGAGAACAATATCCCAATTTTAGAGCGTAAAGCTTTGGCTCGAGCGCTCTTCGCCTCGACTGAGGTGGGTAGTGAGATTCCACGCGACCTCTTCAAGGCGGTCGCCGAAGTTTTAGCGTTCGTTTACCGACTCAAGAGACCGCGGTCTCGTGAAACAGTGTCATCATAGAGGTTTGTGAGATATGGCTACAGCAGCGACAGCGAAGGCTCCAACATCCGCTAGGTATAATCACCTCCTCGTTCCGGCGGCGATCGTTGGTATTCTCGCCATCCTCATCTTTCCGTTGCCAACCGCGGTCCTCGATGTATGTATCGCGCTCAACATCGTACTTTCTCTTATTATTCTATTCACCTCACTCTATGTAGAGAAGCCTCTGCGGTTCTCATCATTCCCAGCGGTTCTTCTCGTCACGACACTCTTTCGTCTCGCGATGAACGTCGCGTCAACCCGCCTCATTCTACTCAATGGTAGTACGGGTATGGATGCCGCGGGAAATGTGATCCAAGCGTTCGGGCAATTCGTGGTTGGCGGTAACTACATCATCGGAATCGTGATGTTCATCTGTATCAATCTTGTGAACCTCAAGGTATTAACGAAAGGTTCCTCCCGTATCGCGGAGGTAGCGGCTCGATTTACCCTCGACGCGATGCCTGGTAAACAGATGGCGGTCGACTCCGATCTGAATATCGGACTTATCACGGATAAAGAGGCTCGCGCCCGCCGTAAGGAGCTGGCTCAGGAAGCGGAGTTCTACGGAGCTATGGATGGAGCCGCGAAATTCGTGGCGGGAGACGCCGTGGCGGCTCTTTTCCTTGTAGCCATCAACATCGTGGGTGGACTCCTTATAGGTATTATCCAGGCGGGAATGGACTGGAGAGAGGCGGCTCAAACCTACACCATCTTGACTATTGGTGAGGGACTCGTCGCGCAGTTGCCTTCTATTATTATCTCGGCGGCGGCCGGTCTTATCGTCGCTCGCGCCGCATCAGG
>Ga0078894_10004047_pt1 | contig 11170 bp, 10 predicted proteins | sample LauGreSu1BDMLBSD_2_FD_67506 | JGI IMG/M metagenome (GOLD analysis project Ga0078894, IMG submission 67506) | Freshwater lake microbial communities from Lake Michigan, USA - Su13.BD.MLB.SD (version 4) (version 4) | ecosystem: Environmental > Aquatic > Freshwater > Lake | place: Lake Michigan... | reverse complement strand
CCGGTGCGTGCGGCCTGGGCCTCGAACTCGTGGCGCACCGGCGCACTGGTGGCCAGCGCATACGCCAATTCTTCTTCAGACACGCCCATGCGCCCGGCGGTGATGTAGGCCAGGGCGTGACCGGTGAAGACGGCCGGATGGTCGTCCGCCTCTAGCAGGCGCGCGCCGATCACTCGGCGCACCATGGCCTCGACCGTGCCGGGCAACTTCAAACGGGCGGGGTCGTCTTCGCCGAACCAACTGGGCCAGGTCCGGGCCTCTTCGTAGGCGAGCTTGAGCCACAGGGGCTTGCCCGATTCGGCAAAGGCCGTGAGCAAGGCCGTTCGCTGTGCGGGCGTGAGCCGGCGCTCGCGCGAGGGCGCGATGCCCGCGTTGTAGTGGGCTTCGCGCGCATCCTGCAGCCAGGCCTGCAGCATCTGCCGGGCCTCGGCCGGCTTCATCGCCGGCACCTGCAGCAGGCTCTTGGGGTAGCGGCGCCGCGCCGAGGTCAGTACCGGCCCACCCCGGGTGCTGGCCACCACGCGGGTGTGCGGCCCGAGCGCGGTGGGCAACCAATCGAGCAACCAGGCGCCGTCCTGGCGCTCGAGTTGATCGAGTGCATCCAGAAACAGCACCAGCGGCCGCTGCGCCGTCGGCCAGGTCAGCGCCGTCGCAAAGGCCTCGCGCGCCGCGCGCACGGTCTGCGCCGGTGCCGGCTCGGTCTGGTCGCAGGCGCGGGCGAGATCCGCGGTGAGCGAGGCCAAGAGGTTGTAGAGGTTTTCGGTGCCAGGCACGCCGCCGATGAAGCGCGCCATCACCACGGCGCTGCCGGCTTGGGCCAACGCATCGTGAAAGGCCTGCGCCATCAGGGCCGATTTGCCGGTTCCACCGTCGCCGCACACGATCAAGGGCGCCTGACTGGCGCCCTGCACATAACGCGCGATGCGTGCGCGCAGGGCCGTACGGCCACGGAAGTTGCGTGCCCGATCGCGCGCGAAATCTGCATGGGCCCGCGCCCGCACCTCGCCCGCCTCCTCGGCCACCGCCTGCTGCAGCTCGCGCTCGATCACCGCCTGTTGGTCCTGCAGGAACTGCGCGCAGAAATCATCCAGGTAGGCGGTATCGACGCCCTGCCCCGTCCAGCGGGTGGTGAAGGTGCGGGTGCGATCGGGCACACGGTCGGCCAATTGCACCTCCAGCGCGCGCAGACGCTCGCGCGCGCCCGCCACCGGCGCTGCGGTGGCTTCGTCCCAATCGAGGTAGGCCCGCGCCACCGGGGATTGCGGCAAGTCCTCGATGCGGCGCAGGTACACGCTGACATGCTCGTCCGCCTGCAGCGCGCGGCCCTGAGCGTCGTGCTGGGCCAGTGCGCCCAGCGCGATTTCCTGGTGGGTGGCCGAGGCGAAGTACGGCAGGCGCTCATCACCGACAAAACCCGCGGCCGCGGCACTCAGGGCTTCACGCAGCGTGGTTTCGCGCGCCTGGCTGGTCGCCCAGTCGCCCGCACGCGGACGCAGGTGATACACCGCAGGCACTGCATTGCGATCGGGGCCCCGATAGCCCGCGCGCAGCGTCTTGCGCTGGGCGGGCGTGGCCGCCGCGATCAGCCGCGTCCAGTGGTCGACGGGGATGCGGGCGGGCACTGGCTCCCAGCCATAGCGATCCCCCAGCAGCACCGCGAAATTGGGTCGCGGCGTCAGCGCCTGGCAGCGGCGCACCTCCTCCAGGCAGATGCGCATGGTGTCGTGATCGCGCTGCGCCTCCTCGGTGATGCCCCAGCGCAGGTCCACCGCCTGGAAGGCCGCCCCACGCTCACGGCAATAGGCCTCGAGCTGCGGAAAGACTTTCTTTTGCAGCGCCTCGCGCTCGGCCACGAAATCGCTGAACGTCGAGCTGATGAAAAGACGAAAGACGCGGGCCGTATTCATGGACGTGGCCCTCAAGTCGACTGAAAGCTCAAGACCACCGCCACGATGACCACGCCGAAGTAAATCGCAATCGCCAGCGCGGTCGACACAAATTCAATGCGCGCACGAATCGGCGTCTTATCGGGCTGCAGCGCCGCCAGCCGGCCGAGGGTGATCGAGAAGATGGAGATCAGCGCACCGATCCACATGTAATCGCCGAAGGTCAGGTAGTCGGTCTCGGGAATGCGGTCATTCAGGTAGATGCTGTACGCAAAGATCGAAAGCAGCAAACCACTGAGCACCGACATCTGCGCCTCGCGAGACTGCTGCAAGGCCTTGCGCGTGACCAGGGCCACGATCAGGATCAGGGTCAGCGGCAAGCCCGCGCGCACCAGAAAGGGAATCGGCGTCCGGCGGATCTCGATTTCGAAATCCAGGCCATCACCGAAGAGTCCATGACTCCAGGGGCTCTTGACCTGGACGTATTCGGCGCGCGCCAGCGTCCACCCGGGCACCCGCAAGCTGGACATCTCGCGGGACAAGTCCGGGTAGTCGGGCAGATACCACTTCGAGGGCCTCAGAAGCAGGGTGCGGTCGTCGTCCTCGCCCGACATCCGGATCGGAGCGATCACTCGGTCAAACGGGAACCATCGAAAGTCGCCTGAGAGCACGACCGAGCCCTTCAGGCGCGTCATGAACACGAAGCGGTTCTTCTCGACGAGCCAGTGAAAGCCCTGCGGCGTCTGCGGCTCCGGAATCGAGAGGAACTCGATGTCGGGGTTGTAGAAGATCTTCCAGATCTCCTTGGCGTCATCCCCCACGCATTTGGCATCCGGATGCGGCTGGGCCAGCTCGTATTCGACGGTGAAGTAGAAGTCGATATCGGCCGTGGCGTCTTTGGTATTGAACTTGGTCAGGCTGTGCGGCGCGATGCCCACACCCACTTCAAAAGCACCCGTAGGGCCCTTCTTGGGCAGCAACAACGCAGCACCCGCCTTCGGCTTGCAGGGATCCGCCGCATGGGCCGGACTGATGAAGGCCAGGAGAAAGAGCCACAGGAGGAAGGTCTTTGGCATGGTGATTTTTCCTCTGAGGCGTACGGCTTGCGAGCCATTATCCCCATGCCGCCCACGCGCTCAGCCGGGCCCGCGGACCATTCCGGAATACGAAATATAATTTCCTCTCACTTCGTCTCCGCCCGACCGATCCCATGCCAACCGCCAAGTCCCCCAAGCGCACCGCCACGAACGAAGACAAGAGCCGCATTCAGTCCATCGGCAAGATGGTGAGCATCCTCGAGTGCTTTTCGTCGGTCAACCGGCGCCTGCAACTGGCGCAGGTCGCCGCCATGTCGGGCCTGCCGCGGCCCACAGCTCACCGCATGTTGGCTGCCATGAAAGAGATCGGCTTCATCGAGCAGGAGGCGGGCTCGGGCAGCTACGGGCTCGGAATTCGGCTGTTCGAGTTAGGCAGCATTGCACTGGCCAACATGGACATCTTGCGGGAGGCCAAGCCCTTCATGGACCGGCTGTCCAAGTTATCGGACGAGTCCTCGCACCTGGGTGTCTTCAACGGCTTCGAAGTCATTGTGGTGGAGCGGGAAGAACCAGGCGACCGCTCCGCGCGCGGCCTGCGGCCCAGTGAAAACTCCCCTGCTTACTGCACGGGCGTGGGCAAGGCCCTGCTGGCGTTTCAGCGGCCCGAGGTGATCGAGCGGGTCATCGCCACCGGGCTCAAAAGCTACACGCCCACCACTCTCTGCACCCCGCAGGCGCTGCGGGCCGACCTGGCCGCCATACGCGAACGCGGCTACGCCATCGACAACGAAGAACATCAGATCTGGGTGCGCTGCATCGCTGCGCCGATACGCAACGCCTCGGGCCATGTATTCGCCTCGATCAGCATCACCGGCTCGGCCGACCGCATGACCGACGCCAAGATCGACAGCCTGGCGCCGCTGGTGGTGCAGACCGCCGCTTCCATCTCGCGCCAGATCGGCTACGAGCCCACCCCCGCCTAGGGGCTGGCTGCGGTCAAGGCGCGACGCGCCGCACACCCCCATTCCGGACACACGCAGGGAAAACCCCATTTGACGGGCCCTGGGCGCCTCTCTACATTCAAATCACATTCCGGAACATCATTCCGAATTCCGGATTTTTGTCGGCGCAGTCGAATCGCTGCGCTGCACGGACCACCAGGAGTTACCGATGAATCGCCCACTGTCTTTCGCCCGCCAACACCTCACGGGCGTCCTGCCTCCCATCACGATGCCCTTCGACGCCCAAGGTGAGCTGGTCAAGGGGGGCCTGCGCGAGCAGATCGACTTCATCATCAAGGGCGGGGCCAGCGGCATCGTGGCCGGCGGCAGCACCGGCGAAGGCCACACCCTGACCGACGCCGAATTCGCCGCCGTCATGAAAGAGGCCTACGACGCCACAGCAGGGCGCGTTCCCTTCCTGGCCGGCCTGATCGTGCAAAGCACCCGTGCCGCCATCGAGCGCGCCAACATGCTCAAAGGCATGAAGGTCGCGGCCCTGCAGGTCACACCGGTGCACTACCTGTTCAAGCCGGATGCACAGGCCACCATCGATCACTTCCGCGCCATCGCTGACGCCACCGGGATCCCGATCCTGATCTACAACGTGATCCCCTGGAACTACCTGAGCGTGGACCTGATGCTTCGCATCATGGACGAAGTACCGGGCGTGGTCGGCATGAAGCAAAGCGGCGGCGACCTCAAGTCCATCTCCGATCTGATGCTGCATTGCAAGCCGGACAACGTGGTGCTCTCGGGCGTGGACGCCCTGCTCTACCCCGGCTTTGCGATGGGCATGCATGGCGCCATCTCCGCCCTCACCAGCGGCGTTCCGCACATCGTCGTGCGCATCCAAAAGGCGGTCCAAACCAATGACCATGCCACCGCGCGTGACCTGCACTTCAAGCTCAACGCCTTGTGGAATTCGATGAGCCACGACAACCTGCCCGCCTGCATCAAGTATGTGCAGCACCTGCAGGGGGTCCCGATGTTCGAGCCGCGCGCACCCATGATGCGGGTGAGCGACGCGCAAAAGAAGGCCATTCAGGTCGCCCTGAAACCCCTGCTCGCCTGAGCGCACCTGCCCGGCCTGCGCACGTCCAGGAACGCACAGAAACTGCCATGAAGAAGATCCTGAACCAACCGTCGGCCTATGTCGACGAGACGCTGGCCGGTCTGTGCGCCGCCTATCCCGAGCACTACACGCTGACCAGCGCCCGCGTGCTCGCCCGCACCGGCGGGGCTCAACCAGGCAAGGTCGGCATCGTCACCGGCGGCGGCTCGGGTCATCTGCCGGTGTTCCTGGGCTATGTGGGTCAGGGCCTGCTCGATGCCTGCGCAGTCGGCAACGTCTTTGCGGGCCCGCGTGTCGCCGATTGCGTGGGCGCCATCGAGGCCGCGAATGGCGGCGCCGGCGTGCTCACGCTGTACGGCAACTACGGCGGCGACCGCATGAACTTCGAGATGGCGCAAGAGCAGCTCGAATCCGACACCCTGCCGCTCACCTCCGTGCGCGTGGCGGACGACGTGGCCAGCGCCTCGCCCGCCGAACGCGACAAGCGCCGGGGCGTCGCGGGCATGGTCCTGACCTTCAAGGTCGCGGGCGCTTGCGCTGCGGCGGGTCACCCGCTGGCCACCGTCACGCGTGTCGCCAACAAGGCCGCGCAAGCCTGTCGCTCCATCGGCGTGGCGCTCACCCCCTGCACCGTGCCCGAATCAGGCAAAGCCTCCTTCCAGATCGCCGACGCCGAGATCGAATTCGGCATGGGCATCCACGGCGAGCCGGGTCTGTGGCGCGGGCCGATGAAGTCGGCGGACGCCCTCACCGACGAGATGCTGGACCTGCTGCTGCCCGAGCTGCACCTATCGACCGGTGACCGTGTGGCCGTCCTTGTCAACAGCCTCGGGGCCACGCCACACGAAGAGTTGTTCATCGTGTACCGCCGCGTGGCCCAGGTTCTGGCCGCACGCGGTGTGCGCCCGGTCATGCCACTGGTCGGCCGCTATGCCACCTCGATGGAGATGACCGGCCTCTCATTGACCCTCATGCCACTGGACAGCGAGCTGGAAACCCTGCTCACCGCACCGGCCGATTGCCCCTTCTGGAAGGTCTGAGACCTGAGGCGCGTATGGACACCGCACACCTGAAAGACGCTTTCTTGCGCTGGTCCACGGCGATGCAACAGGCCGCGCCCGAACTCAATGCACTCGACGGCGAACTCGGCGATGGCGACCTGGGCGTCACCCTGAGCCAATGCGCCCAGAACGTCCGCGCCGCGCTGCCCCAGGCGCCCGACACCATGACCGGCATCTTGCGCGCCGCCTCGCAGGCCTGCGCGGACGCATCCGGTTCGAGCTTTGGCACGCTGTTGGCCAGCGGCCTGCTCACCGCTGCGAAGTGGCTGGACGGTGACAAGCCGATCACCGCCGCCACTCTGTCCGAATTGCTCACGCATGTGATCGAGAAACTCAGCGCGCGCGGCGGCGCCAGCCTGGGTGACAAGACCATGCTCGATGCGCTGCACGCGATCGCTCAGGCTATCGAGCGCGCACCGACAGACGCCTCGCTAGCCCTGGTGGCACGCGACGCCGCGGCCCAGGCGATCCAGGACTTTCGTGGTCGGCCCTGCCGCATGGGCCGCGCACGCATGTTTGCCGACAAGTCGGCGCAGCAAAACGACCCCGGCATGGTCGCCATCTGGCGCATGACCGAGAGCCTCGTGATTCCCGTTTCGTCCCCGGCCCTGGAGCCCCCTGTTTCACAAGTTTGAGGAGAGACAAGATGACCCACTCACAAGCCCGCCCCTCCCGCCGCCGTGTCCTGGTCGCTGCCATCGGCGGCGCCGCCACGCTCGCTTGGACCACGACGGCACGCGCACAGGCCCGCCCCTGGCGGCTGGGTCACCAGTACAACGTCGACCATCCCATGGCCGCCGGTGCCCTGGAAGCCGCCAAGGTCTTGGCGCAGAGAAGCAACGGGCGTCTGCGGATGGATGTCTTTCCGGCCGGACAACTGGGCACGGGCAAAGAGCTGGTCCAGCAGGTCAGCGACGACAGCCTGGACTTCACCATCGATGGCCCGGGCCAGTTCGGCCTGTGGCAGCGCCCGCTCACCATCTTCGAGATCCCCTTTGTCGCGCGTGACTGGAATCACCTGGTCAAGATGATGGAAGGCGAGTGGGCGAGCGCCCAGTTCAAGGCGCTGGCCGATAACAAGAACCTGCGCAAGCTGGGCTCGCCCTGGTACTACGGATCGCGCCACTTCACCACCAACAAAGTGGCGCTGCGCACCGCTGCCGATGCACGCGGCCTGAAGATTCGCGTCCCCGAGTCGCCGCTGTACATGGACATGATCCGCTCGCTGAACGCGGCGCCCACCCCCATGGCCCTGGCCGAGGTGTACCTGAGCCTGCAGACCGGCGTGGCCGACGGCCAGGAAAACCCACTGCCCACCATCAACTCCAACAAGTTCTTCGAGGTGCAGAAGTTTCTCAACCTCACCGCCCATATCGTCAATCCCATGGTGCCGCTCATGAGCGAGGCGAAATGGAAGGCTTTGTCAGCGGCGGACCAAAAACTCGTCACTGAAGCCTTTGAGGCGGGTGGCACGCTGGCCACCACCTCTCTACGCGCACTGGAAGCCCGGCTGGTCGACGACCTCAAAGGCAAGGGGATGCAGGTCATCGAATCCGACCGCGAATCCTTCCGCGCCGCCATGAAGCCGGTGTATGCGAAGAATGAGAACGTCTGGGGCAAGGGCGTGCTCGAGCAGCTGCAGGCCATGCGCTGAGGACGCTCGGATGACGCCCCCCTGGCTCCGCCATCTGCTAGACAATTTTGAAGACGAGGTCGCCAGCGTCCTGCTGGCGGCTATCACGGTCATCCTGGTCCTGCAGATCTGCACCCGCTACTTCCTGGGTGACCCGCTGTCTTGGACCGAGGAGGTGTCTCGGCACCTCTTCGTCTGGCTGGTCTTTTTCGGGGCCAGCGGCGCCATCCGGGACCGCTCCCATATCGCGGTCGATGTGGTCAACACCCTGCTTCCCGCGCGCATACGTCGCATCGTCATGCTGGGTAGCAACGTGCTGGTGCTGTTCTTCCTGATCAACGTGCTGTACTGGGGGGCGCGGGCCGTCGGGCGGATGTGGGGACTGTCCACCGCCACGCTGGAAATTCCCTTTGGTCTGGTCTACACGGTCTTCCCGATCACTGCCACCCTGATGATCATCCGCACGCTGGTGCAGATGCGTGAGGACCTGGTCACGGGGGGTACGGGCGAGCGCCAAGTCTCGACAGGCATCGGATGAAAAGCCTTTACCTGATCTGCTGGGGCGCGCTCATGCTCCTGGGCATGCCCATCGCGTTCAGCCTGGGCGCGATCTGCTTTGCCTTTTTCTGGATCGATGGCAGCGCCATGACCAGCGTGCCGCAGCGGATGTTTGCGGCGCTCGACTCCTTTCCGCTGCTGGCAGTCCCCACCTTCATTCTGGCCGGCGAGGTGATGAACTCCGGCGGTCTGACCAAGCGGATTGTCGACTTCTCCCGGGTTCTGGTCGGGCACATCGCCGGCGGGCTGGCGCATGTCACGGTGCTGGCCAATGTGATCGTCTCGGGCATCTCGGGTTCCGCACTGGCCGAGGCTGCTGGCGTGGGCAGCGTGATGATCGAGGCGATGAAAAAGCAGGGCTTTGGTGCGGGCTTCGCCGGCGCCCTCAACGCCGCTGCGTCCACCATCGGCCCGCTGATTCCGCCCAGCATTCCCCTGGTGATCTATGCGGTCATGACCAGCCAGTCGGCGGGCAAGATGCTGCTGGCGGGCTTTGCCCCAGGCTTTCTGGTGGCCATCGCCTTGATGGTCTACGCCTACTTCGTCTCCAAGAAGCGCGGCTACCCCGTGAGCGAGCGCGCCACCTGGTCCGACCTGTGGCGCAGTACCCGCAGCGCATTTTTGGCCTTGATGACGCCGGTCATCATCATCTGGGGCATCGTCGGCGGCGTGTTCACGCCCACCGAAGCCGCGGCCGCCACGGTGGTCTATGCGCTCGTGGTGAGCCTTCTGGTCTACAAGGACATGCACTGGCGCGATCTGCCTGGCATTTTCCGCCGGGCCGCCAAGACCACTGCGGTCGTGGGTTTCATCATCGCTACCGCCAACCTGGTCAGCTACCTGCTCACGCGCGAACGTGTGCCGCAGATGCTCTCCGAGGCGCTGCTCAGCGTCTCCAATGAGCCCTGGGTGATCTTGCTCCTGATCAACGTACTGCTCCTGGTCCTGGGTTGCTTCATGGAGGGGCTGGCCATCATGCTGCTGACCGTGCCGGTGTTGCTGCCCCTGGTCACCCAGCTGGGCATCGATCCGGTGCACTTTGGCGTCATCGTGGTCATGAACCTCATGATCGGCCTGATCACACCGCCCTTTGGCATGGCCCTGTTTGTGGTCGCCAAGGTGGGTGACATCTCGTTCCGTGAGCTGGCCACCACCATCTGGCCTTTCGTCGTCGCACTGATCGTGGTCCTCATGATCTGCACCTACTGGCCCTGGATCGTGATGGTGTTGCCCAACACCCTGCTGGGTCCGTGACCGTCGATCCCCACACTCATTTTCCCCTCGCATCAACCCCAAGGAGTACCGCCAAGATGACCTCCCCCATGACTCGCAAGCGCACGCTGCTGGCTTTATTGGCCGGCGCGACTTTCATTGCAGTAGCGCCCCTGCAGGCCTTCGGCCAGTCCGCATCGGACTACCCCAATAAGCCCATCGAGCTGGTCGTGCCCTTTGGTGCCGGCGGTGGCACCGACGTCCTGGCCCGCGTCACGGCGGAAGCAGCCAAGAAGCATTCGAGCCAACCGATCACCGTCATCAACCGTCCTGGGGCCAGCGGCAGCATCGGCCTGACGGAAGTCGTCAACGCGCGCCCAGACGGCTACAAGATCGCGATGGTCACGGTCGAGATGGCCATCATTCCGCACATGGGCATCGCGAAGTTTTCCCCCGAGGGCGATTTCACGCCGCTGGTGCGGCTCAATGCCGATCCGATCGTTCTGGCGGTCAGCGCCGAGTCGCCGTGGAAGACCATCGAAGAGATGATCGAGGCCGCCAAGAAATCCAAGGAGCCCCTGAGGTTCGGCAACGCCGGCACGGGCGGCGTCTCGCATCTGGCCGCCGTCGCCTTGCAGCAAAAATCGGGCACCACGTTCACCCATGCGCCGTTCCAGGGCAATGCGCCGGCGGTCGTGGCGCTGCTGGGGGGACACATCGACGCGGTGACCGCTTCGCCCTCCGAGGTCTTCTCGTTCGTGCAGACGGGCAAGCTGCGCGCCCTCGCCGTGCTGGCGGATCAGCGACTGGGCGGCGCCTTCGCCCAAGTGCCGACCATGAAAGAGCGCAACATCGACCTGTCCGTCGGCACTTGGCGGGGCCTCGCGGCACCGAAGGGCCTGCCCGCCGATGTCCTGGCTCGCCTGGGCGCCATCGCCATCAAGACAGCCAACGAGCCGGCCGTGAAGGAAGCCATGGAAAAGCAGAACCTGGGCTACTCCGTGGCCGACGGCGAAGCCTTTCGCAAGCAGATCGCCAACGACAGCGCGCTGTACAAGCAGCTGATCGAGCAGATGGGGCTGCGGCCGCGTTAAGTAACGCGTGAACTGACCCACTAAGCGCCCATCTCCCCATGACCGGTCAAAGACCGGTCATTTTTTTGTGTAGATCTGGTCGAACAAACCACCGTCGGCGAAGTGCTCCTTGGCCGCCGCCGTCCATCCGCCGAAGGCCTGATCGATCGTGAACAGGTTCAGCTTGGGAAACTGCTTGGCGTATTGGGCTTGGGCCTTGGGCGAGGTCGGTCGGTAAAAGTGCTTGCCGATGATGTCTTGGCCTTCGTCGGTGTACAGATACGCCAGGTAGGCCTGGGCCACGGCGCGCGTGCCCTTCTTGTCGACGTTCTTATCGACGATCGTTCTGACCGTGATTGCGATCAGCCTGTCCACGATCGCCCTGCAACACGTCATACCGTCGGCCTTCGCGCAGCAAAGCGCGCGTCCGGTGAAAGTGGTGATTTGCGATTCGGAAGATACCGACCGATGCGCGCGGGTGGGCTTCTTGAACAACGACTCCGCCTACCGCCCGACACCGCGACTGCTGGTCGGCAACTGATTTCGTCGCGACCCGCCGCCTGTCGGGCACCCTCAGCAATGTTTATCATTGCTTTACATCGCGACTTGAAGGCGATAAAATCTGGCGATTCTCAGC
>Ga0078894_10004046_pt1 | contig 11171 bp, 7 predicted proteins | sample LauGreSu1BDMLBSD_2_FD_67506 | JGI IMG/M metagenome (GOLD analysis project Ga0078894, IMG submission 67506) | Freshwater lake microbial communities from Lake Michigan, USA - Su13.BD.MLB.SD (version 4) (version 4) | ecosystem: Environmental > Aquatic > Freshwater > Lake | place: Lake Michigan, USA... | reverse complement strand
GGGGACGGCGTTCGCAGACATTCGTGACGATAAATGATAAGGTGAAATACAACTACTAATAATATACAGTAATGTTTAATTGGTTTCCTAAAGAATGGAGGGGACGGCGATGGATATTATAACCGGATAAAAAGAATTGTTTATTATATGATATATTCGGTGTTTTGAAATGAGTATGTTCAAAGAGACGGTCGAACATCTGGATATCGCTGTCATCAATTTAGACCGGCGTCCTGACCGTATTGATTATCTCTATAAACATTCTCCACTCATTTTTCGTAAATTTGCAGCCATCGACGGCGAACATCTCTCGAAACATTATTTTGAATTCCCAGATTTACTTGACACAATCCGCAATCAACCTCGTGTATTCGGCGAAGTCGGATGTTCTCTTAGTCATTATTCTCTCTGGAAACAGCATCTCGAGAGACCGAACGAATGCGAATATATGCTGATTTTCGAAGACGACGTGATGTTTACAGAACACTCCGTCGAGAGATTGAAAGAAACGATTTGTCGGGATATTTCAAATATCGAATTCGACATCTTATATGTTGGAGGACAATGGACGCCGGATTATGACATTGATGGGACGAGACCGCCTTATTTTCAATTCCAGGCAACGACGCGCGAATCTCTCGAAACGCATTATCGCCGGCCGGCAACGGCGAGGGCGACGACGACGACGGCGGGCATTTACAAACGACGAAATCGCGCACCAGCGGTCATTCAAGGAAACCGTAATGTATGGTTCTCTCCGTTATTTCGCACAGCGGGGGCTTACTTGGTTAGTCGCCGCGGTGCGAAACGATTAATGGAAGCAGTAGAAACGGATACTGCTCTTTTTATGAAAACGCCTCTCGATATGTGGCTGCTCGAAATGGATTTTCGCGGATATATCGAGACATTCGACCGTTTTCCGCACCCATTTTATCAGTCGGGGTTTGAAATGGTGCGTGAGCCGAGCCACGCTTTAAATGACATTCATCGAACTGTGCATAAAACGGTGAAACTTCCGCCAGGGTTCATCTCACGCGAACTAAACGAACTTCATTGAGAATGTAGACCAATCGAAGCCATTCGCCCATTTTACACGCCCATCGATTTCACTATATCCTTCCTTTTGAATGATATATTGGTCATTTGCTAGCCAACAATTATACTTGGGTTGAATATATTCTGTATACATATAATCGATATTCCGGCGTTCCAATTCGATGAGGTTGGGGAAAGTATCTACCAATTCAAGAATACGCGAATACATCCGCTGTTTCACAAGATACGCGTGATTACACCAGACCGTTCCTTTCACCCAACTTCGTGAACTATCCATTCCGTCATATTTCGTTAAAATACCGCCGAAATACAGTATATCCCAATCCTCCTCCGCGGTCGCGGTCGCGGGGTCACTGGACAACGACGACGACGCCGACGCCGAGAGCGGCAAGGAAAGTGTGGCGAGGTCACAAATATTCTCTCGAAACCTGATATCATCTTCTAGAATAAGAACCGATGAGAGATTTCGCTGTTGGGCATACCGAATCGCATTGATGTGTGAACGAAAACATCCCACCTTCGTATCTTCTGTATGTATGTGGTTCAATAATACAGTATGCTTGACCCCGTGTGAATTCAAATGGTCGGTTACATACTTCGTTCGTTCAGGCCGTTCGTGGAGACATAATACGACGACTTCTTCGGCGAATGGGGGGTGGTGTAAAAATGACGCGGAAGCGGTAGCAGTCGCGAAAACTGCATCGGTGACATCGACAGTGGCGGCAGTGGCGGCGGCAGTGGCGGCGGCAGTGGCGGCGTCCGTTTTCACACTCCTTTTGAAATATTTCATCCGTATCTTGTCTTCCGTAGAAGCATCGATTATAGCGAGATACGGATTTACGGTTTCAAAATAATGATTTTGTTTCATCAATTCACGAACCTGTTCGTCAAGGATGTCTGAACTTATGCGGATACTGAAAAAATCGACAGTAAAACACTTGTTTAACACCATTAGTCGAATACCATCATTTTCCGCGATTGTTTCTTCGATGGCGGAAGTATTCCGGGTTTCTTCAAAGAACGCCGAGAGAATATCGTATTCACTTCCTTCACAGCTCACCGAACAATAATCGATACATTCCGGTGCTGAATTTTGGCAACACAAGGCATAGAGAGATGTTTCATATTGTTTCACGGATTCGATACAAAGACCCGACCATTCGCGATATCTCTCGAAGAAGTGTGTTGCCGAGTAGTCTTTTGCTCCAATATTCACGAAATACCCGTGGTGTTTGCCTTTGGTTATATACTTGTCGACATATTGGTCACTTCGTAACGGGTGAAAATACTCGGGATAGATGGTAAGGTCATCGTCGTCGCCACCGTCGTCGCGACCGCCACCGCCACCGTCGCGACCGCCGTCGTCATCTGCGTGCCATAACATATCAAGTTCATCTTTTTGCTTACGAAGAAACTCGTTTTTACGCATAACATCCCCGAGTATCGTCTCCCAGAGATGTGTTCCATACGACTCCGGCGGGAATTCGAAGGGAATAGTCTCCGATAGAATAAATCTCTCGGTGTCTTGCCAATGAAGCGGCATAAATCGCTTCCAATCGAGCACACAAATGCGATACTTGTGCATATAATGCGGATGTTGTTCAAGCAGCTGTTTATTCGAATCGCGAATATGATGCGCCCATATCCCGAGACGCAACCCCGACTTGAATTCGTTCAACCACAACTTTATAAAACCGTTTTTCGGTTTCGCCGCCAAGAAAGCATTAATAAGCGGACCACTTCCACGCCTCTTTGTTGCTCCCTCTCGTTCCTCACTAATATAAAAGGAATGCTCACCCGATTCAAATATTTCGTGAAATGGGCGAACGATGAGCATATCAATATCCAAATAAACACCGCCGTGCTCGTATAATAATTCAAGCCGAGCGACATCGGCTTTATACTGGAAATGCTTTAATTCGAACCCGTCGTAATAATCAGAAGGCGTCATCTTGATAATACGCACACGACGGTGGTTTCGAATATCCTGCCAGTATTGATTTTCAGCAGGGGGTTCTCTCGCGTTATATATCCGGATTTCATATTCAGGCATATACATTATCATCGACGAAATACACCGATGATGAAAGTTATAGAATTCAGTCTCGCCGAAATAAAGAAGGTGGATGATTTTGGGGATGTGGGAGCAGGGGTCGGTTGGATATAACATTCCAAGATTCGCTACCGACGATTCTTTGATAAAATCGGGGAGTTCCGACTCGCTGTCGTTGATAGCACCGCTGTTGGTGGTCGGCGACGGCGTATCTACGATTTCCTCGAACTGTTGTATCGCTACACTCGGATTGACGACGAAATTCGCACAAGCCCGATAAAACCGGACATAATTCGTGTCGCGTTTATTGAACATCGGAAAATAATCCAGATACATATCTGAAATCGCTACGAGTTTTTCCTGGTCTTTGTGATAATGATACTGGTTATGGATTTCCTGGAGCATTTGATTTCGGTCCATATATTTACTAGCGGATTGGTGGTAATGATATCGGGCAGTAGCAGTGATGGCAACAGAGCTGGCAACAGAGCTAGCAGCCGAAGGCGTTGGATGTGAATATCGCCCCCACACCATACCACGCGACCTGTATTCTTCTTTTTGAATATTATCACGGCATAACAGTTCATAATAATCGTCAAATCCGTGTTCATCCACTATACCTGCAGAAACCATTTGGTCCCACGCTCTTGTTGGCTCGATGGTATAATGTGCGTGCCGTTGTTGAACGCGGCATATATCATCCACCGCGACGATGGTATGGTTTCCTGCCGCTAGTCTTTTCGAATTGAGAATATCCTTCATCGGGATATCGTCTTGATGACCGCCATCGATAAAAATGAAATCGAACCGTAATGGCGGGGCTGTAAGCGGGTTCTTCATACGATGAGCGACCTGCTCTTCATATTTCGGAATAGTTACTGTGCTGTCACCGGTAACGAGGGTGTGACGACCCGGAAATACCGAATCAATATATCGCTTCGCAGCAAACACATAGGCATATTCACCCAAGTCAAAACTCACGATTTTGGTTTCAGGCGGCGTAATTGCCAGGAAAAGGAGGGCGGAATGACCAGCATTAAAACCGATTTCCATAATTGATTTGGGGGATGACGCAGTCACAAGCTCACGAAGCCGGTCGACTTGATGCTTGATTTGAAATGACCCGCCTTCGACGATATAATAATCGGCAATTGCTTTGGTTAATCCATCGAGTAAATCGACGGCGGCAGTCATCTCTATACGGAATGGAATAATTTGTTTATTGTGTATTGTTTATATGTTATTCTTTGACCGGGCGACGCGTGACTGACTGACCGACTGTCTGTCAGGAAAAAATTGAAATGTTTTTCATCTGTATCTCCAGATGACAGCTACACCAACAACGAAATAACGACACCAATGTTTTCCTTCCTCAAGAACGGCGATATCAACAATACTATCAGGGCAATCACCAATCTGCCATCTTTATTCACTTCGGACGGCGACAAAATCAAATACTCGGCATTGAATTATGCCACCGCGATGCGACACAATATCAGTGTTGGAAACCCGATTTTCGCGAATATCATTCCAGCTCTTAGCGAGATTGAACGCCGTGATATCGAGAGCATCACATCGGGGCGCTTACCCACGCCGATGCCGCCGACGCCGCTCTTATCACCCTTTACCAATATCGAGAACGCAACACTCGCGTTGATTCTGGCGAAAGAATTGGCGTATCTGAACCGCACCATTGAAATGATTTCACTCATCGCACGCAGGTATCAAGAAGAACAAGAAGACGACGACCATTCGGATTTCCCGATGTCTCAAATGAATGGCGACGACGACGACGACGAAGAAGCATTCATCGAAGATGACACTGTGTATAGTAGATACGGCGGCGGGATTAATGCCGGCATTGGAATGTTACAGCGGTCGCATTCGTCTTACGATGACGCGAATGATGACCGTGGCCACCGCTGCAGCCGCCACCGTGCTCCTGAAAATCAGCTTGTCGCAACATTCCTTATCGCAAGCGGAAATCTTCAAACGAAATTGAGTAACTTGTGTGAACTTGTCGGAACATCTATCGTTGTCGTAAATGCAATGACAACGATAGACCAGCCACCCACCGAGGCGAATCGGGCGAAACAACTTCAGGCAGAGAATATCGTGATTTCGAGTGTATATACCGGGTTCTGCCAATGTAGAGCAGAACAACGCGACCCCATTGTCACCGCTTTCATTGAACTCCGCGACATCTCGGTTCACGCCTGGCGTATTATGTCGATGATGTCATTCTCGAATCTGTTTCGCTTGACAGCTGGCACCAAATTCGCAATCCACAGTCAACACCCAGATGACGCCATATTCACTCAAGGCCGTGATTACGGATTTCCCAGTCGACGAGCAGCGGAGACGATGATGACGGCAGGTGTGTATTTTCGTAGTAGTAGTAACACATCGACGGAGGCGACGGCAGCGACGGAGACGGAGGCGACGGCAGAAGAATATATACCCGAATACGAATAATGCGATTGAATATACAACTCAGGTAAGTATTTTTTTATAGAAGTCTGGCCGAAAATAAAGAAACATACGCCAGTCAATTCTGAAATTAGAAAATGACATTGCATCAAGTATCGTTTGAAATTCAGAACTTTCAAGTGCTTGTTTCATTTGCAGGCCATCACCGTCACCGATTGGAATTCCAATCGCTCCTTGTGTCATTCCATATTTACCTTCACTGTCAATAATGACTTCATTAATTCCAGACTCTCCGAATATTACTTTCGGAACACCAAACATCGGAATATAGCCACCGTCGGCGGCGGTGGCGGCGGTGGCGGCGGTGGCGATATGACATCGCGACGACCATAAAATACGCGCCCCTTTTTTTGGTGTTGAATGTATTACCGGAAAACGGTATATTTCATTTGGCGTAGTGCTCACCCAACTCTGGTCGGAACCATACTGACACCGACTAAAAATGACGCGGGGGGCGGTGGAGGTGGCATCGTGGTCAGGAATTAGCATAAGCTGTTCTATCCGTTCATATCCGTAATTTGGCAAAAAAAACCGCCACCTCGATAAATCAAATGAAGAATCTATCACGCCTGTTTGGTCTTTGAGAATCGTAGTGTCGATGGCGGGTGTCGTCGTCGTGTTCGGGACACGTTTTTGTATAACATAGAAATCATATCGAGTTTGGACGCCAAAATCTCTCAATCCGTCCAATTTACTGTGTATTTCTAGATACTTCATATGATTTTCGTGCACCATCAAATTGAATAAAGTTTTGACTGTCGGTTTCGTGGATGGCGGTTTTCGCCAAAGTGCTGGATGAATAAATACAAGAAATCCATTGGGTTTGAGAATAGACACTGGAGCAGCTTGTAACGCTTTCTCTACGAATTTTGGCCACAAGTTACTGCCACCACCTTTTTTACCTTCGTGGGATTGGTCGGCATTGAACGGGGGATTACCCACGATGATGTCGAACTCGAAGCTTACAACGCCTTCGGCGAAACTCGCCGGAACCGTAGTCGAGACCGCGATGTCTAAAAAACTGCCACAGAATAGATTTACACCGTTGGCGAAGAACGAATTCTCTCGAATTCGAACACAACTTTCCGGATTATACTCGACCATATAAAGCATTTCACGGATGATGTGTCGGTGGCGAGTGCTCGTATCAGGAATTACACATTCGAGAGATTTTACAAGGCGGGTATAGACTTCTATAAAGAAATTCCCGAAACCAGCAGCAGGGTCTAGCCATTTTTTCGCGGGGTCAAGCCATACTTCAGGCGGTAGCTGGTCAAGCATTGCATTGATAATGATTGGTGGGGTAAATACTTCCCCGAAGCGTTCTTTTTCGTATTGGCGAGGTTTTATATTTCCGGACATTCGTATTTTGTGATAAGAAAATAATGTATCGCATAAAACATAAATATCAATATAAACACTGTTATTGATATTTATGTATAAAAAGATGACGGTTCGTGAGTCAACATTCATCGAAGTATGTGCTGGTTGCGGAGGACTAAGCACAGGGTTTATGAACGCCGGATTTAAGCCGTTATTATTAAATGAACTGGAAAAAACATTCTGCGAAACTCTTTGCACGAATCATAAAGGTGAAAATATTATTCAAGGTAGTATGTTAGATTTAGATTTAACACAATACAAAGGTAATGTTGATATTTTACAAGGAGGTGTTCCCTGTCAGGCGTTCTCTCAAGCAGGGGAACGAAAAGGTCTTGATGACCCGAGAGGCAAGCTTATTATCCATTTCAATAAATTAATTCACGACTGCGAACCAAAAATGTTTCTTGTCGAAAATGTCAAAGGGCTTCTCTCACACAACGACGGTAAAACATTCAAAAGTGTGTTGGAATTATTTCAAAATAATGGAAAGTATCGCGTATATCACAAACTAGTAAACTCGAAGGATTATAATGTTCCTCAAAAACGAGAACGTGTCATCATTATCGGTGTTCTTTCAACGATTTCCAGAACATTTGAATATCCGCCGATTAGTGACCGTATCGTTTTGTTACGCGATGTTCTTACAAATGTGCCTCCCAGTATAGGTGCTGTTTATCCACCACATAAAGCAGAAGTTATGAAATTAGTTCCCCCCGGCGGCTGTTGGGTGGATTTACCAAAAGACATTCAAGAATCCTATTTGGGTGAAAAAGGTATGGCAGCTGAAGGAGGCAAACGAGGTATCGCAAGAAGATTATCTATGGATGAATTATCACTTACATTGACTACATCGCCTTGTCAAAAACAAACGGAAAGATGTCATCCGATTGAAACACGACCGTTGAATGTAAGAGAATATGCTCGGATTCAAACATTCCCCGATTCATATGTATTTTGTGGTGGAATGGCAAATCAATACAAACAAATCGGAAATGCAGTTCCTGTGAATATGGCGTTTGCATTTGCAAAGCAAATCAAGAAGTTTCTAGAGCTTGTTTAAGTTCGTCGAGTGTCTTATAATGAGAAAACACGAACTTCGTTGTATGTTCCAAATCGTCGAAAAATGTTTCACGACCGGTCATATGGTGATATGTTTTTCGTCCATTCCACACATCAACTCCTTTTGGAGCATTGAACCGGGCTACTTTACCATTAGGGCAGTTGATTTGAGCAAATATTGGATGTTTTCCTTGGTGTAATAATTTCGTAAGCGTTTCAATAATATGCTTTCCATCCGAACCTTTTGTTGTATTATTTTTATTTTTTACTTCATATATTTCGCGGCCGTCGATTGAACCAACATCGCATCCTGTAATATGACCATTTTTATATGTCTCATAACCAGGTATTTTTCCCATCAATTCCTCGTGAAAGTCGCCTATTTTCATTTCCAACACTTTCTGCGACATTCTGGCTGCTTCAGCGGCAGCCCATTTTTCATTATTCATATCATAGAAACCAGTAACCACAGCCTTTATAAACGGGTCTTCGCAATTTAGGTGTGCCTTATTTTGGTGTTTTTTTTCTAATACACTATAAATCCCTTTTACACAAAAAATAAAATCGTTCGGTTTTATTTCAGGTATTCTATACCAGGCAGGTAAACCTGATGACGATGGCTTTGACGACGGTTTCGGTTCTGGTTTTGGTGGCTGTGTGAATGATTTTTCGTGGTTTTGTTCTGGTGGCTCGGAATGCTTTTTTTTTCGGGTTTGTTCTGATTTATGGTGGCGTTGTCTTACTTTTTTTGATGAAATAACATTGGTTGGTGTTGGTATTTCTAAACTACCTTGTTGCAATCTGTTTTTTTTGGGTATTTTTTGACACTTTTTACTTTTATTTACCATACAATCTTCTCGTTTTTCGCACAGCTCGAGTTGGGTTATTTCTTTACATTGAACACCAGTATCATTCGCGTCATTTGTCGTATACCAATGTTTTAAATTTGGTGTAATTTCGTCTGTTGTTATTTTTTTTTTGAATATACTTGTCATATTGTATATAATATTATACACAAATTATTATACACAAACCAAAGAAAATATATGGCTCTCATGTGTGCGCTCGGCTATACAATCCACAATGTCCCGAACTTATTATCGCTCCGCGGCTACGTTTAATACTCCCTGAACTGGTCGCGAATGTGTTCGAACACGCTGATTGCGTCGCGAGCGCATGTCGTAACATACTCCGCCACAATCCCTTCATCCACACCCACGGTCTCTGCGAACCCGACACGAATCATACTATCCGGATTATGCGGGTGAATTTTGCGGAAAGCACAGTAAGTAACCGTCTGGTCTTCGGCGTAGTGCTTGTCGTGAAGGAAGAACTCGATGACCTTTCCTAAGGTATAATCCTCGCCCTTTAGTTCGATGTCGAATCCGTTCTGGATAGTGCTTACTGTCGGGATGATATGGTTCTCGCCGCTCTCGATATCGCGGATGAATTTCGTGCATTTGTTAATCATAATCTGCGCGGCCTTACTCACAATATCCGTGTTCGTGAAGACACCCACCGTCTCGACGACGAAATCGAAACTATCGGGTTTCGTAAACCGCTGGGCATCAAGAAGAGACCAGTTTTTTCGCTGGGCTTTCATTTCCTCGCTTCCCACGGCGGCTACACCTTCCTTCACGAGCTCGGCTTCTTTGATTCGCCACGCTTCATCGACTTTCGCGGGGTCCATCGTCATTTGATAGGCACATGTGCTGACGACATTAAAAGCCCCGTCCTGTTTGGCACTGCCGATATCGAGGTCGCATGTCATCGTGAGTCGTTCGCCTTCGCCATATTCGGTCATTTTTGGGAGGAGGCGAGCGAACTCGATGTAATCGCCGGTAATGGCGTTGGGCGAGAATATTTCGCGAACTTTGACATCGGTGAGGTATTTGCCATTGGTCTTGTTTTTCATTTTGAAATCTTTGGTGGTGACGTAGCGGATTTCGCTTCCGTCGGCGACGACATCGATTTCAACGGCGTAATCTTGGTAGGGGAAATCAGTTTCGGTGATATGAATTGGTATGCAGCTCAAGCGTTGCTTGAGTATCTCGTTATGCAATCTCGAGGTGTTTGTGGTTATCGAAGCCTTGCATTCAGAGTAAGGAAATGTGCGGAATACGAGCGTCGGGACGTCTGACAATATTATACGACGTAAAGCGTTCGCCAAGCTCACGTTTATTTTGTCGATGGTGAATCTGAGTTCATCTCGTTCATCGGTTTTTGATACGATGCGGGGGGTATATTTGCTTGAAGCGCTAGCGGAATGGAAAGGCGCGGATGTTTCGGTGGCGGACACAGCATAAGACATTTGAATATACTCGCTAGGTAATAATAATAACCAAACGTGTTTATATATTATATTGATATAAACAATTGATTTATAATCAATTTTATTTTTGGATTCTATATACACAAACGCGTCAAAACTCACATAAAAACTTATCGTTGATTTAGTAATAGGGAATATGTCGTCTATTATTTACTATAGTACACACTGTGATAAATCCAAAGCCGTATTAACCGCCTTGTCTAAATCACGCGTTCAGGATGACATCCATTTTTTATGCATTGACAAACGCGTCAAGGCTGAAAATGGCAGTGGTGCTTGGCACATCGTCACGGAAAGCGGCGATAAAGTCCTCCTCCCGCCTCAAGTCAACCGTGTCCCTGCCCTCCTGCTCCTGAATAAAGGGCATATGGTTCTTTACGGCGAACAAATCCTACAGCATTTTCAGCCGAAAAATGTCGCGCTGAATAACGAAGCGACCGGTTTCAATGGCGAGCCGAATTCGTTTTCGTTGGGGCGCGAAAGTATGGGCGGGTTTGGTGTGGCTTCGGACAATTATAGTTTCCTAGACCAGAGCCCTGATGAACTCTCCGCGAAAGGGAACGGTGGAATGCGGCAGTTGTATAACTACGCGACGATTGATATCGTGGATAAAATAGAGACGCCGCCCGATACTTATTCGCCGGATAAAGTTGGGAGTGTTTCTTTAGAGCAATTACAGCAGAAGCGGAACAGCGAGATTCAGCAACCGAATGTGAGTAATTATATTAAAGGGGGGATTCCGCCCCCCAACGACGGTGGTGCTGGTTATGGAAGGGGTGGCGGTGCTGGTTATGGAGG
>Ga0078894_10004045_pt1 | contig 11174 bp, 15 predicted proteins | sample LauGreSu1BDMLBSD_2_FD_67506 | JGI IMG/M metagenome (GOLD analysis project Ga0078894, IMG submission 67506) | Freshwater lake microbial communities from Lake Michigan, USA - Su13.BD.MLB.SD (version 4) (version 4) | ecosystem: Environmental > Aquatic > Freshwater > Lake | place: Lake Michigan... | reverse complement strand
TGCCAAGACCAGAGTAGGCTGGGCGACAACAGACTGAATGGTAGATTTGGAAGCGAGGCGAGCGGATCGACGAGGGGCAGACATGGTCGATAGAGATTTTTGTAAGAGATATAGGATGTAGATCAATTTCAGACTAGCTAGATAGAACCAAAGTAGGTTAAAAAAGGAGATAACGTAGTTTACTTATGAATCTTGGATCCAACTTGGTCCATCACTCGATAGAATAGCTCTTGATCGAAATCGATTTCATACATTTCGAGATAGTCAACGATTGCAATGGATTGATTGAAAAATTCTGCGAAGAATCGTTGGTTCGGCTCAAATGTGTATCGGGACAGAAAATCCATATGCTGATCCATTTCTTGGAAAACTCGATGGATGAGTTCGAGCTCTTTTGTTACAATCGGTTCAACCGTGATTTGATGTAGAAGTGTCTTGATAACCGTGATAATCCGATTTCGCTTGACAATGTAGTCATAGATTTTTTCGGGTTTCTTTTCTTTGGAAACGATAACTGGCTCTGGCTTGGAGCCACTCGGAATCTGTCGTCCCGAACGAAGTTGCATGGTTGGATTTGTTTAGGTAAACAAAACAAATTCAATTTATATCTAGTGTAATTAGGATGTCTAGTAAAAAATTGAAATTATTTTTCTATTCTACAAAAAACGATGAACGCGGTCGTTTCAAAATCTACCCAAAAGTTTCAGCTGTTTATAGATGAGCAGCAGGATATCCTCCTAAAAAAAAAGAAAGCCCGAATGATGAGCATTTATGAAGAAATATCCCCAAAAAAGAAAGATGATCCGGTTCTCGCTCGTTTCTACGAGCTCATCCATACCGACATTGGATCAATAGAAATAATGTCTCTCGTATACAAGTTGCTGCATTGCCCTTCCTAAAATGATATTTATGTTTGCTTTGTAAGAAGCGACTCTGTATGCCTTCGAAGAAGCGGCTCTGTATGCCTTCGAAGAAGCGGCTCTGTATGCCTTCGAAGAAGCGACTCTGTATGCCTTCGAAGAAGCGACTCTGTATGCCTTCGAAGAAGCGACTCTGTATGCCTTCGAAGAAGCGACTCTATATACAAAGTAAACCTAATCACTAAAGAATAGGTTGAATTTATACATTTTTATTTTTGTAAGCCTTAGTAGAGTTAGCGGCGCATGTCTTGTTCGACAACAACTTCCTGTCTCGAATATCGAATGTCTTGGACGCCCATCGCGATCAAGCTTCCTCCAACAAGAAGACCTGTCCCGATACCGTAGCAGGCGCAATAATTGTTTCGCTGCTTGAGAAATTCTTCCTCGGCGCATCGGCATTGTAAGCATGCCATGGCGGTCATTCCCACGCCAATGACAAGGCTAACAGGTATCACGACTGGAACGGCAATGGCTCCACCAACGATCTTTCCGCAGCCACACAGGCATCCATCGGATTTCGTCGTCGCGGTTTTGGCAGGTGTATTCATGGTGCTGAATGTAGTTTTGTCTAGCTTGCTATAAATGTAGTCAATTTTTACGAGTGTAGGCGAGTCCTACCCACAAAGCAAGGCTAGTCACGCAGACTACCTCCTTTTTATGATTTTTTAGTTTAATTTGTGGATTGGCGCGAATTACATTGCATCTCGGTGTTGGTCGCAGAAGTGGGCGAAGGCGTCGAGCTCGTCGACAATTCCACCGCATCTCTTGGACTCGGTGAAGGAGCACTCGCAGGTGATGATCACGAGGTTGTCGCTTTGGGTGGCGCGGACGGTCCTTTCATTCGGGCACTTCCAGGTGCTGTTGTTGATCTTGTTGGCGAAGGTGAAACGCTTGTCCTTCTCAGTGAAGGCGCGGGGCTTGCGAGGCATGGTTTAGTGGTGGATTTGGCTAGGTATCCGGATAAGCTAGTCAATTTTGTACTAGGTTAGAGGATACAAAGTAGATAAATGGTACTTAACTTACTTCTTGTTCTTGAGGACATCGGCGAACGAGATGCCTGGTTTTTGAGCAGAGTTGGCGACCATTTTGGTGAACCCCTGCTTGCGTTGTTCGGCAAGCACTCTTGCTGCTTCTCGTTCAGCGATGACTCTCGCCTCTTTTTCTTGTTGCACCTGCTCTCGTTTCGCTGGGGGGTCACAGTGGATCCAGCACAAGCCACCATGGTGGGTTGCGGGGTAGTAGTTGCAGTAGTTGCACAGGGGAATTCGCCGACGAATCAGAGCGGCACGGGTTTCTGCGTTCGAAGACATTTTCGATTTTGTCCTGTTCTAGTCAATTAGACTGTCAATTTTTCACTAATATTGCCGGGCTTGCACCAGTGTCTTAGTCTACACAAAGCGCCTCGTATTTATTTGTACTAACTTACTAACTTACTAACTAACTTACTTCTTGTTCTTGAGGACATCGGCGAACGAGATGCCTGGTTTTCGAGCAGAGTTCAATCGAATGGTTGCCAACTCTTGCTTGCGTCGTTCGACAAGCGCTCTGGCTGCTTCCTGTTCAGCGAGAACTCTGGCTGCTTCCTGTTCGGCAAGCACTCTGGCTGCGAGAACTCTGGCTGCTTCTCTTTCGGCAAGCACTCTGGCTGCTTCTCGTTTGGCGATGTCTCGCGCCTCTCTTTCTGGTCGCTCCCTTTCCCATCTCGCTTCGGATTCGAGGTGTTGCTGCACACAGTGCATGCAGCACACGCCTTCGCTTGCGGGGTAGTAGTCGCAGTAGGCACACGTGCGAAAGCGAGGCAGGGCACCAACGAGGCGAGTGTTTGCTTTCGATTTCGAAGACATTTTCGATTTCCGAAGAGTTGGGTTTGTCTAAGGTATACTATATCGGTCAATTTACCTTAAAGTAGGGTTCTAGATAATTTATATATAAAAATAGGATATAACAAAATATCTTCTCTATAAGTAGAAAAAGAACATGGCACGTTTCAAAGATAAAACACTAGAAGAAAGAAAGAAGTTTGCCCAGTCGATCCTAGCAAAATATCCGGATAAGTTTCCCGTTATCATTGAAAGTAATAAGGATACCGATTTACCTATGCATAAGTTTATTGTCCCACAAGACTTAACAGTAGGTCAATTACTATATATGATTCGTAAACGAACGAAACTAAATGAGCAAGAAGCTCTCTATGTATTTTTTAAAAATAGCTTACTAAATACAAATACACTTATGACAGAAGTGTATCGAGACTACAAAGATGTAGATGGAATTTTATATGGCGTCTATGCTAAAGAAAATACATTTGGTGGCTTATGCTAACCTACATTGCGTTTACGCAATGATTTGGTTAATCTTGTACCCACATCCTGTTTCACAGGATGATTTGGTTGATAATAATTTTTAATATTAGATTGGATAAAAATGATCTAATCAAATATTAATTACATACGGGGCTCTTCTATTCCGAAATTCTTTTTTAAATAAGCATTTACGGTATGATGAGCAACTACGAAAACAATGGCATGTAATGCGGTTGTTAAGTATAAGTTATTGGTGGGGATGGTAAATAAGATTCCAGGGACACATAGGAAAAAGACAATTGCGCAAATAAAGTTGATCCACATTTTTGTAATACATTAGATAATTAATTGTCTTCTATCTTCTTGTATTCTTCTTCTACCGTATCTTCCGTCCATTTATAGCGTTTGATAAGGTATCTAAATATTTCTCGCAAATAGTCTTCTCTGGATTGTCCACCTTGTAAACAAACGTAACAGTTTGATATATCAGCTAATTCATCTATGTAGATCATTTCATCGGAATCACTATAACGAACCTTACCGTTATATGCTATAAGATAATGGTTATTGGGTACAGCATCTTCTTTTATGAAATAAAGGTAACATTTTGGAAAGTAAACGGTATATTCATAAAAGAGTTCGCTAACAAGTTGAGCATTCTGCATTTTCTTTACTCTAGAAAGAGATTAAAATTGTAACTGTGAAAAACTTCCCGCAACATAATGGTGATGTAGGAATCCTACTAGACCTAGTAGTACATCGAGTAATAACCATATCCAAGCGTTTGGGTTCTTATAAATAGCAGAATAGGCGAATAGTAAATATAGAACAGCGTGAATAGGACGCATTCGATTCCACCAAATCTTATCGCCGAATACTTCTGCACCGGTTTCCCTAGAATCTGTTAAATAAATATAGATGAATCCCATTGCTGGTAAGATAGATAGATATCCTAAATAAGGGAGATAATCAAGTGAAATCGTTTTTGAAATGTACACAAAAAGGGACCGTATACCCATACAACCAATTAAAAAAAGGCAAAAACGTTTCGTTATGTTATTCATATTATTATAGCGTGTGATAATAATATGGTCACGGTATTAAATCTCGTATTATACAACGAGTCATCTCAAGATGAACAAAAAATGAAAGCTATTTTAGAAAGATTACAAAGAGAACAAAAACATGGACATACAGTGATCCAATATTTTTACACCTATTCGGATACACTAGAGGGTCTAGTGGACGATGTGCTTTATATAAAGGGTGTAGAATCATTATTACCAGGTGTATTAGATAAGACCATTAGTGCAATCGAATGGTGTAATCATATTTCATTTGATTATTTAGTGAGGAGTAACATTTCAACCGTGATTGATTTTAACAATCTACCCTATCAAGAACTAGAAAATCATAGTATCGTCTATGCATCCCCTCTTATCAATACCTTAACATGGACGGACCCTGGTTCCGGAATCCATACAGATGTGTATAGAGGAACAGGATTTGCAAGTGGAACTAGTATTATTATGAACCGAGGTGCAGTAGATTATTTAATCCTAAACAAAGATAAAATAAATAGAGATATTATTGATGATGTTTCGATAGGAATCCTAATGAACAGTGTGACTAAACCCTTTCAACTTTCTACACCGCTAATTATTAATGATTCAAGTAAATTAGGTGTTTTCTATCGGAATCGATCATGGGCTCAAACCAGAAAAAGGGATATTAAACGAATGTCAGAAATTGTGAGTATTTTACTAGATAACCTTAAATAAGTACTTTATTTTTGGATCCATTCAGACTTAAACTGCCGGTATGGGAAATACCATTATATTCTACGTAAACAAGCGGATTTTTAAAAAAAGCAGCAGTAATTTGGTTTTCTCTATATAATTTACCTAAATACACATCAAGAGCATATCGCATCGGGGTAGATAGTCGTAATAGTTTATCATAAGCGTGGTCAGAAATGGAACAGGCAAAGGTTCCTAAAAAAGCATGATTTAGTTCATCTTTGTCATTTAGACAACCAACTGGATATTCAACTTGTTTATCATTAATCGGCTTAGAGGGGCAAACCCAATGAACATTATTGGATCCTTCTTTTTTTCTTTTTTGGTTCCAATATTCATGACTTGTACCTAAAAATAAAATATCTTCTTTCATGTTTTTTAGTTCACTGAATTGTTGGATAAAATCAGGAACAAAAAAGACATCATCTTCTAGGAAAAGAATGTTACGATACCCTTTTTCTTTTGCATCACGAATGACCTTAATAAAAGAATAATAATAAGCAATTTGACCTGGTCTAAAATTAGCATCAATTTTCTTAGAAACATGGTTGTATTGTTGTAGAGTTTGATTGAGTTGTTTTACAAATACTCGTTTCTTTTCAAAGTCTTCTGTTGCATAGATTTCTTTTGCAAATGGCAGTTCAGTACTACCATCGATTCCTTCCCATCGAACAATATTAGTATTGGAAGAATCAATACCTAATTTTTTTAATCTTCCTAACACTTCCTCGTATCTCTCTTTCATTCGAGCAAGGTTTAATATATAAATACAATCCCAGTACATCTTACTAAAGAAAAAGATAAAAATTCGAGAAAGGTTAAAATTGAAAAACCGTTTACTATTCTAGCAAACCCTATAAATCATGAGTGAAGAAACAAAGTGCTGGGGGTGCCGCGAAGATCAAGCTAATCAACAGGCACATATGGATCCAGGTGGTTGTCTCGCGGAACCAGAGGTAGAGACGAAACCTACGGTAACATGCGAGGGTTGTCTAGACAATAGCATGAATGAACTCGATCACATGGAAATGGGTGGTTGCATCAATGGAAATTGTCACCCATCGGATGAACACTATCCAAAGCGTCTAGACTCAAATATCATCTACCTTCAAAACCTACCCTATCGATACGATAATCAAACCAATCTTCTCTACACAGAAAATAATCGTCCGATTTGTCATTACGACCCAAAGACGCGCCAATTGTCGCCACTATAATATATCTATGCGTCTTTAATAAATCGTCTTTGACTGATGATTTAGTTCATATGCAAATTGTAGTTCTTTCAATACGCTTTGCTTTTTCCGGTTGCTCAAGGATTCATATTCTGCATATTGTTCTAGTACGAGAGAGTCATCTTCATAGAGTGCTTTCATTAGACTAACAATATAGAGCATATGGAGACCATTTACTGTCTCTTTTTTTTCCTCCGGTCTTTTTTCCTCCGGTCTTTTTTCCTCCGGTTTTTTAATATTATTATTAGAGTAGACTGCACCAGAGCGAGTAAGAACCATATTATTTAATGTGTCTTAGATACCCAAACAAGTTTTTCAATTCTGCATGTAAAAAATATTTAGTATAATATGTCTAGTCCTCCCCAAGAATGGATTTCACAGGTTGACCAATCTTTACTCGATGCCATAGAGAATGGTTTACCGATTGATGAAATCCTTTATGGCGATCACTATGTAAATATAAATGTGAAAACATTAACACAAGAAACACCGTTACATATAGCGGTTCGCACAAACCAAATTTCTATTTTTACTGCATTATTAAATAATCATAATACAATACTTAATGTTCAAAATGCATATGGGGATACACCTCTTCATATTGCGATTCGTCTAGGACATGCTGAAATGGCGAAAAGATTATTGGTCGATTGGCGTGTAAATCAGTTTCTAGTAAATAAAAATAAAGAAACCATTTTACATTTGGTGATTAGTAAAAAACGATTTGAACTATATGATCTAGTAAAAAAAGAAGAGGTAAAAAAGAGAGATATTTTAGGTTACTCTGCTTTTATGTATGCAATTATAGGATTACATGAAACAGATGATTCTAGATATATTCGCGTTATTGGAAATTTATTAGATCACGGGGCAATCGTAGAAATCCCAGAAATAATGGATGACATAGGCGATATATGGAAGCATTTTATTCACCATCCAAATTTTCAGCTAGATGCAGAAATTAAAGAAGAAAATACATTATTTAGTTATTGTTGTGCTAAAGGAGATAAAGAACTATTAAATCAATTATTAAGTCATCCTCGAATGAACTTTGATCAGTTTGAAAAAAATGTATTTATAGCTATTAAAAATCGTCATTTTGATTTAGTAAGAACCTTATTGACAATGGATGTAGAATATAATAAAACACAACTATCAAATATATCAAAACAATTGTTTTTTTTGAATATATCAGATGAAGATGAATTATCTAAGATTTTAGATATATTAGTTTTGAGCAAACGGATTACACCGGTTGAAATTATTCGGAATAGTTTAGTTTATTTACGCTTAACTTTATTTAAAAAATTTATTACTTTGGAATCTATACAGACGATACTTATTCAAAATGAATCAATTGTTGTAGTATGTTGTATTATTTATCCTGATTTATTTAATGATATGATACAACGTTTTGTCATTGGTAATGAAATTATTGATTCGCGTGGCAATAACCTATTGAATCTAGTGATGCAACAAGGATTATATTCGAGTCAGGTTATCCGAACACTATTAAAAAACGGTTGTGATCCAAATCTACCAAATGATACTGGACATCTGGCACTTGACTATGCTATTATCTATCATAAAAGAGAAGCGATACAAATATTGATGCCGTGTACGATTCTTACAGCGGAGAAACGTTTGAAACTAATTACGGAAAATCATAATATACCATCCTATATTTTGACACCATTATTCCAGTTTAATTGGTTTGAAATGATTAAGACCATGAAGATCGGGACATATCGTACGATATTGTATTATATTATGGACAGTGGCTTACCACATAAACGGGAAATCTTATTTTATATGATTGGTAAACAAGATGGATACCAAACCTATATAGAGTTATGTAAAAAATTAAAACATGTGTCGATAGAACATAGTCATAATACGATCGACATATGGACAATGGAAGTTATGGAATCCGAAAATATTATACAATATGGCGAGCCTATTCAAGGGAAGTATAAAACTCTAACAATAGAATCTATTATAGAAATGGTACGACAAACAGAAGAATATGTATCACTTAGTTACATAAAAGATCCATTTGATCGCACGGTTCTACATGAACAAACTACTTATCCTACGGGTTATCCGGTATTTATTGAAGTATTGATTCGTAAATTATTAGAATGATTATTCTATTTGGTCTTTTTTTAGCGGAGAGTCTGTAATGTTGGTACCGCAATAGCGGATAGGTTTAGACTGAAAATCTTGAAAGCTATAAACACCTTTTTGAATTGCGTGTTTTAGGATAAATCGAAAATTATCCCAAAATTCTTGAGTATGACCAATGCTTTCTGTCATTAAATGTGCCAATTCATGTAATGCAACAAAAGTAATAGTATTGATATCATGTAATTTCTGATCGTCTTTAGAACGTAAACAGAATACAATTTTTTCACCTTTGTTTACAGAATAACTAGTGTATTCAGATGTAGGGGAACTTTCGGAAATTTTATAAGGATTAAAACGTTTCTTTAATCGCTTCACGCGAGAATCTTTTGGAAACTTATCCGTCATTGTTTCAACAACATCCGTAAGCTTAGAACGAATGGTAGATAACATATCGGCAGCTTGTTTGGAATCTGTACGGTTTCGAACGAGATAATCGGTATTATCAATACCAGACCGTACATATTTTACGTCATTGATATAATCATTCTCTAGAAACATGTAAAAAGATAAAACAAGGATCAAAACGATGGTACATTTAACAAAAGTGAGTTGTTCCATAGAATAGACGAATCTAATGGAAAGTTAGATTTTTTTATTGGGGTTTAATATTTCATAAATAATATAACTATATTATACTATATATCATGGATTTTTTTCATTGGGAGTATTACCGAGAACTTAATCCGGATCTATACTGGCAAGGTTATGAAACACAAGTACAATGTACTCAACATTATAAAAGTCATGGTATAACGGAAAAAAGGAAATATCGTTTTTGTGACTTATTTCCAGATTTTGACTGGATTGAATACCAAAAACAAAACCCGACCTTAGTTTTACCGAATCGATTTGCATATGAACATCATTATTTTAGCATTGGACGATTTCAAAATCTATATTACCCTGTTGTAAAAAAAATAGAAGATAGTAATCAAGTACCTAAAGAAACAATAAAAAATGTAATTTCATTACCTGAGGAAGTACCTAAAGAAACAATAAAAAATGTAATTTCATTACCTGAGGAAGTACCTAAAGAAACAATAAAAAATGTAATTTCAATACCCAATAAGGAATCTATTAAATTAGTAGAACCTCCTAGTAAAATAATTGATGCACCAGCGATCAACAAGCCAGAATTATCGTTAGTTTTAAAAGATAAAATACAGATTCAGATTCTCGAAAAACCTAAACCCAAAATAGGATTATTTTTAACCGGATGGGGCGAGCCTTATGTGCAAAAAAAGAAAGAAATATTGCTTCATAATTTAAAAGTTATCAAAACCTGGAAACAGGAGTATCAACTTGATTTATATATTTATCTTTATACACCGAGTTGTCTCGATATATTAAGAGAAATACCTTTTTTAGATTATGTATCAAATATAGTTATTGTTCCTAAGCCAGGAATTGTAGGAGAGTTTATTTATCGCGACGTTTCTAAATTGTATACTAAGTATGATTATGTTATTTTATTTCTAGATGATATTGAATTTTCTCCACATTGTTCTTTAGATAAACTCATATCTATCTATACACGCGAACGGATTGATATTTTAGCATTACCCCTTACGGTAACATCTCCTCATAACTATAGTTTTATGTTACAAGATATAAGTATGATTCAACAAGGATATACCTATCGAGAAACGAATTTTGCAGAATTGTTTTTTTATTTACTTTCTTCTAAAAACTTTAAAAACTATCTAAAGTTTTTTACAAATGCTACTAGATGGTGTTGGGGGATTGACCTAACATTATATCCAAATGGTATTAGAATTGGAATAGCAGAAACCTATCCATTAAAACATTATTTTAAAGCCGTTAGTTATCAAAAACATTTACCGGATCCGTTAGTGGAATTGAATGTAGTCTGTGGGACAAAAGTTAAAATAAAAGATAAAGTTAATTTACGAAAAGAAAAATATTAGTTTGAAATAGATGAATTTACCAGAAATCATTTCGGAATTCAAGGGTAAGAAATCAAATAATCCGCCATTGAACTGGGATACCTACAAAAAACATAATTTAGATATACAACATACCAATATAATAGAGCATTGGTTTAAACATGGTAAACATGAAAATCGTTGTTATTCTGATGTAAACACTGAACTTGTTGAAAATTGGAGTAAAATTACTGGATATCTTCATGCAAATCATGCTCCATCTGATAATTGGGCATTTATTATTACAACATGTGTTAGAAATAAAGTACATATGGAATATTTAAAACAATGTATTCGGCATATTCGATATTTATATCCGGTTACTCATATATATATCATTAATGATTCTTCTTTATTGCCGCTTGATATTAAAATGACCCCAAATATGCAAATTGTAGATCCAATTGCGCCAGCAGCTGGTGAATTAAATCCATATTTATTTGCAATGACACCAGAATGTAAACATGAAAAATTAGTCTATATTCATGACACTATGTTTTTAAAGAAAAAAATAGATACCTATCTTCAACGATCTAGAGAAGTTGATTTTTTATGGTATGATGTAACAGCAATTGATAATGATACAGTAAGAATGGAAAATAAGGATATTTTAAACAATCTGTTTTTCTATATTAGTAATACCAAAATTTCTGTATTTAATATGATTCGATATATGAAACATTTTAATATTGGGTTTACCGTAAAATTTGGCTCCATGGCTATTTTTACAAAACGTTTTGCAGAAAAACTAGATATTGTTACAAATATTAAAGAAGCTGCAATC
>Ga0078894_10004043_pt1 | contig 11176 bp, 6 predicted proteins | sample LauGreSu1BDMLBSD_2_FD_67506 | JGI IMG/M metagenome (GOLD analysis project Ga0078894, IMG submission 67506) | Freshwater lake microbial communities from Lake Michigan, USA - Su13.BD.MLB.SD (version 4) (version 4) | ecosystem: Environmental > Aquatic > Freshwater > Lake | place: Lake Michigan, USA... | reverse complement strand
TCGGTAATCTGGTGGTGGACTGGAGTTTCCAGCTCGATCAGCTGTCGATGCTGATGGTCCTCGTGATCACCGGCGTGGGATCCCTCATTCACCTGTTCTCGATTGGCTACATGAAGGAGGATCCGGGGTACGCCCGCTACTTCGCGTATCTCAATCTCTTCGTGGCCTTCATGCTCGTGCTCGTACTGGGGGGCAGCTACCCGGTCATGTTCGTGGGCTGGGAGGGCGTGGGCCTGGCTTCGTATCTGCTGATCGGCTTCTGGTTCAGCGACAAGGCCAATGCCGATGCCGGCAAGAAGGCCTTCGTCGTCAATCGCGTGGGCGACTTCGGCTTCCTCGTGGCGATGTTCCTGATCTGGAGCACCACACAGAAACTCGATTACCTCGGGGCGCATGCGGCGCTCGGCGGAATGGCGGGCGCACCGGTGGTGCTCGCCATCGCGCTCTTCCTGTTCGTTGGGTGCGCCGGCAAGAGCGCGCAGCTGCCGCTGTATATCTGGCTCCCCGATGCCATGGCCGGCCCGACCCCCGTCTCAGCGCTGATCCACGCCGCCACGATGGTGACCGCCGGTGTCTATCTGGTGGCCCGCGCTGCGCCGATTTTCTCGGGTGCACCGGAAGCCTCGCTCGTCGTGGCGACGGTTGGCGCCCTCACGGCGCTGTTCGCGGCCACCATCGCGTTGCGACAGTGGGACATCAAGAAGGTGCTGGCCTACTCCACGGTATCGCAGCTCGGATACATGTTCATCGGCGTGGGGACCGGTGCCTACACTGCCGGTGTCTTTCATCTGGTCACGCACGCCTTCTTCAAGGCCCTGCTGTTCCTCGGTGCCGGGTCGGTGATCCATGCGATGCACCACGCGTATCACCACACGCATCGCCAGGAGGACCCGCAGGACCTTCGCAACATGGGCGGACTTCGGCGTTTCATGCCGGCGACGGCCGCCGCAATGACGCTGGCGACGCTGGCCATTGCCGGTGTGCCTCCGCTGGCCGGTTTCTTTTCAAAGGACGAGATCCTGGCCAGTGTGTTTGCGCGTGCCCACGGGTCACCCCTGGCATCCGCGTCGCTCCTGGGCATTCCGGGCAGCTCGCTCCTGTACGTCGTGTACGGCATCGGCGTCGTGACGGCGCTGCTGACCGCCATCTACATGACCCGCATGCTGCTGCTCGCTTTCTACGGTGACAATCGCACCGGTGAGTCAGAGCAGGGTGCGCTGCACGAGGCACCGCTGATCATGACGGCCCCTGTGCTGGTACTGGGTGCGCTCACGGTGGCCGGCGGCTGGCTCAACCTGCCCGCGCTCCTGCCCATTGGCCCCGTCGGTGTCCTCGAGCAATGGCTGGCGCCGGTGACGGGGGCGAGTGCGGCCCGCCTCTCCGGCGGTGGGCACCTCGATCACAATACCGAGGTGGTGCTCGTTGCGATCGCGATCGGTGCGGCCCTCGCGGGGATCGCGCTGGCGATCGTGCTGTATCGGAAGCCGATCAGCGACAAGGCCAATGCTCCGGCAGACACGGGACTGTTGGCGCGTGCCTATGGCGTGGATGCGCTAGTCGACGCCATGATCGTGCGTCCCGTACAAGCGTTCGCCACCGTGGTCCTCGCCCGCGGCGTGGATCGCCAGGTGGATCGTGGTTTCAACGCCGGCGGCTCGCTGTTATCGCGTACGGCGGCGCTCATGGGCGCCCGCCTGCAGGATGGTGACGCGGGCAAGTACGCGTGGCTGCTTGCCGCCGGCGCCGTCGCGCTGATCGCCGCCCTCACGTTGAGCTGACCGATGCAACAGATGCTCCTTTCCCTTGGCGTGGATCAGTGGGTGCTTCCCGCCATGCTCCTGTGGCCGATCCTCGCCGCGCTCGCCGTACGCCTCGTGGGTCGTGATGTGGTCGCCGACCCGGCTGCTGCCGTGGCGCCGACCGGGGGCCCCGACGCACGGGTACTCACCCTCGGTGCGCTCATGGTCGAGGCGCTGCTCGCCCTTCTCCTCTGGGGCGTATACGATCCGGCCCAGCGCGGCTGGCAGGCGCGCGTCGACCTGCCGTGGCTCACGGATATCGGGGCAACGATCAGCCTTGGCGTGGACGGGCTGTCGCTCCCCATGGTGTTGCTCACCGCGCTGGTGGTACCCCTGTCGCTGCTCGGGTCGTGGAACAATGTATGCGTTCGCACGCCGGCCTTCGGTGCGCTTGCGCTGCTGCTCACCAGCGGACTGGTGGGCGTGTTCGTCACCCTCGATCTCCTGCTGTTCTATCTCGCGTGGGAACTGATGCTCATTCCCACGTACCTACTCGTGGGCATCTGGGGCGCCGCGGGCACGTCACGCGCGAGCCTCCGCTACGTGCTGTTCACGCTCGTGGGCTCGCTGCTGATGCTGGTGGCGATCGTGGTGCTCTGGAATCTGGGTGGAGGCACAACGCTGCACCTCGATGCCTTGCGGGTGATCGCACTCTCTCCCAAGACACAACTGCTGATGTTCGGCGCGTTTTTCGCCGCGTTCGGGGTGAAGTCTGCTCTGGTGCCGTTCCATACATGGCTTCCCGACGCACAGAGCGCCGCGCCCACGCTCGTGTCGATAACGCTCGGGCTCAAGGTCGGTGCCTACGCGATCCTGCGTTTCGCCATTCCGCTCTTCCCGGCCGCCGCTACGAATGAGCAGGTGCGCAGTATCATCCTCGTTTTGTCAGTCATCGCGATTCTCTATGGCGCCCTGCTGGCCATGGCGCAGACGGACTTCAAGCGAATGATCTCCTACAGCTCCATCAGCCATCTGGGCTTCATCATGCTCGGGTGCTTCGCGCTCACGCAGCAGAGCGTGCAGGGGGCGGTGCTGAGCATCGTGAACAGCGGCATTTCCACCAGTGCCCTCTTCCTTCTGGCGGGCATGCTCGAGGATCGCACCGGCTCCACCGAGATGAATAGCTACGGCGGCATCGCCAAGGTCGTGCCCTGGTTCAGCGTGATGCTCACGTTGGTGATGCTCTCCTCGGTGGCACTCCCGGGGACCAACGGCTTCGTGGGTGAGTTTCTCGTGCTGATCGGTACCTACGCCGAGTTGCCGCTGCTGGCGGTGATCGCCACGAGTGGTGTGATTTTCGCCGCGGCCTATGGCATGCGCGCCCTACAGCGCGTGCTCTTCGAGCCGCTCGACGCGGCACGTAACGGCGCGCTCGCCGATCTCGATGGCCGAGAGAAGTTTGTCATGACCGCTTTCGCCGCGGTCATCCTCTATCTTGGCGTGATGCCGCAGCCGCTGCTCCGGCGCGCCGAACGGGCGACGCAGGACCTGGTTGAGGCGGTCCGCTTCGGCCCGAACGCCCCCGCGCAGCTTCCTCCTGTGTCGCTGAACCGATGAGCGAATTCGTGTCTGCCGGCGCGCTGCTTCGCGCCCTTGCTCCCGAGCTCCTACTCTCCGCCGGTGCCATGGTGATGTTGCTGGGGGCCGTGTGGACACCGCAGAGCCAGCACGCAGGCGAGGCGGAGGGTGCCGAGCGCACCGCCACACTCGCCCGCTTCGGCATGGTGCTCTGCATGCTGGTCGGGCTGGTGGTGATGATCGCGTGGGGCGATGGGGCCGCCGGCACAGCAGATCTGCGCATCGCCGGTGACGGCTTCCGCTGGGCGATCGATCTCGTGATCCTGCTCGGCACCGTGATGGCGCTGGTGCTACTCGAGGCCGAGCAACACCGCAGCGCCGCCTTCAGCCCCGAGGTACCGGTACTCGTACTGCTCGCGGCGGTCGGCATGATGGTTCTGGCGGCGGCCCGCGATCTCATGTTCGTGTTCTTGGGCGTTGAGCTCATGTCGCTCGCCATTTACGTGCTGGCTGGCGTGAACCGACGGAGTGCTCGCGGCGCCGAGGCGGCGGTGAAGTACTTCCTGTTGGGGGCGGTGTCGACGGGCTTCCTCCTGTATGGCATGGCCCTGATCTACGGCGCCACTGGGAGCACGCGGTTCACGGACATCGCGCAGTGGCTGGGCGGTCATCCCTCACTGACACCGCTCTTCGTGCTCGGTGCGGCGCTGCTGCTGGTGGGACTTGCCTTCAAGGTGGCTGCGGCGCCGTTCCATTTGTGGACACCGGATGTGTATGATGGCGCGCCGCTTCCCGTGACGGCGTTCATGTCGGCGACGGTGAAGACAGCGGCGTTTGCCGTGTTTGCCCGCATCATGGTGGAAACACTGGGACTGGCCGCTGCGCGCTGGCACACAGGCATGTGGTGGCTTGCCGTGGTGACGATGGTGGTGGGTAATGTGTTCGCGCTCTCACAAAGCAACCTCGTGCGCATGCTGGCGTACTCGAGCATCGCGCACGCCGGCTACCTGCTGGTGGCCCTCGTGGTTGGAGGGAGCGCCGCAACCACGGCCATCGTGTTCTACATGGTGTCGTACACGCTCGCGACGATGGGCGCGTTCGGCGTGCTTGTGGCAATCAACAACGGGCGGGATCACGCCCCCACGCTCAACGACATCGCCGGCTTGTGGCTGGTGCGTCCCTGGCTGGCGGCCGCGATGGCGGTCTTCCTGTTGGCGTTCCTCGGAATGCCACTGGCCGGGGGCATGGGCTTCTTCGCCAAGTGGTACGTGCTGCAGGCGGCACTGCAGGCCTCCGTCCCGCAGACGATCCTCGCGGTGGTGCTCGTGCTGACCAGCGCTGTGTCGGCCGCCTATTACCTGCAGGTGGTCACGGCGATGTTCATGCGTCCGCGTGCCGAAGGGCAGGCGCTCCCCGGTCATGCGCCGGCCGCGCACGCGCTCATCGCGGTCACCGCGGCGGCCCTGCTGGTGCTCGGCGTCTATCCGACCCCCGTGGTACAGTTGGCCCGGCAGGCCGGAACGAGTGGCAGTGCACCCAGCCCGGCCGCCCCAGTCAGAGATCCCGAAGGGGCCCGTATCCAGGCGGCCACCTTCACCCCGGCCGTGGCCGTGCCGCGCTGAGGCGTCCGACCTCAGGTAGTTTCGTGAAGACCCGTACTTGAGTGGTTTCCGACAGAGCAGACCAGTCCGGTCGGTAGGTCACCTCTCCGTCCCCCGATTCACGTTGGCATGAGCATCAGTCGAACGATCTTCCGTCAGTACGATGTCCGCGGCATCGTGGGTACCGATCTCACGACCGAGGTCGCCTATGGTTTAGGGCGAGGATACGCGGCGCTGCTGGAGGAGCGGGGCATCGTGGGCGCGGTGGCGGTGGGCCGCGACAACCGTCCCAGTGGCACGGCGCTGCGCGACGCGTTGGTCCGTGGACTGACCGAGTGCGGTGTAAGCGTGGTCGACGTGGGTGTGGTCCCCACGCCGCTGCTGTATTGGGCGCTGCACCATGAGCCGGTCGTGGGCGGCATCCAGATCACCGGCTCACACAATCCGCCCGAGTACAATGGGTTCAAGATGTGCCTCGGTACGGCATCGCTGCACGGCGCCGACATCCAGGCGCTGTATGAGCTGATCGTCGGTGGACGTTTCCCGGTGGGGGAGGGACGGGTACGCCATGTCGAAGTGATCGATCGCTATGTGCAGGACATCGTCGCCAAGGTGGGACGCCTCACCCACCGCGATGGCACCCCGCTCAAGGTGGTCTACGACTGTGGCAATGGGGCGGGCGCCCTCGTGGCGCCGCAGCTGTTCGCCGCGCTCGGGGTGGATGGCATCGGCCTCTTCACGGAGAGTGATGGCCGTTTCCCGAACCATCATCCCGACCCCACGGTCCCTGAGAACCTCGAGGACTGTATCGCCGCCGTACGGGAGAGCGGCGCCGAGATCGGCGTGGCGTTCGACGGGGACGCTGACCGCATCGGGGTGGTCGATGCCCGCGGGCGTATCATCTGGGGCGACCACATCCTGATTCTCTACGCGCGCGATGTTCTGGCACGCACCGGTCGCGGCCAGCCGATCATCTTCGACGTGAAGTGCTCGCAGGCCCTCACCGACGGCATCGAAAAGGCGGGCGGCACCGCCGTGATGTGGAAGACGGGGCACTCGCTCATCAAGGACAAGATGAAGGAGATGCAGGCCCCGATCGCCGGCGAGATGTCGGGGCACATGTTCTTCACCGAAGGCTTCTATGGCCACGACGATGCCCTCTATGCGGCGGCGCGGCTGTTGCGGATCATCGCCGACAGCGGCAAGCGCATCGACGAACTCCTTGCCGATGTCCCGCCCTTCGTCTCCACGCCCGAACTCCGCATCGACACCGATGAGGCCACCAAGTTCGCCATCATGTCCCGGGCGGTGCCGTACTTCAAGGCCACGCACGACGTGATCGACGTGGACGGGGTGCGCGTGCTGTTCGGCGACGGATGGGGATTGCTGCGGGCATCCAACACGCAGCCCGTGATCGTGGCCCGGTACGAGGCGCGCACGCCGGAGCGTCTCGACGAGATCCGCGGCGTCATGGAAGGTTTCCTCCGTGCGCAGGGCGTGCCGCTCTGATCGCGCTCCGGGCCCTCTGACGTGCGCGCGCGCGGCTGGCTGCTGCTTGCCGTGACCCTTGCGGTCGTGCTGCTCCTGGTGGGCCGCACCGCGACGGTGCTGTATGTCGATCTCGCCTGGTTTGCCGCGATGGGTGCCCCGTCGCTGTTCTGGGAGCAGGTGCTCGATCGGGCGCTGCTGCAGGGGGGCGCGTGGCTAGTCGGCTCCGGCTTCGCCTTTGCCAATCTGCACGCCGTACGGCGCACCATCCTCACCGTCGCCGTCCCGTCGCGCGTCGCCAACATCGAGCTCACGGCCATGGTGCCCGGGCGGCGTCTGCTGTCGGCCACGATCATCGTGGCACTGCTCGTGGGGGCGGTACTCGCGATTCCCCTCACCAACTGGGAAGATCTCGCCCTCGTGCGGCATGGGGTGCCTTTCGGAGAAATCGAAGGGATCTTCGATCGGGATCTCGGGCACTACGTGTACTGGCTTCCCTTGGAGGAAGCGCTGTACCTGTGGTCCCTCGTCAGTGTGGTGGCCGTTACGGCGCTCGTGCTCGTGCTGTATGCCCTCACGCGTTCCCTGCGCCTCGAAGGGCGGCGCATCGCGGCCTCCTCGCACGTGCGGCGACATCTCAGTGTGCTGGGCGCACTGGTCCTGTTGCTGCTCGCCTGGAGCTATCGGCTCGACGCCTTCGATCTCCTCCAACAGGGGAGTGGGCCCGATGGCCAATTCCTACGCGTGGATCATCGGGTGACACTCCGCATGGATGCGGTGCTTGCCTACGGTTCCGCCATCGCCGCCCTGATCATCTTGCGCACCGGCTGGGCCGGACAACTGCGGGCGGCCTTTGTCACGCTCACCGCAGTGCTTGTCGCGGCGGTGCTCCTGCGCCACGCGGCCCCCGTCGTCCTCGCGCGTGGCGATACGTTGGGCGATCCCGCGCGCCGCGACCTCGATTACGTCGCTTCGCGCGCGCTGTACAGCCGCCGTGCCTTCGATGTCGACGCCATCCGCATGACCGTCGGCGACAGCAGCGGAGCGGCACCAGTCCCGACCCGCATTGCATCGCTCGCCGCACGAACCAGTCTCTGGGACCGAACCACGCTGGAACGCACGGTGGGGGAGCCACCGCCGGTAACGGATCGGTCGGCGCGCGTCGTGCGCCCTGCCCGGAACATGGACGCCGCGCCGATGGGATGGACAGTGGCCAACGGTCACCTGTCAGCGCTCCTTCTGCACCGTCCCACGGGCGCGAAGGAGGACTGGCGCGCGGTGGTGCTCGATGTCACGCGCCCGGTGCTGCGTGACAGTACGATCGATGTCGCCGGCACAGGCGGCGCCGAGGCGGATCCGTGGCCGTTGGTGGGCCCGGGGATGCAGGGAGAGCGCCTGCTCGACGCCGCCGTCGCCCCTGAGGTACCCGCCGCGTCACTTGCGTCGCGCACCTCGCGATTGGCGCACGCGTGGGCCTTGCGCAATGTGTCGCTGCTCCACGCCGACACGGCGGCAGCGCCCCCCGTGCTAGTGACCTATCGCGACGTGCGCGAACGCGTCCGGCGACTCGCCCCCGTCTTTGCGCAGGGGAGTGACGTGGTCCCCGTGCAGGATGGCGACCGGCTCTACTGGACATTGCATCTCTACAGCGCCTCCGATCGCTATCCACTCAGCCAGCGATGGCAAATCGCCGGCCGTGTGTACGCGTACTTCAAGCTGGCGGCCACCGCCGTCGTAGACGCGGCGACGGGACGGGTGCTCCTGGTGTCCGTCGCGCACCCCGATCCGCTGATGCGCACCTGGATGACCCGATGGCCGGCCCTCTTCACGCCGGTGAGCGCTCTGCCAGCCTCACTGGGGGCCCAGCTGCCCCCCGCCAGTGACGGCGCGTTCGCCCAGGCACGTACCTTCGCCCGGTATGGATCGCGGAGCCAAGGCAGCGACACCCGGCACCTTCCGGACAGCGCGTTTGTGGGAGGAACGCCCGCGCCGGTGCTGTTCGACGGTGGCCGGACCGCGGTGCTTGGCTGGAGCGTGCCGGTTCTGGGCCCGGAGGAACAACTCAACGGGGTGTTCACGGCGACCGGGGGGGCGGAACGGAGTGCCTGGTGGTCCCGCGAGACGCCCCCCACATCGTGGCGCCAGACGATCAGCCGACTCCAGACGGCGCTCGACCATGTCCTCGACAGTGCGCGTACGGGCGCCCGGGAAGCCACACGACGGGATACCCGCTGGCGCTTGGGACGCCCCCAGCCCCTGGTCTCCACACGCGGGGTGCTCGTGTTTCAGACGCTGTCGTTCGCCCGAGGTGATGGCAGCACCGTCGTGGCGCGTGTCGCCATTACCGATGGAACGCGGACCGGCGTGGGCCCCACGCTTGGCGAGGCGTTGCAGGCGCTGGGCGAAACCGTGTCGGCAGCGGGAGAGCCGGCCGGACCGCCGGTCTCACTCGGCACCGACAGCCGCGAAGCCGGAGCCGCTCGGCTCTATGAGGCCATGCGTGAGGCGATGCAACGGGGGGACTGGCGAGCCTTCGGCGCAGCGTTCGACAGCCTCGGACGTGTATTGGGACGACCGCCGCAGTAGCTGCGGCCGGGGTGTCGCTGCCGGTTCACGGCGGCGCCTCGTGATCGGGCCACCGGATCATCAGCAACGGGCATATTGCTGTTTGCCGGTACGACCACCTAGCATTGAATCGCTGACATTCCCCAGATCACCTTGGAGAGCGCGTGAACCTACACGAGTATCAGGCGAAGGAGCTGTTACGGGCGGCCGGTGTGCCAATCCCGCCCGGCGAGATCGCCACGACGCCGGACCAGGCGGAAGCGATCGCCCGGTCGTACGGCACGGCAGTGATGGTGAAGGCCCAGGTACATGCCGGAGGCCGCGGTAAGGCTGGCGGCGTGAAGTTCTGCCCCACGCCGGAAGCCGCCAAGGAAAAGGCCACGGCGATCCTCGGCATGACCATCAAGGATCTCACCGTCGAGAAGGTGCTGGTGACGGTCGCGGCCGACATCGGCTCCGAGGCCTATGTGGGCATCATCGTGGACCGCGCCACCAAGAAGCCGGTGTTCATGGTGTCCGCCGCCGGCGGCATCGACATCGAGGAAGTCGCGGCCAGCACGCCCGAAAAAATCCTCTACCACCCGGTCGACACGCGCTACGGCCTCCTGCCGTTCGAAGCGATGCGCATGGGCTTCTTCCTGTACAAGGACGTGAAGCTCGCGCGTCAGGCCGCGAAGATCATGCAGCAGCTCTACACGGCGTTCATGAACGCCGGCTGCTCGCTCGCCGAAATCAATCCGCTGGTGATGACGCCACAGGGCGAACTCATTGCGGTCGACGGCAAGATGGTCATCGACGACAACGAACTCGATCGTCGCCCAGAAATTTCGGCGCTGCGCGACGAGTCGTCGGAAGCACCGAGCGAAGTCGATGCGCGCAACGCGAACCTCACGTTCATCAAGCTCGATGGCAACGTGGGCTGCGTGGTGAACGGCGCCGGTCTCGCCATGGCGACGATGGACCTCGTGAAGTACTACGGTGGTGATCCGGCGAACTTCCTCGACATCGGCGGTTCATCGAATCCGGAGAAGGTCGTGAATGCGTTGCGCATCATCACCGCCGACCCGAACGTGAAGTGCATTCTGTTCAACATTTTCGGTGGCATCACGCGCACCGATGACGTCGCCAATGGCATCGTCACGGCGACCAAACAGAATCCGCTGAAGGTGCCCATCGTCATTCGCCTCACCGGCACCAACGAGGAGATCGCCCTGAAGATTCTCAAGGACAACGGCTTCGCGGCCTCGAGCGACATGGATTCGGCCGTGCAGCGCGCCGTGGAACTCGCCACCAAGGGAGGTGCGGCGTGAGCATCTTCATTGACAAGGCCACCAAGCTGGTGGTGCAGGGGATCACGGGCCGTGACGGCTCGTTCCATGCCAAGCAGATGATCGAGTACGGCACGCAGGTCGTGGCCGGCGTGACCCCCGGCAAGGGGGGGCAGACGTTCGAGGGCACGGCGCCCATCTTCGACACCGTGCACGATGCGGTGCAGGCGACGGGGGCCAACACCTCGGTCATCTACGTGCCGCCCATGTTCGCCGCCGATGCGATCATGGAAGCCGCGGCCGCGGGCGTGAAGTTCATCGTCTGCATCACCGAGGGCGTGCCGGTGCTGGACATGACGCGCGTGTATCCGTTCGTGAAAGAGCACGGCGCGCGCTTGCTCGGCCCGAACTGCCCGGGCCTCATCACCCCCGGCGAGAGCAAGGTGGGCATTATCCCCGGCCGCATCTGCGCGCCCGGCCCGGTGGGTGTGGTGAGCCGCTCGGGTACGCTCACGTACGAGGTCGTGAACGCGCTCACCAAGGCCGGCATCGGCCAGAGCACCTGCGTGGGCATCGGCGGTGACCCGATCAACGGGACCAACTTCATTGATTGCCTCGCCGCGTTCGAGAAGGACCCGAACACCAAGGCCGTGGCCATGATGGGCGAGATCGGGGGGACCGACGAGCAGGAAGCCGCCGACTTCGTGAAGCAGCACATGACCAAGCCGGTCGTCGGCTTCATCGCCGGCCAGACCGCTCCGCCGGGCCGGCGGATGGGTCACGCGGGCGCCATTATCTCCGGATCGGCCGGGACGGCCGCGGAGAAGATCGAGGCGTTCAAGGCCGCCGGGATGGGTGTGGCCCAGCGTCCTGTAGACTTTGTGGAGCTGATCAAGGCCCGTCTTTCCTGAGGGCCCGGGTTGGTTATCTTGCGCGC
>Ga0078894_10004041_pt1 | contig 11177 bp, 9 predicted proteins | sample LauGreSu1BDMLBSD_2_FD_67506 | JGI IMG/M metagenome (GOLD analysis project Ga0078894, IMG submission 67506) | Freshwater lake microbial communities from Lake Michigan, USA - Su13.BD.MLB.SD (version 4) (version 4) | ecosystem: Environmental > Aquatic > Freshwater > Lake | place: Lake Michigan, USA... | reverse complement strand
GCGATGTCACCTCGGGCTTATCGGGGCTCGTTTCATCAGCAAACGTTTCTAGGGTCATACTCGGAAGTGTGTCGGCCGAAGTTGCCGGAGGTGCCGCTGAGGGAGAGGGCTTCGGCTCGTCATTCGAAGAGGGTGACGGTGGTGTTGGTTCGGGGGCGGACTCACCCATCAAGAGGTTTGGCACCTTGCCCTGCCCCGACTGCGGTGCTGTGCCATAAGCGTTGGTGTTGGCGACGAGTTCAACTGGGATGAGGATTCGGTCTCCGGCCTTCAACGGTCGTTGCGCGATCGCTGGATTGTACCGCAGGACGATCTCCTGCGAGAGAGTGGTACCGGTATACCAGGTCAGGATCTTGGGAAAGCTCTCATCGGGCGCTCGCACGACGTGCACGAAGAAGGACCCGTCCTCCACCGGTGTCGGAGGATCGACGTACCGTTGGATGCAGCCTCCAAGAAAAAGTATGACGAGGTATACTAGCGTCCGCTTCACATTCCCCCATGCCGGGCGAGCATAGTTCGCCCCTCAAATGATATATCGGCGTACCAACAGAGGAAGTTAATCGCGATTTAACGCGAGAAAAGGCTCACGGTCTCAACGATTTACGGGAATTACACGGTGCCGGCGCTCACCTGGGCTGAGCTACTCGACCTTCTTGATAGAGATCACCTCTTCAGTGAACTTCGGCTGAAGGTGCTGCTCTACTTTCAGTTCAACGGAGTCCCCTGCCTTGATCCCCTCCAACGAGAGGCCCTCTTTAAGATAGAACGGCATCGTCATTCCCATCATGCCGACGATCGCGCCGGTGTCGTCGCGGTAGTCAGGGATCGGTTGGTGCTTCACCAACATCTCGTTCTTCGCGAGTCCATCGCCAGGCATCCCCTTAATGATTCCCTTTACAACGTAGTAGTACGCGGTATCGGCGAAGGCACAGGTCGAGACCGCGCACGCGGCAACCAGGGCAAGAAGGATCGTTCTCATTGTTGTCATACTTTTACTCAGCGCCTCCACGAAGTTCCCATACTCTCATGGCCACGATAACGGTCAAAAGTGTTGTCATCGGAATCCCGAGGGCGATGAGAACGAACATAGTCACATCGATTCGATACTTGATGCTCTGAATACTCATGAACATGAGACTGGAAAACAACCCGGCACTTGCGAGAATGGTGAGAGCTATGATGATCGACTTGCGAGCCCAGAGGTAGAGCGCGGTAACGAATCCAGCGAGGCCAACCGAGATCTGTCCGATCATTGGAATAACGAAGAAGGTCGTAAAAAGGAAAGGCGCCATAGCGGTTGCTATGAGCATGGTAATGACAACCTCTTTTACGGTTACAGGGGGTGGCGGCTTGCGCAGGCGCGGCGCGTGAAATTTCTCAAAATCTTCGATGCGAATACGATCCACTACTTGAACCTGTGACATAGTAGTCTCCCAAAAGAGTAACGGCGCGAGTCTACTGCAGTCTAAGGAAGAGCTCAATAAACTAGCCTGGCTCTTTGCGGCTCTGTGTCTCAGGCGGTGTATATCACGCTGATTCCGTTGACTCTTCCTTAGGCAGCACCTTTACGAGGACCGTATCAACGCTCCCTCGGGAGGTCTTGAGAACCCGGTAGGAGTAGGATCCATCCTCACAACTCTCCCCCACTTCGGGGATCCCACTGAAGAGGATGTTGAGAAAGCCGGCCACCGTTGAATACTCAGGTGATTCAGGAAGGTGTATCGGAAGGTGCGAGTTAACATCCAAGATCGAGGCATGTGCGTTGACGATAAAATCTCCCTCTTTGCGCTTCTCCACCACGGGACGCTCATCGTCGTATTCATCTTGAATCTCTCCGACGAGCTCCTCAACGATATCCTCAAGGGTGATTAGACCGGAAGCCACACCGAATTCATCCACGACTATCGCCATGTGACTACGCTTATTTTGCAACTCGCGTAAGAGCGATCCGATCTTCTTCGTCTCGGGAACAAAGAGCGCGGGACGCATGATCTGCGACACCTCGATCGGCTGCTTATCGAGTACCCGGCGGAGGAGCTCCTTCTCGTGGAGGATGCCAACGATGTTATCCTTAGTGCCAGAATAGACCGGAACTCGTGAGTATCCCTCACGTGAAATTTGGGTCAACGCCTCATTAACCGGTGTTGCGATATCGATCGCCGCCATCTGCGGGCGTGGCACCATCACTTGGCGAACCACACGTTCATCGAACTTAAAGACCTTCTCGATCAATTCATGCTCGGTCTTTTGAATCGCTCCCTCTTCACCACTCTGCGCGCTCTCAGCGAGAAGAAGTCGGAGTTCCTCTTCGGTATGCGTATCTTCTTCAGACTGCACCTTGATCCCGAGTGGTGTGAGGATGAGCCAGGTAAGTCGGTTAATCACCCATACGAGGGGCGCCGTCGCGACGGCGAAAAACTTGAGCGGAATTGAGCACACGTAGGTCAGCTCTTGCGGATAGTAGATCGCGGCGTACTTCGGTACGGCCTCACCAAACACAAGGTGAAGAACGGTGATGAGAATAAATCCAACCGGAACCGCGACCTTATGCGCGAGTGCTTCAGAGAGCGGAAGTCCTATCGCGCCGGCTCCTTGAACGAGGAACTCCGCTACGACCGGCTCTCCAACCCAACCAAGCGCGAGGCTTGCGAGGGTGATTCCGATCTGAGCGGCGGAGAGATATTTGTCGAGCTTGTCGAGGATCCCCTGCGAGATCTTGGCGACCTTGCTACCGGCCGCGACATCCGCCTCCACAGCGGAGTAACGAACCTTAATGATGGCGAACTCAGCGGCAACGAAGAAGGCATTGAGCGCGATGAGAATAACTATGAGGACGAGGCCGAGGAGCATACTAGTGGGCAACTATATAGCATTTCGAGATTCTTACTACTGGGGGATTCTAAGGCGCTAACATTGTTCGGATTAAGGGCGATTCCTGTCGCATTTGGGTTCTAACAGGATGGTGATTGTGTCGGTGTGGCGGAGGGGAAGGCGAACCCCGTTTAACCAACACGCAACCCGGAGGGCACGTGTCCACACGGGCCGGAAGCAGCACGAAAATGCGTTGCGAGTTCCGGCCCGTCGGGAGACGGGCCCTCCGGATCGATGTTGATTGATGGAAATGAGGTTTCGCAGGATGCGGTGAACCCGGAGGGCACGTGTCCACACGGGCCGGAAGCGGCACGAAAATGCGTTGCGAGTTCCGGCCCGTCGGGAGACGGGCCCTCCGGATGGATTACGTCAGAGGACCATCCCTACCCTATCCCCAACGACTCCCCAACCTCTTGCAACGCGATGAGCTGCTCGCGCCAATATCGTTCGGAGCCGTAATCAACAAAGATCTGCTTGAAGGCGGGGTCTTCGTACCGCTTCGCGATCCAAGTGGTAAAGTGGATCATTCGTAGTGCGCGCAACGGCTCAATGAGGCGCATCGAGCTGTGGTCGAAGCTTCGCATCATCTCGTACCCCTCAAGGATAGTGCGGCGCTGTCGTTGCGCGGTTTCATCTCGTCCCGGTGTCAGGAGCCACAGGTCTTGGACGCACGGCCCCTCGACACTATCATCAAAATCGACGATGTAGCACCCCTTCGAGTGCCAGAGAATGTTTCCGATGTGGCAATCCCCATGGATCCGTTGCGAACGCGTGTCTTTAAACCACGGCTCACTGGCGCGAATAATCCTTTCAGCCACGCCGAAGTAGTGTCCCTCAACGGAAGCCGGAAGAAGTTTGTTGTCCTTCAGGTAGGCGAGGTTTGTGTGACCGTAGGTGTCAGTGGTCAGCTTCATGCGGTGATGAAACGATCCGCTTGCGCCGACGTTGTGCAATCGAGCGAGGAGTCGTCCGATCTGCATAAGCTCGGAATCAGACATCTCATCGAGAATTCGTCCACCCACTTTGGGGAAGATGGCGTAGAGAATTCCGGTATCCGCTACCTCGCCGAGGGTACTACCGTTGGGAAACTCAAGGGGAACGACAACCGGAATTTCAACCGCGGCGCACTCCTTTAAGAACTGATGCTCCTCGTGAATCTGCTCCCTCGTCCACCGACCGGGTCGATAGAATTTGATAACGCGGTAGGCGTCCCACCTTCCCGCTCCGGGTTCAAGATCGATATCGAGCTCAACCTCGTATACACGGTTCTCAAGGCTGTTAAGGGCGAGCACTCTTCCCGTGCATCGCACACCGAGGGACTCCACGGCCTCGAGCACCTTTTCGGGCGTGAGTTGAAAGAAGAATTGAGTAGCGGAGGAGTTGGGAGTCGTCATGCTCGGAAGAGTAGCTCTAAGCTGGGGCGAACACAAAGGACTGGCGCCAGACGCACGGCCTGCTCGGGCTCGGTGGTAGATGCGACATACAAAGGGTGATTTCCACCGCAAGGGACGCAATGGACACAAAGGCTAGTACGGTTTTGGTTCACTCGTTGATCGTACGGATGTGCCAGGCGAGTATTATGAGAGATATAAAGCCTATAACCCCCTGAATCGCCGTCCCAGAACATCAACTTTTTCGGGTAATTTCCGGGACCTCCCGCATCCTAACAGCAGGACTTTCATAGGTGTTGATCCTACCCACGAGGTTTTCATGAGTCATAACGCTGACGAAACAAACAATCTTCTTGGTGCTCTCGTGCAGCACGCCGCCATGCTCCAGGGCCAGATCGCTGAGATGCAGCGCAAACTCGACGTCGCCACGGAAACGATTCGTTCGAACGCCGAGCGCTTCAACAGACTTGAGCAGGACATCTTCATGCTGGAAGATCCCTCCTCAATCGTGCGCAAGCCGAGTCCGTATCGCCTGACGACCGGACATCCGGTGGCGGTTCACAGTGATGATCACAAATTTCCTCTCGGCACCGCACAGGATAACACCCGCTATCCCCGCTTCATCGCTAAGTGCGAAGAGGTTTTGGGCGGTTCGATCAACGCGCTTGATCTTGGCTGCGCTGGGGGAGGATTGGTGTTGGACTTCCTCAGCAAGGGACACGACGCGATGGGCCTTGAGGGAAGCGATCACCCGAAAAAGAACCAACTCTTTCAGTGGAAGTGGCTCAAGGATCGTTTACACACCTGCGATATCACAAAGCCGTTTCACATCACCACCACCAGCGGCACGCAAGCACGCTTCGATGTGGTCAGCATGTGGGAGGTTCTTGAGCACATCGAGGAGAAAGATCTCCCTCAGCTTTTCCGAAACGTTAAGACCCACCTGAGCAGTCGCGGAATCTTCTGCGCTTCAGTGGCGACCTTCGAGTGCAGCGACCCTGCAACCGGTGCCGTGTGGCATAAGACTGTAAAACCTCGAGAATGGTGGAACGAGCAGCTTACGAAAGCGGGACTCGAACCCGTTGAGACCCTCTTCACCGTTCGCGACTTCCCTCGTGGCTCAGGAAATGGGCCACAGGATTGGGATGAGTTGAGGAATCCTGAGATGGGGTTCCATATCGTTGCGATTCATAAGGCGTAGGGAGGATGGTCGCCCGCGCAAGGTGCGACCTTGTTGTCCCGGAGGGCCCGTCTCCCGACGGGCCGGAGGCGGCACGAAACCTAAATAGGAGTTCCGGCCCGTCGGGAGACGGGCCCTCCGGGTATTCGGGCTACCCCCCAGCATGAGGTAAGCATTAGGGACCACCGCGGGAGGACGGTCGCCCTCCCTCGTTGTGCGAAACGCAACACTTGTCGCGTATTCCTCGTTCAACAACTCACCTCTACCTAAACCGCCGATACCCCACCACCACGAGAAGGATAAACACCGGCCCACCAACGATCGCGGTGAAGACTCCGGCGGGAACCTCGAATGGGGGGCGCACGATCCTTCCGAGAAGATCGCAGATTACGACGAGGATCGAACCGAGGAGGAATGAGAGGGGAATAACGACTTTGTGTCGAAGTCCAATTAACAAACGCGCGCAGGCGGGCACCACGATGCCGACAAAACCGATCACACCACACTGAGCGACAACCCATCCAACGATGAGGGAGGAGAGGATGAAGATGGTGTAGTACAACGGCGATAAGGCGACACCTTTCGTCGAGGCGACCTCATCACCGAAGAGCACAAGATCGAGCTCCCGGTGTTGCTTCAGAACGTAGCTAAGGAACGTCGCGACTAACACCGACCCAACAGCGAGGTCCACTGAACTCACCGCGGGAATTCCACCCATCATCCACCGCGTCACACGAAAAAGCTGCGAGTAGTCGCTGATGTATTGAAGCATCGTGAGGATGCTGGAGCAGAGAAAGCTAAACACAACGCCAACTAGCAAGAGGGAGTCCCCTGCTCCCTCGCCGAGACGTCGGCTGATCGTCATGATCAGCATGATACTCGTAAGCGCTCCGAGCATCGCGCTGGAGGCGACACCGAATGGACTCGACGTCGCCATAAGGGAAAGGGAAGCGCCGAGCGCGGCTCCGGAGGAGACCCCTAAGGTGAAGGGGCTCGCGAGGGGATTACGGAAGAGGGTTTGGTACACGGCGCCCACACTCGCGAGCACACCACCTACGAGCACCGCGAAGAGCACCCGAGGCAAGCGCAGCTCAAAGATAACGAGGCGCGCGTCGGGTGAGGTAACGAGATCCGCAAGAGAAACGGGCGAGGCTCCGTACATCACGGCGAGGAGACACGAGATCGCTAAAGCGGTCGCACTTACAAAAAACCAGAGAGACGTTCGTCGTTCAGTGCTCATGCCTACCCCGGAATGATGATCGATTCGCCCGTGTTCGGATGGGCGAGCTTCGTAAAGGAACACCCATAGACCTCTCTTAACATCGAGGGAAGTGCATCGTCGGTCACCGAGCCATCCCACACGATCGCTCCCTGGCGCATCATAACGATACGCTCGGCGAGACGGGTGGCGAGCGCTATGTCGTGCGTGACGAGAAGGTAGGAGAGGCTCTGTTCGTGATGATACCGCTGCAGGATACGCTCCACCTCACTCCGTCCGGTCGGATCCAGGTGTGCCGTTGGCTCATCGAGGAGCACGAGCTTGGCTCGTTGGGCGACGGCGCCTATCAGCACGACCCGTTGTAGTTCGCCACCGCTTAGGTCAGAGAGGAAACGATCCAGGAGTGCCATCACTGTTGGGTCGAGATCGGTATGATCCGTGAGGTCGCTGAGCTCAAGATACTCCCGCACCGTAAAGCGAGGAACGAAGGGCAATCGCTGTAACACTAGGCTCACGAGACGCGAGCGATCGCGTGGCACAAGATCTTTTACTTCGTCGCCCTCAATTCTCGCCGATCCGGTATACCTGGGATGAAGCCCCGCGATCACCCTGAGCAGAGAACTTTTCCCCGCGCCGTTCGCGCCAACGAGCGCCACCTTCTCACCAGGAGCGATCGTAAGGGTGATATCGCGGAGCAGTGAGCGCTCACCGGCGGTGAGCGATACCTTGTTAAGGGCGAGCAAGGGTTGCATCATGATCGCTCCTGTTGTTCGAGAATGCTAGCGAGCTTCTCCGCGAGATCGATATAGCGAGGCCCTGGGATACTCGCGAAGTCATCCGAAAGGGTAAAGATGCGAGAGTTTTTCACCGCGGGAACCTTTGGAAAGCGATTCCAGACTGCGGAGGGCGCACCTTTAAGCGCGGGGTCATCTACATTCACGATCTCAACGATCGCTTCAGGCGCGAGCGCCATGAATCCTTCAGCGGAGAGCATCGGAACAGCAACCGTAGGATCGGTATTAACGTTCTTCATTCCCAACAGTTCTATGACACCGGTGTAGAATCCATCTTTTCCTGAGATGTAGATCCCTGAGAGGGATTCTCCCTCATGCATACGCCCTACGACAACGAGGGTTCGGTACAACGGCGCAGACGCTCGTCGTGCGCGCAGCGCCCGCTCTCGCTCCTCGAGGGTGGCGAGCTTTTCACGCGCTCGTGAGGAGACACCGCACACCTCACCTATCGTCGAGATGCTTCGCTTTATCCCTTCCACCGTTGTGTGATCAACTTCGCTGGTCGGAAGTCCGAACTTACGGAGGCTCTCTCGAATTTCTTCGTTCTCGCGGAGACCAAATACCTGCGTGGGCTTGAGTGAGATGATGTTCTCGATGCTCATGTCGTAGAACCCTCCGACCTTCGCGATCGACTGCGCTTCGGCGGGATATCGACAGTACCTCGTGACACCGACGAGCTTACTCCCGAGTCCGAGCTCGAAGATCACCTCGGTGATACTCGGCGAAAGCGACACAATGCGCGCACACTGATCAACCTCCGCGCTACACGGAACGGCGATCAACGTTGCGATGAGGGTGAGGAGGAAGAGCTTCATTCGACCCCAGTGCCCTCTCCTCGGGACCCGAAAAAGGCCACAGCGACCCCGGCGTGAAGGATCACGGAAACGAGTGCGCCAACGGTGGTGTCAGAGAGTCCGAGCATACACTTACAAACTTGCCTTCACACCTCCGTACGCGGCGCATCCCATCGTACCGTAGCCGAGCACCTCTTCGTATTCCTGATCGAAGAGGTTATCGACGCGGGTGAAGAGCTCAACGTTGTCGTTTGCTTTAAACGAAATCGCTACGTTCACAATGCCGTATCCAGAGAGCGTCGCTCGCGTTGGGGGATAGGTCGAGAAGTCGTTGTCGAATCTCTTTCCATACACGCGCCATTCAACCTGAGAGCTAAGTCGAGTGGTAGCTTGATAGTTCACTGTAACGCTGCCCTTATTCCGCGGACGTCGGAGCAACGACTCGTCGGTCTGTCGGTTCTGGGTCTCGGTATAGGTATACGCCGAGCGCAGCGAGAGCGTATCCGTAATCGTCGTTGTCAACGCCGCTTCAACACCTTGAGTATACGCGCTATCGATATTCTCAAGCACGAAGGTTGATGGATTAAAGGTAATCAGATCGGTGTAGTCGTTATCGAAGAAGGTAAGCTCAGCGGCGAGTCGATCGCGAATAATCTGCTGATCAACTCCGATATCCCAGCCTGTGCTCTTCTCCGCCTGAAGATCGGGATTGCCGTACGGTGAATAGAGCTGCATCAACGATGGAGCTTTAAATCCGGTGCCTACCGAGCCTCGAAGCTTGGTTGAATCGGTAACGTACCACGCTGGCGCGATGCGGAAGGTCGTGCGTTCTCCGAAGATCGATTGCCGATCGTACCGAATGCCCGCGTCGAGAAATGCCTTCTCCTCGTACGAGGTCTTAGTCTCGAAGAACACGCTATTTGTATTAGCGCTTCGCCAATTGAAATCGTCCTCGTACGGTCCGTACGCGCCGTCAGAGTAGTAGTAGGAGCTTGCGCGTTCCTTCTCGTACTCGTACCCCAGTACCGATGAGAAGTACCGTTTAGGCGCCCAGGTAACGCTTGTGCCCGCGTCCAACATATTTCCGATATAGTTAGATCGGAGATAGTCCTGGTTCTGCTGATCTGGATCGTTGTTGTCATAGAGTCCATGGTCGGTGTAGTCGGTCCACGCCTTGGTGGTGAGGGTATCATCCAAGAAACGGGACTCGATCTGGCCCCGATTAAAGAACTCTTCGTTATTGAAGTGGCGGTTCGGATCATCACCACCATAACCGCCGATATTATCGAGACCCGCGTTGCTCTTGCTGTATCGGGTTATGAACGCTCCATCGACCGAATCACTTGGGCGAAACGCAAGACGCCCGGAGAGCGCGGTGTTGTGATAGGCGTCCTGTTCGAAGTTTCCGTAATTCGCGCCAGCGGCGGAGATGTTACCCACATCCTGTTGAGTCACTCCCCCAGTAAAATCTATCGAGTCGCTTCCATACGACAGGGAGCCGACGTTATTGAACGAGTCGTACGATCCCGCCTCGCTCATGGCGGTCACGTGGGTGCCCTTCTTCGCCTGTTTGGAGATGATATTGATAACTCCACCAATCGAGTCGGATCCGTAGATCATACTCTGCGGTCCGCGAATGATCTCGATCCGATCGACGTTCTCAAGGGTGAGGGTCGTAAGGTTAAAGCCGCGGCTCGGGTTGGCGGGATTGTTGAGCTCGATACCGTCCATGAGCACCTGCGTTTGAGAGCTGTCAGCGCCACGGATAAAGGCCGTCGCGTTTCCACCGGGACCACCACTTCGCACGATATCGACACCGGGAACTTTGCGGAGCGCTTCAACGACGGTGGGATACTTCCCCTCTTGGAGCTCCTCTTGGGTGACAACCGAGACTGAGCTTCCGACGTCGGCTTGGGTCGTCTGAAGGCGACTCGCCGTTACGATAATCTGATCGGCATCGGCGGGGGTTTCAACATCTTCCGCTTGAAGGGAAGAGATGGGAGCTACGCACGCGAGGATAAGACCACACGCGACACGAGCAGGAACGAACGAACGTCCACGCATACGTTTCCTGGAACTAGCTTACACGGTAACTTCAAGGGCACACCCAATCCACGAGGTGAACACTTGGGAGATGGTTGCATGAGCGACGCTCATACGACCTCACCGTTGCGAGAAGGTCTTCTGGCTTAGGGGTATCGAAACGGCCTCTCCTTCCCGTCTTTAAAGCCTTATCGGCTCGTAGGACAGTGGAGTGCGTGAGGCCAAACCCCATTTACAGCGGCGGGACCGCGACGGATTTACACCGTTCTTCCCTGGCGCTCGCAACTACTGGCAGGGTAGCGGTGTGGGCGGGCGTGGTCAATAACCCGTGGACACCGAATGCTTGCCTAGGGGGCCACTTCCCTTGATAACACCACCTAATCTCATTAGAGTGTCTTCCGGGCTAACCTCTTGAAGCGACGTTTATGAAAGGCACGCACCCACGCATCACCCTCCTCGGCAACAACTCAGGTCGAAACCTTGGGGACATGGCGATTATGTCGAGCATTATGGAGAGCCTCTCCAAGCGGATGCCGAACGCTGAGTTCTACGTGCCAACGATTAAGCCTGAATGGGTTCGCAAGCACTACGGCGAGCGATACAATGTCAAGGCGGTGAACGTGATGCCGTGGACCTTGAGCCTTCGACTCCTTGGCCTCCCTACCCTCATCTGTCTCGCTAAGAGCGACGTCGCGCTGATCTGCGACGGAATTATCTTCGGCAAGAAGCTCTTCAACCCGGCGTTCAACTACCTCATCACCCTCGTGTTCCTCGTTCCGCTTGCGCGGCTCTTGGGATGCAAGATGGTGTGCTACTCAACCGGCATCGGGCCGTTTCAAAACAAGATCAGCCGCCTCTTCGCGAAGTGGACGATCCAAGGATGCG
>Ga0078894_10004039_pt1 | contig 11183 bp, 14 predicted proteins | sample LauGreSu1BDMLBSD_2_FD_67506 | JGI IMG/M metagenome (GOLD analysis project Ga0078894, IMG submission 67506) | Freshwater lake microbial communities from Lake Michigan, USA - Su13.BD.MLB.SD (version 4) (version 4) | ecosystem: Environmental > Aquatic > Freshwater > Lake | place: Lake Michigan... | reverse complement strand
TTATAAAGAAGGTAATGAAGAAGAATTAAAATTACAACATGATGGTTATCAAAATGAATTAATTTATAAAAATAATCTTAAAGATGGTAATTATAAAAATCAATTTAATTCTAATGGTTTATTAAATGATTTTCCTTTTCAAAATCCAACTAGTGATTATCAAATTGGTTTTGAACCAATTCCTAAAAATAAATCTTTAACATTACCACATGCTAATGTTAATATTAATTGTTTAACCTAATTATCATTTATTGTTCTAACATTTATCATTTTATTATTTATATCTATATATTGATATTTCTTTGTTCCAAATGCTCTTGATATACCTGTATCACAATACCATATTTGATTATCAGATATTAATATATGTTCTAATGCTGTATGTCCTAAAAATAAATAAGTTATACCCAATTCTTTAAATAAAATTTCTGTCTCATTTTTATTATTATTACTTCTATTCCATAAAATACCATTTGAACCTAATATTATATTATCAAATATCTCCTTATCTTCTATTGCTACCTTATTATTCTCTAAAAAATTCTTCCAAATATAATTAATATAAAATATATCTTTATTATTCTTCTTTAATATATCCAAATGTCTCTTCTCAATTTTCGCATGTGAAAACATTAAATCCCTTATTTTTATTACTAATGGTCTTTTTGCCAATATTAAAGCTAATGATCCTGTCATTGTCTTAAATAAATCTCGTCTCTCATTTGATAAACTAAAATCTGATACATAACTAAAATCTCCTATTATATTCATCAATTCATGATTTCCTATTAATGATATACAAAAACCACCCTTCACTCTTGCTATATTATTTAAATGTTCTGTAAAATATATCATCTCATAATCATTTAATATCTCCCAATTTTCATCTGTTAATCTATTTTGACTATCTATCTGATCCCCTAATTGTATTATTATTGTATTTGGAGGATTCGCAATCCATTCAAAATTATCATTTATTATCATACTATCCTTTAATATTGTCTTAAATCTCTTTATATCTCCATGTATATCTCCTATAACTATTATCCTTTGATTTTCATTTATTTCATTTGTATAATTTAATAACATTTATTTTATTATTAATATATTTATTTTTCTTTAATTATTATATCTCATTTAAACTTAAAATAATAAAATCATTAAACTAATTAATAAAAAACATAATTTTTATTAATTTAAAAAATAAATTATATATCATTTTTAAATATGAATAATCAAAATAATTATATTCATGAATATGATAATTCTAATAATTCTAATAATTCTAATGATTCTAATAATCCTAATAATTCTAATGATTCTAATAATTCTAATGATTCTAATAATTCTAATAATTCTAATGATTATGATGATTATAATGATTATGATAATTATGATGAATATGACAATTATGATGAATATGATAATTATGATAATTATGATGAATATGATAAAGAAGAATTTTTAAGATGGTATTATGGTAAACCTAAATTAGATGAATATTTAAAAGATTTTCCTGATATTAATGACGAATCTTATGATTATATTTAAAGATAATTAAATATATAGATAATTAAATATATGGATAATTTAATTATTTTTGATGTTGGTGCTAATGATGGTTCATCAACATACCATTATACATCTAATCCAAATAATATTGTGTATGCTTTTGAACCAACACCCTTTTTACTTGAAAAATTATATAAATTAGCTGAAAATAAACCAAATTATATTGTTATTAATAAAGCAGTTTCTAATATTAAAGATAAAGCATGGTTTAATATTGCTGGTCAGGCTGATTGGGGATGTAGTTCTTTAAATCAATTTAATGATAATTTAGATATTACATGGGAAGGAAGAACTGATTTTAAAATTACTGAAAAAATAGAGGTTGATGTTATTTGTTTAGCTGATTTTATTGAAGAAAATAATATTAAGAAAATAGATTATTTTCATTGTGATATTCAAGGAAATGATTTAGAAGCTTTAATGGGATTAAAAGAATATATAAAAATTGTTAAAGAAGGTGTTATTGAAATGCCAACATCTCATAATACTAAACTTTATAAAAATCAAAAATATATAGTTGAAGATGCTATATCATTTTTAGAAAATAATAATTTTACAATAACATCAATTGTTCCAAATGATAAATTTAATAATGAAGTAAATATATATTTTAAAAACAATTTGTATTAATTTAATTAATTTTTTTTTAAAAATGAATATTAATTTAATCATTTTTAATTATCCATAATGAATTCTATGTGTTCATATGATTATGATTATGATGGTGATTGTGATGATTATAATTATGAAGATTATGAACCTCAAGAATTTCTTAGATGGTATTATGGTAAACCTAAATTAGATGATTGTGATGATTGTGATGATTATGATAATTATGATTATTATGAACCTCAAAAATTTATTAGATGGTATTATGCTAAATCTAAATCATATTATGATGATGATGAATAGAAATTAAATGCTCAAAAAAAACAGACTTTTTGTCTTTTCATTATAATTTTTATATTTATATTAATTTAATTCAATTTTTATAAAAAATGATAATTAAATTAAGTAATTTTTATTACCCATAATGACTTCAATAATTGCCACTGAACTTATTAATATCTTTAATGATAATGATTCTATTGATTATGTTGATTATGTTTATACTAATCCTAATATAACAGATAATCAAATAAATCAAATCATTAATGAACTATATTTGAGAGGTGAAAATGTGAAAATTATGGGTAATTATAATTTCTGTGTTCAAAAACCAGGATTATATAAATTTAATTTCGAACTTATTAATGGACTTGATGGTGATGTATTTTTCAAGATTGAAAAAGTTCTAATTTAATTTAATTAAAAAAAAAAGACATTTTTTGTCTTTAATAAGTTTTATTTGTTGTTTTTCTATTACTCTTTTTTTTAGTATTACTTACTTTAACACTACTTAATCTTGAATTTAATTTAGCATTTAATTTTTCAACATAACTATGAGCATCAATTGTAGCATTCCAATCTTTTAATTCATATGGTAAAGAACCCATTAAAATTTCAAAAACACTATGTTGTGGTATATTACATAACCATCCAACACATGCTAATATTCCTAATTTTAAATCATATATATTAAACATTTTACTTGTAGCTAAAAATAAATCTGTGCTTCCAGATGGACCCGCTATTACTAATTGTTTATATTTACTAGCTAATATATTATAAAAATTCTTTTCATTTGTATCAAATAACATATAACCAGATAAATAAGGTGGATAATCATCAGGATTTAAATCACCTATAAAATCTCTTTCTCTATCACTTAATGGTGGATAAATATCTTTAACTTTCATAGAATAATTTCGTTTATTTTCATCATTTAATTCATCAATAGTTATTTGATATTCACCAGCACTTTCAGGATTAGATTTAGCTAAAATATTTAAACTATCAATTTTAACTAATTCAGGTCTCTTCATTCTCACTGTGTTAATTATTGGAAATTCACTATATCGTGATAATATAGTTGGTCCCTCTCTATTTAATAAACTAAATATACAAGATGTATTTTCTATAGTTGAACAATTACCAACTCCTCTTTTACATTTCAATAATACTTGTAAATCTAATATATCTAAACTAGTTAATATTTTTAATCTTTTTATTGAATCATCTATAAATTCTTTTGATAATAAATGATTTTGTGTAGCAATTGCCCATATAATTATATCACAACCTTTAAGTCCAAAATTCATTATTAATGTCATTCTTTCACGAAAATTGCCTTGTTGAATAACTTCTTTTAATGCTTTTAAATCTTTAATTTGTCCAGGAGACATTTTATTAAATTGATGAAGTCTATTTAATAATTCTGAATCTACATTTTTTTTATGATATATAGCAAATTCTTCAACTAATTGAACTATTAAATTAACAATATTTATAATATAATTAATTATATTAGGATTTTGACAACATAATTTACTAATTCTTCTTGTTTCATCTAATTCTAATTTAGTTAAAATAGAACCTCCTTTTCTTAATTTAGGCATATTTCTTATAAATATAAGTTAAAAAAATTATTCATCAAAGAAATTTTTATAAACTTCTTCTTCTCCATATTTTTCCATTAATCTACAAATTCTTTTAGGATTTACAGCTTTTGTATAAATTTCTTCTGCTGTTTTCTCAAAATTCCTTTTCATTTTACCATAATTAATCTTAAATATACCAGGATTAGAACCAAATGTTTCCCAATTAATTCTATCTGGATTTTCTTTAAAATAATCAATCGCACTTTCATTCATTGATAAGAAATAATGACATATATATTGGGGATGTTTTATTAAGAAATCAATAGCTTCTTTAGCAGTATTTTTATTAAATTGTATCCAATCAATTTTTTTAATACTTGTTTTATTTAATAATAATAATTTAATAGCAACTGGATTTCCTGATAAATAACTCCAATTTAATTTTTTTTTATTATTTTTAAATAATTCTAATACTTCAGGATTTGTATTTCCTGAAAGTTCAGTATAATCAATCTTATCCTTATTTTCTTTTAATAATTTAATAGCACTTGGATTGCCTGATAAATATTTCCAATAAATCTTATCCGGATTTTTCTCTAAATAATCTATAACCCTTGGATTACTATTTAATGAAAACCAAGTCCATACAATTTTTTCAGGATTTTTTAATAAATATGATACTGCTTCATCACTATTATTCATTGAAAAATCACTCCAATTAATATGAATTAAATTATCAGTTCTTAATAAGAAATATTTAACAAATAAATTATCTGTATTTTTAGATATATAACTTTTTTCTAATAAAACTTTTTTAGATACTAATAATTCAATTGCTTTTGAATTTCCTGTAATAGACCAACTTGAAAACTTTTTATAATTATCACCAATCCAATCATCAAGTTTATAATGAATGTAATTCATAATTTAGTGAAATTATTAATACAAAAATTTAATCAATTTTTTATTTAATTTCCATATTTTTTAATCAAATCTTCTTTATTTTTATTATTATCTAATGTATACCATTTTTTCTTATTAGCATCCCATCTTGCTCCTAATCCTTTTGCTTCATCTTTATTAGCATAAGAAACATTTAAATAAATCTTATTCTCTTTTTTTTCACCAATTCCTATTGACTTATTCGCATATAAATCAGCATAATAATTACCAATTGAATGTTTATCTTTATTACCTGTATGAGCGGAAACATGTTTATAAATAATTCCATATTTATTTGTTAATTCATAAACCTTCTTTACTAAATTTAGATTTAAAGGTTTTTTACCTTCTTTTGTTTTCCAATCATTTTCTGCTAATTTTTTACCATAAGTAGTGGCACATTTAATAACATATTCAGAATCAGTCATAATAATTTTATTAGGAATAGTTTCATTACGAATAATCTTAATAGCTTCAATAACAGCTGTTAATTCTGCTATATTATTTGTAAGTTTTATATCTCCTTCTTTAATTAATTCCCTTGAAATATTTCTATTATCATCTTTACCAAAATAAATACCAATACCAGCTCGAGCATTAGAACTTCCATTATTTATACAAGCACCATCAGTATATATATATAGAGTTTTATCAAAATCATCAATAAAAGAGGTTGCTTCTTCAATAGTATCAAATTTTTTAAATATAGGATTAGGATAATCTTTAATATAATTTGAACATTCATTCCAAGAAGTATAAACACCAACCTTAAGTCCCTTAGCAACAGCATAAAAAGTCATTTTTAATAATCTTTCTTTAAATAAAATTCAATTTTTTTTTATATAAAAAAATGATTTATATTTTTGATAAATAAAAAAAAAGATGCAAACAGGTATTATTTCATTTGGTGATAGAGTTGCTTGGAATATTAAATGTAATAATACAAAAGATTTAATATTAAATGAAATATATAATTTATATGGTATTCGTATAATTCAAAAACATTATTATAAAATTGATGAAAATAATATTAAACATTTATCTAAAATTCCTCATTTAATTTCATTAAGAACTAATGGAAATCGCTATTATATTTATTTTACTAAATATAATGATGTAGAAATCATTTATTTTATCGATATGAAAATACATACTGGTTATGAAAAACCTCGTATTATTTTAGGAAGAGGTCTATTTAATCCTTCATTATTTACTAATACTTTAATTGAAGGTGAAATGGTTAAAACGAAAGATAATAAATGGATATTTATTATTAATGATATTATTGCTTATGAAGGTAGAAAATTAGATAATTTAATTCTTCCTGAACGACTAAAAATAATTTATAAATTATTAAGAGATAAATATACACCTGATGATATTCAAGATATTTGTTCTTATAAAATTAAATCATATTATTATTTATCAAAAAAATCATTAAATGAATTACTTGATAAATCAAAAAAATCTCTTAATTATACTTGTAGAGGTATTTATTTCTATTCCTTCTATCTTAAACATAAACCTAAACTTTTCAATTTTGATGAAAATATTATTATTAGTGTTCAAAAAAATGTTAAAGATATTACTGAATTTAAATCTTTAACATCTCCACAAATTGAAATTAAAAAACAATCTTCATTTATTATTACCTCAAATTTAATACCACAAGAAATTAAAAATGATGAATATAAAGAATTATGGGTATCTAAAACAGATGATGCTGATATCTATAATTTATATGATAATTATAATATTTTAACCGCTAATAAAATAGGTATTGCTTTAGTTCCAACTATTAAAGATAGTATTAATTTAAGAAATAATTTTAAAGATAAAAATTTAACATTTACACTTAAATATAAATGTACTTTTAATGAAAAATTTAATAAATATTATCCATATCAATTAATTTAAGAATAATATTTATTTATTTATTAAAATGGAACAAATTTATTTAAACCTTCTTAAAGATGTTATAGATAATGGTGAAAGACGAGAAACACGAAATGGAATAACTTATTCATTATTTGGTACTCAAATTAAATTTAATATTAATGATGGAGAAACTTTTCCTTTATTAACTACTAAAAAAGTTTTTTTTCGTGCTATTGTTGAAGAACTTTTATGGTTTTTAAGAGGTTCTACTAATTCTAAAGAACTTGAAGCTAAAGGTATTAATATCTGGAAAGGTAATTCATCTCGTGAATATCTTGATTCAATTGGATTAAATCATTTTCAAGAAGGAGAATTAGGATATATTTATGGATATCAATGGCGTTCTTTTAATGGTCAAGTTGACCAAATTAAATATATTTTAGATGAACTTAAAAATAATTCAAATAGTAGAAGAATTTTATTATCTGCTTGGAACCCTTGTCAATTAAAAGAACAAGCCCTTCCTCCATGTCATCTTATTTATAATTTTTATAAATCAAATGATAATTCTTTAAGTTGTATGATGTATATGAGATCCTCCGATTTATTTCTAGGTTTACCTTTTAATATCGCTTCTACTGCTTTATTATTAATGATAATTGCGAAATTATCAGGAATGAAAGCAAAATATATAGGAATTAGTATTTGTGATTGTCATATTTATGAAGAACATATTGAAGAAGTTAAAAAACAATTAGAACGTGAATGTTATAAATTTCCAGAGGTTAAATTACAAATAAATAATCTTGAAGAAGAAGATAAAATAAAAATAATTGAGAATTTAAAATTTGAAGATTTTATATTGAATAATTATGAATGTCATGAAGCATTAAAAGGTATTATGAAATAAAACCTATTTCTGTTAAATATGGTTTATTCGAATTAACTTTAAGATTATATAAATAACCATTATAATCAATTTTCTTTATATTTCTTATTTTATTCCATATCCAATTATTACTTATAAAATAAGTATTACTTAATAATTTCTTATCTGTTTTCCATTTCATCGGTAGTTTTATTGTTATTATACCATCCTTAAAATAACTATTACATATTAATCCATTTAATATAAAAGCATATTTAATTATTAAAAAATTATTAATATCTACTATTTTTATATTAATTTCATTATGTATTGATATTAATCCCTCTGTAAATGCTAATAAATCATCTTTATTCCATAGGAAAATATTTTCAAGTGTTATTTCTGATATTTCTACTGATTTATCATTATAATTAATCATAAAATCATAAATTTCTTTATTTTCCTTAATATCCTCAATTATTTTATTATTAATTTTTAAATAAAATAATATTCCTAAATATTTATATTTATTTATATCACTATCTACTTTTATATTTAAATTAAGATTTAAAGGAAATCCAATAAAATCAAATGATGATAATGATGATATTGATGAATGTTCCATACATCTTAAATAATTATCAATTAAATAATCAGGAATTTCTGGAGTTTCTAAATTTAATGGCAAATTCTTAATTGATTTTATTTGAATATTATCATTCATATAATAATTTTCAAAATTATTTACAAATGAAATCTTATTCAATTTATATTTCTTCTTATAAATTTTCTCTATATCATCTATATTATCATAATAATATTTATCACCATCAACTACTATTATTAAATCTTCCTTCTTTATTTCACTCATTTTTATAAATCCACGATTAGTAGCTATCAATAAATCCCCTTTTATCAATTTTAATCTATTCATTATTAATTATCAAAAATACTTAAAGCTTTAAATCAAATCATCACAAATCATCATATTTATCACAATTCATATCACTCCATGGAACTTTACACATTTTAGAATAAGCACATCTTAAAACATTATTATCTAGTTTTAAATTATTTGTTGCTAATTCATTATCTTTTGAACTTAATAATAGTGGATAAAAATTATCACATCTTAATGGCAATGTTTTAATAGGAGTCCAAGTAATATTATCTGGACTAGATTCAATTAACCCATTTTTATATAATTTAATATATTTACTACCAATAACATTGTTAGTAGGTGCTGATACTCCTTCATAAGCATCAGTATTAAATTCAATTTTATTAATTTTATAAATATCAGTATTAACTTTTTCTAATATTTCGTTATTGGCTAATATTGGTTTAAATATTGTATATGTATCATTAGGAGGATTATTAGGTTTTATTTCATAATTATTCATAATTAAGGCATTTTTTGCCATTTCATATCTAATTATATTACTAGTATCAACAACATTACCAGCCATTTTTTTATAAAAATTACTTGTATTAGTATTATTACCATCATTTAAATTTGCGAATAATATATTATCTCTACTTTGTTTATTAGTATGTTCTGTTAGTGAGTATGATGTAGTAGGCAAATTATTTAAACTTGGAGAAGAATTAGTCATATATAAAAAATCATAATAACCTAAATTATTTGATGCTCTTTGAATGGCTAATTTATTAAATATTTTATCATTTAATACACATTTATAATTAAATAAATTAGTATTAAAATTATTACTATCAAAAGCTTGATAATATTCATTTTCATTTCCAGCTGTTATTGGTATTTGTTGTAATGTCCAATAATCAGGACAACTTAAATTATCATAATTATTCATTTTATTTAATTTAATTGGTTTATAATTAAGAACACTATACATTAAATAAGCTATTAATAATATAGTTCCCAATATAAATACAAATGTAAATACAAAGAAACGAGTAAACATTACAAATTTAAAACTATCAAATAAATAACTACCTAATAATATTACTAATGCTATAAAAGCATAAACAACAGCTACAGCAATAGTTCCTCTATGAACCTTATCAGACCTTTCAGCAAAAACAGCTCTATCATATTCATTAGGAATTAAATTAGTAGTTGAACTATCACCATTACTACAACTTGTTGATTTACTTCCAAAGATATTTCCCATTTTTAGTTCTATATTATATAAATGATTTTATTTCAAGAATATTTGTCCCTTTTTGTGATGGTAAAACAGCATGTTCTAAAGGTAAAGGTAATGTGCTTACAGATTTTTTATAACCAATATATTGTTTAATATTTTTAATAATTTCATCAACACACCAATCAATTACTAATTTATTTAATTCTCTTATTTGTTCCATAATATCAAAATTAAGATTTTTAGAATTTTGAAAATAAATAGATCTCATTATAATAGTTAATTCTTGAGAACTTTGTCTTCCTATTTTATATTCACCATTACTTCTCAAATAAACAGATTTAATAATACCTTCTTGAATTATATCAATATTTTCTTTTGAAAAAAAGAGTTCAGATACACAATTACCAGAATATGAACGATTTATTGTTGCTATATTATTTTCATTATTATTTTCATTATTATAAAATTTAGATGTTGTAGAATTTCTATCATATAAATTAATTCTACCATTTAAAATAGATGATAATGGGTCATTCATTTCTTTTCTTTCTTAATTTATAGAAAAGATATGAATAATACAAAATTATCTTTATATGTTTCAAATTTAAGTAAAAAATATGATTTAGATTTAAAATCAGCAGGAACTGCTAAATGTTTATGTATATATGTTGAAAATATAGTATTTAATATAATATCTATTTCAGCTATAATTTCATTTATTAATGATTGTCAATCAATTAATAATAATACTATTGATATTGTTTCATCTTATATTAAAGAAAATTGTAATAATTCATCAATGAAAGGAGGTGGTGGTTCTATTGTAATGCCAATGGAATTTTATGGAGCTAATTCAGGACGTTATAATGCTACTAATAATACAAATGATATATTAGGAGTTGATTTTAATCAAGGAATAGCAAGAACACAAATTGGTGGAGGAAAAGAAAAAAGTCCATTTATAGCAGTTATTAAAGATATACTAAATTATTATAAATTAAAAGCTTCATCAGCAATTATAAATAGATTAGTATCAATAATAGAAGGATATTTAAATTGTCTTATGATGAAATTAAAAGAAGCAAATAAGAAGCAAATAACATCAGCATTTATAAAGAAAACTATTAAAACGAATAAGATATTTAATGTATTTAAATGATAAATGCTTTATAAATAATAGAAATGTTTATTATTACAATTGATGGAAATATTGGTGCTGGTAAAACAACTATTTTAAATTATCTTCATAATAATTTTAATATTAATATAGATTTAGAACCTGTTGATAAATGGAAACCATTTTTAGATAATATT
>Ga0078894_10004038_pt1 | contig 11184 bp, 8 predicted proteins | sample LauGreSu1BDMLBSD_2_FD_67506 | JGI IMG/M metagenome (GOLD analysis project Ga0078894, IMG submission 67506) | Freshwater lake microbial communities from Lake Michigan, USA - Su13.BD.MLB.SD (version 4) (version 4) | ecosystem: Environmental > Aquatic > Freshwater > Lake | place: Lake Michigan, USA... | reverse complement strand
TTCACGACCTGCGTGGCCGGATCCGCCGGGCGGATCTGGTACCAGAAGTCGACGGCAACGCGGAGGTTGTTCTTAAAGACGCCCTTGTAGCCGAGCTCCCACGTGTTCGAGAAGTTCGCGGAGAGCGGGGCGAGATTGGCGGGGTTGGTCCACGGCACGATCGGGGTGCCCGCGGCGCCGAGGTTCCGGAGCACGCCACGCACCTGCGTGGCGTTCGGGGTGAGGGCCCGGAGCGCGTTGGCGACGGTGGTCACCGACGCGGCCGGGAGCCCGAGGGCGGAGAGGCCGCCGGCGAGCGCACCGGCGTACGCCGCCATGATCCCCGGCACCATCACGTGGCCCGAGGCCGAGACCGGGGCCGCGCCGCCGAAGGGCGAGCGCATGCAGAGGCCGCCGTTCACGGTCGCGTCACAGCTGCGGTCATAGTTCCAGCCGCGCTGCGACGGGTTGCCGAAGATCTGCACGTCGACGTTGCCGAGCGCCGGGCCGAGGTTCACGCGCTGACCCGAGAACTGGTCGAGGCCGAAGGCGAACGAGGCCGGCGACCCGAAGGCGCGGTTGTACGTGAAGCGGAAGTTCTGCGTCGGCGTGGCCTTGTAGACGAAGGCCGCGCGCGGCGAGAACTGCTCACCCTCGAGACGCGAGTTCTGGTCGCCGCGGGCGGCGAGCGTGAAGTCGAGGCGGTCGGTGAGGGGGTGCGTCATCTGGAGGTAGGCGCCCACCTCGGTGATGGCGTCGTCGTCCTCGTTCCGCCCCATGATCGTGCCCTCGGTCACCGGGTTGGTCGCGATGTAGTCCGCGCCCGCCGTGAACTTCGTCGCGCCGAGGTTGAAGCCCTGCTGCAGCTGCCCGACGAGCACGGTCGAGTTGTCGACGACCGGGAGGCCCGTGCGGAGGTAGAAGGTGCCGTTGTCGTCCGTCGCGCTCGCGTTGCCCGCGTTGGAGGCGTTGTAGAACACCTGCGCGAAGAACTTCTTGTGGCGGAAGCGCTGCTGGATGTTGGTGTAGCTCCAGTTCTTGATCTGCGCGGCGCCGAAGGTGCCGGTGATCTCGAGGGCGCTGCCGACGTTCGAGTAGCCGACCGTGGTGATCGCCTCGGTCTCCGCGTTCGGGCGCCAGTCGAGGCGCGCCTCGCCGGAGTACTTCTCGAGGTCGTAGTTGCGGAACTTGCTCTGGCCGAGGCGCGAGGCCGGGACGCGCGGGTCGAGCGTCCCGGTCGGGCCGACGCCCCAGAGGCCGTAGTTCGCGCGGGCCTGCGGGTTCGCGTTCGGGCCGAGGTCGACCTCGTTCGGGTCGACGTAGGTGAAATCCTTGGCGGTGAAGTACTCACCCGACACCTTGAAGCCGATCGTGTTGCTGATCGTCCCCGCGTGGCGCATGCCGACGCGGGCGAACGAGCGCTCGCCGCCGTCGAGGGTGATCGAGGTGCCCTGCGAGTTGAACGGCGACTTCGTGATCACGTGGAGCACGCCGGCGCCGGAGTTCGGGCCGTAGAGCGCCGAGGCCGGACCCTGCAGCACCTCGATGCGGTCGATGTCGTCGCCGGTCCCCGTGAAGAGGAAGGGGACGTTGACGCGGAGCGACGGGACGCCGGCGAAGCGGTAGTCCTGCAGCATCAGCATCGAGGTCGAGAAGGCGTTGTTGAAGCCGCGCGAGACGATGTTCGCCTGCACGATGCCGCCGTTCGAGATCGAGAGCCCGGGGGCCGCCTTGATGTGGTCGGTCACGGTCGCCGAGGGACGCTCGGCGATCCGGTCCGCCGTGACGACGGAGATGGAGTTCGGCGAGTCGAGGATCTTCTCCGGCTCGGCGCCACGGGTCGCGGTGGTGACGACCTGGTTCAGCTGCGCGGCGAGCTCCGACATCTCAGCGTTCACCGTCGCGGTGCCGCCTGCGGTGACCCGGACGCCCTCCACGCGCTTGGCCGAGAAGCCGATGCGGGTGATGACGACGGTGTACGACCCGGCCGGCACGTTGCCGATCCGGTAGTTGCCGTCATCGCCGGACTGGCCGACGGCGATCCGGGCGGTGCCGGCTACGACCGCGACCTGGGCGCCAGCGACCGGATTGGCCGTCCCAGACTGCGTGACGCGTCCCGCGACCGAGCCGGCCTGGGCCTGTGCTGCCGTCGCCGAAGCGACGAGCCCGAGCAGGGCCAGGGCCGAGCTGAGGAAACGAATGCGCATACGGAGAACACCTCGGGGTGCTTGGGGTATGATCGGCCGTCCTGCCGGACGGCACGGTCCGAGCCCCCCTGACGCCGTCGTGGGAGCTCGACCCCCAAATGTCCCCCGGGCGCTCCCGCCAGTCAATATCTGGTTCGGGGGAGAGAAGGGGCGCGCCCTGACGACCGGGCGCCGCCCAGGTCACCGCACGCCAATCACCTTGTGTGTCTGGACCGAGAGCCGCCAGCGGGGATTCGCCAGGCAGTAAGCGATGGCTGCCTCGGTATTGGCAGTCAGCCGGGGCCCATCCATAGGTTGCAGCAGGAAGTGGCTGAACTCCAGCCCGGTGAAACGCTCGGGTGGCGCTAACTCCTGTGGATACACCAACTTGAGCTCGTCTCCGCCCGTCACGACGAGCGCGGCATCGGCTTTCGGGCTTACGCAGACCCAGTCGATCCCGGCCGGGACGGGCTGGGTCCCGTTGGTCTCCACCGCCACCTCGAACCCCCGCGCGTGCAGGGCGGCAACGGCCGTCGCATCCAACTGCAGCAGTGGCTCCCCCCCGGTACAGACCACATATGGCCGGCCACCGGCTCCAGCCGGCCAACGCGAGGCGACCGCCTCCGCGAGCGCCTCCGGCGTCGCGAACTTCCCGCCGTCCGGACCCACCCCCACGAAATCCGTGTCGCAGAAGGTGCAGGTGGCCGTGGCCCGGTCCGCTTCGCGCCCGGTCCAGAGGTTGCAGCCGCTGAAGCGGCAGAAGACCGCCGGCCGACCGGCCTGTGCCCCCTCCCCCTGCAGCGTGTAGAAGATCTCCTTGACCGTATACATCTAGGCCACGCCCGCCTCGGCGAACCCCTTCGCTCGGAGCGCGCAGGCGTCGCACCGCGCGCAGGGGGTGCCGTCGGGCGCCGGGTCGTAACAGGAGATCGTCTGCGCGTAGTCCACGCTGTGCGCGAGCCCCGTGCGGATGATGTCGGCCTTGGAGCAGTCGATGAGCGGCGTCAGGATCCGCGTCCGGCTCGTCCCCTCGACCCCCGCCTTCGTCGCCAGGTTGGCCATCGCCTCATACGCGGCGATATACGCGGGCCGACAGTCGGGGTAGCCGCTGTAATCGAGCGCGTTCACGCCGATCAGCAGGTCCGTCGCGCCGAGCACCTCGGCCCACGCCAGCGCAAAGGAGAGGAAGATCGTGTTGCGGGCGGGCACGTAGGTGACCGGGATCCCCTCCGCCATCGCGTCCGCGTCGCGGTCCTTCGGGACCTCGAGGTCGGCGGTCAGCGCAGACCCCCCGAACTGGCGGAGGTCGATATCCGCGATGACGTGCCGCGCCACACGGTAGCGCGTGGCGATCGCTCGCGCGCGCTCGATCTCGACGCCGTGCCGCTGGCCGTACCGGAAGGTGAGCGCGTTCACGGCGTAGCCCGCCTCGGTCGCGAGGGCGAGCACGGTGGTGGAGTCGAGCCCGCCACTCAACAGGAGGACGGCCGGCGTGCCGACGGGCACGGGGGCCAGGGTGGCCAACGGCATCAGCGCGGCGCGGCGGCGGGCTGCTGCTGCGTGAGGCAGTGCAGCGTGCCGAGGCCCCAGACGAGGTCGACGGCGTGGATCCCCACGACCTGCCGGTCCGGGAAGCACTCGGCGAGAGTGTTGAGCGCGATCCGGTCGTTCGCGTCGTTGAAGGTCGGGACGATCACGACGCCGTTGGCGATGTAGAAGTTCGCGTAGCTCGCCGGCAGCCGTGTGCCATCCATGATGACGGGACGCGGGTACGGGAGCGTGATGGTGCGGATCGGCGCGCCCGTCGCGTCGGTCGCGCCCTGCAGTCGGCGGAGGTTGTCCTCGGAGCGGGCGTGGTTCTCGTCGGTGGGATCGGTCTCGTGCGCGAGCACGACGACGCCCGGCGCCACGAAGCGCGCGATGTCGTCGACGTGGCCGTGGGTGTCGTCACCGACGCACCCCTCGCCGAGCCAGATGGTCTTCGTGATGCCGAGCGTCTCCGCGAAGCACCGTTCGTAATCGACGCGGGTGAAGCCGGGGTTCCGCACCTGCACGTCGGTGAGGAGCCACTCCTCGGTGACGAGCATCGTGCCGCGGCCATCGGTCTCGATGCCGCCGCCTTCCAGGATCACGCGGCCGCGGCCGTCGTGGCGCGTCGGCTGCGTGCACGGGAGTCCGGTGCGGTCCGCGACGAACGCACCGATCCGCTCGTCAGCCGCGTGGTTGTCGTACTTGGCCCACGCATTGAATCCCCAGTTCCGCCATGCCATCGAGCCGTCGGTGAGATGGATGCCGGTGGGGCCGGAGTCGCGGAGCCAGACACGGTCCGTGGGACAGCGGTGCAGGTGCACGCGTGCCTCGGGCACCTCGTGCATCGCCAGGCAGTGACGCGCCTCCGTCTCCGTGGCCTCGTCGTGGACGAGGATGTGCACGGGCTCGTGCGCTGCGAGGGCGCGGGTGATCTCGGCGTAGACCCAGGGGATGGGGCCGAACTTCCCGGGCCAGTCGGGCTCGTGGTGGGGCCAGGCGATCCACGTGGCGTCGTGCCGCTCCCACTCGGCGGGCCAGCGCACCGCCAGGGTCGCTGGCCCCACCGCGGTCGCCGCGGACGTCACGACCCGAGCCACCGGCTGAGGATCGGCTCGTAGGCGTCGACGCGGCGGTCGCGCAGGAAGGGCCAGTTGCGGCGCGTGTACTCGATGAGCGCCGGATCGCAGGTGGCGATCAGCGTCGTCTCCCCCGTCTCCGCCTGCGCCACATAGCGACCGTACGGATCGCAGATGAAGGAGTGTCCGAAGAACTCGAGGCCGTCCGTGCCGGCCTCGGGCTCGAAGCCGGTGCGGTTCGGTGCGGCAACGTAGACGCCGTTGGCGATCGCGTGCGCGCGCTGTGCGGTACGCCACGCATCGACCTGCGCGGCGCCCCACTCCGCCTTCTCCGCCGGATGCCAGCCGATCGCCGTCGGGTAGATCAGCAGGTCGGCGCCGAGGAGCGCGGTGATGCGCGCGGCCTCGGGGTACCACTGGTCCCAGCAGATGAGGACGCCGATCGTCGCGTACCGCGTCTTCCAAACCATGAAGCCGCCGGCTTCACCATCGGGGCCACGCGCGCCCGCCGGCTGCACCGGCCGGTCCGACTCCCCGGGCGCGAAGTAGTACTTCTCCTCGAAGAGTGGGTCGTGCGGGATGTGCATCTTGCGATACACCCCGAGGAGGGCGCCGTCGGCGTCGATGACGGCGGCGCTGTTCCGATAGACGCCCGCGGCCTGCCGCTCGTAGAACGGGACCACGAGGACGACGGCGAGTTCGCGCGCGACCGCCTGCAAGCGCGTGACCGTCGGCCCATCGACCGGCTCGGCGAGGTCGAACCGTGACGCGTCGAGGCGCTTGCAGAAGTACGGCGCGTTGAAGAGTTCCTTTAGGCAGATCACCTGCGCGCCCTTCGCGTGGGCGGCGCGGATGCGCGCCTCGGTCGCGACGAGGGTCTCGGCGGCGGTGGCCTCGACGCCGTCCTGGATGACGGCGAGGGTGAATGGGGCGCGAGCGGTCATCCGCGAAATCTCACGGGGTCAGGAGCGGATCGCCACCACGAGATCCATCACGTTGGTCCCCGTCGCGCGCGCTGGGAGCAGCGCCCCGGCGGCGGCCAGCACGGGGTGCGCGTCGCACCGTCGGAGCGCGTCTCGGAGCGCCGTCGGGGTGATGCGCGTGCCCTCGTCGACGACCGCCCCCGCCGCGTCGGTGGGACCATCGCGTCCATCGGTGCCCGCCGCCAGCAACGTCACCGGAACCGACGACTCGGCGCACTCCTCTGCCGCCGCGAGGGCGAGCTGTTGGCAGCGTCCCCCGACGCCGTGCGGATCGGGGAGGCGGACGGCGGTCTCGCCGCCCCAGAGGAGGACCGTCCCCGGCGCTGCCCGCCGTGCGCGATGCGCCACCAGATGACCCGCGGCGGCGGCGTCACCGTGCAACGGCGCGGGTTCGGTGATGACGTGCCAGCCGCGCTCGCGCGCGACCGCCGCCGCGCCGGCCAGTGCGAGCGCGTTGCCACGGACGATCGGCTCCGCCAGGGCGGTGAAGGCGGGATCGTCGGGCTTCGGGGTCTCGCGTGCCGGGTCGGCGCGCATCGCGCCGAGGGTGGAGGCGATTGAGAGCGGGAGCCGCGTCGCGATCCCCGCCTCGCGGAGGACGCGTTCGACCTGTCCCGCGGTGAGCGGGTCGGGGGACACGGGGCCGGAGCCGATCATCGCCGGGTCCTCGTTCGGGACGTCGGCGAGGAGGATGGGGACAACCCGCGCGTGCCGGAGTGCGATGGCGAGTCGCCCGGCCCCCCAGCGCGAGAAGCGTTTCCGCACCGCGTTGATGCGGCCGATGGGGACGCCGGCGCCGAGGAGGAGCGTGTGCAGGGTGGCGAGGTCGACGGCATTCGTGCCGTCGATTGGGGCGCCGATCAGCGCCGAGGTCCCGCCGGAGATCAGCACGAGGACAACGTCATCAGGGCCGACGCGCTGGGTGAGGCGTTCGAGCGCCGCGGCCGCCACGAGGGAACGGGGCCCCGGGACGGGGTGGTCGCCGGCGAGGTGATCCAACGGCACGCCACCCGCGGTCGCAAGTGTGAGCGCGTCGTCGATGGAAGATTCGACGAGGCGGAGTCCGCCGGTGCCGGGATCGGTCCCGACCACGAGCCCGCCCGCGAGATGGCGTCGCTCGGTCGCGCACCAGGCGCGTGCGGCCCCAGCCATCGCCGGCGCCGCCTTGCCGACGGCGATGATCCAGTGGGGCCGAGACGCGAGCGGCTCGAGGGTCGCGGCGTGCGCCGCGAGCCCCTCGAGGACGACCTGTGCCGGATCGGCGGCGGCGACGGCCGCCTCGTAGAGCGCGAGCGCGAGGGCTCGACGCTCCGCGCGGTCCGTCACCGCCCGGAGGCCCGCCTCACCGCGGCCCCGAGCTCCGTGTACGCCTCGGCCGAGAGCTCGCGGAACGGCCGCATGATGTGAGCGATCCGCCCGTCCGGCCCGACGACGAAGACGACGCGTCGATAGAGGTTGAGCGCCGGGAACTTCACGTCGTAGGCCGAGGCGAGGGTGCCCTCGGTATCGCTGACGAAGGTGACGGGGAAGTTCTTCTCCGCCGCCCACGATTGCTGGTCCGCGGCGCCGTCGGTGCTGATCGCGAGGACGGTCACGCCGGAGCCGTTGTTGAAGAGCGTGGCGTACTGATCACGGTACGCCTCCATTTGCGCCGTTCAGCCACCGGTCCTCACCTTCGGGAAGAAGGCGAGGACGACGGTCTGGCCGCGCAGGGCGCGGAGATTCACGGGGGTGGGACGGATCCCGTTCTTCGTGGAGGCCGGCAGCGTGAAGTCGGGGGCGAGATCGCCGATCTTCGGGCCACCGTCGGTCACGCCTTGCGCGCGCGCCGCCGCCGGGAGGGCGAGGGCGAGGAGCGCGAGGGCGCTGGCGAGAGAGAGTGAACGTCGCATAGGCGGAAGTGTGGGGCGGGGGAGGACACCCCGCAATCGGTGAACCCCGGGCGCCGGTGATTCGTGCCCGGCCGGCGTGCGGCGCGGCGGTCGGGTCGTGCGCCGTGGGTGGCGCCGGCGGCGTCGGCGGCCCGCGCCCCCGGACGACTCAGTCCGCGACGAGACGGAGCGCGGCCGGCACGCTCGCCACCTCGACCGTCGCCGACGCGGCCTGCCGGAGTTCCCCATCGGCCTCGATCAGCGGGGCCGCCGGGAAGGCGAGGGTGACGCGCGCGGCGCGCTGATGCGTCACCGCCGCGTGGGTGAGGTGCGCCCCGCGTAGCGCCCGCAGGAGGACCGGGAGACGCGCGAGCCCGGGGAGGTCGTCCACCACGACGACATCGAGGGCCGCATCGTCGATGCGGGCATCGGGCGCGATCCGGAAGGCGCCGCCGAAGTGCGCGCCGTTCGCCGCGACCGCGAGGAGACGCCGCCGCATCGGTGCGCCGTCCACGCCGATCGGGAGCCCCTCGTAGCGGAAGAGCTCCGCGAGCGCGGCCGCCACGTACCGCGGTGCGCCGGGGAGGGGCCGGAGGCGCTCGGCGGCGGCGTTGCAGGCGACATCGAACCCCATCCCCGCGACGTTGAGGAACCAGATATCGTCGACGCGCCCCATGTCGACGCGGCGTTCGGTCACGCCCCCGTCGGCGAGGCGTTCCGCGAGGGTCCGCGCGTCGCGCGGGGGTGTGCCGAGGTTCTTCGCGAAGTCGTTCCCCGTGCCAGCGGCGAGGATGGCAAGGCGCGCCGGGCTCCCTGCGCGCGCGAGCGGGACGGCGCAGTTGGACCAGGTGCCGTCACCCCCGGCGACCACGAGAGTCTCGACGCCGTCGGCGATCGCTTCCGCGACCAATCGCGCCTCGTCGCCCGCGTGACGGGTGGCGCGGACATCCGTGAAACCACACCGGGCGAACGCGGCACGGATGCCGACGATCGCCCGGGCGCCGCGTCCGGAACCGGACGCGGGATTGTAGAGGAGGCGGACGGCCTTAGCGCCCACCCGCCAGCTGGCGCAGCACGTACGGGAGGATGCCGCCGTGCCGGTAGTAGTTGAGCTCCTCCGGCGTATCAATGCGGCTCCGCACCTGGAACGTGACCGTCCCCTTGGCGCCGACGGCGCGCACGGTGAGGGTCGCGCGCGGTGCCATCGTCTCGGACATCCCCTCGATGGTCAGGGTCTCGAAGCCGGTCAGGCCGAGCTCCTGCCGCGTCTGGCCCTTGGTGAACTCGAGGGGCAGCACCCCCATGCCGACGAGGTTCGAGCGATGGATGCGCTCGAAGCTCTCGGCGATGACAGCGCGCACACCGAGGAGCGCGGTTCCCTTCGCCGCCCAATCGCGCGAGGAGCCGGTGCCATACTCCTTGCCCGCGATGATGATGAGGGGGGTGCCGGTGGCCTGGTACGCCGTCGACGCCTCAAAGAAGGAGGTCGGCTCCGCGCCCTCGGCGGTACGCGTCCACCACCCTTCCATCCCCGGGGTGAGCTCGTTCTTGAGGCGGATGTTCGCGAAGGTGCCGCGCATCATCACCTCGTGATTGCCGCGGCGCGCGCCGTAGGAGTTGAAGTCCTTCTTCTCGACGCCGAGCGACTTCAGCCACTGGCCCGCCGGCGACTTCTCCGCGATGGAGCCCGCCGGGGAGATGTGGTCGGTCGTGATCGAGTCGCCGAACATGCCGAGGATGCGGGCCTCCGCGATCGGGGTCACCCCCGGCGGCGTCATCGTCATCCCGGTGAAGTACGGCGGGTGCTTCACGTAGGTGGAGGCGTCGTCCCAGGCGTAGCGGTCGCCCGTCGGGACCTGGATTGCCTTCCAGTCGGCGTCGCCGCCGAAAACGTCGCCGTACTCCCGCTCGAACTGCTCGCGCTGCACCGCCCCGAGGACGGTGTCGGCGACCTCCTGCGGGGTCGGCCAGATGTCGCGGAGGAAGACGGGCCCCTTCGCGCCGATGCCGAGGGGCTCGGTCGCGAAGTCGATGTCCATCCGGCCGGCGAGGGCGTACGCGACGACGAGCGGCGGCGAGGCGAGGTAGTTGAAGCGCGTCTGCGGATTCACGCGCCCCTCGAAGTTCCGGTTGCCCGAGAGGACCGCGGCGACGGTGAGCTTGCCGTCGTCGATGGCCTGGCTGATCGACTCCGGGAGCGGGCCCGAGTTGCCGATGCAAGTGGTGCAGCCATAGCCGACGATCTGGAAGCCAAGCGCGTCGAGCGCCGGCTGCACGCCGGCCTTCGCGAAGTAGTCGCGCACCACCTTAGACCCGGGGGCGAGCGAGGTCTTCACCCAGGGCCGGCTCGTGAGCCCGGCGGCGACGGCCTTCTGCGCGAGGAGGCCGGCGGCGAGCATCACGCTCGGGTTCGAGGTGTTGGTGCAGCTCGTGATCGCGGCGATGACGACGGCGCCGTCACGGAGCTCGAAGGTCTGGCCGCGGTGCGACGTCGTGACGGCCGCCTGCGTGAGGTCGACAGCCGTCGCGGTGCCGCCCTTCGCCGACGCGGCGGCGGCCACGCGCTCCCGCTCCGCGCGGAAGGCGTCGCTGTAGTTCGCCTTGACCTCGGTGAGCGCGACGCGGTCCTGCGGGCGCTTCGGGCCGGCGAGCGACGGGACGACCGTCGAGAGGTCGAGAGTCAGCGTGTCGGTGAAGACGGGGTCGGGCGTCTCGGCGGTGCGGAAGAGCCCCTGCGCGCGGCAGTACGCCTCGACGAGCTGCACGTGATGCTCGCTGCGTCCCGAAAGGCGGAGGTACTTGAGCGTCTCCGCGTCGACGGGGAAGAAGCCCATCGTCGCGCCGTACTCCGGCGCCATGTTCGCGATCGTCGCCCGGTCGGCGAGCGAGAGCCCGTCGAGGCCCGGACCATAGTACTCGACGAACTTGCCGACGACCTTCTTCTTGCGGAGCATCTCGGTGCAGGTGAGCACGAGGTCGGTCGCCGTCGCGCCCGCGGGGAGGGTCCCGACGAGCTTGAAGCCGATCACCTCGGGGATGAGCATCGAGACGGGCTGGCCGAGCATCGCCGCCTCCGCCTCGATCCCGCCGACGCCCCAGCCCAGCACGCCGAGGCCGTTGATCATCGTGGTGTGCGAGTCGGTGCCGACGAGGGAGTCGCAGTAGACCGCCTTTCGCCCGTTCTCCTCGCCGACGAACGCGACCTGGCCGAGGTACTCGAGGTTCACCTGGTGGCAGATGCCGGTGCCCGGCGGAACGACGCGGAAGTTGCGGAGCGCGGTGCCGCCCCAGCGGAGGAACTGGTAGCGCTCGCGGTTCCGCTCGTACTCCAGCTGCGTATTGACGAGCATCGCCGCCTCGGTGCCGTACTCGTCCACCTGCACCGAGTGGTCGATCACGAGATCGACGGGCTGCAGCGGATTGATCTTCGCCGGGTCGCCACCGAGCCCGGCGATCGCATCGCGCATCGCGGCGAGATCCACCACACAGGGCACGCCGGTGAAGTCCTGGAGGAGCACGCGCGCCGTGCGGAAGGCGATCTCCTGGTCGACCGAGGCCT
>Ga0078894_10004037_pt1 | contig 11184 bp, 18 predicted proteins | sample LauGreSu1BDMLBSD_2_FD_67506 | JGI IMG/M metagenome (GOLD analysis project Ga0078894, IMG submission 67506) | Freshwater lake microbial communities from Lake Michigan, USA - Su13.BD.MLB.SD (version 4) (version 4) | ecosystem: Environmental > Aquatic > Freshwater > Lake | place: Lake Michigan... | reverse complement strand
ATACGAGTGAGCTCAGGAATGGTCGACACGGCGAAGAAGTGTTTGACCCAGCATCTGAGATCCTTTATATGCGAAATGAAGTCATCGACGTTGATCATAGCCGGTGTGATTACTGGCTCTCCAGCAAAGTCGTCGAAGAAGGCGACGATGTCTGGTAGTGAAATGAAGAGTGGAATGTGCAGATCCTGCTCTTTCAGCAGAGTTGAGCTGGCACCGATGCAGCTGATGTCGCGTATAATAGTAGGTCGGCGCTGCTCGAACATATAAGTGAACAACTCAACGGTCTTGTCTTGCAAAGCCAGCGTCTGCTTCATTTGGGTTGAGACGCCCTGGGATGAGGGGTTCTGTCTTGCGTGGGCCATCTTTGTGTTCATCATCAAATTTTTTAGCAGGGTCATGTAGGTGTCACATGCTGGCGAGTTGAGGGCAATAAGCACTTTTTCATTTCCGCACACGAGATTCTTGAAGATGTCTAGTACAATCACTTTGTTCGGGTGCAGCTCTGTGGGTGTCTTTAGCAGGCGGACGAGCGGCGCAATGAATACAGGTGACTCAAAGCAAACTGCCATTTCTTTCAAAAAGCGCTTCGAAGCCAAGAAATTCAAATTAGGTAAGTCCAGAGCGAAGTTTATGTACTTTTCATTTTCGTTCTTTTCAATTAAGGCGATCGTGCGCTTTATGTAGTTGCATTGGGCTTCGGTCTGGCTGATTGACTCGACTTGGGATTGTTGGCGAGCTTGGCCTCCCCTTCTGTTCGTTGCATTGATCTTATCGATCTTGGCCTGAGCATCGAGCACTTCTGACTGGCTTGCCATCGAGACGGCTTTATGCAAATCGAAGGCAGTCTTTGTGTAGCCTTGCTTGCTGAACTCACGTTTGAGGTTGGCTGCATGCTTGCCAATCACTTCGAAGTCATCGTCTTGGAGGCCTTTACTGATCTCGAGGTAGGTGAAAAGGCACTCCTTCCTGACTTCTTGATCTGAGTCCTAGATGAAATGAACTAGATGCTTTGGCACTCGCATATCCAGGCACGCTTTTATCTTGTCGGAGTTGCCAGTCTAGAATACAGATCTCACCATGGCTAACGAACAGCGTTTACCAGCCTTCTCTAGGTCTGGGTTGTAAAGTCTTGACAGAGACTCAGCTATGGGAATCAGCTCGTTGTAGTAGGCGCTAGTTCTATTCATCGGTATCAGGTAACTCATCGATAAATGGCTCATTTGTTTGCTGAAAATTTTTGTGGGCTCGAACGAGTTGGTAACGCTCGTGATAAAGTCACAAATGACCGGGTAACAACTCTATCCTCTTCCCGACTCAGTAATAGCATCGCGGTAGATCTTAAGCGCCTCATTATACAGTTCAGGACACCAATAGTTAGACTTATCAAGGAAAGTCTTATTCTTTTGCTCAAGATGCCAAAGCTTATCAGCCTAGTCCGACTTAAAGCTCGAGTCCAACTCACTTTCTCTCCTGAAGAAGGAGCGATCCCTCAAGAATGCCTTCAATTTCTAGCTACTTTACTGCTAGGTCGTTTTGCTCAGCACAACATCCGAACCAAAGAAGTGCTCCTCACCGATGAAGAACTTCACAACGAATTAGATGACTTCACTGACATAGGGTGCCATAGGCGTGTTGTAGCTGTGCATTTGGTAGACGATTGTCTTTAGCAGATGTGTCATACGCTGCAGCACTTGATTCTCTAGTCTTTGCACATTTTTCTTTACTTCTTCGTGCTGGTTCACTTGCGCTTAGCTATGCTTGGACTTTGATGACTTGTTGGTGGTGCTGGCAGCTTACGACTAAGTGCCGTGAGATGTCACAGGCTAGTCCTACTAGTTAATCAGATTAATCCTCATGTCCATCTCTGAGATCTGTCTCTGTTTCCACGCCTGGAAATTCTTAATGAACCGGAAGGTCAGGAACAACAACATCTCGATTACTTTGTCCTCGATAACCTGTGCAGCAAGCGGTGAATTCGGTGCTACTCTGAGCTTGGAGGCGTCGACACCTTTTGATGCCATATGCTGGGTGATGCCTTTACGTTTTTCGTTCTCTGTCAACACCTCATTCAGTTCGTCTAATGGCAGCGCGGTCTAGAATTGAATAGCGTCTTCAACCCTAACAAACAGCTTCAATATCGTGTCCGTATGTTCATAGACGCCCATCGTCGATTTAAGTGTCTCAGCACAGATAGCTCGCAAAGGAGCCGTGATCGCTTGTGAGACTGTGCTAGAGGGTGAGCGGAACAAGATGACATTTTAGCTGAAGCGGATCGCATTTGTGTTCTCGTGTGCGTCAAGCTAGAAGATTGGCGAGTGTAGTAGACCTTGGATTGTGGGACGCTTCTTAGGATCGATGTCGACACAGGCCGAGATCAAGTCAAGGATCAAGCCAAGCTCATTCTTGCGCTCGAGGACCTTCTGCTTTGCCATCATCAGCAAGAACTACTTGCGCACCGAGGCTTACTAGTTCTACTAACCTGCAAATCTGATCGGAACTTAGTCACCTCCTAAGGAAGTGTCTAACTTCTATTGCTCGGGTTCTCTGTTTGTGACGATACGTTCGAAAGAGAACTTCTTGCTGTTCTCCTTTGTGAACATGCCTGAATAGCTGAGATCACTGATGCATTTCATGAAGTTCTCGAAGTTTAGCGTGCCATCTTTTTGCTTAAATGAGTTTTCTAGGTCCTCAATCGTCGCCTTCGACTTGAAGTTAGTTTGAGCCAAATCTTCAACAGAAAAGTTATCAAAGGGATTCTCGAAGTCGATAGAGAAGGGATCATAAATGAAGTTGGCAGCAGAGGGTGGGACGAACGGAAGATTACCCATCTCTGCATCGACCTGGTGACACTTCAAGAGCCACTAGCGGTAGATCTAGTAGTAACTGACGGGTTTACGACCAAAAATCAAGCTGAACATGATCATGCCGAATGCCCACACATCCATCGCTGCGGTGTGATCGGAGAACTTCGTAAATAAAACCTCAGGTGCAATGAATGCCGTGTCGAGAGCCCTATTAGAAAACATCTTCTGGCTTGTGTCATTGTTGGTGCGTCTCGATGACTGGAGACCGCCACCTTTGGATGGTGAGAAGCCAGTTGACTTGTTCTCGTCGCGGGCACCTCGCTCGTTATTGTCCAAGTTTAGGTAGATGTCGGGACACGACTTAAGGAAGCCAAGGTTGTTGACGCGGCCTGCACCTCTTACGTGGCCAAGTCTAATTCGTTTGCCGTCGCGGCTGATCCACAGCTGCCTTGTAGAAAGGGACCTGAGCACGACCGACACACTGTGGACCTTCGAAATGATTTTGAGGATTAGTTTGGCCCAATGACGGATTATGTACAGTGGCGCATCAGTGTGATAGAACAGAGGAATGTTCAAGATGCCGCCATTTTTTGTGACAAAGTCATCGAGGTTGATCCAGTGATCCTCGTTGATGTCCTTATTCACGACATATATCTCCTTGTCATTAGCGCTGAGACCAATCTTCTTTTCAAACTTGCCTATGTTTGCAAAAATGTCCAAGTCTGCATCATTGAAAGCATCTGGATTCACCATTTCATCATCTTCTTCGAACCTGGCTCCCATCAGGTACCTATGGATCTGCAACTCCGTAGCTAGGTGACGCTTGTAGGCTTTTCCATCCAACGAAACATACTACAGGTTCTCTGAGGGATACAACAAGATCTCTATCGGCTCTTTCGTCGACATTAGAGTGCCTGTATAGCGCTATGCACCACAAGGCAGCACTGTCAGCGATTGGTAGTTGACATCGAACTGAGAGTTTTCAATCGTTGGAAGCGACACCGACGTCAACACCCCCACATTTTCATCACTAATTATCGTGTCAACGTTCTTGCTCGGATCCAGTACCGTCAAAACAGCCTCCTCCTTAATCAGTCTTGTGATATCGCCTGCTAGCAACACAAGCGTTGACTAATACAATTCATTAAGTGTCTCGGCCTTCTTGTTAAGTTTCAAGATTTGCTTCTGGTTGGACATCATATTAAGACCACGCATTCCCAGCTCGTAGATATGCCTCTGGAGGTAGGTTGATTTATCCTCAACGCCAGCGACGAACTCCATCATCCTGGAAAGGCCATCATACTTTTCTACGATGTAAACAAAGAGATCTTCATCTATCAAGACAGAGGTGTTGCCAGGTGTACCATCCTGTAGCTGAATGTACTTGTAATTGCCCAGCAGTCTGCAGATTCTTTCAACCGAAGCTAAAGGTGATAGTTTCCTCTCCTCTAAAACTATGTGTAGGATCCTTTCAATCTGAGTCTGCTTCAGCATAGGTTCCCTTAAGTCCATACACGCTTTTCTGAACTCAGTCGGTGTTAGATGACCATCATGGTCCTAATCATACTACTCAAAGTACTGATTCAGCTACTTGCCCTTGACTTTGCTCTTGATAGTTTTTATCAACAGCTCTAGTGCTTTATCTCTCCACCGATGCTCACTAGTCTTTTGCTGCGTTTGAGTTCTCTAGCCCACCAAAGCTGACTGTGTCTCATTTGGTTCATCGATCTAGAAGCCAAGTTTATCCTCGAAGTGCTACTTCATCTCGTTATAACTGATGCGTCCATCAAAGTTATCGTCCATCGTCTTCATCAGCTCGAAAACTTACTCTTGTGTAATGGTGAAACCCATCCTCTCAAGCATGTCTTGGAACTCATCCACTTCGATGTAGTTGTTCTTGTCCTAGTCGATCTCATCAAAGACTGCCTGCAAGGTGAGACCTCTCTGCTTGAGCACTTTCATAAGGTGGTCGAAGATTTCATTCTAAGCGAATTTATCCTGCCGCTCCTTTTACACATTTTTGACTTTTTTGCTATAGTCGGAATTGTAAAAATCATCGAGTTCCCTAAATTTGATTATGCCATTTTCATCTGAATCGATTTCTTAAAATAGGCTTCTGACCTCACTTGCCTTCAAAGATAAGTTAAAGTGTTTGCTTAAGTTGATTTGGAAATCTCTCAGCGTCAGGTAGCCGTGATTCTTTGTGTCGAGAGCTACGAAAGCTTCTTGGATACTCTTGGTCTACTTTAGATGCATTTGCACAGATTTGAACATTCTGTAGGCGGTCACCTTCTGATCCAATTAAGATTTCATCCTTTGGTTGGCAGCGATTATGTTGTGGCTGGACATTACTTGCACTGTGGGCATTGTGATTGCACTGAGCATCGTGGTTTCATACTCAATTGCCTCATCTCCAAAAACATCATCGTAAGTGTACGCCGACCAGAATCTTTGAATGAATTCGGCTTGGGTGATATAGCCGAGGTTTTGGGGGTCAAGTCTCGCCAGGAAGGCTTTGGTCTGGCTGTTGCTTAGACCAAGGTCGAATCGAATCAGGGCGTTTTAGAGCTCAGTCATCGAGATCGTCTGCGAGTCATCCGTGTCAATCATACTGAAGCAGTTGTGGATCGAAATGTTCAGTCTCATCAAGTAGTCGCCAATCAACTTGAAAACGCGTCGCTCCCACTCCTTCGTGTATTGGGACTCTAAAGAGCACAGCATAGTTAGCGATAGAGAGGATCTTACCTTAAGCGTAAAGCTGCTATTGGACACCTTCGAATGCTGCATCGATCTTAGCATAGTCAAGCTTATCCCTATCCAATTTAGTCAAGCCGAAAACGCTGGAAATTAAAGCATTTTCCTTCTCACTCAGCGTGACACCATACTTGTTCAAAGTCTGCGTGAAGATAGACTTCATGAGCCCACACTGCTTAAATTGGCCTTGGGTACCCTGTCGCTACTGTTCGAGCCACGCCTCATTCTTATCTGCAATCTCGTCAAAGAACTTGTCGCAGTCGATCGATAGCTCATTGATGATCTTTTAGATGATTGGCTGCACTTGCATGAAGGCATAGACACCGCCACCTATCTGCTGATTCAAGATTTCGAGGATGATTTTAAGGAACTCAAATATTGATACTTTGCCCGTATTCCTATCGTCTAAGAACTGAACAACTACACGAATATGATCCAGAGTTATCGAATCGGACAAGTTGTGAATCACCGTAACGAACTCAGCCCTTGACAAGTAGCCTGTCTTGTTGATATCCAAAGCGGCGTTGAGTTGCTTAATGGTTAAGCGGCGACGTTCAACTGCCTCGCAAATACGCTTGAGGATAGAGAAGACGAGTTGCATGTTGGTCACGCCTTTCTTGGCTTGGATAAGACCTTTGCTCATAGACTGCTCGAGGACGCTTGGGCCGCCCATACGTTAACTGATGAATGTCATCGCGTTTACGAATTACTGCTAGCTCACGCGGTTGATATTCTGATCGTCCATGTAATTAAAAAGCTCAATAATATCCTCAACAGCACATCCAAGATCCATACCTTGGAGGCAGATCATGAACTGCTCTTTAGAGAAATGTTTCTTTTCCTCTGCATCCAGAATCCTAAACAGATGCTCGTAAGTGAAGTCATGAACATCTTTCACTCGGTTAAGAGCCTGCACAGTATTAGCTAAAAGTGGGTCGATAAAACCTTTTTCTACGAAAGCAACATTGATACGGTTCTTCGTCATAAAGTCGACCAGATTCTTGTATGTGCACTCAAACTTGCCATAGTTGTGCTTTCTGACATCTTTGAGGATGTACTCTGCCTCGTTCGTCGACAAGACGATGCCAAGTTTCTCCAAGGCGGCACGGACACCTGATGTGGTCGCAAGCCCGTTCTACTCAAACTTGAGCTCTGTGAAGAGGACTTGCTCAAGGGTGATGTTCTTGGTCTCGATCTTCGTCTTCAGCTCCTCATAAATATCGTTTATCTTTTGACGGGCTAAAATGTCGTTGCCAGTGAGACCTTCTTCATAGTTTGGCTGATCTGAACTTGGATCTTGTGCGCTATCCTCCTAATTCAGACTATAAGAGCTAAGTCTACGAATGTCATCAAGGCGTACAATTCCATTCTTCTACCTATCGATCAGGTCAAAAATCCTGTGCAAGTCCTTCCGGTTCATATTAACACTCGACGCTTCATTCATCTTTGCAAAGTCGTCAAAGCTCATATTGCCTTCTTGGCCGCTGTCGTACTCCGCAAACAAATTGTCTATCGGCGTGTAATTTTTGTTAATCTGCTCATTAAAGAGGTCTATCCACCCAGCTAGTAACATGCGCTCGTACGACTATTCCTGTTCCAGTTTTTGTGCGCCGGCGATAACGGTATTCTCGAAGTCACGGTCTGAGATGACATGCTCCTTGCCTTCGTACTTGAGCTGCGCGACAAGCTTCTCTATCTCGTCCTAGGTCAAGCCAGCTTTCAGCTTCTTCAGCCCTACAGCGATCTCTTGAGCGCCCAACTTGCCGCTCGTCTACTTGCCTGTCTTCCACTGCGTAAACAAGCGCTTGTAGGTGAGACCTTTTTAAAGCACGACCGAGTGGATCTTAATGTACGCCACGTAGATCCAGTTCTAATCTTTTTGCACGAGCAGGCAGTCGTGCATCTGCTTGAAGGTGAACCTGGTCTGCTGCTGCTTCTGGTTTTCCTTCTCGCCGTGAGCACAGAAACCCTCGAAGATCTTTATGAGCTCTTCTTCGGAGAATTCAAGTCCTAACAGCATGGACGTCTCTATGAAGTCATTCTTGAAAACGTAGCGCAAGTCCTTAGGGTCATATGCCTTGTACAGCTTCTCAACTGTTAAGTTAAGACGCTTCATCTGTTAACGGAATTTGCCTAAAATAACGTCAGCTCTATCAGATGTCTTATTGAACTTTATCGCACCAGATTGGATGAAGCCCTGAATAAGGTCGTAGTAGGTGATCTCTGGCTCCTAGGGTCTCAGCGCATCCTTCTTCAATCTGTCGTTTGTCGGCAGAGTATTGACCTTGGACTTGGGCTTGTATAACATCGACCACAACATTTCAAACTCTTCACGGTTCAGTGTGAGATTCATTTGTTGGATGCCAGTCTTCAGCTCAAGCTTTGACACAGCACCGGAGCTGTTAGTGTCTAGTTTAGCAAAAAAGTCAAACAGTGAAGTCTTAGAAGCTCTCAACAACGAATGCAATTTATTGATAGTCTGCACCCTGACCACTCCGGATTACTTGGTTCGTTTGCCGATCTCTTGCATGAACTTTGAGCAGAAGTCCTCAATGCCCACGACTTGGTCTTAGATACGGATTCCGCCCGTCTTCAGCACTAGGTGCATATGTGGCTCAATCTGGGACAGACCGATTCTCTTGAAGACTCTAGTCAAGTCCCTAGCTTGAATCTAGCCTTGAGAGGTGGTATCATAAACTTTCATAGCCTCCAGGAGCGATTCACCTGAGTACATGAGACACTCAGCAATCTTGGTGAAGACCTGATCTTCAACCAGGTGTTGCAGGCTGCTGCGACGATGTCTGATATTGGCGTCCATTTTAGCAATGAAGTCATCATAGGAGATCTTACCATCCGCGGTCGTCGTAATCAACCTCATCAAATCGTTGATCTCATCGTACTTTATACCGATTTCCAATGCAGCGAATCCCTATCTCAGCTCCTCCTTCGATATGATGCCATCACCGTTGACATCAAAGAGCTAAAATGCCTTTTTGAGATTGAAGTTTTGTATGTAAAACGATGTGGCAATCTTATCTAGCGTCTAGTTCAGTCTAATCATCCGCAAATCCTGCGTATCGAATCTGCCGCAGAAGTTGCGCAGTTCCACTTTTCCGATACCGTTAGGGTCAGCGATTCTGCGCATGATCCTCAAATCTTGCACTGTCAATGGCAAATTCAACTTGTTGATCAGTTCTTTGAAGAGTTTGATGGGGATTGTGTTCTTTTCAGCAAGTGGATCGTAGTGCTGCTGGAAACAGTCAAAGAATGAGATTTCACGCTCGCGGAACAGCTAGGTAACCTTGCTGATCAGTTGCGACTCACGTTTAAGAAGGTCAGCATTCACGGTTGTCGTGTGCGCAACAGGCTTAGTTACTTAGCGTTCAGGTGCCTCCTAGATCAGAGCTTCTTGCTGCTTTTACTTGCGCTGAATCTCTTACTTTCTCATATCGTTGACCACTTCGCTAAGTGCTCGCTCAAAGTGAGCGAATTAAACCAAGTCCGAATGGATCTAGATCGGAGCGTTGGCCATCTCACCGTTTTGTGGCGCACGTCTTGAGCCCCTTATGCTATAAATCGTCAGCAGGTCCACATCATGCTCCGAGATTTGAGACACTTCTTTGCGCAGGATGGTTTAGAACTGCTAACCTGTCAGCACATTTGGCTCAAAGCCCGGCTTGCCCTCACTGAACTCGGCATGGATCTGATCTTTGATCTGAGGGAGCACATCATAAACCAACGCCAGCAAGTGGTGTCTGCCAGCAAGCTCCCTCGATGCGATGATCCACTTTTGGATGTCGAACTGGGGCGCGACAACCTCAGCATTTTCGATTTGTTAAGCCAGCTCGTACGCATGGATATTCTGTTGGCCTTCTTCGTCTGCGTACATGCAAAGCAGCTCGAATTACTTGTCGGTGATTGCGAAATCAATCAGGTCGATTATCTTTCTCAGGTCGGCATAGGAGATGAAACCTGACTTTTTACAGAAAATTTCAAAGATGTGCATCAAGTCTAAACCTTAGCTCTTGACATGCTCTGAAATTCTGCCGAGTAGGTCCTCATACTCATTCAGCGTGTAGGCAGACTTCTTCATATCCAGCTTAATCTCAGCAACAACGTTAAGTTTCTTCCCAGTCGAACCCGACTACAGGAAAATCTTGACAAACTCCGAGTAGTCGACCAAGTGCTCATACGACAAACACTCAAGCTCATACTGCAAGCCGATCAGTGTTTACTCATCTAAAAGACCAGGCAGCTAGTGCTTCAGTATGTTTATCAGCTTGTATGCATGGATCATGCCTGTGTCAGACTCGTCAAACTCTGACAACTTCGTTAGGAGTTGTGAGATGTTTATTTCGGCTTTGTACTTCTTGATTCGCTTTTGTACCATGTCGAAATAGTCAGTCTTTTAGAGATCTTGAAGCGTCAGTTGCTTGGGTGCCTCAGCGGCTCTCTTCTCGTTCATGTCGCTTACCGCTGTGTTGTAGTGGGATTTGACACAGGCTTTCATTCGTGCGATTAGGTCTTGCAAGTGCACTGAGCTACCTTTCGTGAATTCTTACAAGAATAGGCCTTGATTAATGTAGCTGATGCCGAATTTCTTTAGGACTTGTCTTAGGTCGGCTTATTCGCAGAATTTCTCCTCTTCACGTTTTTGCTTTAGTAAGCCGACTGACTCGACAAGGGAACGGAAAACGGACTCATTCTTCAAAAGTTTACTGCAGATGATTGGGAGGACGGCGCGATCTGCAACCTAGAACTGAGTGTTGACTCGACGCAGGTGGTGCATCCATGTGTTGAGGTAGATGACCGACTGGTTCTTTTGGTTTAAGGAGAGGTAGTTGGCCAGGCGCATGATCTTGTCTGGTGTGATCGAGAAAGCATTCAGTTAGGCAACTCGGTCACAGAACTCTTACTTAACGATCTACTGTGCAAATCTTGAGTAGTGACAAGTCAGATCAATCTTGGTTTCCTTGCTGGTTTTACGAGGACCCGCTGCTTTCCTGTTCTTAGTCTGAGCAGCGTCCTCTTATACCTGCTCAGCAAAGACGATGCCGAAGTCGACTCCCTTGTAGACAAGGGCTGCCTTGATGTGCGTCAGGGTGAGGTCAACCTCAGAAACAGAGTTAATCTCAGACTTCGTGAATAGTTTCGAATAGAAGAACGGTAGGTTAAGGTGTTTAACCTCCTAGGTGTAATCTTCCTCATTTTTGGGCTGGTCAAATCTCTCAGACATCACATCGAAAAGCAATTCAAGCTAATCCCTCTCAACCTTGATATCCGCACGGAACATCGCATCGATATACTACTACTTTGTTATGTAGCCATCACCAAGCTCATCCGCAGCGGCTAGTGCTTGCTGCAGAGCGATTTTCTTGTTGGGGAACGCAACATTCCTGATGTTCTCTATGATTTCCTGGGGACGTTTCAAAGACAGGATTTTGAAATATTCGATTTCCTCTCTAAAGTACTGCTCGACGAGGTTGATTTAGATAGCGCCGGTCTAGTACGGATCCAGCTCATCAAGGATTTGTTAAACTTCCTCGTCATGGAAAAAGACATGTGGCGGGTTAGAATTCAAGAACAGGAAGTAGTCTATGAATCGTTCACGGGTGCAGAAGTTGAT
>Ga0078894_10004036_pt1 | contig 11185 bp, 13 predicted proteins | sample LauGreSu1BDMLBSD_2_FD_67506 | JGI IMG/M metagenome (GOLD analysis project Ga0078894, IMG submission 67506) | Freshwater lake microbial communities from Lake Michigan, USA - Su13.BD.MLB.SD (version 4) (version 4) | ecosystem: Environmental > Aquatic > Freshwater > Lake | place: Lake Michigan... | reverse complement strand
GTAAAAATTTTATAAAAGAGTAAAAATTTTATAAAAGAGTAAAAATTTTATAAAAGAGTAAAAATTTTATAAAAGAGTAAAAATTTTATAAAAGAGTAAAGTGTATTTATAATTATTGGTTTTCACCAATTATTTCACGATCTTCCTGATGCTACACGTAGCTTCTGAGCTTGAATTGGGTTTAATTGTAATTTTTCTCCAAGTGATTCAAACACACTTTGTTTCAGATCCGATAGTTCAGAGAGTTGAAAGACTCCATTTTCTAACAACCCACGTGCAATTTTCTCAGCTGTTTCTCCGAATGAGATTGTAGCTGTTGTGAGTTGACTTGCGAGTGCTTGAAGAGAGTCAGAAGACCAAGCACGAGCAGGAGTCGGTTCCGTAAGAAGAACACATGGACCTCCACATTCAGTGCATGCGCGAATTTCGTCATTGACCGTATCATTTTGGATTTTTTTTCCACAAATGTCGCAATGATACCAGAGAAACGTACAAATGTTCGGATTCGAAGAGACAAATTCTCGTAGAACTTCACAAAAAGATGTAGTTTCGTATCCATCACGGAAAAGCTCTTTGAACTTGACTTCAACATCAACCAGTTCTTGGCAACTCAAAAACGGTTTTCGACGGACCAACAACAAATCGACAATCGTCCTGTCTGAAATTCCAGCATCATTCAATCGGTTAATGTATTCAAAATCCGAAATATTGCGAGGCAAGAAAAGCTCGAGAAAAAACTGTCCGAGTTCAAGAACTTCCATTGCTGTATCGATGTGGTCTTGTTGATAATTATAGTAGTACAATCGAAGACTATATTGAGGTTCTGCATATAATGGCTTTAAAACCGTTTTAAACAACCCCAAAAAATCCCCCCTTTTGAAAAAGCTTTTACCAAGATACCCAAAAAAGAATTGGAACGTTTTTTGTTGTTTGGTTGATAGCTTTTCAAAATGTATCGCCAACAATTTAAAAAATCGAGAGATTGGTGTAGAACTTTCGAATTGTTCTTCATATTGTATAAGAACACTCAAAAATCTATCGCTTGGTATTGGTACAAAATCTTCTTTAGGCATCAGAGATAATACTGTTAAGCAATATCATAATAATTTTGTAATATTTACCCATCAATTTGAAAAAATTGATGGGTAAATATTACAGTCATAACTATTTTACCTAAAATAGGCTTACCGCATCCATTTTATAAAATCAAAAACTCTAAGTTCCCCCCAAGCATTCCCAATAGTTATGATAATCATAATGACAGCGTCCTTTCGGCTCCGACCTCTCTAATAAATTCAATTCCGCGTTTGTTCCAGCATACAAGCACCTCGAAAATTGTAAAATGACCTCCTTCAATACTACAACCAATCCAACCACGCCAAGCAATATTACAAAAAACCGCATATCCCCCCCTATTTCTCCAATATGCGACAAATAGCAAATATAACAGAACATAAAGATATAAAAAAAGCACACGAACGTCAGCGTTAAGTGAAAATATCGGACAAAATTATAAAATCCATACGCGTTATCAACAAACTCATTTATCTTTTTATCATTGCGCGAGTGGTTCTTTTTATTCAAAAAATCGCATAAATCTTTGAAGAAAATGAAAATAAAAATAATTATATTCACTCCTGCTATAAATTTTATATACATATACCTATTCGCAAATAATAAGAAAAGGATTATGTTGAACACTATATATGTTATAAACATTGAAAACCGCGCAAGGTTTGTAATTCTCATAACTTTTTTTAGAAAAAAAGTTATTTATAAAATCATTTATTTCGCCGGTTGATAAATAAAATTACATTTCTTTTTAATTGCCTCATCAGTATTCCATGTCAGATAAGAATCCTTATTATTAAAATTCATAATGATTATATCGTTCGAATAATCCAATTTGAATTCCGGCGACATCATCGCAGTATTCTGCGTAAAAAGGAAATAAACAACCTTCGACGATATCTTAACATTTATATCATTATAGTTATTCTTAATATCCATCATGAACAACTCCAATAAATTACCACCCGCCTCCTCCCCAATCATGATTATATTTTTTATACTCCCATATTCAGATATTATATCAATTACATATGAATACAGCAGATTCCTGAAATGCTTCGCATACATGTTATAATAATGCGCATCATAAATCATACAATCCTCAGTTATATCGCTAACTGAACTCCCCATCCTATTCCGATTCAAAAATATATCTCCGTCATACTTCTTCGAAATAACAATATACAAATTCTTGTAATCATTCCCCTTCCGACAACATATATAACCCACTATTTCATTCCCATAATATATAAAACCCATCATATCGTATAAAGGACTTTCCAGTCGGATTAACCGGAAATGAAACCCAACCTTCTTAAATATGTAATTTGGCGAATAGAATTTAATTGCCTTTTTACAATAGGGCTCTATACTACATAGTTTATCAACAACAATTCCGGTCTTATCACTCAATTTTTCGACCATATCATTACTAAAAGACTCCTTATATTTAGTATAATTCAGCTTCTTTTCCCATTTCTCTCCAATCATCTGATTAAAAAAGTTTAAATGATTCAAAAAATATTCAATTCCAGATTCAATATCAATCTTTTTTGAGCTCAAAAAATCCACAATTTTTTGCCCGATAACAATATTCGTTATAAATTTATTAATGTAATCATTCATTCTATTTATACAAACGATTTTTTTAATCCATTTTTATCGTAGGAAATCAACTAATACTTTTTCTTTTGTATGACAATCGACCATCTTATGGATTTGTATCAGATTTTTCATAAAAATAATCAATCTCATCCTATACTCCTTCCGAATATCAACATTTCCAAATTGCGAGTATATCCGCTTCATCTTCGGGCCATCCACTGATATAAGTATCTTCTTTGTTTCCCCAATTTCAACACGGATATGTCCTGTAATACACACTTCCCTAAATAGTGATACATCCTCCGGAGGATTAATATATACTTTTATCTCTCCATCCTTCGCCACTTCATAATAATAAGAAACTTCTACCATCGCACCATCTCTCTTCATAGAAGCCGGTAATGATGATAACAATGGAGACTGATATATCTTCTTATAATCATACTCCTTCAATTCATTCCCCCCAGAAAATAATAGCGGGGCCTCCTCAATCATAATTCGAGTAATATCCCGCAAATAAAGTGGAATCCTCCGGATTACCAAATCATATCCAACCTTCGTATCAGAAATTAATGGCCGGTTATAACAATTCAGGCTCAGCGAAATCTTTGGACTACGAATGTCGGTCCCACCTCCAAATCGGTCGAATCCAAATTCACGACACTCCCCCTGCGTAAATAAAAACTCGTAATTCTTCTTCAAAAAATGGAGGTCGTGTAATTGCTTCCGCGAAACCCGCCCTAAATCAATATCCTTTATATTGTCCCGAATCATCTCCAATTTCAACTGGATAACCGGACATCCCAAAAAATATATGCGATTCTCCGGATTAAAAACGACATCGTCCATATTTTCCACCGCATACCCAACCCGCCGACATTCTCCCGCAAATATGTCAATATATCGCCCCGCCTTCAATCCACTGACCGAATACTTCGGAAAATTATTCAGAATAGTTAAAGGGTCAACCACTTTCTCTACCTCAGCCCTCATCGCTTCCTTCATTTTCTTCTGCTTTTCATACATCTCCGGAATCATTGGAAAATAATACTCCTCATTCCCATAATACGTCTTCCCAAAATCATCAAAAATACCGGACACACCAACAGCCGGATAAAAATCCTTTATTTCTCCTTCGTGGTCCAGAACTAAGAAATCCACATCCGCGCAATCTCGCACATTATAAGCGCTCTTTATGACGCTCCCCGCCAACAAATAATTCATTGAATGAGCGACTTTTCTCTGTAAAAAGGCCTCGAATGTCAGTAGATAAACGTATAAATGATTATAAATAACGTCGTGTTTCCTCTCGTTCAAAAAACGGACTGTTGGAGGATGAAATAGCAACTTGAATCCACTAACCACATCATTTATACGAAAACCACTTAGAGACGCCTTCCTGACGCGTGGATCGAACACCAAATAAACATAAAATTCATACTCACATTTTGGTTCGCCTCCAACAAAAGGAACCGATGTCGTTATATGATTATCATAATTCAATAACTGCCAAAAATTGAAGAGACCATCCCGCATCAAATGAACGCGCCTCTTATGAATAAGGGTCGCCCCCTTCATATCATCAATCTGCTTCTCGCTAATAAACATCATCGCATCATCAGTAGATTGAACGAATAAAAATAGTAAATAAAAAACGACATTTTCCCCATGACGCGACTCGACTTCATCCCAAGATGTCATGACTTCATCATCAAAAAAGGCGTGAATTTTTTTCGAAAATGATGAATAGTTCTTCCGGTTTTTCGTAAGACGATTGAAAATCATTTGAATAATAGACCGAATAATCCTAAAATCGATAGTTTTCAACTGGGATAAAATATGGGACGCGTCTTTATCCAATATGACATTGCTATCTACTCGTTTGAGACATAGTGGAACAAGTTTATCACTGGAAAATGTCTTTTTATCAAATACGGTCCTATCTAATAAAATCTTCTGAATCTTTTTTGAATAATCTAATTTATCCACGATTTTATAATTTATTTCTTCCTGATATGTTTTTAATTTATCAAGAATATTTTTATTATGTTCTAAAATATGTTGTGTATCCATTTTTATATTATAAAAGACAATTCCTTTTAAGTTGTTGTTCCGCTATTGGTTCAAGCTTATACAATTATCACAAAGAAAACCAAACCCTTCGACAAAAGTCTTGTCATTTGATGAGCAATCACAACCAAAATATTCAGTATGATCGTGAAAATAAGAATTGTGTTGATTGTGATTTGCGCAATCGACATGAAGACTCATTCCATCAACTTCAACCGCATTGTTTCCTTCGATTGGGTTTCCGCAAGCAGGACACGCGCTTTCGCGCCTTCGCATACAATCCACATCGAAGCATATTCCATCAATCATTTCACAATTACATAGAGAACAAGGTTCCGGACAATAATCTGGTTGTTCTGCTGGTCCACTTTCCATAATCGCACGACGACGTTCCTCGTATTCTTGAACATGCTGGCTAAGAATTGTGCGCATTTTTTCGAAGACAAACGCAAAGTCGGATTCTGGATTTGGGAACCAACTCTTTGGAAGTCGTTCATATGACAAGTAGTAAAGAATCCACAATAAATCAGAAACACGCATACGCATACTTCGAAAATCGGAACATCCATTGTAAATGTCATCTCGTGTTTTTCTCGTTGATTTAAAAAACTGAATGAATGATTGTCCATAAGCTAATTTGATTATATCAAATTCATCACGACTCAACATTTCCCTCAGTTTTTGAGTGAACACTGGTTCATCAACTACTGGGTTATGTGTTTTGACAAATCCAAGAAGAAATACTCTCAGACGAGTCCATTCATGATTTTTCAAATCATGGGACAAACTGATTCCTGCCTCTCGATTTTGTTCCATTCTGATAAACCGGTTAATTTGATGAGCAGAATGTGTTGCGGAGTCTGGCTCTCGATGATTCTCCTTCAAATTTCTCATTTTGATTACATATCGTAATGACCTCATAAATTTTTGAATGATTGCGATTTGTTCATAGAATCTCTTGTATAGTTTCCATTGAGAAAAAACTTCCGATAAAAGTTCTCTATCAGATGTTTCTCTTTTTCTTTTTAAGAAATCGATTCTAAATCGTTTTGCTCTAATCGCAAGTTGTTTTTGTGCTGATAACATTTTACGAATTTAATGACTAAAAACTGAATCGTATTTACAATCAATTTTTATTATTTATAAGAAATATGAAACATCTCAAAAAAGCAGAGTTATATTCACAAATTTGTCATTTTTATCACGCCAAAGACACAACTTCCCTATCAGAATATTCATCATATTACCTCGAATTATTCAAAGATTTAGATGATGATGAAGCCCATATGGTTATGTTTTTTCACGCCTTTTCAAAAAGTTCGACTGAATTATACGAAGAGCTTCTTATGAACCATAAAATATCATCATCAGTAAGGTCATGGTCCGAATATAATATATCAATGCTTTACCCAAGGGAACAATCCCCCATCCCCAAAATAATCCATCTCCTCTATTTTGGAGAGACCGAGTTCTATAATATTCATTATCACTGTATTAGTTCAATTATCCGAACGATGTCCCCAGAATATGAGATAATCCTTTATAACAACAAAGAGCCCGTTAATAACCGCTACTGGGATAAGATTAAGAACTATGTCCAAATAAAACCCATTACAATTCCAGAAGAATTCGATGGATTTCCACTCCACCACTTCCAATACAAAGCCGATGTTTGTCGAATGAATGTATTATATGAGCATGGAGGAATATATTTAGATATCGATATGTATATTTATCAAAACATAGGAGAAATACTTAAATCAAATAAATCGGTGTATATTTCAAGGGAAAATAAGGGAGATGGTCTTATTAACGCTTTCATCGCTTGTAGTCCAAAGAATGAGTTTATCCGGCTCTGGTTCGACAAATTTCGGTCTGGCCTTCGTATGGGAATTTGGGCCTATCATATTCGTGAAAGTAATATGAACCTCATAAAGAAATACCCTTATTACATCCAAAAATACCAGATTGAGATACTTGACCATAAATATCTTTTTCCGTATTTATGGGAAGAAACACATAAATTTATGGCGATGACGCCAACCCCCGCAAATCCCCAAATATACGGCGTCCATCTTTTCGAAACAATCCTCTACCACAATATCAAATCGCTTCCTATGTTCAATAAATTAATCCCCCATAAAATTCATGTAATAACAGTTGAGGAGCGCCCTGAGAGGACCGCCATTATAAAACGATATTTGGACCTCCACGATGTGGATTATCACTTATTCATAAACAAAATGAATGAACGCCCAATAATCGGATGTTTGCTTTCACATATTAAAGCAATTGAATACGCAAAAAAGAATGATATGGATGAAATAATGGTAGTGGAAGATGATATAGAATTCCGCGATTTATCAAAGATACATCAAATGAAGCCTTACCCTTCGGACTGGGATATGATATATTACGGTGGTATATTAACTCATCACACAGCAATAACTGATGGATGGATTAAAGGAATAACTTGGTGTAATCACGCCTACGTAGTTCGCAAAGGAATGTATGATATAATTCTTACCAAATTCGCTGAAATGGATATCAATGATATGTTCCACAATAAACGGGGTATTGACTGGTTTTACACGACCAACATTCAACCACATTATACCTGCTATTTAGCAAATGACCAATACATTGTCCAAAGAGAGAATTTTAGTGATATCGATAACAAAGTGAAATGGTCCAATAATTTTAACTGGGACACATTTGCCATGAAACAAATATAAAGAAAATGTAAAAAATGAAAGATATTTTGATTAATTTTTATGTATTGTAAAAATGATAAAGACACTAACATTTTTACTATTAATCACAATGGCGTCCGCAATACCGATGTTTTTTCCGGTGATATCAAGGCCTCTTATTAAACCGAAGGAACCATCTGTTTCAACTAAACAAAAGGATTCTGATTATTGCTCCATTTGCGATTTTATTATCTCAAAATCGGAAGAATATATAACCAAAAGAACAACACGTGAAGATGCTCTTCACATCATGAAAACGAATTGCAATCATCTTCCAAAGATGAAATACAATGATTGCGTTCAAATGGTCGCGGATAAAGGAGAAAAAATGTTCCAGATGATAACAAAGAAAGAGGAATCCTCTATCATTTGCTCAAATCTTCACGTATGTGATAATATCGGACTGAACATAACGGATTGCTTTTTCTGTAATTACGCATCCAAAAGGATTAATTTTTTCATCAACGAGAATCACACGATTTCTGATATAATTGATTATGGAGAAACATTTTGCTACCACGTCGGTCATTCATATCAAGCCACGTGCTCCCGTTTTATGGAATCGCATTATCTTGATTTGATTGTGAAGCTCATTGACCGTCATACGCCAAACGACGCGTGTGAGGCGATTCGAATGTGTCTCAAATGAGTTCATCCGGCGTCCAACCAGCGATTAGTCTATTTTTATCATTCGTATTGAGACCTTTTACTTTGACCGTCATATACCAAACTGTATATAGATACCAGAATGTAATCGGTGTATTTATGATATCGCCGACTTTTAGCCAGAGATGGCTTGTTATTGAAGAAAAATAAACATTTATAATTATTGATGTAATTATGTGAAATTGATAGATATAGAGGAGAATTGTATTATAGTTGCGTTGTCCGTAAAATCCGGCGATAATAAATGGTAATGTTATCAAGAACTCCTTATAAAAAATGCTGTATAATAGAATTGTCATTAAATTAAACAATAAATTGAATCTTATAACTGATGACAAATGATAAACATTGTATTTTGCTCGATATCCAGTTATAAAATAAACTCCGTTTTCATATTGATAATAAGAACTGTCTTCCATTTTTATATATATCGCATTTTTTTTATATTATTTATTATATGACGAATCAAAATTTTCCTTATCCACTTAAAACAAACAAGCTTACAGTCTATGGAATTAAAGGCTGTCCATATTGCGCAAAAATGAAAGATATAGCTGAAAATATTAGAGGGTCCGTATATCACGATATTGATGAATTAATTAATAAAGGTCTCGCAAAATCATTTGATGATTTCAAACGAAAGATGAACCCATTTATTAATAAATATGATATGGTTCCTATGGTATTTATAGAAGATAAATTTATTGGGGGACATGACGATTTTCTGAAAATATTCTCAAAAGAAAATAAAAATAAAAATAAATTATCCGTTGTTTCAAATAACATCAAGAATGAAGAAAAAAAATTGTTAAGACTTTTAGATGGGCTTTCTAAAAAGAACCGCCCACGTAAAACGGCTTAAATATAAATATATACTAACAATAGTATTATGAATTATGAAAAAATAAATGGAAATACAAAGAAGCCATATTTATTAATAGATAGTAGTTATGTTTCGTTTCACCGGTTTTTTTCAACGCTAATATGGTATAATAATATTTATCAGAAGGAGGAGGATGATGATTATGACTGGTCTGAAAATCCGGTGTTTATGAAGTATTTTAACGACACATATATGAAAAGTTTGTTAAAATTTAAGTCTATTTATTCTGTTCCTCCGGAGAACATGATAATAGTTCGCGATTGTCCCCGCGAGACAATATGGAGGATGTCGATTTATCCAGAGTATAAAGCGACTCGAAAGAATACATGTAGTTATAAAAACAAGAAATATAACATTGGAAACATATTTAAGCACATTTATAATAAGTTATACCCAGAACTCGAAAAAATACACGGATTCAAAATAGTTAAAGTTGAAAACGCAGAAGCAGATGATATTATCGCAGTTTTAGCAAATAAACTATACAATCAAGATAAGAGTCGTCTGATTGTTATTATAAGCAATGACAATGATTATTTACAGCTAGTTAATGATAAAACTCTTATATGGTCCCTTCAAAATAAGCTCCTGAACTCAAAAGTTGAGACGACGTCGCAGGAAATGTTGATGCGTAAAATATTGCGGGGCGACGAAGGAGACAATATACCGTCTATCGTCGGAAATATGTCAGAGAAGGATATTACGGAACTGATTCAAAATCGCGACAAATTTGAATCGTGGTTGAATACAACTGATAAACGGAAGCTTTTCGAAAATAATCAGAAGCTCATTGATTTCAATTTTATACCAAATGAAATACGTGAATCTATATTAGAGGCGTGTAAATCATGGACTAATTAAGTTATTACACTGGCGGACGCGGGTCAATGAGCGTCCCATTACATAATCGGGGAAGAGTTTATTCGGGTAGGTATTCACGGTCTTCTGACAGACAGACTGGAAGCTGTTTGTGGTCGTATCATAGTTGTAATTTGAGCAATTTTCGCCCATAACAGTTATATTACAGCGCGGATTAGGAGGAGTGGGACCGAACTTTGAGAAAGCACTCCCCCATCTTGGGGTTCCCCCGAACTTAATATTTGTTGCGCCTTGACTTGCTTCTGGGTCAGGGGACGGGGCGGCATAATCGACGCCAAGTGATTCAGATGGAAAATCGGTGAAGTCCTCTTTCTTAGTTTCCGTTGGTGGGGCTATAATTGAATGTGAGCGGTCTAAAAAGAAAACGGCTAAAGCAACAATTATAATAATTAAATAAAATAAATCCATTTACTTTTATGAACAAAATAATTTTTGATTATTGATTATTGTGTTCGAACTTTTGGGAATGGGTCCAAAAAATTGTCCATTGGTTGGATTCCTAAAACGTCTTGTTGTGTTGGTTCTTCCATATATACCGGCTCTATATTATATTCATTGAGGGAATCACGGGGACAGTCCGGCGGGGAAACGATTGGGCGCTCCATTTTCTTTGGTATATCAAAGAAGTGATTTCCAGCGTAGATGAAGCCTTTTTTATTGAGGGGAAAGTCCGCATCGGAGACGATTGAATTACAGACTTGGAACTTATTGCGGTCAGCTGTTTTATAATCTTGTTTCCATACTCCATCATAGAGAAATTCTGGTTTTCTAAATTCATACTTCCCGCAACTTGGAACAATTGGCGGGTCCATCTTCTTTTCTAAATTACCAATGAAAAAAGGCTTACCATCTTGGCTCGTTCCGGATGGAACGTGTAATGCGACTGGGGTCGTGAATGATTCTTCTACGGCGCCTTTATTAGAGGGAAATATCATAAGAAGTATCAGTAATAAAATAAAAATAAACAATAGTTTCCACATATTGTTTATTAGATTAAAATTTATAATATATTTTTGAAAATAGCTGTAATAGTTTCATTGATATAGACGAGGAAATATTTCAGCTAAATCAAACTGTGGAACATGAACCATTGGAATATAACTTCGATTAATAGGAACTTGGGCAACAGGAACCATTTGAACATGAACATAATTGGAACGTTCGACAACAGGAACATGAACCATTGGAACATGAACTATTGGAACATGAACATAATTGGAACGTTCGACAACAGGAACATGACCCATTGGACTTTGGC
>Ga0078894_10004034_pt1 | contig 11186 bp, 13 predicted proteins | sample LauGreSu1BDMLBSD_2_FD_67506 | JGI IMG/M metagenome (GOLD analysis project Ga0078894, IMG submission 67506) | Freshwater lake microbial communities from Lake Michigan, USA - Su13.BD.MLB.SD (version 4) (version 4) | ecosystem: Environmental > Aquatic > Freshwater > Lake | place: Lake Michigan... | reverse complement strand
TAAAGGCTTGGCGCATGGGAGTCAGCACATCGCCCTGTTGCTGCCCGAGGAAATCGGCCCGCATCACATGCAGGTAGGCCAGGCCCCGGCCATTGAGTTCCGCTGCAAGCCAGGGGAAGAGGCCTAGGGGATCGCTATCCACCATGGCGTTGAAGCTGTTGAGCGGCGAGAGGCGCAGGCCCATCAGCGGCGTCTCGGGCCGCACCGCCGCCAGCACCTCCAACAGCAGCCGGGCCCGGCCGGCGATCGGACCGCCATAGGGACCCTCGCGACGGTTGCTGCCATCGCGCAGGAAGGCATCGAGCAGGTAGCCGTTGGCCCCATGCACCTCCACCCCGTCGAAGCCGGCGGCGATGGCGTTGCGGGCGGCCTGGCGGAAGCCCTCCACAATCGCAGGCAGCTCCCCATCCGCCAGCTCCCGCGGCACCACATAGGGCTGGGGCCCCTCGGGGGTCGCCACGGTGCCCTCACGGATTGCCAGCGGGCTGGGGCCCACCGGCTGGCGGCCACCGTTGAGCAACGGGTGGCAGGCCCGGCCCCCATGCCAGATCTGCAGCACGATCCGCCCACCGGCGCGGTGCACGGCCTCGGTGACCCCTCGCCAGCCCTCCACCTGCTCCGGGCTGTAGATCCCAGGCTCCCGCCAGAAGGCGGAATGACCCTCCATGGCCATCGTCGCCTCGGCGATGATCAGGCCGGCCGAGGCCCTCTGGGCGTAATACGTCGCCATCAGCGGTCCGGGCACGTGGCCCTCCTGGGCCCGGCAGCGGGTGAGCGGAGCCATCAGCAGCCGATTGGGAAGCTGGAGAGGACCCACGCTCAAGGGCTGAAACAGGGGCGAGGAGGGGGGCAGCGGCTGGGAGGTGGTCGGCGAGGCGGGATCGACCATGGCGGCGTTGGCAGCAAAAGGTTGGGAAGGGCCAGAAGGATCGGAAAGGCCAGAGGGATCAGAAGCAGGGCGCTCTGACTGGGGCTCAGACCTCAATGGGCAGCAGCTGGCTCAACTGGGCAACCAGGTCGTCAATGCTCTCGTCCTTGGCCGGCTTGGCCCGGGTGGCCACCAGCTGGCGCCCCACCACATGGGCGCCGAGGTGGGCGAGCTGGATGCGCAGAACGGTGAGCACCTCCACGCCGCCGCCGCCGGAGTGGGTGGCGATGGCGACCGGCCGGCCATTGAAGAGGGAGCGGAAGTCGTCCCCCAGCACCGACAGCCAGGCGATGGCGCTGGTGAGCACCGGCGGGATCGAACCGTTGTATTCCGGAGCGCAGATCAGCCAGCGGGGTGCGGCGGCGAGGCGCTGGCTCAGGCCGGCCACCTCCGCCGGGATCCCCCCAGCCTCATGGCGCCGGGAGGTGTACAGGGGCAGGGGCTGCTCGGTGAGATCCAGCACCTCGGCGTGGAGCCCTCGCCCCTGGGCGCTGGCGGCGAAGCGCTCGGCCAGGAGAAGGTTCTCCCCATGGCTGGCGGTGATTACAAGCAGGTCGGGACTCATCCGCGGGCGCCGGCACTAGTGGCGTTCTAATCAGAGCTTGGGGCATCGCGCCGGGCGATCACCGCGAAAAAGGGATCCCCCTGACCTCCCAGCCAACCCAGGGGACCGCTGGCACGGGTGGATTCCGCCAGCACCCGCTCCACCCGCCAGCCGTGGGCCGCCACCACCTCGGCCACCAAGGTGAGCCGCTCCCGATCGCTGCCCTCCAACCACACCTGCGGCGCCTTGGTGGAGAACATGCGGTTGCTGAAGGCCACGATCAGCTGGCCGCCGGCACGCACCACCCGGGCCAGCTCGGCCGCCACCGCCTCCGGCTCCTGCAGGTACTGCCAGCCGGCCACCACCAGCACCGCATCCACGCTGGCGTCCTCGAGGGGCAGGATCTGGTTTTGGTTGAGGTTCTGCACCCAGTGGCGATCGAGGCGGGGGTTGGCCGCGAGCTCGGCGGCATTGAGTCCGTGGCCGATCACCGTGGCGTAGCGCCTCTCCTCCGGCAGGTGGCTCACCCAGCTGCTCATCAGATCGAGCACCACCGCCCCCTCCGGCAGGCATTCGCGGTACAGCTCCGTCAGGCGCTGCCGGAAGGCGGCGTCGAGGTGCTGCACGAAGCGGGGCTCGGCGTAGAAGAGGGCGTCGTCGCCGGGGTCGAGTTTGCGGCGCTGGTCGGGCCGGAGCAGCTGGGGGGCCATGGGAGACAAGGAGGCGCAGGGGTCCCTAGCCTCCCCCGATGAGCGTTCCTTCGCCATCCGCAGCCACCGCCCCAGCGGCCCCTGTCCCGGCAGCCTTCCCGCCGCTGCGGCGCGATGCGCTCACCACCCTGCAGGTGAACCTGGGCTACCGCTGCAACCAGAGCTGCTCCCACTGCCATGTGAACGCCGGCCCCAGCCGCACCGAGAGCATGGATGCCGCCACCCTCTCCCTGATCGTGCCGGTGCTGCAGGCCCGGGGCCTGCACTGCCTCGACCTCACCGGCGGCGCCCCCGAACTCCATCCCGGCTTCCGCGCGCTGGTGCGCGATGCCCGCGCCGCGGGGGTGAAGGTGATCGACCGCTGCAACCTGACGATCCTGGAGGAGCCCGGCCAGGAGGACCTGGCGGCCTTTCTGGCCGATCAGGGGGTGGCGGTGGTGGCGTCGCTGCCCTGCTATCTGGAAGACAACGTGGACCGGCAGCGGGGCAACGGGGTGTTCGCCGCCAGCCTGGCGGGCCTGCGGCGGCTCAACGGGCTCGGCTACGGCCAGCCGGGCGGCGCCCTGGAGCTGCACCTGGTGTTCAACCCGCAGGGGCCCCGCCTGCCCCCACCCCAGGCCGTCCTGGAAGCCGACTACCGGCGGGTGCTGGCGGAACGCCACGGCATCACCTTCACCGGCCTGTACACGCTCACCAACATGGCGATCCAGCGCTTTGCGGCGGGCCTCGCGCGCAGCGGCGAACTGGAGAGCTACCGGGCCACCCTGCGCGAGGCCCACCGGCCGCCCAACCTGGCGGCGGTGATGTGCCGCACCCTGATCAGCGTCGACTGGCAAGGCCACCTGCACGACTGCGACTTCAACCAGCAGCTGCAGCTGCCCCCGGCCGAGGGGGAACGCCACCACCTGCGGGACTTGCTGACCTGGGATCCCCAGGGCGAGCCGATCCGCACGGCCGAGCATTGCTTCGGCTGCACCGCCGGGGCGGGCTCAAGCTGCGGCGGGGCCCTTCGGCAGGAGGGGGATGGCGGGAGCGCCTAGGAAGCGGCCGGCGGCCGCGCCTGGCCCAGCAGGCGGCACCCGATCTGCAGCCGTCCTTCATCGAGGAGGCGACCGATCTGCAACGCCTTGGCCTCCTCCTCCCGGCTGAAGGACCCCTGCTGGGTCGTCAGCCAGTCGATCTCCTCCTGCGTGATGATCCCGGTGGCCATGGTTTCGAGGAACACCTCACCAACCAGCATGGGGAAAGGCGCCCAACCGCGCCGGATCGCTGCCACCGATCGTATGCCGATCGGCGCGGGGCACCACCTGCGGTTGGGGTGCTGAAACATGGGGAGGGCAGGCCGAGGGGGCAGGCAGCCTCGAAAAGGCCCCCGGGCTACTGGGGCCCACCTCCCTGTGGCTCTGCCCCAGGCATTCCTGCCGAATCGCTGGCCGGCACACGGTTCACCAGCAGCTTGTCGACCCGGTTGCCATCCATGTCGACGATCTCGAACTGGAGGCCCTCACAGGCGAACCGTTCGCCGGCTCTGGGAATGCGGCCAAGACGGTGCATGGCGAAGCCGCCGAGAGTATGAAATCCGCCCGCCAGGGCCTCAGGCCAGTCAGGCCGCTGCACCAGATCCATGAAGGCGCCGAAGTCGAGGGCGCCATCGAGCAGCCAGGAACCGTCTTCGCGCAGGATCACCATCGGATCCTCTTCGTCCTCGGCGGAGGGCAATTCGCCAACGATCGCCTCCATCAGATCGTTGAGGGTCACCAACCCCTCGATGCCGCCGTATTCATCGGTCACCAGGGCGATGTGTACACCGGTTTGCTTGAACTGCTCGATCACCGCCAGGGCGCGGGCGTTCTCCGCCACGTAGAGCGGCGGCTGCAGCAGGGGCTCCAGGTTCAGCGGACCACCGGCAATCCGCGCGGCCAGGAACGCCCGGCCGCGGATCACCCCGAGGCAGTCGTCGAGGCTGCCCTTGCCGACGGGGAAGCGTGAATGGTTACCGTCCAGGATCGTGCTCAGGTTCTCCTCCATCGGGGCCTCGCTGTCGATCCAGTCGATCTCGGTGCGGGGGGTCATCGTCGCCTTGATCGGTCGATCGGCCAGCCGCAGCACCCGCTGCACCATCTCGTGCTCCGCCTCCTCGAACACCCCGCTCTGGGCGCCCTGACGGAACAGGGCCTTGATCTCCTCCTCGGTGATCTCCGGCTCCTGGGAGGCGCGGACGCCGAGCAGCCGCAGCAGGGCGTCGGTGGAGGCACCCAGCAGGTGGACCAGGGGGGCCGCCAAGCGGGAGAGTGCCCGCATCGGCCGGGCCAGGGCGCAGGCCATCCGCTCCGGTGCACTCAGGGCGATGCGTTTGGGCACCAGCTCGCCCACCACCAACGACAGATAGGTGAGGGCCGCCACCACCAATCCCAGACTGAGGGCCTCGCTCCAGGGGCGCAGCGCTGGCACGCTGTCGAGCACAGGGCGCAGCCGAGCCGCCAGGGTGGCCCCCCCGACGGCGCCGCTGAGAACGCCGATCAGGGTGATGCCGATCTGGACCGTGGAGAGGAAGTCGTTGGGGTCGGCGGCGAGCTTCAGGGCGGCCCGGGCCTGGCGATCGCCCTTGGCCGCCTGCTGCTCCAGCCGCACCCGGCGGGAGGAGACCACGGCGATCTCGGCGCCGGAGAACACGCCGTTGGCGACGATCAGCAGCAGGACCGCAAAGAGTTCCAGAGCGACCGCGCTCATCCGTTGGGGTGTTGATCGGCGAAGCCTAGGGGGAGAGGCCGCCGTCAGCTGTCGCCACTGATCTCACGACGCAGCAGGAGATAGAGATAGTCCGGATCGCGGTATTGGCCGGGCAGGCAGCGGTGCAGGCATTCCAGTCGCTGCCAGCAGACGGTGCGCTGGATGCGGGCCAGGCTGCGGCCTTCGCGGATCAGCAGCCGCATCGCCTTGCAGTAGGTGGAGTAGCTGGCCTCGAGCTCGCCGATGGTGAGGCGTTCACCGGAGGCGGAGGGCGCCGCCGAATCGGGGCGCTGGGGGGAGAGGGTCATCGCCGGGGTGGAACCCGCTCAGGCGGGGCGACTGTGCCCCGGAGCCCCTGGCGATCGCTCCCCCCATCCGGGGACATTGCCCCTCAGAGCTGCACCATGCCGCAGCGCATCCCCTTGAGCACCGCCTGCAGGCGGTTGTTGACGTCGAGGGTCTGCAGCAGTCGCTTTGTGTAGGTGCGGGCGGTTTCCTCGCTCACCACCAGGGCGCGGGCGATCTCCCGGTCGCTCAGGCCACTGGCCAGCAGGTCGAGCACCTGGTATTCCCGCGGCGTGAGGCGGGGGCAGCTGAGGTAGGGCAGGCTGCCGCTGCGCAGTGAGGGGCTGCGGTACGAGTGATGGCCCATCACCGCCATCACGGCGGCCTGCAGCGGGCGTTGGTCGTCGACCACATCGGCCTCCGCCACCACCGCCTCCAACCAGGGGGCATTGGCGTACTCGGCGGGGATCACATCGCCGAGGGCCAGCACCACCACCTTGAGGGCCGGCTGGGCGGCGCGGGCCTTACGGGCCAGCTCGAAGCCGTTGCCGCTCTCGAGGTGATCGGTGCAGATCAGCAGCTCGTGGGGCTCGCGGGCCAGATAGGCAAGACAGGCCTGCTCCTCGGTGACGGCACAGCCGATGCGGCTCCGATCTTGAAAGCTCTCACAGACGGCCCGCAGGAGGAAGCGGCCCTTCATGGCGATCGCCACCTTGGCCTGCACCGCCACCGACGGCAGCAGTTCGTCGAGGGTGGCTCCCTCCAGGCTGTCGAGGAAGGGCGTGAGGTCCATACTGTCAACCTATCCAGATGGCTGGCCGGGATGGGGCGCGACGGCCGGATTGGACACGAAGCGCCAATCTCCCGATTCGCTTAAGATTTGGGGTGCACTCAGCTGGCGTCGCCTGGCGCCGTTTTCGTCGCCCGCGCCGCAGCCGCCCGGATCCCTCCATGCACAACCACCACCCTGTCCTCCACTCCTTTGAAGCGCAGCTGCTGGCCCTGCGGGATCAGTACGACCGCAGCCCCAACGAGCAGACCCGCTACCAGCTGGTGCGCATCGAACAGCTGATCTCCCAGTGGGTGCCTGGCGCCGATCAGTTGCTCGCGGTCGGCTGAGGCCCCACTTCCCCCCTCCCATGGGCAAAGACAAACAGAAACGGCAGCGCGAAGACACGGCTCCCCAGCCCTCTCCAGATCGCTTAGCCGATCCCCGCGGCTCCGATCGCTACCACCCCACCCCCGTCTACGAAGACCTGCAGGAACCCGGTGAGGGCCACCGTCCCCGCCTCGATCGCCGCCTCTACGAAGAGGAACTGGCCCGCCTGCAGGTGGAGCTGGTGAAGATGCAGTACTGGATCAAGCAGGTGGGCACCCGGCTGGTCCTGGTGTTCGAGGGGCGGGACGCCGCCGGCAAGGGCGGCACCATCAAGCGCATCACCGAACCCCTCAATCCCCGCGGCTGCAACGTGGTGGCCCTGGGCACCACCTCCGACCGCCAACGCACCCAGTGGTACTTCCAGCGCTACGCGGAGCACTTCCCCGCCGCCGGGGAGATCGTGCTGTTCGACCGCAGCTGGTACAACCGGGGCGGGGTGGAAAAGGTGATGGGGTTCTGCACGCCCGCTCAGGTGGAGGAGTTTTACCAGTCGTGCCCGGAATTCGAGCGGATGCTGGTGCGCAGCGGCATCACCGTGATCAAGTATTGGTTTTCGGTGAGTGATGAGGAGCAGGAAGCACGGTTCCGCTCGCGCCTGAAGGATCCGGCACGGCGCTGGAAGCTCAGCCCGATGGACCTGGAATCCCGCGATCGCTGGGTGGAATTCTCCAAGGCCAAGGACGCGATGTTTGCCCACACCAACATCCCCGAAGCCCCCTGGTTCACCGTCGACTCCAACGACAAGCGCCGCGCCCGCCTCAACTGCATCCGCCACATCCTCAGCAAGGTGCCCTACGAGGACATGACCCCCAAACCGATCAAACTGCCCCCCCGCCGCAGCCAGGGCGAGTACCAGCGGCCACCCCTCAACGAGCAGTTCTTCGTGCCGGATTGGTACAGCTGAGCCGCCTCAGTCGGCGGGGGCTCGCAGGCGGTCGGCTCCCCCCAGCGGATCCAGCCACACCAGCACCACGAGCCAGTGGAGCAGCACGGGGGACAACAAGGAACCGGTGGCCCAGTAGCCCAGGGTGCAGATCAGGCCGAGGCCGCCGCAGAGGCCCAGAAAGCGTGGATCGTGGAAGAGGTCGCGGCCGGCGGGATACCAGAGCCGACCCGCCAGGGGGTGATACGCCACGAAGGCCGCCAGGGCGAGGGAGGCCCAGCCCAGGGCCCCAGCGGTGGGCACCCCTTCGCCCGGCCGGGGCAGGAGCGCCCCTCGAAAGAGCAGCTCCTCCACCAGCGACGGCATCCACAGCAGCGCCGCGGCCTGACGCAACAGCGGCCGCGGCGCAGACGGCCGCCAGCGGCGGCGCAGGAAGCCGTTGCGGAGCCCCCAGGGCAGGGCCCAGGCGGCGTAAAGCCCCAGAAGGGCCAGGGTGAGGGCCAGGTCGGCAGGGCCCAGGGGCGCTTGCAGGGCCTCCAGGCAGCGCTGTAGCGCCACGGCCAGGGGCGCGCTCACCAGGCCCACCAAGCTCACCACAACCGCAGCTCCGGGCTCGGGGCATCCAGGCGCCAGAGCTGGCGGCGACCCCGCAGCAGCTCCTGGCCGGCGATCGCCTCCACCCCGAGGTGCTGAAAGATCGGATTGGCCGTCACGATCCCCTCCAGCGGCCGCTCCACACTGGCAACGGGCTCCCCCGGCAGACCCAGACCGGCGTAGGAGCGGCGGCTCACCAGCTGCTCCCCGCACACGCCCACCAGCCGGAGGGGCTGGGCGGCCCCCAGCGGTGCCAGCCGCTCCGCCAGGGAAGGGCTGAGGAACAATCCCTCGGCGCCGCTGTCGGCGAGCGCGGGGATCGGGCCGCCCTCGCCGCGGAGCTCCAGCAGCGGCACCCCCCGGTGGAAGCGCAGGGGCAGCCGGCGCACCGGGGCACCGGCCGCATCCGCCGCCCCCAGGGCTGGAGGCCCAAGCGCCAGGCTCCCGCCGCGGGGATCGACCCACACCGGCAGGCGCCGCAGCGTTGGCACTCCGAGCACCCCATCCACCCCCGGGGGCAAGGCAGCGATCGGCAGCAGCAGGGCCTCCAGCCGCTCCAGCCGCAGCCCCGCCAGCGTCAGTGGCGGCAGGGTGGTGCGCCGGGGGGCGCCCAGGGCACAGTCGCCCCCACCGCCCGCCAACGCCGCCGCGCCACCGGCCAACGGCCGGCTGGCCAGGCCGAGGCGCCGGGCCAGGGCAGGGGTGACCATCGTCGAGGAGGCGCCGCTGTCGAGCAGCAGGCGCACCGGCCCCTTGGGGGCGAGGAAGGGCAGCACGGGGGTGTCGCCCCCGGCGGCCCGCTCCAGCGGCAACAGCGCCCCTCCCTGCACGGTTCCGCCATGGAGGGACTCCCCCTCCAGTTGCAGGAGAGCCGCCGGGGGAGGAAGTGTGGTCGGGACGGCGACCGGTGGCGGGAGCGGCATGCTCAGGGCTCCCGATGGATCGCCAGCGCCGCCAGCACGCCGCCGAGGAAACCGGAAACGTGCCCGATCCAGCTCACCCCCGGCGGGCTGAGGAAGGGCAGCAGGGTGGGCAACAGGCCGCCGTAGGCCACCAGGGCGAACAACGACAGGGCCAGCGAGAGGGGGCGCTTCTCCAGCCAGCCGATCACCAGCAGATAGCCGAGCAGCCCGTAATTCACCCCCGACAGGCCATGGCTGCCCACCGGCCAGAACCACCACACCGGGATCGCCGCCACCAGCACCCCCAGCCACACCGCCAGGTAGGCGCGGCGTCCGTGTAGAAGCACCAGCCAGGAGAGGGGCAGAAACCAGAGGCTGTTGGCCAGCAGGTGGGCAAAGCCGGCGTGGCTGAAGGGGGCGGTCAGCACCCCCCAAAACGACCCCCTGGGCAGCATCGGCAGGTTGAAACGACCGCCGAAGAGGATCTGGTCGATCAGCTCCTGGGCCCAGCTGACCGCCAGGATCAGCGGCGGCAGCGCCACGCTGGCTCCGAGGCGCTGGAGCGGGGCGCGGGATGGGCGGGAACGGGGAACGGGGCCGGCCATGGGGTAGGGCGAGGCCAGGGGTGGGAAAGGTCCCATCCTGGCGGCCGGCCAGGGGACTCCGTGTCAGGCTTGCGCCCCAGGGAACCGCATCCCGCCGTGGTGGATGGTCTTTCTCGCTGGATTCCGCGCCGCTTCGCCTGTGACGACATCGAGGTGTTTGCCTCGCTGATGCATCAGGTGGGGCTCGAGCTTGACGTGATGCAACTGCGGCCCGGTCCCTTCCGGGCCAGCGGCATGGTGGTGCCGCTCGAGCACATTCAGGTGCTGGAGATGCGGCTGGAATCCCCCGTGCTGGCGGTGGGGCCCAAGCCCCAAGACTGCTATGCCTTCGGGCTCTCCCTGGCGCCGATCACCCCGGGGCCAGTGGGGTTGCAGGCCCACGGCCAGGCGCTGCCCGAACAGGCGATCTACGGACTCGATCCCTTCCGCGAGGTGCATCTGGTCACCCCCGACGGCTACGGCCTGGCGCTGCTGCGGGTGGAGCGCAGCCTGCTGCTGGAGGCGGCCGAGCGGCTGGGCTGCCCGGAGCTGGAAACGCCCTTGGTGCGCCACAACTGGCTGCAGCTCGAACCCCGTCGGCTCACCGAACTGCGTGCCTTCCTGCAGGGCCTCTTCCAGCTGGCACGACACTCCCCGGAGCTGGTGGCACGGCTGGAGCAGCGGCGGCGGCTCGCCTGCGACCTGCTGCCCCTGGTGCTCGAAAGCCTGGTGGACGGCCTGGAGCGCAGGGCCGGGATTGGGCGCGAACCGTCCCGCTTGGAGCTGGTGAAACTGGTGGAGGAGTGGGCCCGCGAAAACCCCGCCACCCCGATCACGCTGGAGGATCTCTGCCGCACGGTCTATGCCAGCCGCCGCAGCCTGATGCGCGGCTTCCGCGAGCACCTGGGCATGGGTCCGATGGCCTATCTGAAGCTGAGGCGGCTGCACGGGGTGCATGGCCAGCTGCTGCAGCAGGAGCCGGGGAGCGTGCGGGTGATGGATCTGGCCAGCCGCTGGGGTTTCCATAACGCCGGGCATTTCGCCCGCGACTACCGGGACCTCTTCGGCGAACAGCCCCATAGGACGCTGCAGCGGGTCAGCCGGGGGGCAGCCAGCGGAGCAGCACCCCCCACAACGGCACGGTGACCAGGGCCAACCCGGTGCTCCAGAGCACGAGGGCCGCCGCGGGGGCCGCCTCCCCAAGGCGACCGCGGGCCGCCGCCGCCTCACCGATCAACAACACGGAGATGGCGGTCGGTGCCGCCGCCTGCAGCACCACGGCGTCGCCCACGGCCTCGGGCAACGGCAGCAGAGCACAGAGGGCGAGCAACAGGGCTGGCAGCAGGGTGAGCTTGAGCGCTAGGGCCAGCACCAGGCCGGGCTCCGGCGTGGTCTCCTGGCCGGTGGGCCTGAACATCCGGGCCAGGCGCATGCCCACCAGCGTCAGCGCCAGCAGCAGCACCACCCGGGCGGGCACCCAGAGCAGGGTGGCCAGGGGTTCGCGCCAGGGGGTGAGCTGGAGCACCAGGGCCACGGCCAAACCGCGGCTGGCGGGGCTCTCCGCCAGGGCCGCCAGCACGGGGCGGGGGCGGGCGGCGATCCCCTCCACCAGAAGCGGGCCGACGCTCCAAGTGACCAGGGTGCCCACCAGGTCGTAGCTGATCACGTGGGGGATCGCGGCCGGGGGCAGCAGGGCCAGGGCCGCTGGCAGCCCCCAGTAGGCGGTGTTGCCAACGACGCTGCCCAGTTGCAGGGTGCCGCTGCGCAAGCGGCGCCTCAGGGGGGGCACGGTGCGGATCAGCAGCAGCCCGCCGGCGCTGGCCAGGGCCGCTAGCAGGGCGGAGGCCAGCAGATCGGGGGAGAAGCC
>Ga0078894_10004033_pt1 | contig 11188 bp, 16 predicted proteins | sample LauGreSu1BDMLBSD_2_FD_67506 | JGI IMG/M metagenome (GOLD analysis project Ga0078894, IMG submission 67506) | Freshwater lake microbial communities from Lake Michigan, USA - Su13.BD.MLB.SD (version 4) (version 4) | ecosystem: Environmental > Aquatic > Freshwater > Lake | place: Lake Michigan... | reverse complement strand
CAGCTGGCTGGAATGGCACAACAAAGTAGTGATTCAACAACCTGAATAATGCATATAACAAGAAAATCTGAAATATCGGGGAAAACCCGTACACTGGACCTTCCAGTGACTGAGGAGCAGCTGACAGCATACCACGGGGGTGTGCTTCTACAGAATGCGTTCCCAAACCTTACGGCAGGTCAGCGTGAGTTTATTAAAACAGGGATTACTGACGAAGAGTGGGACACACTCTTCGGTGCAGGCGAAGAAGAATAACTCCAGTTGAAAGAGAGAGCCGCAGTCCTTAATTGGATCTGCGGCTCTTTTTTTTAGCTATCAGCTAAACCCGTCGAATTCGATAGGATTAGATTTCGAGAGAACATGCACCACCTGCGCATGCGACTTCACCTTTAAAGTCTGTATTATCCTTACGTTCTTTAATGTCCTCAAACCTGAAGTCTTCTGCAATTAGTGCAAAAGCTTTATCCAGGATTTCAAACACCTCAGGGTGCGGCGGCTGACTATAAGGAAGATATTTATAATCTCCGCCGTCATAAGGTATGAGACTAATACCATAGTAAGAATTTCTATTGTCTAACATCCATCTTCTGATGGCTTCTTTTTCATGCTCATGGTAATTGATGGTTAAGCTAATATTATGTGTATTAGGTCCTTCCACATGACCAGGCAAGATCCAGTTGTCGTACAAGGCTTTTACACGTTCGAGGCATTGTACAGCTGTTTCCTGACTGCGCAGCAAGGTCGTATCATACAGTTTAATAGGTACCTGCATAATCATGTCATTGTTGTTGAAAGGATCATCCACAACAAACGCAGGGAACCGCTTGCTAAGAGCTTTACTTAGAGCACTGCTCTTATCCATGCGCACTCTACGAATGTATCTTATTTCATGTCCTGCGTGTACACCAGCTGTTGTTCCTAACCAGCTGCTGCTAGTCCCTGAAGGTTTGGTTGTGGTGATTCTTCTTGCAGGCTTAATGCCTAGCTTAGCTGCCCACAGCTTATTAACTTCTACAGCTGTTTTTGCTCCCTCAGAAAGATTTTCTGGAGTAAGGATGGCCTGAGCTTCTGCCTGTCCTGTGATACTTACACCTAGCAAGGCTTCATCATCTGCATTCTTTTTCCACTCAGGCTGGACATATTTGAAATCTGTATAGGTTGCCTGTAAAGTGCCAATAATAGTTGCACTAACCACTGCCTTAAGCCAATCTTCTTTACTAAAGCATTGCGCCGCATTGATCTCTGTAAGGTTGCAGACACCCATGCTCTTAAGAGCAATCTCATGACAAGGATTGAACCCCATATCGTCGTCGTTAGTAAGGCTCAATCCAGGTTCAGCCTGTCCTCCTGCAAAACAAGCGTCAATCACTCTGCCAGCCTTATCTTTAAAGTCTGGGTCATCTTTGCGTAGAACTGCTGAGTTGTTGGCTCTAGCCAATTCAGGATATTTCTCCCACCAGTTATTAGCTTTACAGTTGAGAAGCTCCTCATCGTCCACATCAAACAAACTGATCAAAGCACCTCTACGTACTCCACCCACAACCACACAGTCTGCAATCAGACAAGAAATTCTATGACATTCAAACGGAGTTAACTGGCGACCTACCGCTTTCCTAAGGATTGCACGAACATTAGCATGCATCTTGATTAAGGCTTTTGGCCCACTAGCTGTACCGCCAGTACTTAATGGTGCACCCATAGGTCTGATGGTAGTGTAATCGAACTGCAGATCAGGATTACGGAAAAGCTCCATCAAGCTATCGCACCAGCCTTCTGCAGAGTCTGCGATAACGTAGGGAGCTTCGACAGCACCTTCAGGAATAGCTGGCAAACTTTTGATATGGGTTTTCTTTACACTAAACCCCACACCCACACCACTCATACTCATATAGAACAAGTCAGCAAAATCTCTGTACTTTGTGATATTGATAAAGCTGCAGTTGAACATTCGGTTGTTACGTCTTTCAATAGCTTCTCCTGCAAATTGAAAACTACGCATACTAGGTACTACGCGACCAGCATACACCTGCGCATAGGCTTTCTCGATAGGTTCGGCGAGCTGAGGAAATTTACGAATATGCATGTCCATATTCCTCTTGATTGTCTCGTCTCTGCTTTCACGTCTTAATTCCTCTGGAAGGTATTTTGCGTATGTCCGATAGTGTACGAGCTTGCTTAAAAATTCTTTACTCATGTTGTTTATTTGTTTTTTTTGTTACCGACTACTAGCTACCTAGTAGACCTATAATAGTACCAAAACTTAGGTTTTGCCTACAAGAATTTAAGTTTTCAGGTCAAAAATTTAGATCTTGCCTTTAACCAACAATCTGAATGCCTTCACTATTAAGCTTAGTTGTGACCCACGAGGGTAAGGGTAAGCTGTATGAAGATTCATTCAAATTAGACCCTGAAACTATACCTGCCTTACGGTCAGCATTTTGTACAAAACCTGCAGTCTTAGACAACATGGTTAGTGGAATAGAGTGCTCTTCACTCAATTCTTTAAGCAGTTGACTAAGTGAAGTTATTTGAGGTTCGTCATAATCTGCCCAGTAGGTGTAGCCCTTAAAAGCTCTTTCAAAAACTTTACCACGATATAAGCTATTATGCAGCCCCTTGAAGCCAAAGGCATAATAGTTATTATTTTCTTTTTCTAAGAAAAGCTCGTTAGTTAAAAACACAGAGATAGAACGCCTATTGATTTGCTGAAAGCGTTTACCCGGCCCTACGTGTTCTGTCCAATTAGAAGGGTCTACGCAAGCGTATATTGTTCCATCTCTTCCAATTACATAATGTCCTCCAGATTTGGCAGCCATAGACTCCCATTTCTCCATAAGGCATGTTTCTGCAGCCTGCGAGGAAGTGTAACTATGTCTTGTACGAGAAAAAGATCCGTAGAGAACAATGTTTGTTTTTGATGAAGCTGCTGGAATGTAAGTTCTAGAGCTGAGGGCGTAATGTTTTTTTGTAGTCATCTGATAATGCTAGTTGGCGTAATACAATGTTGTACTGTTTTGCTTTTTCGAATGCCTGAGTATCTTTGTCATATACCTCATCATACACAACTTCTTTAACTCCATGAGCAGCCATGAGTTCTATACAATCGCTGCAAGGAGATAAGGTTACATATAGAGAGTGTACTTCTCCTACTCCTGCATGCTCTAAGCAATTACGTTCGGCATGCACTACAAAAGGGCGTCTGGCATCTCTATCCGTCCAGTCAATCTCTACACCTTTTTGAGCGCCATTGTATCCTGTAGCTACTGTAGAGTGATCTTCTCTAAAAGCTACTGCTCCGACAGTTATATAAGGGTCAGGAGATCTTGTGGCTGCCGCGTAAGCCAAAATCATGCCGTACTGATCCCAATCAGGTCGAAGTCTTTCTGTTTTGTTCATAATGCGCTAACTTAGCACATTGAACGCAGCCCGGCAAAGGTTCTTTAGCATGATTTCGATCTCTTCGTCTTTAATCTTCTCAAAATTACGAAAAGTAGGACGCTCACCATCAAACTCTGCCTTAAGAACGAACGAGCCTTGATAGACGATAGATATTTCGTCGGTGTCTAGGTTGTAGTCAAATTCGAACGTCATTTGTTTTGAGTTTATACTGATTTTCATCTACTATAACTAAATATGAGCTTAAGTAAACAAGAAAAAATAACTAAACTAAAAGATTATTTTAGAAACATGAAACTTGATGCTAGTGTCATGGGGCGTACATTAGGTTCAAGTATCAGTTTTGTCACACCTCAACTAATACTAGAGGCTTCAAAAAAACTATTAAAAGTCTTTGGACGTCATGTAGAAGCAGACGATAGAGATAATGTAATTTTCTCTAAATTTCTAGGTGCAGAAGATTACTTAAAAGAGCATATCGACCACGATGCTGGTAAGATACAGTTTAAGGCAAAAAATAAGCTTAGGCAGAAAAGGAACTTATCATGGCTGCATGCAGGGTTCTTTTCTCCTCAAGTAAAAAGCGTATTTGTTGGAAATTCACTAGCTCAGAATATTGAGGGTGTGAACCCTATGGAGCAGTATATGCTAGCCCATAAGGTTACTAAAATGGGGGCAGGAGGTATAGGATCTAATGAGGCTATTCCTGATAGCTCTAGAGAAGTTAATGAGTCTCAGTTTGGTTTGCTAGATCCTATTCAGACTGTAGAGGCTACTACTATCGGAGTAGTTAACTTTTTCGTGAACAACATCCGCAAGGGTAATGATGGTAAACTATACAGACAGGTTATAGACAACAGTACAGGTAAGCCTGTATGGATAGATCATCAAGAGTTCCTAAGTTCCACTGTAGATGTGCCTGAGCATTAACCAATGCTTAAATATCAAAATTACTAAACTACACTAAAACCTAATGTTTTAAGATCTATAGTTGTAGTATAAGGAGTTTCCCAAATGGACGGTGAGGTTGCAGTAGCGACAGTCTGAGCGGCCGAATCGCCTGCAATTATGCTAGCTCCAGCTGTATTTGGATCTTTATCGTACATAACGGCAACAACAGAAATTGTAGCTGCTGTACTAGAACCTAGTAATGACTGTGTAGAAAAGGAAGTCTTACCATAATAAGTTTGTGCTGATAGCCCTCCACGTACTACCCGATATGAGTGGTAGTCGCACCAATCACAAATCCAGCCCCATTGACTTGCAACAGCCCAGCAACAATACTGTGTTGTATTCCAGCTGAAATTTGCATAGTCGAAAAAAGATTGTCCAGATGCATTGAAAAACTCCGGGCTTGTAAAATTATTTATTATATAATACCACGTACCTATGAATGTTCTCACACTCAAAGTTGTCGCAGTAGGCTTATCTGTTATGTATTTACCTACGTTCACATCTATCAGTGCATAGCCTCCATTCACCCCATTACCTGCGTAAGTATAGCGCATATATGTGGACGAGTTTCCATACGATCCTTTAGCGAACGACTGTACATCATAAGTCGTACCGGTGACACTTGTACCTGTTATACCAGGACAACATCCCCCGCCGGCAAAATCACCGTCCTCCCAGCTTTCGGTTAGGTATTTTGTCGATATTGACGTATTAAAAATAGATCCAACTCTTTCACTAGTGGTGCCTATCTGTCCATGAGGCACCAAATCTCCACGAGACCATTGAAATTTCCAACGATACCACGGCTGTATGCCGCAAAACACTGTGCATGAACAAGAGCTGCCTGATAATACTGCTAAGCTATCTGCCATAAATATTAAACTATTTACAAAAATTACCAATTACCGAAGACATAGCCTGTCTTGGTTGCTCCGCTTACGCAAACGCTGACTGCTCTTAAAGTAAATGTGCCGGTAGCAGGGCTAGCAAAACTAAAAGTAGCTCCACCATTACTAAGCACACTACCAGAAGTTAAGCTAGCATTACCTAACGATAAAGTTGTATTAGTCAATCTTCCTCCAGTAGAGCCTCCGACAGTCAATTGTGCAGCAGTCAGTGTGGTGTTTGTACCTATTGTGAGTGTTGTGCCGCTCAATGTTGCACCATTAGCGACTTTGAGTTGTGTTGTATCTAATGTGCTAGTACCTACTTTGAGTTGTGTTGTATCTAATGTGCTAGTACCTACTGTGAGTATATTTGCCTTGAATGAACTATACGATGTGCCGTCATGCGCAGAGAAACCATCAGTACGTATAGCTGACCACGGGTAACCATTAGGAACGTTGGCTGTTGCGACAGTGTATCCTGCAGAATCCATTGTAGCTAATTTTGCTGAAACTGCACTTTGAATTATGAGCTTACTTGAACTCAATTCAGAAAATTCCTGGCTACTAAAAACCACCTGAACCTTGGTAGAGTCTATAAACGTCCTTGCGTCATTATCAACACCTTGATCTACATAAAAGCCATAAGGAGTCATCGAGCTAAATGCACTTGCTGTAGCTCCGGCAGAGAATCCAACTTGTCCACTACCCAGAATGCCTGCCGTTGCAACATCTCCTCCATAGTTATAGGTTTTAATATTGTTGGCGGTAATCACATTTTCAGCACCATCAGCATTTGTATAGTATATACTCTGCGCATCTGCATACATATAGGTGTTACCCAAATATGTGTTTTCTAGCGTTAAAGAGCCTGAATCAAGTTCAGATCTTCTCCAACCGTCTGCCAAATAGATGTCAGCCGCTTTTATCTGAGTTACACCTTGACCTCCCGCCAGAACCTGTACAACAGTAGAATTAGCATAAAGCTGCGTACCGTCGCCTGGATTTGTAAGCTGTATGATGCCGCTGCAGAGGTTTATTACATTATCTGTATGAGATGTACAACAATTAGTACCTGTGAGAAAATTTACAGAAAGAGAATTAAGCGTTAAATCACTATACACAAAAGGCATAGTGCCTGTAGCAGTTATGGTCGTGTCGCAAACAAAACACGGAGTAGGTAAAGTTCCTCCGATATATAGCTCATTGGTGTACTCGTCTTTGTACAGAAAAGGTCCATTAGCATCTTCATCCCAGCAACAACCGGTCATTGTGCCTGGTGTGTAAGGGGCTATAATAGGACAACAAGATGAAGGAAGCTCTAGATCGATCGGGTCGATTGACATGGCTACAACAGAATCACAACTTCCTTGTGTGAGAGGTCTGCTGCGTAAAATTAACGGAGAGTAAGAAAACACTTCTCCGCTACTTGGAGGTTGGCCTGCAGGTACGTTTGTATATAGCGTTATATAGCTAGGGTATAGATTATCCGGCACTATTTCTATACTGGTGCTAGGACATGCATCAATACTCAACTCACCATTTAAAATAAACCCACAGTCAGGTGTACCTATGGATACAATTGATAATGGAGTTATTGTTGATACAGACTGACCATATATCTTTAAATTGCTTATGGCTGTGAATGTGGCACAAGCATCAATCTCAACATTCCCAGATAGTACGAGTCCGCAGTTAGGCTGTTGCGCTGCAGTAACTGTAACTGAACTAGATTTTACCGCTTTTCCAGAAAAGTTGATTCCTCCAGAAGCTGAGAAGTCAGTACATGCATCGATGACCACATCACCATTTAATGTAAATCCGCAATTAGGTGTAGATGCTGGAGACACACTAAAAGAGCTTTTCTTAACTGCATTACCTCTAAAAGATACTGAGGATGTTGCACTAAAAGTTTCACAAGCGTTTACATCCAGATTACCAGAAATATCCAGTCCGCAATTAGGTAAACTACTAGGAGTTAAAGTTAGATAAGAACCTCTTAAAGCATTGTTAAAAGTTATGTTTGAAGTAGCTGTAAAATTTTCACAAGCATTGATATTTATGCTTCCACGCAAATCAAAACCGCAATCAGGAATGCTTTTAGGAATTATCGTAAGAAATGATCCTGCTGCAGCGTTATTAAAATTAACTACAGAAGTTGCTGTAAAATTTGTACAAGCATCGATGTCAACAATACCAACTAGTTTAAGAGTACAGTCGTTAGTACCTGTATCTCCTGGAAATGGCCCTCCGGCAACAAGACTCAATGAGGTTTTTTTGGTCGCCTCTGTGGTGATGAGATTTACAGAAGCCGACAAAGTCTCACAACCTCTAAAAGACGCTGGAGGCGGAGGGGTAGGTATTGGAGGAATTTCCAGTACATCTGTAAAATTAAATGTACAAGAAGGCTGAAGAGGAATTAATGAGGAATTACCTGGAGTATAAGGTATTTCCGGAGGTAGTACACAACTACCTGTAGCGCCTGTTGCCCCAACATAGCTGGCAATATAGATATTATCTACAACTCCAGCATTTTTGCCTAAGTGTACCGAGTTGGGATCAATTTGTAGCGACATTAAAGCATTTTATTAAATAACAAGTAAGAAAACAATATTAAAGGAGCGCACAGTATCCCACTAAAAGAGTCCATGTACAAAGCTGCAGCAAGCCCTGTCCAAAAGCTTAAGCACAAAGGACAAGTGACTAGTCTGACAATGAATTTGTCGCGATAGTACTCAAAAAGGAAGTCTGGATAATTACCGCTGTAGCCTTCTTGATGAAGTTGATTATATTCATCAATATGCAGCCATTTATTTAATCTGAATAAATTCATATATTCTACAAAGGCATCAGTCTTGAGCCAGAGCAACATTAAATAACCTAGCATGAGGGCTACAGCGGCAATCATAAACATACTCTATTTAGCAGGTTGAGGACCAGACAGCTCTATAATCTTGTTTTGCAGATCATTCAACAGATTTCTTTGTGCTGTGGTTGCAACACGCAAATCTCTTAATTGCTGTAGCTGTTCTGTCAGCTTCCTGCTGTTTTCTTCCTGCTCTTTCAAGTTTTGTTCAGCCTGCCTCAAACCGTCTGCAATAAGCAGCAATGACACATGCTTATTCTCTGGAGAGGTTTCAGTAACAATAGGTAGTTCTACACGTTCACTCATATTAGTTTAGTTCTTGGTTATCGGTTAATAGTTCTTTGATTTCTGCTTGGATCCTTTTCACTTCTTCGTTGTGGGCTTTTACCACATCACGTTTGTTACGTTTAGCGATCTCCAATTCAATTACTAGATTGTAGATCTTTTCTTCTTTAGATGTCTCTTGTTCAGGCATATATGTGTTTTTGTATCGACGAAGTTTATCGTCTTGTTGTCACTATAGCCTGTAAAGAAGATGAGGTGCAACAGATTTTTGCAAAAAAAAGACGCACCCAATTAAGGATGCGTCTTTCGATAGCACGAGGCTGATTAGACAACAGAGTTACCTGCAACCTGCTCTTCTGCAACTGCTGCAGTAGCAGAGCCAGTGGCGATAATCACTTTGAAGAGATCACCTTCACCAGATTCGAGGGCTTGGCCTGAACCGTACGCATTTGCTTTATATGCGTCAGGACCCACGCGACCACCACCACGAATGTATTCGATGATATAGCTCAACTTAACTGCCGAAGTGACAGTTGATGGAAGGCTCAATGTGAATGTGCCTGAGTTGTCAGAACCTGGATATACGTCCAGTACTGCAGGATCAGAACCATGAGCAACCACAGTTGCTTTGATGATGTCTTGAGAAGGCACATCGCTAAAAATCAATGTGTCTCCGAGAGCGTATGCATCTGCAGCGATCACACCGTAAGATACCTGAAGCTTCTCATAGCGTGAGCTTTTGAGACCGCCAAGGTCAAAATCAGGTGTTGTAGCCACTGTATCTACTGCGATTTTTTTTACTTTATGTGTTGCCATATTTACTTGTTGTTTGTTGTTTACTGAAAGCAGGGAAAGCCTGAGATGCAACAGGAACTTTTTGTGAGTTCCCAGAGGATCGCTGATCTACTCCATTGCTAGGCTAATGTTCTCACAAAATCATACACCATGCAAGCATCAAATCCATTCTGGATAAGAAACTCGATTTGGTCTGGGAGCACACCGATAGTCAATAAATAGCTCTTCATCTTTCTTAATATCTTGGTTAGCGATTATCTTGTGGATGTTCAGCATCCAATCGCAATTTGGTTCTCTTGAGTGATTGATATAGCTGAATTTGCTCAGCTTGTTGCTAGTGATGCACTCTTCATCGTCTAGCATAACATAGAGATGTTTACTAGCCTGCTCTTCAGACAGTTCTGTGAAAAGCACTTTTCTCCAGTCTCTTGGAAACAATCTGTAGTCAATTACAAGATCATCTTTCTTGATATCTTTTAAGGCAAAAAGACCGTAACCAGCTACACTACTTTCTTTTACGTAGGTGTATGGAGAGTCGTCGTTATCTATGAGAATGTTATTCATCGCCTACTAAGATTGCATACAGCTTATCTATCTCATCACCTTTGTATTGCATTCGGTTAGAGTTTAGAATCTGCTCTCCCCAAGCATCCTTAAGCATATTATCAGACATGCCCATGTCTTTTAATATTCCATACAACCTTACCTGAGAATTACGAATCATCAAAACAAACAGCTGCTTCTCTGGTAGAAAAAGAATACGAGCTGCTTGTCCTGTACGAGCCTCTGGATTGATATGCGCCTCTGGTATACCGTCTTGGCGAATCCTAGAATAGATCCCAGGTAGCAGTCTTTGCTGATTTACTGCTTCGTACTCTGAACCATTATAAATAACAGTATTATGATTAGTAACATATGGAATTTGGGCTAGGGTGGTGTTCTTTGATTCGATGACCTTGCCTGAAGCTTTGTGAATCAATTCTACAGTACCCTTCAAAGGTGCAGTAAGATCTTTTTTCTCTAGTACGAGTTTTTTCTGCATGGTAGATGTGACACTAGGAATGTCCATCTTCAGATTCTTCACGTTGAGCTTATAGTCCTGTGTCTCAATTGCATTGATCTTTTTCCCAAAAGATTCGACAGCCGTATCAAACAGCATGTGTCGTAGTTTTTCAGGATCAAAAAACGCTCTTGTATGTTTAGGAGGCTCTGACTTTTGCATTCTTGGTGAGTTTGGTTTTTACCGCCCTAGTGATGTTAATCCATGTGGTGTGATACTCCTCTGCATTAGCAAAGTCGTCTGCAGATAAAGAAACATCAAATGTAGGTCCTGGGTACATAACCTTATCTTCAACACCACCAATTTCTTCCATGAACGAGCCCTTAATACTTATCTCAGGGATATAAATTTGTTTGTTTGCATCTGACATAATAGTCTTACCATAATAGCCTGCAGACTATAAAGCAAGCAACCATTTACGCTTTTAAAAGCTTTTCTAGGTATGCTTTGTTTTGTGCGTTCTCGAGCATATGCTCAATTTCAGGATATTTGGAGGTTAGCTCTAATTCTTTTTCTTTAGCTTTTTGCGCAGCCACAACATCAGCTGTTGAAGGTGCTGCTGCATTTACAACAGAGTCAACTGCTTTACGACCTACTGCTCCAGCAAAAGCATCTACAATACCTGCTTTCTTGCGAAGATGTGCTGCAAGCTTTTCTGCAAACATTTGAGGAGCACCCAACGAATGAGGGTCCATATTAGTAGTATCTAGTATAGAGCGTTGTCTTGGTCCGTAGTATGGAGGATAGGGCATCTGCTGCTGCTGTTGATTATTTTTACCAGACATTAACATCAACCCTCCCATGAGCAATGGTGCATATTTTCCAACAGTACCCATCGCGTCACTCACATAGTTTTTAACACCACCGATTGCTTGTCTTCCTAGATTAGCAGCATCTAGCCCCCACATGCCTGCCTGAGCTGCTGGATGAGGAATTAGCCCTAGCACA
>Ga0078894_10004032_pt1 | contig 11188 bp, 11 predicted proteins | sample LauGreSu1BDMLBSD_2_FD_67506 | JGI IMG/M metagenome (GOLD analysis project Ga0078894, IMG submission 67506) | Freshwater lake microbial communities from Lake Michigan, USA - Su13.BD.MLB.SD (version 4) (version 4) | ecosystem: Environmental > Aquatic > Freshwater > Lake | place: Lake Michigan... | reverse complement strand
CACCTCCACGTCCGACACCGTCCTGCTGGACGCTGCCGGTTCGGAGGTTGCGGCTCAGCTCGTCACTGCCACCGAGGCGCAGACCTCCGCGTGGACGGATGACGAGGCGTTCTACAAGGTGCTGGCCCAGAACGCTGGCCTGACGCCGCTCTGATGCGTCCCAAGGAACTGATCAAGGCTGAGATCGTCAGCCAACTCCAGCAGCAGTCCCTCGCCATCCTCGTTGACACGCTCACCGAGGCCCAGGCGAGGATTGCCGAGCTGGAGGCCAAGATCCAAGAGCTGCAGAAGCCCAAGGACTGAGTTGTGCCACGATGGACCGTTACCGATCATACGGTGAGAAAGACGACCGGCCAAAAGAGGTCGGTGACGGTGCCTTCATTGGGGTGGACGAGTACAACGCGGCCGAGAACATCCGTCCGGGTAACGTCCAGAAGGCCGTAAACCACGACTTTGCGGCTCAGGATGCCAACACCCGCGGCGGGTTTGTGTGCCTGCCGGAGCTGGGTGCACAGCGGTTGTCCGGCGCGTGGCAGCATCCTCCGTCGTTGCCGGCAGGGCTCAATAAAGGCATCGCCTACGGAAACAACCGTTTTGTTGCGGTAGGTGACAACGGGTCACCGTCGTTCACCGCGCAGGTGATGTATTCCGAGGATGGGATTACTTGGACGACGGTGAATGTGTCTGGAGTCGGTCCCACCTCGATCAATGAGGTCGTTTACGGTAATGGCCGGTTCGTGGCCTGCGGCACTGGTGGTACGACGGCTTTTATTTATTCGACGGACGGGATCACCTGGACCGCATCAGCTACCAACACAAGCACCTACCCAAACTTTAATTTGCTGACCTACGGTGCCGGTCGGTTTGTTTCCACGACAACCAACTCGTCAATTCCGTTTGGGTCATACACCGCAGTTTCGACGGACAACGGCGTAAACTGGACGATTACTGGACAGCCTATCACGACGATCTTTGCCAATGCCATTATCTATGTGAATGGCACTTTTGTAAGTCCCATTACGACTGCTGGATATATCGGCAAGTCCAGCGATGGGATTATTTGGACTACGGAATTGGTTGGAGGCACGGGCTATCAATGGTCAGCCATCGCTTACGGAAACGGCGTCTTCTCGTTGATCGGCGGAACCCCTGGTCTTAAAGCCGTCACAGCAACGTCTCAAAACCTTACCAACTGGTCGGTGCAGGAGTTTACGACTCCGCTCTATACATATCTCACCTTCCATTGTGGTGTTTTCGTAGCCTACTCTACCACTCGGCTAGGAACGTCCATTGATGGGTCGGTCTACTTGGATTCCTATTCGGCCCAAGTTCTCTTTGCCGGCAAAGAAATCTCCGGCATTGCGTGCAGCGAAAGTGACCGCTTTGTGGTGTCCCTCAATACCGAGGGATCGAGCATCGCCTATTCGGACAGTGTTGCATCGGTCATCTTTGCTTCTGGCATTTATTCGGACCCGTTGGAGAAGGACCGTCCGTGGATTATGGCGGTCGCGACGGACCGGGTTGGCTTTTACGCCTTTGGAAAGGCCAGCAAGACCGTCAGCTTAGGCAGTTATCGGGTCACTGAGCAATCCACCATCGTCCAGGCCAACAACTACGTTTACCTGTTCCGGGGCGACGACGCGACCCCGCTCCGCTGGGATGGGGCTTGGGACAACGCGTTTGAGTTGGTGCCCAACACGACGCTGCCTTCGTCGTTTGCCAGTATCCCGAACAGCAACCAAGCCACGTTCTACCAGAACCGGCTCTGGGTGCGGGAGGGCAAGGATAGCATCGCTGCCTCTGACGTACTGGCGTTTACGGACTTCGACCCGCAGGCGAACGAGTTCAACCTCAACACGGGTAACTCGGACTACATCGTCACCACTTTCCCGTTTGGAACTAACTCGCTGGTCGTCTTTAAGAACAAGTCGATCTTGGTGCTGAACAACGTCGAGGGTTCCTTGCTGGACGTGACTTCGACCGAGGTGACGCGGCAGGTCGGTGCCATCGGCATCAATGCGGTGACCTCCATCGGGCCGGATTTGGCCTACGTCAGCTACGGGAACATCAACCTGCTGACGCTCACCAGCACCAACAACGCTCTCCAGCACAAGACCCTGCCCCTTTCGGCCCGCATCCGAAAGATTATGAATCGGGTCAACTGGGAGGTCGGGTACAAGATCTCTCTGGGCTACTGGAGCAACAAGCTGTACGTGGCCCTGCCGCTCGATAACAGCCAGTTCTGCAATGCGGTGGTGGTGTACAACTTCATCACCGAGCAATGGTTCGGGGAATGGAACTTCAGCCCGGACCTCAATATGTGCATCCAGGGCTGGCAGGTGACCGACTACCTGGGCCTGCAGCGCCTGCACGCCATTACTGAGGATGGGCGCATCTTCGTCACGGATGAGGGCCAGAACGACATCAGCGGGACTACGGTGTCCGAGATCTCCACTGAGCTTGTCACCCGAGCCTACGTCGTTGAGGAAGGTAACCATTTCCAGCGGCGCATCTACCTGGATCTGGCGACCAACCGGCCTCAGTTCTCCTGCGCTACCTACACGGAAGGAGCCAGCGAGGAGTCCGTACTCGTTACGGACCAGACTTACAGCCGAGCAGATAGCTGGAAATGGGCGGATAGCGCCTATGACCTGACGAACGCCAACGACGACTATAACCGCGCTTACCGTAAGGACTATTCGACTGGGCCGGCGTCCGTGCAGACCGGCAGCGGTTTTGAGCCTGAGATGCTGCAGGAACTGCGCCTTCCCCTCTTGGTGCGCCGCCAGGGTCGCTTGAGCTGGATCAAGGTCACTAACACCCAAGGCTTTATTAGCGTTATGTCCCTCGCGTTTGAGACCCGCTCCGGTCAACGCGCCAACTTCGTCCAAGTCTAACAATGGCTAACGTCACTCCAGGCTACACTTTCACGGGCACCACTGACCCGATCACCTACACCAAGCTCAACCTGCTTGGGCAGCCGACTGTTTCCATCGGCAATGATGAGGTGACTTCGTCGATGATCGCCAGCAGCGTGACGCTGGAAACGCCTTCGGTGACTGGTGGACTTACGGTGACATCGGGTGGGCTCACCGTCACGGCTGGTGGGGCTACGGTGACTGCTGGTGGACTTACGGTTACGGCTGGTGGAGCCACCATCACTGCAGGTGGCCTTCTTGTAGGCGCAGGCGGCATTACTGTTGGTGGAGGAGCCACAATTAGCTCTGGTGGCATTACGCTAGGTTCGGGTACGCCGATCAATATGGCGGCCACGACGGAAACGTTTGGCGGCACGATTGCGCTCTCCTTTGACGCCACCAAAGGCAACACCCGCATCATCAACTGCAGTTCTAATACGGCAGCTACCATCAACGTTGCGACGGTTCCGGCTGCTGGCTACATCCTGATCATCCGGTTCTCTACTGACGGCACGGCGTCCAACGCCATCACGTTTGGCACGAACTTCAAAGACACTGGCACGTACAACCTTAACAGCGCCAATCATTGGTATACGGCCACGTTTGTTTCGGATGGTCAGTATTTGATTGAGGTCTGCCGTTCTGGCGGCGCCGCGTAACCCTAAATATACCCACTATGCCTGCTACACCTGCTGCTGACGAGATCGGTGATATCTTTGGGTTTCCGAGTGCTGAGGCTGATCGTGCTCGTCAGGCTTTTACGCCTGAGCAAGGCCCTGGACGGCGTCCCGAAGTTCCTTTGAATCTCGGTTTTGGTGCGGGCACGTTTACGTCCGATGACTTTGCTGGCTTCAACACTGGCAATCCAACGGTGATGGATCCGTTTTACGTGAGCGGTGGTAGCATTAATCCCTACGGAGCCGATTTGTCGGGATTTAACTACTATATGCCTGGGTTTGGCTATACGGACTTTTTTGTTACCCCTGGAGCTGGTGAGAACTTTGGCGGTGGATTGCTGGGTCGGCCAGCGGGTACGAGTACGCCGACCATTCTTGACCCGTATACTGTTACCGGGACGCGCATTAACGACCCGAGCCTTTTGGGCATTGATCCCAACGCGCCCTACCTTGGCCCTCGGGCTCCGTTCCAGATGGATCCCACGGAAGGTGGTGCAGGCGTCGTTACCCTGCCTCCCGTAGTAGTGCGAGAAACCGCCCTTGGCGGTAGTGGTAACCTCAACCTGTTGGGTTACGATCCTAACGCTTCGTTTGTGGGCCCGGTTGCCAATCCAAATGCGACTGCTGTTGATGAAACAGTTACTTTGCCGCCCTTTGTGGTTACGGACACGAAAGACAAGGTATCAACAGAGCAACCGAATTGGTTTCGAGATTACATCGCGGGCCGGACCACCAGTCCGACGCCGGTGTATATGAACCCGTATTTTGTCCAAGAGCCAAAGGTTAAGAAACCTGATGAGAATGTCACTTTCGTAGATCCGTTTCAAACGGCTACTAACAAAAATGCTCCGAGGGTTGGTGATCTCACTCTTGTAGATGACACGACTAAGACCAAGAAAGACGATTCAACCAAAATCGATCTTGGTGGAAATCAACCTGCAGGTGGAGCAGGTGGAACCGTAGCAACCGGAACGGGCGGTGGTACTACTGGTGCCCGCCGGAATATCGGGGCTGAACTTAAAGAAACGATGGCGGCTTTGAAGGCCAATGAGCCTGCCATCACTTCGATGTATAAGGGACTTTATGAGTCCTTTATGCCGGATACCCTTCGCACGGCTGCTTCTAGCGGTCTGTCCCAGTTGCGGGCAGATGAGGAGAAGCTGGCCCGTCTGCGGGCTGGTATCCTGAGCCCCGAGGATGTTCGCACTGCCCAGCAGGGCGCCCGTGAGGCTTATGCTGCCCGTGGACAAGTGATGGGACCTGGCGCGGTCGGAGCGGAAATCCTCAATCGGGAGAACATCCGTCAGTCCCGCGAAGACGCTGCTCGTGCTGCCTATCAGCAGTCGGTTGGAAACATCCTCAACACGGCTAATCTTCAGACTGGCAACATCTTCCAGCCCATCGGCAACCTGATCTCGGGCACGTTTAATCCGCTCGGTTCGTATCCGGCCGACGTGTATGGTACCAACGTCAATGCCGATTTGGCGCGAGAGATTGCCCAGAAGAACTATGAGGCGGCGGTTAAATCTGCGGAGTTGTCGGGTGCCGCCGGCAGAAGCGCGGCGACGACGTCTGCGGTCAGCCAAGTTGGGTCCGCCGCTCTTCCGTTCATCCTCAGTTCCATCTTCTGCTGGGTCGCCCGCGAGGTTTACGGGGCGCACAACCCGAAGTGGCTGCAGTTCCGCACTTGGATGTTCACGCAGGCCCCTGGCTGGTTCTTCCGCTGGTATATGAACAACGGCGAGCGGTTTGCCGATTGGCTGCGCCGCAATCCGTGGATGAAGCCTGCCATCCGGTTCTGGATGGACAGCCGCATCCGTTCGATGGAGAAGCAGATCACCTTCAAGGAGGCTTTCTAAGATGCCCTACGCACCTGGGATTCAAGACATCAGCGGTCAGCTCATCGCGCAGGGAATGTCGCAGGCCGGGGCTGCCCGGGCGCGGGCCATCGAGAATATCGGCGAAAGCATTACCGGCGGAATCCGGCAATACCAGCAGAACCGCATTCTCACCCAACAGGCCATTGGCAAGTTTGGTCAGGGTCTGGAGAACCCAGAGTTCAAAACCTACATCACATCGATCCTGTCCGATGATCCGAATGCTCCGCAGGTGTCGCCGGCCATCAAGACTGCGGTCAAGAACGCCCAGAAGGGTAACGTAGACGTTTATGATGCTGCGATGCTCAGTAGCATCGTGGACACGTTTGCGAAGAGCAAGGAGCAGCAGTCCCAAGATATGCTGCGTAAGGCCCAAGCGGCTAATCTCTTTGCTCAGTCAGCTCAGATGCAGGATGAGATCCGACGCCGGCAAGCGTTGGCGCGGATGATGGATGTTCCGTTCTACGCTACGGATCAGGAGAAGGCCCCGATTCCGACACAGGCGCAGACGCCGCAGCAGGCTCAAGCCCAGCGGGCTCCCGAGGCGGTTCCTGCGGCGGAGGCACAACCAGGGATGGCAGCGCCTGCTATGCCAGCAGCTCCGCGGCAGGCTACTGGTCCGGTGCAGGCTGCGGCTACGGCAGCGTCTAGGTTTAATGTGCCGACGGACCTGCAGGGCTTTACGCCAGCGGTCGCCCAAGCCGCCCAGCGCGAAGCGGCATTGGAATTCCTCTCAACCGGCAAGATGGGCAATCGCTCATTGATCGCCCAGCGGATTGCGGCGGAACAACGCAAACAGGCGGGCGAAGAGCGAGAGCTGACGCTTGCTGAAGGCAATGCACTTCAAGAGCAATTTAACGCAGCCGAGCGCGAAAAGCCTATCGGCGTGCGCCGCCAAATGGTCGTTCGTGCCAGCACCCGTCCTGGCTACGTGGCCCCTGAGATTGTGATGGCGGAACCGTCTGCCTTGGAGAAGCGAGCCATAGAAGCTCAGAACGTTGGCGACAAACTGCGCCTGGAGCGGATTAGCGCGACGATCACCGAGGACAAGAAAGCCGCTGCTGGCGACCGCTTGTATGCTCCTGCCGTTGGTAAGCTTCAGTCATTGATCGCCGAAGATAAGATCGAGGGCGGCGCGCTGACCGAATTCGCAAACAACATTCGTTCCTTTGGTAGTGCCCTAGGTTTCAAAGTTGATGAAACTCAGTTGGCGGATGGGCAACTTGCGCGGGCGTATTTTGGTCAGTTACTCATCCCATTGTTCATCAACACCAAGGGAGCTACCTCCGATAAGGATGCTACCTTATTTGCGAGCTGGAACCCGCAACTTGCGATGAATAACAAGGCAAGTGGCGAGATGTTGAAGGTCATTCAAGCTAAGATCAAACTGAACAGGTCTTTGGAACAACTTGGCAGTCAGATTGATGCGGAGAAAATTACCGATAAGGAGTACATCACTGAGCGGGCAAAACTGCTGCGCGAGTATGATGACGCGATTCCAGACATCGATTCGTTCCTTAGTTCGGTCGGCGCCCCACCTCGCAATATTGCTCAAAATCTCGGCCCTGCTGCAGTCAGCCCGCAAGTCACTCAGGCAACCGTAGACCGAAACGTTGCTCAAGGCGGCAGCGCAGCGGCTGGCTTGTTTGAGAAACTGAAGCGCGATGCCGAGGCCCGCAAGGGTGCCCGCTAAAAACTAACGACAATGTTCTCCGAAGACGAAATCCGGTCCAAGGCGCTTGAGTTGGCGAATGCCGGTGTCCAGCAGAAGGACATCGAGGTCTGGATTCAGACCGCCAGGCAGGAGCGCGATGCTCTGTCCAAGCAGCCGGTAGGTGCTGAAGCGCAGCCACCTCCGTCAATGAGCCAATCGCAGGCGGATGTTGAGGCCCTCAAGCAATACGGGATGACCGGGGCTGAGATGGGCTTGCGCGGTGGTTCCATTGCCGCCGGTCAGGCTGCTGGTCTTCGGGCTCCTGGAATTACCCGAGCTGCCGCCGTTCCTCTTGCTGGTGCCGTCTCGGCTGGCTTGACGGACGTGGCTATTCAGAGGGCCAAGGGGCAGCCCTACAGCCTAGGTCAGACGATGCAGGAGGCTGCCATTGGCACCCTGCCTGGTATTGGCGTGACTCCCGCTGGGCAGGCTGGTGCCCGCAGCGTGATGGAGGCTGTCCGCAACATTGCCCCCAAGGCGCTGGAATACTTCACGCAGCCGCAAGGCTTCCGCACGCTGGCTACGCTCTACGGGGCCACGGCAGCCAAGACTGGGATGGAAGAGGGTCGGGCACCATCAGGCTCTGAGGTCGCTGGGGCCGTGGCTGGTACTGCGCTGGCCGGTGCCACGCGCAAACTGCCGCAAACGTCGAAGCAGGCCGAGCAGGCGACTCGGATGGTGGATGATGCCGTTACCAATACCAATGCCCGCGAATGGATTGCACGCGGTGGCAAAATTGATCCTACGCTGACCTATCGCGATTCCGCCCTCAATCGCGGTCTCAGTGAAGTCGCCGGTGGGTCGATTGAGATCCAGCGTGCTGCCAACGAAACCAATCAGCGCCTCATCAATCAACTTGCTCGCGAAGACATCGGGTTGGTTGGTGCTCCGCTGACCTCGCTGCATATCCAAGACCGCATCATCAAGATGAGCGGTTCAGCGAGGGATATTGCTGGGCTGGGAACCAACTTTGCTGACAAAATCGACGAAGTTCGTGTAGCCCGAGAGGCAGCTCGCGATGCTTGGACTGCGTACAAAAACGAAGCAGCCAAGGGGCGTGCTAGTACCGAAACGCGCCAAAATGCCCAGAATCTGACCAAGGCTGCAGTTGCCGTGGAGGATTCTTTGGAGACGATGCTGACGAAGGCTGGAGAAAAGGATCTGCTCAAGCAGTATGCCCGAGATCGTGCGTCCTTGGCTAAGGCATATGCCTATCGCGATGCTTTGATTGAGGGCAATATCTCGGCCAAAATCATATCGGATCACCGGAATATCCAGCAGCGCCAAATGACTGGGAACCTAGACCTCATTGCGCGGGTTCACGATTCGATGCCCAAGGTGATGCGAGACCTCACGGAAGTTCAGCCCGTGTCGGAGAACATTCCGCTGATGTTGCGCCGCAGTCTTGGGGCTTTGGCCGGAGCTGGGACGGTTGCTAGCCAGGCTGGGATCAGCCCAGCTTTGATGGCGATGGGTGGATTGGCTGGATCGATGGCTCCGACCGGCGCCCGCAATGTAATGATGTCGCCGCTCTATCAGCGGACGATGGCGGCTCCTCGTTACGGCCCGGAAGATCCTGCGATGGCAGCATCCCTTGCCCGTTTTGCCGGAATTGGGGCCACTCAGTAATCCTATGCCGTTCAAATCGAAGAAGCAGTCCGCTGCGTGTTTCGCTTCCGGCGGCTTTGGCGGTTCGGTCAACTGCCTCAAATGGGCCAAGAAGACCCATTACAAGAAGCTTCCCACCCGCGTTAAAAAGAAGAAGTAATTTCCCCTATGAAGATCAAGAATGGTAAGCTCCCTCAGTCCAACTACGGTCCGTGCCACTGCAATGCCTCGGCGGACAGTGATATGTCCGAGTACGTGCCGGATCGCGGCAGTCGTCCTGTCCGTAAGGAAGTAAATGCGTCCGTCATCGGTTCGAATATGAAGTACTCCGACAAGGGGTACAAGCCGACTCGTCTGGAGCGCGAGGATATGGAGGACGATGATTGAGTCTGTGGGACATCCTCTTTAACGCTGCCGGTGGTGGCGTAGTAGGCTCCCTTCTGCATCTGGGTTCTTCCTGGTTTGAGGTGTACCGGAAGAAAAAGGATGCGGAAGTGGAGATTATGCTTCTGAACGCCAAGATGGCGGCAGCGGACAAGGAGGCGGCGTGGCGGGCCTTCACCGAGTCCCAGAAGGCTGGGCTTGGCCTGACTACGCTGCCGGAGGGTGTCTCTGGCTGGATGAAGGACGTTTACGTTGGCGTGGATGCGATCCGAGCATTCACCCGACCAGCCCTGACTTGGATCGGCGTCCTCCTTCTTGCCACCGTCTATTTCCACGCGCCGCCCGACCAGCAGGCCACGATGCAGGACGAAGTGCAATTCGGCTGCTGGACTATGATTTTCTGGTTCTTCGGAGCCAGGTACAACCGCCCAACCAAATGAGCCAGGAAGAGCTGTCATCCATCAAGGAGGCCCTAAACCGCATCGAGAAAGCCCTGGTCGGCGATCCCGAGATGGGCCACACTGGAATCGCCGAGAGGCTCAAGTCCGTGGAGGCGCAGGCGCAGGAGACCGACCGGAAGCTCCTGATCTGGAGCGGCGTTTTTACGGGCGGTTGGATGCTGATCTCCCTTATGCTAACGTGGCTCAAAGGTAAGCTCTTCCCGTGACCGACTGGAGCGCAGTGCAGCGGGACGAGACCCGCAAGGTGTATGAGGCCGAGGTGGCTGGCCTCAAGAAAGAGCTGGCGGTAGCGCAGCAGGCGCTGGAGAACGCCACCAAGGCACGGAAGACCAAGACTACCGCTGCCCCCGCCCCCCGCAAGCGGTCCAGCTCGGATGTGGTCCGGGTGATCATCCCCGACACCCACGGCTGCTTGGCTGACCAAAAGGCCATTGCGGCGATGCTGGCGGACATCAAGCTCTTGGACCCGCAGGAGATCATCCTCCTCGGCGATCACGTCGATTGCGGCGGGTTCTTGGCCCAGCATCACGTAATGGGCTACGTGGCCGAGACGGACTACACGTATGAGGAGGATTTGGCGGCGGCCGCATCTTTTCTCGATGCCTTGCGTCTGGCTGCCCCGAATGCCCGTATTGAGTACCTAGAGGGCAATCACGAGCGGCGGGTGGAGACTTGGTGCGTAACCCAGGTGCTCCGCCATCAGAAGGACGCGGAGGGCCTCCGCCGGCTGCTGGCCCCGGAGTTTCGGTTGCGGCTGAAGGACCGGAACATCGCCTACTACCGGCAGGGTGAGTTCTATGACGGGTTGCCCGTTCCCGGCGTAATTAAGCGCGGGAAGGTGTTTTTCTTCCACGGCGTGAGCACCGCGAAGAATGCGGTTTCCGCAACTGTTGATAAGATCGCCGGCAACTGCGTATTCGGCCACACCCACCGGGCGCAGAGCAATGTGGTGCGGCGGATCGCCACCGGCATCGTGGGGGCCTGGAACCCTGGCTGCCTGTGCCAGCTTCAGCCCCTTTGGCAGCACACCGCCCCCACCGACTGGTCTCACGGGTACTCGGTGCAACTGGTGGCCCAGACCGGCAATTTCCTCCACCTCAACATACCAATCATCGAGGGCGAGAGTCACTTCGCTGCCCTCCTAAAGCTGTGAACTGGAATGCGTTAGTCGAAGCTCAGAATCGTAAGACGTATGTGCTGCCGCCCGGCTGGGATAGCCGTGATGCCATTGCCGAGCAGCTTGAATGCAGCCCCGACCGGGTGCGGGTGCTGCTGGGGCCAGCCCTGCGGGCCAAAACGGTCGAGACCTCAGTGTTCCCTGTTTGGGACGAGGTGACCAAAAAGGTGGTGCGGATCACGGCCTACCGCCGGCGGGCTACAGACGCTCCAAAAGGATCTCCGTCCGCCGCTCCTTGTTCTTCGCCTTCTGCTGGCGGAAAACGAAGTCGATAGACCCAGGGTCGTCATCCGGGATGAGCCCCTCGTAGCGCATCGCATCGAGGAGGGGTTTGCAGCCCCCGGCCCCGTTGTCTACGTCGAGGAGCTTGGC
>Ga0078894_10004031_pt1 | contig 11188 bp, 8 predicted proteins | sample LauGreSu1BDMLBSD_2_FD_67506 | JGI IMG/M metagenome (GOLD analysis project Ga0078894, IMG submission 67506) | Freshwater lake microbial communities from Lake Michigan, USA - Su13.BD.MLB.SD (version 4) (version 4) | ecosystem: Environmental > Aquatic > Freshwater > Lake | place: Lake Michigan, USA... | reverse complement strand
CCTTTCATATAAAAACAATATAATCAATTAAAATATATTTACTCTATTGTCGCTAACTTTTGCATTTTCAATCATTCCTTCAACGATTCCTTTTGTATTCTTATAAGATTGTTCCATAGACATTTTGATGTTCATCATATCACTTGGGTTTACATCTGTTTTTAATATTGCAGTAGGTTTTATAGCAAAAACACCGTTGAATCCTTTGATGCCTTTATTTACTTGATTTAATTTTGATTGTATAGCACTCAATACAATACCTGGCTCAGCAGTACCACTAAATGATGAATTAAGGAAAGTAGCACTATCTGTTGCGCCTACTGTGGCAGCAAATTTACTAGCAATTTCTTCCAAAGAATTAGATGAACTCATTTTTTCTTTGATAAGTTTTGTTTTAGCCTCTTGCATATACATTTTTTTCACATCCTCTTTTACCATTTCAAAAGTAACTTTATCTTTGTTTCTACTTCCATTATTACTAGCTATTATATAAAAATTGCCAACAGTAAATAAACTTGAAACTTCATTATAATCACTATTAAAAGCCCATCGAATCACTTCTCTTGCATTTCCTTCTATACCACCAATAGTAAAATCATTTTGAGTTACATAAGCCGCATTAGTATATGCACCTATATATTTAGTTATATTTTTCTCAAAACTTTTTGGTGAGGTTACTTTTGATTTAAAGTCGTTAGCCTGAGCATAAATCGCATTTTGAGTTTCAGAAGATGGTGCAAAAGGAGCAGAAATCTCACCTAATTGTACCGCAGGAATAGAAGCTGGATAAGATTCTACTTTCAAGATTCTAACCATAGCTTCTTTTTCAGAAATAGCTTTAAAATAAGTCTTGGTTCCTCCATCATTGAATATATCTGAAGGCCACATATTTTGTTGTTTATAAATCCATCTTGCTGGACTTTGGCCTTTATCTGCTGAAAAAGCAGCTGCAACTTGATCAAAATTTTGATTCAACGTATCCAATGCTTTGAATACACTATCCACCAATTTCATTCTTTTGGCTACGGCTTCTTGACTTTGCATTGCATCTTGGAAAGAGATAACTATTTCTCTTACTTTTACAGAATCTGAAATATTTCTTTTAGCTAATATTTTTACGGCTTTAAAATTATCTTTATCAATAAAAGGACCTACAACCGTTTTTTGTGCAGCAGCTAAAATTGCCTCAGCATTGGAATATTTAGCCAAATCTTCTTTTTTATAAAAATTAGCATCGTATCCTTTATCTGCATAACTTCTCATGAAATTTGTATCATTTGTAGTTGTTTTCATTTCTTCTATACGAGACATAAATTTTGTAATCAATTCCAATGAATCTTGTATAGAGGCTTTTAAAGGAAATACAGCATAATTAACACTTACAATTTCTTGAGGACTTGAAAATTTATTTTTAAATTTTTCAAAATAAGATTTTAGTTCTTCATCTGTAATTTTTACATCTTTGTCATTGATAGAAGTAAAAGGAACATATACATAGTTCATAGATACTTTTTTATCAAATAAGCTCATTTCAAACTCATTCATCCATGATGGTAAATACATGGCATTAGAAATTAGGGAATTGAATTTTTGCATTTTTCTTCCTTCTTTGATTCCTTTTTCAAATTCTAACCATTGTTTTCTTTTTGTACCGGGAGCAGTATTGGGTTCATCTTGATTCAAGCTTTTTATATAATTTGCAACTAGCATAGGATCAAATTGTCCTTGAGCATTTTTAAAAGCAGGTACATTTTTTATATTTTCATCTGCATTTTGTCCCATTGTCAATTCAATCATTTCTTTTGCTGATACAAAAATTCCTAGATCTTCAAATGTTTTTCCTATAACTTGCTCGTTTACAAAATTATTCCAAATTTGATTTTTCAAACTTTGTTGTTCTACATCTGTTAATGCTTGACCACCTTTCATTTGGACATAAGATGTTTCAAGATTTTTATATTCATCATCAAATGCTTCATAACCTAATTTTTCTCCGTTAACTTTGCCCACATAATTCATACCTTGACTAATTAAACTGGCATTACCGCTGATATCCATGAATAAGAATGAAATCAATGCTATTGCAATAAGCCCTACTAATATGTACGAATGTTTTTGAATCTTTGATATTACTGCCATTTTCTATTTAATTTTTAAAAGGGTGCAAATATAATTGTTTCTTTTTTTTTGTTTAAATTTAATTTTAAATTAAGGATATAACACTCTAAATCCAAGGTCAAATCGTTTGTGCTTATAATGTCTACTTTCCCAATTGGAAACTTTACATTTCCATGACACATTCACCACACTACCTCCCTTGCACAATCGCTCATTGCCCAAAGCACTGCTAGTCCATTCCCATACATTTCCCGTCATATCATAAAGACCATATAATGTTGGTTTTTTTTGTCCTACACTTTCAGGAATCAATCTACTATTGGCATAATACCATGCTACTTCATCCAATTGATTGCTGCCAGCATACATTTTATTTTCATTCACAGATGCTGCGAAGTCCCATTCATCTGCTGTAGGGAGTCTTCCTCCCACCCAATCGCAAAAAGCTACGGCATCTTCCCATGAAATCCCCATAATAGGTCTATCAAACATCAATTCCGAGATTCCTTTTTCCTTGTAGTTCTTATTTGTTCCTGTATAAATATTAAATGGATTGCCTTTCTCTAGCCATTCTGGCCAATACTTATTTACTTTTTTGCAAAATGCTAGATATTCTCCAATTGTAATTTCATATTTACTCAGCTTCCAACTAACACCCGGAATGGATACTTTTTCAATTTGACTCAAATTAATATTGTCTACAGGCATTGCCTTTCCTATATTTTCTTGTTTGATTTCATCCAAATTATATGTTTTTGGACATCCGAAATTATTTATCGCTCCTATAGTGTTTGGACATTGATCGTATTCGTCTGGAATTCCATCAAGATCGGAATCTAACTTTACAATTTCTAATTCTTTTGATGTGGATTGTGCAATCAGAAATGAGCTCGAAAATAATATTCCAAAGAATAATAAAATAATTTTATATAAAATCTTCATAGCAATGTAGAAGTCTAAATGTATTAGAATTTAAGTTTTCTAAATACGGGTTCTAAGACTTGACCTTGAATTTTTGAAGCAACTGAATTAGATTCAATCAATTGTTTGAATTCTGGAAATATATCATCATATACCTCGAGTGTAAAAGTAACATCTTCATCCGAATGACTATAACACATATTATGAAAACTACTCCATAAAATACCCCTTTTAATCATTTCTTGTTGTAAATACGTCTTCAACAACAATCCATCACCCGCTTTTTCAGAAAAATTCACGATAGAACGACATGGAAATCCACCAATACTCATATATTCTTGCATCCCATGTTTTTCAAGCAAGACATTGAATCCATCCATGATTTTTTGTCCTTGAGTAGCTAAATATTGGGGTACATTTCTTGTCTGCATTTCCTCTATTGTAGCCAATGTAGCTGCTAAAGACAATGCTTCGCCACCAAAAGTGGTGAAATAAAATACATCCGTTTCAAAAAGACTCATTACATCATCTCTTCCTGTCAAAAATGCAATGGGCATTCCATTGGCACATGCTTTTGAATAGACTGCCAAATCAGGAGTTACACCAAAATACTCTTGTGCTCCTCCCAATGCCAATCTAAATCCTGTCCACATTTCATCAAAAATCAATAAAGTTCCATTAGCTTTACATACAGCATGAAGCTCCTTCAAAAAGTCATTTTTTGGCGCTTCAAAAACAATAGGCTCTAATATCACACATGCCAAATCATCAGTCATTACAGCTTTTACACTCTCAATATCATTATATTTTATCGAAACCGTCAAATCTTTGATTGCCTGAGGAATTCCTGCGTCTCTAGTAGTAGTACCAATATACCAATCATGCCATCCGTGATATCCACAAACCGCTACTTTATTTCTTTTTGTAAATGCACGCGCTATGCGAACTGCGGCACTACATACATCTGCACCTTGTTTGCTGATACGAATACTTTCTGCATTTGGAATAATTTCATGTAATTTCTCAGCTACTTCAAGCTCCAATCTATGCATCAACGAAAATGTAATTCCTTTGTCCAACTGCTCACGAATAGCATTATCTACTTTTTCATAAGCATATCCCAAAGATATGGGGCCAATTCCCATACAATAATCCAAATATTCATTGCCATCCACATCCCATATTTTACTACCTTTGGCACGCTCCACATATACCGGAGAAACACCCAAAGTAAATTGTCCTGGACCTTTAGCTAAAGTTTGGGTAATAGGATGCATGAGTTTTTTGGCTCTATGATACATTTCTGTAGACTTTGTAATATTGGGAAGTTGATTTTTCATTTTATTTTTTTTTAAAGGTGCAAAAATAACTAGAATCCGCCTATTTCCTAGATAAATATTTTATAAAATCGTTAAATTTTCTTAGATTCAGAATATATGATGATTTACAACTATAGTTTTTTTCTCACAATCTCATAATAATTATTTACTTTTGCAATCCAATTTTTAAAATAGACAAATGTTATTACAAGTTTTTAAGTCCAAAATTCATAGAGCTATCGTTACTCAAGCCGATTTGAACTACATTGGTAGTATCACTATCGATGAAGATTTGATGGATGCCGCTCAAATCATGGAAAACGAACGTGTACAAGTAGTCAATGTAAATAATGGAGAAAGACTTGAAACATACGTAATCAAAGGAGAGCGCGGTAGCGGTGTTGTATGTCTAAATGGCCCTGCAGCTCGAAGAGTAGAACCTGGAGATATCGTAATTGTAATTTCTTATTGTTTTATGGATAGAGAAGAACTCAAATCACACCAACCAATCATGGTTTATCCAAAACAACCAAATAATTCACTATAACATTTTATATTCTGCTCCTTCAAAAAGTTTCATTTGCCTAGAGGGTAATACATGCTGAAATGTTAATCTATGAATAGATACATGGCCATGATTGCGCAATGCTTCGCGGTGTTTTTTGGTTGGATAGCCTTTATTATTCTTTAAATCATATAATGGAAACATAGCATGATATGCTTCCATTATTTCATCTCTATGTGTTTTGGCTAATATGGAAGCAGCCGCAATACTTTGATATTTATCATCCCCTTTTATAATACATAAATGCTTGATTTTTTTATAAGGCTTAAAACGATTTCCATCGATCAACAACATATCTTTTTTTCGCTTTATTTTATCTACGGCTCGATGCATAGCCAAGATGGATGCATTTAGAATATTAATTTCATCAATTTCCTGAGCCGTTACTATTCCAACGCCATATGCTATGCAATCTCGTTTTATATCAATGGCTAATTGCGTGCGTTTTTTTTCTGATAATTTTTTGCTATCTCGAATAGCAGCATTTTCATACCCAAAGGGCAATATAATGGCAGCAGCTACTACAGGACCAGCCAAACAACCTCTTCCGGCTTCATCACAGCCTACTTCATTGGTTTCATTATAGCTATAGCGCCATTCCATTTTGAAAATATCGATTACATATCTACATTAAATCCAAATAGGACGCCAAAGGGTCTTGATGTAGATTTTTCCAATTGTGTCAAACGCCACACCATATTTACTTCTAAGAATTTGAATATATTACTTATTCCAAAACCTGCTTCGGAATACAAATCGCCAGGAGCACTCATTTGCTGTGGCACTTCGATATAATTCAAGTTTCTTTGATTAATACTTCCACGTAATGCTTTTCCAAAAACAAACTCTCTCCAGCCCAATTTCTTCAATAATGGTATTTTATTTAAGAAAAATCCATTGAAATTATGGTGCAACCATACTTGAGCAAAGGCATCGCTTGTATATTCACCTTCATTCATGAGCATATATCTAAATTCGTCCTTTATATAACTTTGATTTCCGCCATGCTGTTCCAAATCAATATATGGAACTGTTCCAAGTGTAGCCCCAGCTTGCACATTATATCTAAATTGTCCAATGAACAAAGGAACAACTTGTTTCATTTCTGTTTTTAATCTCATAAAACTGTAATCTGAATCCCAAATTCCCTTTAGCCCAATAGTTGAACTAAATGTAATAACAGGTCTAATCGAACGCAATCTAACTCTATGAAATTCATTTTCAAATACAGGCTCTTTAGGTGCATATCTAAATGATGCGGTAATACGAGTAGATCCAATATACGCTCTTTTTAACTGAGTACCATCACTTAAATTCTCAACAAAAGGATACGTCTCATTTCCATAGAAACGAGTTCTATTGAAACCTAATTGAGTTTGAGAACCCCTTTGCCATTCTTTTGTCCACATTAATTTCACTTCGTCTTTCAAGATAATATCGGAAATACGATTATCTTTCTTTCTAAAAATTGACTGTACGGTATTATCAAAAAAGAGCAAATTTTCTGACTCTCCTAATCTCTGATAATCATGCATTACGGCAAAATATAACTGATTCCAACGTCTGTTTTTCTTTGGGAAATTATAAAAAAACTCGCCTCCATATTTGAATTGTTGATCCAATGTTCCGTAAGCCAGATACAATGATAAATTCATATTTTTGAATTGGTCAAACATGGTTCTAGCGCCAAAGCGAAGACGTGTACCTTCAAATTTGTTCCAGCTTATAAATTGATACGCTCGACCTACTTCCATATTTATAGGTGGAATTGGGAAGAAAGCGGACGTTACAACTCTCGTGAAATATTTCAAAGTTTGGTATTGATGGGTACGTTTAAATGAATCGGCTCTTTCATAGATTCCTTTTTCAAAATCTGTGAGATCTTCTGCCCTATTGGCCCTCAAAAATGAATCTCCTACTCGTTTGTAATTGGAAAGATAATCGGTCTCCTCTCCAAAAAACATAGAATCACTAATATATTGATTTACTAATACATTATTGACGATTTCGGATTGTCTAAAACGTAATTTGTAAGTAGCTTTTTTACTTTTGGAAATACTTAATGCAATATCTTTTTCTTCTTTTTTGAGCAGCCATTTATTCTCATGTAATTCATATTCAGAAGACAACGCTAAGTGGTTCACCCAGTTGATATTGGCACGCTTGTCTACGCCAAGAGAAACTTCCTTTACGGCCCAAGAGCCTTCCTCTATTGTCAATTTTCCCGTAAAGCCAAAATCTTCTTTGCTTACAGGCGCAAAAGACATATAATAGTTCATTTTTCCATCTATTCTTGCACTGTCATCTACATAATATCTATAAAATAATAATGCTAAATCTGCCAACGGACTTGTAAATGATTTATTGGCAATAATTATTTGATTGTCATATACACTATAATTATCAAAAGCATAATTTAAAAGAGAATATATACTTTCATTATCAAATATTTTGGTATCTTTTACACCATGAACTTGTACTTTACGTTTTCCATCTTTTAAAAATTCTTTTGAAAATGTTTCTCTAAACAAAATAGGACTATATTTTTCTCCATCAGGTGTTTGACTTTGATATTCAAGAATATACTTTAGTGGTTTGGCAATAAAATTGCCTCCTTGGATGCTATCTATATTTGCTAAATCTACTTCAAATTTGGTATATTTATCAAATTGAATGGATTGGAATGCGCTTGGCTTATTATTATCTTTATTTCGGATAGCGCTTCTAATGATTCGAATAGCCAGCGTATCCTTAGTTAATTTTCGTGTACCTTTAATGATAGTTTGTCTTTTTGTAGTTCGGGCTTGTTCAACCATTCGGATAATTAGACCTTCTATACTATTCTCAATATTGACAACTTCAGTTTTGTATCCAAGATATGAAGCATATAGCTTAGTTTCATTATTAGGAGAAGAAATGGAGAAATTTCCATAGGAATCCGATTTTGTTCCAATTCGTTTTCCTTCAAAATAGATTGTACAAAAGGGTAATGTTTGCCCGGTTTTCCGGTCTACGGTTCTCCCCTTAATAGTTACTTGAGCATTTGCATTGTACATACTAATTAAAGTAAGAACAAATACAAATAATTTAAAATAATATTTCATAATTTTATTAAAAAAATCTGATTTTTAAAATCTGCAAAGGTAATACATTTTCACTAGATTTTGGGCAAATAAACCAATTCTAATCGATTTTTTTTGTTAAAGATTGTTAATGCTACTTTTTCTAAATCAATAGATTGGGTAGCTGAATAGATTGATTGGATCCATTCTTTTGGATTTTCAAGACCAACATACTCCCAAAAGCAACTATTTTGAGCCAAATGTGTCATATTATAATTGCTAAAAAGGAAATAGGTCTCTGCTTTATTTTTTAATAATTCTAATCGATTTGAATCTCTCAAAATAGTTGGAATTTGATCCAAAATCTCTTGAAAATGAGTTTTAAAATTATCATATTCTATACCTGAGTTTAATTTTCCTTCTATTACCATCAAATTAGCCTGCTTGTTATCAGTTACAAAACTTGATATTTCAGTGCAATACTCTAATTCTTTTATAAATTTTTGATATAGAACCGAGCTATCGCCATTAGATAATAAATCGCTCAGCATATCAGCTCTAAAATAATCTTCCGTGCCATAATCAGCAATATGAAAGGCAATAAAAAAGGATATTTGATGTATATTTTTTCTTTGTAATACCTTAGAAATCGGCTTATTAGACTTATTTAATTTTAATGACTCATCATGCTTTGATTTGGACTCCAATTTTCCAAAATTTTCTTCCAATATATCCAGCATAAGATCTTCATTTTCATCGGCTACTAGAGATATTATCAACTCCGATGCGGCGTAATATTTTTGATAATAGGATTTTAAATCCTTGAGTGAAATTTGTGCAACATCTTTGACATTTTTACCAATTACTGGAATTTCATAAGCCGATTTTGGGAAGGCCATTTTCAATATATAATGCCAAAAATCTGCTAATGGGGGTTGCAAAGTAGTTTCTTTAAATTCTTCAATGACTACATTTTTTTGAATTTCAAATTTTTTGGGATGCAAACTTAAAAATTGAAATCTATCTAGTTCCAAATCAATAGCCGTTTGTATATGCTCATAAGGAAAAGATTCATAATAATTGGTATAATCTTGACATGTATAAGCATTATTATCACCCAAAACATTCTGCAAGGTTTCATCAAAATTGGGAAAATTTTTGCTCCCTTCAAACATCATGTGTTCAAGCAAATGCGCCAACCCTGTTTTGCCTTTTTGCTCATAGATAGATCCTGCTTTTACGAGAATATTTAGCGTTGCTAATTTAGTGTTTTCCTTTCGTTCTGCTAAGAGCGTGACGCCATTTTTTAAGATTCTTTTTATCACAAAATAATTTAAATATCCAAAAAAAACCAAAAAAAAAACTATAAAGTTCATTCTAGCTGTAATTAATTATATCTAATTGATAGCGAGATATAATTTTTGAAATATTAAATTCTAAATTTGAACTTTCTTAATATATTCTATCAAACACACTTATATTTGCACTATAAATAATCTAAAGTATAGAAATTTCAACTTCTAAATCAAAAAATAATGAAAAAAGCTCTTTTAAAAAATGTATTTCTTTTTATTGTAGTACTTACTTTTAATGCTTGTAAAAAAGAAAGTACTTCAAGTACCTCATCTACGAATTCAATTTTATCTTTTTCATTTACAAAATTAAAGAACCCTTCTTTAGCCTCTGATGTTATTGGTGTAATTTCAAATGAGAATATTGAATTATCGGTTCCCGCTAATACAAATATTTCGAGTCTTATACCTACTATTATTCATAATGGCAAAAGCATAGATCCAGACACTTCTGTATCAAAAGATTTCTCACAACCTACATTATATACTGTTACGGCTAATGATAATTCTAAAAAAACATACACAGTTACCGTTAAAAAGCCTATCACCAATGACAAGAGTATTTCTTCATTTATTTTTACAAGTACTGACAATCCTTCATTAACAGATGATGTGATTGGTATAATTTCAGGTAATACTATAGAGTTAAAAGTACCTAATGGAACAAATATTACAAATTTAAAGCCAAGCATAAGCTATTTGGGAGCATCGATTAATCCCAATTCTGGTGTTGTCCAAAATTTCACCAATCCAATAACGTATAAAGTTACCGCTTCAAATGGTAGTTTTACTAATTATATTATTACCGTTAAAGTTGCTAAAATATCGCCTTTAATTAAAGATATTTATCTGGTAGGATCCGAATATACGGGGGCTAAAAATAGAGCTAAGTATTGGAAAAATGGTATGGTTACTTATTTGTCAAACACCAGCTCGGATATAAAAGCAACTTGTATTGCAGTCCAAAATAATGATGTATATGCGGCTGGAACGGGAATATCAACATCTAATGGGAATGAATTTGCTATCTCATGGAAAAATGGAGCCGTTATTAATTTACAACAAGGTAGCTTTGGTTCCGCAGAAGCGATGCAAGTAGTAGGAAATGATGTGTATATTGTAGGAAGAAATAATCATAAAGCCGTTTTATGGAAAAATGGATTAGTAGAATTATCTTTATCTAATAATCTAAGCTGGGCCGAAGCCATACAAATAGTAGGAAATGATGTGTATGTGGCGGGTACTATATATGATGGCCTCAATAATATTGGAGTATATTGGAAAAATGGTGTTCAAATCAATGTACCTAATGCTAGCTCAATAAGCTCAATTCATGTAGTAGGTAACGATGTATATGTAGCGGGTTATATTTATAATGGTGTTTATTACACAGTCAATTATTGGAAAAATGGCGTAAAAACACAATTGTCAAGCGGCAATGCTTATGGTGCAGATGCACTTTCAATTCAAGTAGTAGACAATGATATATATGTAGCAGGATTTGTAGGATCTAGAGCTGTTTTATGGAAAAATGGACAAGAAACAACTTTGACAAGTAGTGGCGTAACAGCCAATGATGCGGCTGCTACATCGGTAATTGTATTAGGAGATGATGTCTATGTATCAGGATTTGAATATGGCACGGCTAAATATTGGAAAAATGGTGTAAGGACTGATTATAGTAATGGTAATGCAAATGCTATGTTTATTACTACCTATTAAAAGTAGTTTTATGCATAATATTTTTTGCTAAACTATATACTATGTCACTCTAAATCAGCTACAAATAATTTGCTTTTTTTTCTAGCATATAAGTATATGTAAAGTATAATTCTAAATATACAAATTATA
>Ga0078894_10004030_pt1 | contig 11191 bp, 25 predicted proteins | sample LauGreSu1BDMLBSD_2_FD_67506 | JGI IMG/M metagenome (GOLD analysis project Ga0078894, IMG submission 67506) | Freshwater lake microbial communities from Lake Michigan, USA - Su13.BD.MLB.SD (version 4) (version 4) | ecosystem: Environmental > Aquatic > Freshwater > Lake | place: Lake Michigan... | reverse complement strand
CAAGCGATAGGCGTGGATTTTATCAACGTAGTATTCACGATGTCTATTTCTGTGCTTTCAATCGTGTACTTGGTTTACAAGATTAAAAACGAAAAGGCAATTTTTGACAAGAGAAAAGATGAAGAAGGGAAGTAACTCGCAACTAAAGCCAACGTCTTTTGGCAAGCGTAGAGAAGGAAAGGCTAAGAAGTCTTATTCTAAGGCATTAAATAAACCAAAAAAATACAGAGGTCAAGGCAGATGAAGTTTTTGAGTTGGTTAAAAGGGTTCCTAAGCGAGAACGGAGAAGCTTCTAGCAAGCGTCTTGTAGGTGTAATAACTGCAATAACTTTGTCCTATACTCTTTTAAATAATCAAAACGAAGCATTAGTATTTTCTGTTGCTGCTCTTTCTGCTGCTGCCTTGGGAATTACTGCTGCCGAAAAGATATTTAGAAAATGAAAATTAGCACACACCTAAATTTAGCAGAAGTTACACGTAGTGACGCAGCAAAAAGACACGGCATCGACAACACGCCAACGGCAGAGCATTTGGAGAACTTTAAGTTACTAGCCGAGAAAGTATTTGAACCGATTAGATTGCATTTCAAGACACCTATATTTATCAGCTCAGGTTACAGGTCTAAAGCTTTAAATGATTTTATTAAGGGAAGTGCTAACTCTCAGCACTGCAAAGGAGAAGCCATTGACATCGATATGGATGCAAGCAACGCAGGGGTGACTAATAAGATGATCTTTGACTTTATTGTGTCAAGACTAGAGTGGGATCAAATTATCTGGGAGTTCGGGACAGATACTAACCCTGATTGGGTTCACGTTAGCTATTCTAAAGAGAAAAACAGAAAGCAGAAGCTTAGAGCAGTTCGCTCAGGTGGGAAGACCACTTACATAAACATTCCATAGATGGAACTAACTAAAATCGCACGCAATGTGCATTCTCTTTTGTTATCGAAAGAGGAAAACCGTATAGCTCTTTTGTCTGACATACATTGGGATAATCCTAAGTGCGACAGAAAAATGCTAAAGTCTCACCTAGAGTATTGCAAGGAGAACGACATTCCAATCTTTATCAATGGAGACTTCTTCTGCCTTATGCAGGGAAAGTATGACCCAAGGAGAAATAAGAAAGACATCCTCCCTGAGCATAACAAGGTAAACTACATAGATGCAGTAATTGAGGATGCCGTTGAGTATTGGAGTCCTTATGCTCATCTGCTAACTGTTATCGGCTACGGAAACCACGAGACTGCAATAATTAAGAACCTAGAAACTGACCCATTGCAAAGATTTGTTGACTTGTTGAACTACACGAATAAGACAAATGTGCAGACAGGAGGTTACGGAGGTTGGTTGGTATTAAGGTATTTATATTATGAGAGTACTATTCTAAGCAAGAATATAAAGTACTTCCACGGATCAGGTGGAGGTGGCATAGTTACGAAGGGAGCTATAAACCTGACTAGGGCATTGGAGATGTACGAGAATATGGATGTGTTTATTATGGGTCATATTCATGAGAATGCAAGCCGCAATGATGTTCGAGAGACAATGGAGTACAACACAGGCAAGCGAAGTTATGAATACCTGCACAAGCCGATTCACCTTGCCATCACTGGATCGTACAAAGAGGAATACCAAGACGGTGCCTTTGGTTGGCACGTGGAACGAGGTGCGCCTGTTAAGCCAGTAGGGGGAAGGATTCTCATGCTACATGGTACAAGAGACAGGATAGATGGTAAGCAGAATTATGAATTATTGATTGACAGCTGTAAATTTCCGCTATGAAAGCTACCCTAACATTTAACCTTCCTGATGATGAGGATAAGTACTGCGATGCTGTAAATGCTTCTAAGATGCATTCTATCCTATGGGATGTTGACCAATGGCTTAGAGCTAAGATGAAGTATGAAGAGCTAAGTGATGGTCAATACGATGCCTTTAAAGAAACAAGAGACCACCTTCGTAGGTTATTAATTGAAGAGAATATAGACATAGATAAATAATGCCACTACCTAAGCCAAAACCAAAAGAGACTCAATCAGAGTTTATTTCAAGATGTATTTCTGATCCTATCATGGGTCGTGAGTTTCCTGATAGAGATCAGAGAGCTGCTGTATGTTATTATCAGTTTACCAATGGAGGACAAGGAAAGAATTAAGATAGCTAGTCTATCATTTATGATAGGTGTTGTACTTGCGTTTATTGTGTTCCCTAAACCAAAGTATGAGGAAATCTATAAGTTTACTACGAAGGTAAAAACTGACACAATTTACTCTCGAGTTGTTGACACGGTTTATATTTCTAAAAACAAGATAAAAACCGAGTTTTTAAGGGACACAGTACTAATTGATTTTAAGCCTAAAATTAGCCAGTTTAACGCGTCTTTTCCTTTTGAGCATGGAAGTACTAAGGTGAGCGGAGAAGTCCTCGGAGAAGTGCTTAAAATGACCGCTACGAGCGACTACAATATCCCTGTGGTAACTAATACGATAACCAACACAGAAACTAGGACAATTATCCAAAAGCCAAAGGGAATTTATCTAGGTGGAGTGGTTAGTTCCAAAATGGAACTTGGTGCTAAAGTTGCCTATTTGGACAACAAGTACTTGTTTGAATACCAATACCAGCCTTTCCAAAAGGTACATCAGATAGGGGTATCTAAAAAGTTATTTTAAAAGTTAACAATTTCAGAATTATATAATCTCATCTCGCAACTCTTGTTGCAACTTCTTTACTAGCTCCTGCTTTTCTTTGACATCACGCCATCCATGAGTTGCTCTAGGCTTAGAGTCTAAAATCTTTAGCAGAACTAGATAGCCAATCAGGTCATTTACCACATCTTCATCATCCTTATCTAGTGATCCGTTCTTGATTCGCTTGAGCTTATCATCTATGCGGACCAATAGTCCTTCTTTAGCAGACAAATGACTGAATACTCCTAGAGGTTCTAGTGCAGAGTTTCCGTACTTCTGATTCTTTGCTATCAGCATTTCCTGAATATCTCCAAGGACTTTGTAAACCTGTTCGTGAAAAGTCATAAGTGTATCTCAATAAATTTAATCCACCAATAAGCTAGGGCCATAATCAATGTTATGAACCCTAGCCGCATGGAGACCTGTTTAATTTTATTTAAAGAATCTTTTAATGACACTTTCTTTCTGTTCCTTGTGGAGGTAGAGCTTCTGTCTGAGAATCTCAATCAGCTCGATAGCTATGTTATTATCAATAACAGCTATGTTTTCTCTGTAGTCAATAACGAGTTTTCCTGTTTCCTCATCGACATAGAAATCTAAGTCTTCGTATTTGTATTTAATCATCTGTAGTTGTGTGTTAGGTGTCTCTGTATTAGTTCTAGTTTTATTATATACCGAGGGTTCTGTAGCAGTTCTGCAAGCCTTGGCTCTACAGCACCACAGAAGTAATTGTAGAAGATGTCTCCTGCTTCAGGGTGATCTTCCATCTCCATGTCTGCCTTAATGCCGTTGCGTTCACAGAACACGCAGGATCTAACAGCCCTCTTGATTTGGTCCTTTGAGTATTTCATCAATCACTGAATTTAAGTAGGTAATATAGATTGCTAGAATTAGTGCAAACATTCCGAATCCTACGCTTACAAGCCATAAAGCTAAGCAGAATCCTATTGCTACGTTTAAGAATTTTAGAATTTTCCAAAGTATTGGTTTCATTTAGGTATGAATTTTATGGGTTCATCAGTTACATTTCCATTGTAATCTAGCAGTTTACCATCTTTTTCAAACCATACTTCAACGTGCTTGCTTCTATAATTTTGCACTAGGACCTTAATCTTATCCTGCACATCCTCTAAGGAGAGCCACTCCCCGTGACCAATATCCTGCCACGGGGTGTACTCATTGAATTTATTGATAAACCTACGTTTAAGCGTGTAATCAGAACGGGAGGCTACTTTCCGTTTGGGCATACTCTTTTTTACTTACATGACCTGCTTCTTTCTTCTCAGCAACTACCGATGGTTTATTGTCTGACCAGAATACCTTTCCTGATCCTGTGTAGAACTTAGGCTTCTTAGCTTCTCTGTCCTCTTTAGACTGCGATACATAAGAGTTTACATTCTGACCCCATTCGTTTGCTGTGTCGTTCTGACTAATGGTGATTGATACACCTTTTAGACCTTTTGCCTTTACTGTGTTTAGTAAAGTTTCTAGTGTTTCCTGCTTGAGAAAAATCTCAGATAAATTTGCCATAATTGTTGTTTTTTAGTTTGTGAAGTAATAATAATTGTTTCATTTTAAAGATTCTAGGAATTGGTCATATTTTTTTTAATGACGCCTCATCTTTAAGAGTATTTGCTAATAAATTCAGTGTATTTGGAATAAAAATCATCAAAAGATTTAATAATAAAGTAGTTAGTAACTTTTGATTCATAATTTTTTTGGTCTTCACTTTGTCTGTCCTTATTAATCTTAACCTCCCATTTTACAGCTATTGGAATCAAATTGCAGTTTATCATTACCTTGATTTCTGAATGTATGTCAGCACTTCCTTTTGTTCCAGTGGTTGGAATATATTTTGTAGACCCAATAGTTTTAGTGCGGCCAATAACATCTGTGTATGTTTTTCTATTGTCAATAACACGACCCATTGTGTTTACCCTTTCTGCAAAGTGACCAGATAGCATTAGAAATTCAATAACGCACTTGGTAAGTCCGTTGGCTGTTTTGTCATCATACTTAGGTAATGCGATTGCATATCTAGGTACATTGGGATGCTCTTTGATACTATCATTGAGCTTGAGTTCCCTGAGTATGTCTAGTGGTTTCATATTGCTCGATTGCTTTAAAGATTTGATGTACTACTTGTGGGACAATTGCGTTTCCTCCTGCTTTGATTGATTCGTTTCTCCACTTAGAAAAGGTAATAGAGTCCAATCTGTCGGAAATCCCATCATCTCTAGTACAAATTGGGGAGACAGTTGGGAAGGTTTCCCATTTTCCTGTGCTACCAAATGATTCAATTCGCTTCTTCTTGATGGTTCGTCTAATGGTCTCTCCTTTTCCGTTCCTGTATTCCAACATCTGGCTGTCGGAGTTGGTAGCATTTGATTGACTATTGCTTGAGGTAAACTCAGTTGAAGATTGATCCCTTTCTCTGCCCATTTTTCCTTCCTCGCTTCGTATTTCTCTGGAGTTTGAGAATCCTTGTAATCCCTTGAGTTCGGTGTAGGTAGCATATTTGAATAAAGAACCTGACTCAGTAGGCAGTTGTATTTGTTGTTCGGATGTGGTGCTTGATTTAATCCTTCCTCGGTTCTCTTCTTTTGCCTCTCCTGATACTTCTCCGGTGTCTCGGCTATCTGCACTAGATTTGGAGTAAGCAACAAACCAAATTCTGTCTCTCCTGTGGGGAGCGTTGACGCTTGCAGCTGGAAGTACATACGATTGTACTTCGTACCCTTCAGCTTCCAGGTCAGCTTGCACCTCGTGGAATACCAACCCGTCATTCCAATTAACAAGCCCGAGAACATTTTCGCCCACGACCCATGTTGGTTGAATTTCTCGTATTGCTCTAAGCATTTCTGGCCAAAGATGGCGTTCATCTTCCTTTCCTTTTCGCTTTCCTGCCATTGAGTAGGGTTGGCATGGGAATCCACCGGTGAGGATGTCAATTCTTCCTCTGTGAACAGAGAAATCTGTTTTTGTAATGTCATGATATGATATTGCTTTAGACCAATAATACTTTAATACTTTCTTTCCGAACTCATTATATTCGCAATGAAATATGTTCTCCCATCCCATCCATTCTGAGGCTAAGTCAAAACCTCCTATTCCGCTAAATAGTGATCCGTGACGCATCACCATGGGATATCAAAATGTTCTAAATGCTTCCAAGGTTCTTTGTAGTCGCTACCGAACTGACACAGGTACTTAAATGCCAATATCCTGTTTGCTTCTCTCATCTTGACCCAATATACTTCTGTAGTAAATTGGTCATAGATACCTGGGTACAAGTCCATAAACTTCGCCCAAAATACTTCGAATGGAATTTCCGTAATCTCGTCTAGTGCTTCAATCATTTTTTCAAGTGTTTATATATCGTTGTTCTACTTACATTCAGCATCTCCGCAAGTTCTGACCTGTTAAAGTCAGGTATGGCTTCCTGAATCTGCTGTATCTTTCTTTCAATCGACTCATTCTTTAATGAGCGAACCAACTCATTTAGCTCGGAGCTTTCCAATGAGTTTACCTTAATCTTTTTAGACATGGCAATAAAGTAGTTACTCAACTTCTCTGCCTTCAGGAGACTATCCTTACTGACCCAATCAAAACCGCTAGAATTATTGTAAGCAGTAATCGAGTTAATAATCAGAGCGAACCTAGGGATGTAAGCCTTCTGCTTACTCAACATACTCTTGACATACTCAGAAATATCATCTGAGTTCTGCATATCTGTAATGTTATTGAATATGCGCTCCCATTCCTGTTCTGCTTCCGTATCAAAACGTATCACTCTAGGCTCAATCTCACCAAACTTATTGAACTGCAAGATTTCTTTTCTTATCAGGTTATAGAACTGCGACATATAAGCCTCGTACCAATCCAATACCTCCTGATCTATGGCGTTCCTATTGTAATGCTCGATGTCCTTGTCAGGATAGCATACAAGCAATCTGTCTAGGAATCCATTGTCCTTGTTCTCCAAGGTAGAAATCTGCGAGAATATCCCAGGCTGTATGCCTCCAAGAACAGGAATCAATGGCGATTGAATAAAGCTACTCTTTGCAGTCTTTCGAGTCATGATAGCCTCCTGATTCGACCAACAGGACAACCAAAACTCTAGGTCAGAGCCAGGCTTGTACTTGTTCATGTCCTTAATCCAACCATTAAGCTCATCTTTAAATACTGCAATTCCGACTGCATTCTCCTCATGTAAATCCGCCAATGCCTCCACAGTCACATCGTTCACAATAATCTGCTTCCTTACAGGCTCTTTAACTTCCTCCACATCTTTCTTATCCTTGCTAGAAAGCTTCTCATATTCCTTGTACTTCTTGTATTCGTTCTGATAGTGCTTAATTTCAAAACTATTCTTCTTAGCCAATGGAAATATAACCGCATTTATACTAGGGGTCTTACCTAGACCTGCCTTACCGATTAATCCTAGCCAAATGTTTACCGACTCTCTCCATCCTGTCTTGACCTGAACCTTGCAGCTGTTACCAATACATATAGAAATGTACCAAAGTAAGGAGCAACCCATATAGTCAATAGAATGATTCAATGTTTTCTGATTCAACAGAATATAATTCTGTAATGTCTCAGGGAACACTTCTAATGGAAATATCAGCTCTTCCTTTGGAATCTCTATTCGCTCAATCTCTACCTTCTTAATCTTGCGTTCTCCATAGCCTTCCTTGTACAACTCTCTAGCAGCATCAGAGTAATTTCCACTAAAGAACTTCCATGCGTAGATAGCAAAAGGACTAAGCGGTGTCTCATGCGGGTAAATCGTTGCAGTAGTAAATAAGTAGCACAGACCTGTGTCCTTGTAAATAAATCCATGCAGTGCATCCTTGCTTTCTACCTTGCGTAGAACTATGCGATCAGACAGGTGCTTAATGGCACTAAATTCGCCTTGTAAGAGGTCCAATGCCTTGTTCCTATGGTTATAGTCATCCCAAGGTGTTAGACCGCTGTAATCGGCCTCTTTTGGCCTTGTTTCATCTACCCTCTCTTCATAGTGAAAATACTTACATAGATTCATCAACAGATCACGCTCTTCAGGGGTAATCTCCTGAATCTGCTCATAAGACAATTCACTCACCTGATTATCGTAGATGTAGATGTATCCACCTGAACCTCTAGTTTCAATCAGAGCCTGAGAATGTCCTTTGAGTGTAGCTAGTTTTCTGTTGCCTTCAACCTTAGAGCATCTGTAGATAATGTGATACCCTGAGTTGATAGTCTTGTAGATTACAAACTTTCTAGCGAAGTCATCTATGTAATCTGAAACGAATGCTATAAACTCATTCCAAAATTTCTTACCCTCTTGTACACTAGGGAATACTTTTAGGTCTATGTCTATACATTCAGTACCATAAAATCCTGTAATAATACCATAACCTTTGGTTTTAGACTCTAGCCTTTCTAGCTCGGCTTTTTCTATCTTTTTAGTCTGGTATTCCTTCCATAAAATCAGCGGTTTTTTGCCTTCTGATATGGGCATGACGCTGAAGCCAGCGTTCAATAAATTAATTGCTCTTCCTAAAGTGACGTTCATTGCGTTTTACAAGTGTTTGTAGAAAATGGGCTATTTTTGGCAAAAAGTGTACACTAAGTTTACACTAAGTTTACACTAGAGTGTAAACCCCTAAAACCGCTTATACTCTCTAATTTGGCCGATTTTTGGCACTTTTTTGGCTTAGGTTTACAAGTTTACACTTTTTTTGTTAAAGTGTTTTTTTTTACCACCTGAAAATTTATTTTTTTTCATTTTTCCCAAAAAGTGTTCAAAGTGTTCACTTATTGCGATTGGAGCCAATGGAGGCCGATTTTGGTTTACACTTAGGTGTACACTTAGTGTACACTTGTGTACACCCCTGTACGGATCTTGCGAACCCAGTATTGGACCTGTCCATAGGGTATGTCTAGCTTGTAAGAAATGTTAGCTATTTTATATCCATCTTCCCATAATCGTTGCACTTCTCTAAGATTTTTTATAGTTATTCCTTGTCTCCTGCGGTAGGTAGTCAACTTAATAATCTCACAGATTTGGTGATGTGATAGTCCTGTGCGTTCTGTAATCTGCTTGTAGGGATAATCGTTCTTGTACATTTCAATGACCTCATCTGCTAGTTTTAGATGCGCACCGTTATTCTTAGCACGCTCATTGGTCTTTAGATATTCCTTGTAGAGAAAGTTGTTTACTACATGGAATGATACTCCTAGAAACCTAGCAATGTTCTTATTCTTTATTTTCAGCTTGTAAAGTCTGATGACTTCGTCTTTCTGTTCCTGTGTTAGTGATGTCATGTTAGTAGTTATAGTTGCAGTAGTCAAGGATATTTGTTAAAATGCGTTCTAATTCATTACCATCAATAGGTACTGAATCATATTCTACCTTATAGCTTACTATTTGGTCAAATCTCCTATTGTTTTTTACCACCAGGGCCTCTATGTACCAGTAGCTATCGTAGAAAGCAAACTGATAGATTTCATCCTTGATGTGGGTTACTGAAAGGTCTAGGCTGCCTAGATGCTCTTCTTCTAATTCAATAAAGTTCATAGTTCTCCGTAGGTTTGTTTATAGTATTGTTCAAATTCATGTGTAGAAAAAATGCCTTCTTTACTAACTTCTAACATCTGCTCCTTTTCCATCTTTTTGGCATCTTGAAATAATTTCTCAAATTCCTCATCCATAATGAAGTGCTGTCTAATGTAATCTACTGCTGTCTGTTTCATAGTTCTTCTTCTCTAGTGTTTACAAATTTCTTATTCTTTAAATCTTCTTCCTCCTTCATGGATATAAACATATCGCAGTACTCATATTGGTAAGGCGTTTCAATAAAGTAAAACTGGTAGTAATTCGGAATAGCCGTATATCTGTAGCACTTGCTCCTGATGGGGCAATCTATGCCCTCGCACATGGTTATATCGCTCATGCTAGTAGTTCTTTAACATAGTCCCTACACTCTTGAATCCTAGCCTTGGCTGTCTCAATTACCATAGGATCATATTCTATCTCAAACTCTTTTACTCTATAGCTGTTATCTACATGTGCGTAGCTCACAGGCTCTTCATGGGTCAGGTAGTCAGGGGTGTCCTGAAGCGTGTACACTAGCTTAGCCTTTCTAAGCCCTGTCAGGTGCATATAAACCTGGAGCTGATAGTAGTATCCCATGTCAGGCTCTTGATCGAATAGAGGGAATGTAAAGCAGTCCCAAGAGGTCTTGAAGTCATAGACTACACCCTCGTGCATACAGTCAGGTGTACCTGTGAAGAAATCATCCTCAAAGTGGTCTAGGTTCTTTATCATGAAGTCCTTATCCATTGCAACAGAATAGAACTCTATAGCCTGATCCTCTAAGGCTAAACCCTTCTGCAAGTACTTAGAATTGATTTGCTTCTTGATTCCGTAAATCTGCTCTTTTACCCATTCCTCTAGGTAGCTCTTTGTAGTCTGGGATAAAGTCTCAGACTTAGACCTTGGGTTAGTCATTAACTTACCCAAGGCACTTGCTCTGCATTTAAAATTCATCCTAGTAGAAGTTTTTCGTTTTCAGCTGTTAATATATACACAGCCTTAATCTGCTCAATAGTTACTTTTCCACTAGCTAGGGAATCCTTGGCTCCTTGCCACTTAGGATGCTTTGGACTAAGCTCCTCCTTTTTTGCACCATGATCATTCGTAGTATCAGGGTCTTTGGTATCATCTATGAGAAATAAACCATTGAGCGCATACTTTCGAGAATATGAGCTGCTGCTCCCGAACGACTGCGCTATGTCCATGCCCTTGCGGTTGATGTCGATCCCTGCCTGAGCTGTGACCGCTCTGCCTTCTGTTCTACCTTCTTTATCCACCTGAATAGCAGCGGTAGATTCAATAAATACTATACCGCCTACTTCTTTAACCTCATCCTCTATAGTCAAGGTACATTCGTACTTTAACAGCAGGGGCTTGAGAGCCTCTAAGATGTCCTCGCAAGATCGGTATTTGTACTTACCGAATGCGTTAAACTGATTCTTTGGAGCCTTTAGCTCCGCCTGGATTGCAATTAGTTCTTTCATGTGTTTGTGTGTTTGTTTTAATTAAGTAAAGTTCTCCGATTAATTGGTCTAATGTTTTTACTAGCTCTTTCATGGCTTCAAATGTTTATAGGTTTCTAGTGTTTTAATTTCTGCATATCTGAAATTAAACTGATCCCAATACAGCTCGAAGGTCATCATCATATCATGTTTTACACTATCGGGTAGCTCCCCATAGTTTTCAAGTATCCATTCCCTTATTCTATCCTCTACCATCTTTAATCCAATTAGGGTCAACGAATACTACCCATTGATTTCCTATCTTCTTAGGAGGATGAGTCCACTCAGCAGGGAATTTACCAGACCTGATGATCTGATGCACTCGAGTTGATTTTTCACTATAGCCCTTCAGTACACCGTACTCTTGGGCTGACATCATTTCATAAAACATTTCTTAACCTCCTGTTCTAA
>Ga0078894_10004028_pt1 | contig 11198 bp, 20 predicted proteins | sample LauGreSu1BDMLBSD_2_FD_67506 | JGI IMG/M metagenome (GOLD analysis project Ga0078894, IMG submission 67506) | Freshwater lake microbial communities from Lake Michigan, USA - Su13.BD.MLB.SD (version 4) (version 4) | ecosystem: Environmental > Aquatic > Freshwater > Lake | place: Lake Michigan... | reverse complement strand
TATCTTTGTATATTGACCAAACATTATTATTATCAAAATGAAATTCTCTTGAATCAAGTTGTGTATTTTCAATGTTTATTCCAACAGTAGCAAATGGGAAACCATCTTGAAAAAGCTTGACACATAGATGACCATTAGAAAATCTGCCAAATCGAGCAGTAAGCCATCCAAACTTTGATTTGAATTCAATCTTGTCCATGGCTTAAGTATATCATCTTATTATATACATGCAAGAACTATTTTAATTTGACAAATGTGTATACAATGGTATAATTCTAGTATGAGAAACAAGTTTACTGGTAGATGTTGCTATTGTGCTTGCTCTGTTGATGCAGGGGAAGGGCGATGCTGGAAATGGGATGAGACCAAAAAATGGTATGTAGCCTGTGAGGATTGTTTTCAAGAAAAAAAAGAAGAGCGGAAACAAAAGTGATATAAAGGGAGCACAAAGCTCCCTCTTTTTATTTAATATTCGATTGTTGCTATTGTTATATATTGTGGTATACTTACTCTATGAAACTTGAACAGGTATTACCACAATTACGTGATGGACAAATTATCACAAGAAGCAAAAAATGGAATCCTAATTCTACCACTGTTATTTTGGTAAAGATGGAAGAATCAAAACTTATATTTAAATGTGTTTGGTCTACTGGTGAAGAAATGAGTTTTTGGGCTTGTTATAGGTTTACAGCAGAAGATATACTTTCTGAACAATGGGAGATAGCAGGTTAATTATGGCAACACGATGTAGAATTGGTTTGACGCTTGAAGATGGAACAATCAAGCATTCTTATTGTCACTTCGATGGATATCCAGCTGGTGTAGGAAGCATTCTTGTACAGCATTATAATACAGAAGATAAAGTTAAGGAGCTTCTTTCATTCGGTGATATGAGTTATCTTACATCTGAATTACATCCTGAAGGTGAACATACATTTGACAAGCCAGAACAGGGTGTAACAGTATTTTATAACAGAGACCGTGGCGAAACTGATGTAGATTCTGTAACTACGTCAATGGATGAATATCTCTCTGTTAAGTATTCTTCTTGTATTGATTATCAGTATGTATTCATTGGTTCAAATTGGTGGGTTTATGACAATCTCAAGAAGAACAAATGGAAACTTGTTAAGACATTCCTTCCAGAATACACCTTGACAGCAGAGGAAATGTCCAGTACAATATAGAATATTACTTGCCTCTTATCCCCTTTGATTGAAAAGTCAAGGGGGATTTTTTTATGCTTGACAATTGATAGGTTTTGCTCCGCAAAACCTAATCCCCAGAATATATAATTTCTGGGGATATGTATTAGAGATTGGAAATTTTTTCTAGTTCTTGTGCTAATTCATCTGTTGTCATTTGTAAGATATCAGCCAATTTCACTAGTTTATTGTATGAAGGAGAGCGTTTACCATTAAGCCAAGCATTAACATGAGATTGATAAGAATTCATTTCATCAGCAATGTGTTTTTGAGTTAGACCTTTCTGTAACATTAAGACAGCATATTTTTTTTGATTCATAAAATTTCTCCTAAAGATGATGACATATTATATCATATCATCTAAGAAAAAACCCTCATTTCTGAGGGTTTTGTTTAGTCCATTACTGATTGTAATCTGTCTTCTGACTTGAACCAAATCTTCTTCTTTGGTTCGGAATTTACACAACATTCAATCAATTTGATTTGGTGCTTATAAACTTCTTCTAATGCTAAGATTTGCTGATTAATTTTCTCAGCAGTGGATTTATCAACACTAAACATATCGATTTGTATGTCTTTCAATGCTACAATCTGATGTCTTGTTGACTCCAAAATGCTCTTGAGTCTGTCCGAATTTCTTGTTGCTTTCATATCAACCTCCACTGATATAATACCACAATATACAATAATATCAAGCATTTACTTTCTTATTTTTGCGAATTTTCACTCTTTTCTGGCATTGGTTCATAAGAGCATCACCGGAATAATGTTTTTCGTTTTGATTGGGATTCACGATGACAAATATTTTAGCATCACATTCAGTACAGGTTGCATAATATTTATCAACAGCAGTAATATGAAACATTCCTAAATTATGTTTCTTTTCGTCACAAAATGTTCGAGCTTCCTGGAACATCAATATAGCATCAAAAGCATTACTCATACCAACATTATATCACTATATGTCTTTGTATGTATAGTTTCCCTCAAATTGCTTCATAAAACATTCCCAAACATTATCGCCTAAATTTCGTGGTATATTGATTGTGAAAGTGGTTCCAAAAGATTCACATACAGCATAATATTTTTTACCATTCGTCCACAAGATACATTCAGCACCTTCTGGGTAGATAATTCTCAATCCAAGTCTATCGGTGAGATGAGGACGTATAATAATATTATCTTTGAATTTACCATTAGAACAAATAGCATCTATTATTTGTTTCATTGTTGGATTATACAGGAGGGTTGAGATGGAGATTATGTTTGGCATTACATTTTCGATTTTACTAATGATTGTTGGATTCTTATATTATTCATTAGAGACATTAAAGTTAAAGAATAAAAACCTTGCTTTAACTAATGAAAGTTTATCTGAGGAATTAATATCATACAAGACAAAACATTCAGCTTTATGGTTACAGGTAAAAGAATTATCTTCGATTTCTGAAGACCAAAAGAATCAATTAGAATCTTTATTAGCAAAACAAGAAACATTCGAATTTTTAGTTGGATCCAAAGTGATGTGGGTAGATAAAACTGGTGAAGAGGAATATGGAATTGTTTATGATGATTTTATTTCTAACGACAAAAGATATGTTGTTGTAAGAAGAATCAAAAATCAAAAACTAACAGGTGGACCAATTTCGATTAATGCGGAAAAGGTAAAAGTGATGTAGAAAAAGGGAGGATAAAACCTCCCTTTTTTATTGATATTGCTTAATTTTGTTTAGTAGATAAGGGTCATTTTTGAATCTGTACAAACCCATTTTACAATAATCTACAGCCTTTGTTTTATCATTTAGTTTCTCGCATACACTTACAAGAGAATGAAATGTTGTTAATGGAGCATCTTTCCATCTTATTGCTGATTCATAATATCTCATGGCTAGTTTCAAATCTTTTACCATGACACGATAGAATTGACCAACATATTCAAAAGAGCGATACCCATTAGGCATAATAGAAAGATACATTTTCACAAACTTCTCAGCTTCTATCATCCAAGCAGTATCTTTTTTATTTATTGACATTGACCACATAAGCCATATCATATTTTCCCAAGCATCTCTGTCTTTTGGGTTTATCTTCAACACTTCTTTATAGAGATTGATTATTTTTGGATAATCGCCTTCTTTAGTATCAGAAACACCATGCCAAAGTGTTTCAATTGTTTTATATAGATATTGTAATTTAGGATTTTGCATTCTTTTCTAATTCTTTTTCAATATATGCTGTTTTAATTGAGTCTATAACATAATCTGGAAGGTTAACGTTCTTATATAAATCAAGGAGTATCGTTTCTTTTTGTTTAGGTTCAATTGTTCTACGCTTCTTTTGTGAATTGTCCCATTGATAAACAAAAAATGTCATATCATTAACAATATCAGAATAACTATACTCAATAAGAAATGTCTCTTCTACATAAAGAAACGCATCTAATCCTGAAATGATATCAATGCCCTTAAGTTCATATCCCCATCCAGTCTTAGAGAAATAAACCCAAACATGGTCATACATTAGCCACCTCCATACACCATTGATTTATGATATCTCTAGTTATATCATGTGATTGATATATTACACCATCCACATCACCGTAAAAATAAAAATGATATCTGTTGGCATATATTTTGGGATTATCTAAATTAGGTAATGTTCTCTTAGGTACCTTAAGTTCTGTAGTAAATGAATGGGATTGGATTTCAGGGAGTCTAGCAAATTTTCTTACATTATCATAAGAACCAGCAAAAACCTTGACATAACCATAATCAACACTCAATGACACATATTCTTCAGACCTATGATTATCCATGAAATCAATAATGTCGTAAAAGAGAGTAGTGTCCTTATCAAAAAACATAACCGCTCTTTCAATAGTGGATAAATCAAACATAGCCTCAATAGCAATCTTCATAACAAGAATAGTATATCATTGAATAAAGTTGTTAGCAAATTATATATCCTTGAATATAGGTTTTTGAATCAAAAACCTAATAACAGACACATAAAAAAACAGGCTAGATGGAGGAATTCTAGCCTGTATGTACTGAAAGGGAGTCTTCAATACTTTATGATCTTATACACTAAATCAACGCAATTAACATATTGTCTTTATATATTGCGATATCAGCAGCATACATTTTAGTATTAGACAGCTCAGAAACAAACAATAAATCCATATCACTAGTGTTACAAAATGATTGTAAATGTGTAATCATATATTGATAATCTTCTAATGTAAAATCTAAATCTTTCAATACAAAAGATAATTGATCTTCTGGAATCTTATCGCATATGTAAGCTAATCTTGATAATGTCTTTCTTATTGATATCATACAACATCAATAACAGCAAAATCAAATCCATCAGAGAATAGAACAAATTTCTTCTTAGCATCTGAATCAGGAATGTAATCAATCAATGTGTTGAGTTTGATTGTTGAATTCTTAGTTACATTAGTTCGAAAAAATGAATTGTCTAAAGCCTTCTTAACCACTTCAAACGATTCACTATCACGCTTTCGAAATTGAGAAAGATTAATCTTTTTCATATTTTTCCTCTTATTGAGATTATAGGTCAAATACATCATATTTGCCATTTTTATTTTAGTTTTTATATATTGTCTTGTCAATAGGTATTTTGAAGAAATACCTAATATTTTGAACATAAAAAAAAGCCCTTGGGAATCAAGGGCTTCTATGTTATCTTCCCATCAATTGTCTTATGATGGCTGATATGGATTTGAAGGATAATTTATTTGTAATGCCTTCATCTTCTTTGTGTATTTGGACTTTATCAGTTTTGCCAAGAAAATGTCTAGTTGATATCCATTCACCTTTACGTGAATAAGTGGCATAAGGATTTAATGGAAATCCTTTGAGATTATTTTTAGTGACATAATCTCGGTATTCATTCATTGTTTTGAATTTGAGAGGTTTGATAATTTCTCTCACTTCATTGTATGGTTTTGAAATCCCCCAATTAGGATTTCCACGATGTTTTTTATCTAATAACTCGGTAGACATAAATCACCTCTGTCTTATTTACTTATGATTTAGTATACCCTTCGCATTGAAATAATACAATATATTACACACATCAGATAAAAAAAATCCCCAGAGGTTTATTTCTGGGGAGAGCTAATGGAAGACACATACCAACACAAACAATGGTGGCAGTTACTGGATTTTAACCAGTGATATATCGATTATGAGTCGAGTGCTTTAGGACGCTAAGCTAAACTGCCATATCAATATATTACCACAATATGAACTTAATGCAAGGAATATCAATTAACTTTTTTGTATAAAAGATTATGACAATGTTCATAATCTTTTGAAAAGGAAAACAAATGGAAAAAGAATTATTAGTAAATATGTTGAATGATGATAAATCTTTAAGGCAGATTTCCAAAATGACAGGAAAAAGTCTTACTTCAATTAGATATTGGGTAGCAAAATACGAATTAGCAAAAATAAACAATAAAGATTGTGAGGTGTGTCAAATCCCTCTTGTTGGAAATCAATCCAAATTTTGTTCAGTCAAGTGTAAACAAAAAACTATCAATTTTAAACATCAAAATTACACAGCGCAACAAGCAAGAGGTTTAGAAAGAAAAAAACAATTGATTAAAATTTCTGGTGGTGAATGTTGTGATTGTGGATATAAAAGAAATATATCAGCTCTTGAATTTCACCACCTTAATCCAGAAGAAAAATCATTCGGTATTGATTTACGAAAATGCTCTTGCGCTAAATGGGATAGATTAGTAGAAGAGGTAAAAAAATGTGTTTTAATCTGTGCTAATTGCCACAGAGAAAGACATAACCCAGACTTGATTTTATAAAAGGTGGCATAGGATTCGCACCTATATCAAAGGCTTATGTTCCTTTGCTCTACAATTGAGCTAACCACCCTACTTAAATGTGAGAAGAGTGGACATGAACATACGAACCACAAAGGAGATTATCACTCTTCTCACACATTACCAGAATCACCACATTCTGGATTTCTGTTCTTAGTAACTGAAGATTACCTTGAACACATTAAGTATACCACAAAGAATCAGATTGTCAAACATCATATCCATCAAATTCATGGTGGGGTTCTGTGTTAAATAGATGTAGAAAAAACAGGTAAATTCGCTTCATTACAAACCTCCAATACAAAATTATATCATGAATATTATATGTGTCAATTTTACTAGGTTTTTAGCCTAAAAACCTAATGTGGAAGATATAAAAAACCCCCTCCTTTCGGAAGGGGTTGAGGAATTATGATTTATAAATTGTTCTTAATAATTCACTTTGATATTGATTAAGTTGTTCATAAAACATTTCATCAGTATATTCATCTGGATAATTTGATATCATGTGTAAACAAGTGAAGTATACACCTAAATATTGAGAATCCATTAATGCTTTTTCTGTCGAGCATAGTTTGTTGTAAACACCATAATGTTTTGAAGCAATATTGACATTCAAAATTAAACATTGTTCAATTTTGGTAAGACTGTAGAATGACCCACTAGCCTGAGAAATAAGATTTCTAGCCAGTGTTTTGTTGAGATAATTAACATTCAAATTTTCATCATTCAAAGAAGAAAGTCTGTTTTTGGCTTTGATGATTGAATGACCTAAGTATTTTGTCAAAAGTTTTTCAATTAATTCGTTTTCATCGTTTTGTCCTGGTGTAGTACTAACTTGAGAACGATTGCTACCATTGATATGTGTTGTATTAGCCAGATTTAACTGTTGTAATAAATTTGATGCTGTTTTACTCATCAATTCCCAGTCAATTCTGATATGCGACTTATTAGTTGATATTCCGAACAAAGCAAATGCTTTTTTTGTCAATTGAATATTAACACGAAGACCAGCTTTATCAGTTTGCCCTGATAAAAACTTACCACCATGGTCATATCCACAAGCAAGAGTTACTTCTTTTCCTGAATCGTTCACAAAAGTAATGTAATATCCTGCTTTTCGGAAATCAATTACTTTGCCAGTTTTAGGGCTTGTTTTTTGACGGTCATAATAAGCATAGTCAAAGCCAAGTCGTCCAACTTCTTCATAAAACGATACCGCATCAATTGACATGACACCATATTCTTTTAGTTCTTTACTTGAATATGAATGATGAATGATTTTATCACTTTTACCCTTAAGGTGTTTGTATAAAGGGTCTGAGAATTCTAATTCCTCAATTGTGCTGTCAGTTTTGTATATCAATCTAAATTTTGGATTTGTTTGTTTGACTGGATAAAGTTTAGCACTTATTTCTTGTAAGAATGCATAATGGTTAATACTTTCCGCTACACAGGGTAAGAAGAATGTTGTGCCTTTTGGTGTGTGCGGACTTACATAAGATATTTCACCACGTTTGATCCCATCAGAGCCAACATAAAGGACGCTTTTAGTATTATTTTTGATTGAAGTAATAACACAAGGATATTTTCCACAATCCCAATTAAGAGTTTCCATAGCCATAACAGAACCACGTTTGTAATGACCAATCGTTGAATTGTTGCGGATTATATCTCTTTTATTACCTTGAACTCCAAATCTTTCAACCATTTCATCCATTGACATCCCATCCCCATCATTTTCAATGGTGATTTCCCAGAGATATTCTCCTTTTATAGCATCTGTGACTTGGTAATGAGATGGTATAATATCTCGCAAAATCATTTGATTTACTGTAGAGTTTGGCTTAAATTTACGTTTTTTACTAATAATAATGGTATTAGCTTTGTTATCAATTGCATTATGAATAAACTCAAGTTTTGCTTCAGTATGATTCATCATTTGAGATTTTCCAGCTGTGTCCCAATCTCCACCAGCAATAGTTCTTGGTTGCCACCCAAAGTTATCTGAGGCTATAGTCTTAAACGAAGGTTGCATTTCTTTGGCTTAAAAGCCCTTTCTTTTGATAGATTGAGTGTATCACATGATTTTAATTGTTGTCAATCATTTAAACTCAAAATCTTTTAAAAAACATTCAATCAATCAATCATTTATATGTTTTTGATAATATTATATTAGATATCATCATCTAGGTTTTTAGGCTAAAAACCTAATGTGGAAGATATAAAAAAACCTTCCATATTTCAGGAAGGTTTAATCTCAATCTGTTTTAACATGAACACTACCCCATAGGCTATTCAGATTGAGAAAATTTTAAATTACCATATTCTTCATGATACATTTTTACTGATTCTAAACCAAATCCAAAACCAAAAAGTTTATCACATACTTGATTGTAATTAAAACCTATAGTGACAAATTCCATCCATTCTTCAGGAGTGTAGTTATAGACAATGGTAACAAACCAATTGTCCTCTGAAGAATCATATTTGTCATTTCTGTACATATCAAAGCTTAAGTGAATAGGAGAAAATCTTATGTTCAGCTCCTCTATTTTTGTTTTAATATCTTCTGCTTCTGATTTTGTCATAGTGTTAAAAGGGACAGTAGGTAAGAGATTTGAACTCTTGAACGCTTTTGACGTTGCTCGTTTTCAAGACGAGTGCGATAGACCACTCCGCCAACCTACTATGAATAAATTATACCACAAATATCACAGGGATAGACAGGGATAGAAATCTTTTTTTCAGTATAAGATATATATGAATACCCCAAATGTTTTTTGTCAACAATGTGAAATTGAATTTTATAAGTTACCAGGTGAAATAAAAAGATCTCCAACGCATTTTTGTTCAAGAAAATGTAATATTCTGTATGTAAAAAATAATAAATTTCTTTTTAACACAGAGGTTATTTGTCTACATTGCAATAAGACATTTGAAAAAAGAAATTCTGAAATTAAAAAAACTCCAAACAATTTCTGTTCAAGATCTTGTGCAGCTTCTTACAATAATACTCACAAAACATATGGAACTAGGAGAGCCAAATTAGAAGTATTTTTAGAAGAACAAATTAAAGAACATTATCCTGAATTAGAATTGATCTGTAATCAAAAAACTGCTATAGAATCTGAATTGGATTTTTATTTTCCTCAATTACGTTTTGCCATAGAATTGAATGGTATTACACATTATGAGCCAATTTATGGTGCTGATAAATTTGAGAAAATTCAAAACAACGATAAAAGAAAAGTTATCGCCTGTTATGAAAGAGGTATTGAACTAGCAATTGTCGATACCTCATCTTGCTCTTATTTATCAGCAAACAATAAAGAGAAATATAAGAATTTAGTATTTGGGTTGATTGAACAAGTCAAGCATAGAGCCTGACTTATACGTCCTCAAGAAAATCGTTTACATCATCTCTTAGTTCAACCATTACATTATCAGATAAATCTAACTTTTCTGCCAGCATATCAAATAATTCTGCATCAGCTAATAACATCTTGAAACCTTCCAAGATGACAAGTAAATCATGTTCTGATTTGTCTTGAAGATAGTTTAAGGTATCGTTAGGCATAATCAATTATATCACCAAGTATTCTTCATGCAAGCTTTCTTCTGTAAATGGCTTTTCTGTGATGAAATACAAATCTCTATTAATCCATCTAAATCCGGGAACAATATAAGATTCATCTTCCGCATTTACAAGAGTCCAGATATTGTAAGGATTTTGGGATTGTACAAATTCCAATTCTTCATCATACGTTTCAAAAGCACAACCATTAAAAGAGGTATTTTCGTCAATATGATTCTTGATTGGATTATATTTCTGTTCCCATTCATCAATAGTAAAGATTCGGTCAAAACGATGTACTTTCATATCTTCTACTTTACAAATACCAAGAGTGTAATTGTGAATGAAAGTGTTAATAAACTTTTGAACAACTTCATCTTGTGTACCAGATTCAGAAAAGTAACCTCCCTTTTGAATTTTACGTTTAGAATCGTCCGCATAATGCCAGATGAAAGTGACAGATATTTTGTATGTTGGTATGATTGTGTTTTCCATACATCTTTATATCATGTTTTATAGGGTAAGTCAAATAAAAAATCCCCTACAAAGCGTGAAATGTAGGGGATTAATTCACTTGGGGAAATCACCACAAAAACACCAAGTGAAAATGGCTCCAGCAGAAGTCGAATCTGCACTCAATATCTTAAAAGGATACTGCTTTACCGTTAAGCTATGGAACCAAAGTCCTCCAGACGAGATTCGAACTCGTAAGGCTTGCGCCAACGGATTTTAAGTCCGTCGTGTATACCGTTCCACCACCGGAGGATACAAACATTATACCATAGGAATCTGTGGTTGGCTGGAGTTTAACCAGTACGGAACACAAGGGCAGTTCTTTCGATGGTCTCTGCCTCCGATGATACCCGTGTCTCAAATGAGAGCATAGTATCCAACCACAAATCAATTAACTTGAATAGATTGTTTGCGTTCAATCATCTTCAAGGTTTCAGTAAGAGATTGTGGACTAAACCACTCCAAGGTTGCGACCCTTTATCGAACTACGCAATTAGTTCTCGCCGTTCTGGACTCTTACTGGGTGAGGTTGGTTCTCGACTCCATCCCTACATCAATATATTACCCTAACCATACAGCATTGTCAAGAACTATTTTTGATATATATCTTATATAGGTTTTTCTTTGAAAAACCTAGCATCCATCACATATAAAAAACCCCTCCCTATTTCAGGAGGGGTTTTGAAGCCATTACAGGGTTGCTTTGAGTTGCTGTTCTGTAGATTGTCTGGAGGTTCTTGCTCTATGAAAGTAAACTTTTCCATCAGTGCTTCTGAATGAAGCAAGTTTGCCTTTATTAATCAGAGCATGAACTTGAGAATAGATACGAGCCTTGATTTTTGACATACCAGTGGAAGTTCTGATATAATCAGCATCAGAGATGATATCAGCAAAGTGAGTTTCGCTTGACTGATAGAGTTCTTTCATAGTGACCATTTGTCCATTGGTCAAAGATGAAAAGATATAGTCTGTGAGGTTTTGGGTTGTGATGTTGCTCTTGAGTGACTTGATGTTCTTAGTCTTTGGGAGTTCA
>Ga0078894_10004026_pt1 | contig 11198 bp, 6 predicted proteins | sample LauGreSu1BDMLBSD_2_FD_67506 | JGI IMG/M metagenome (GOLD analysis project Ga0078894, IMG submission 67506) | Freshwater lake microbial communities from Lake Michigan, USA - Su13.BD.MLB.SD (version 4) (version 4) | ecosystem: Environmental > Aquatic > Freshwater > Lake | place: Lake Michigan, USA... | reverse complement strand
GGGAAATAATTAATGGCCTTAAATAGACTACAATCTATAGAATTACTTCTTATGATATTATCGACAATGAATGATTGATATAATTTGCGGGAAGAAATGCGATATGCATGAACATCAGCTGTTTCTTTATTATAATTATTTATAGCACAATGCATATAAACCGTAACATTCCTATTTTCGAGAGATAGATTTTTATGACTACAATTTCGGATACCTCTGCCTATAATTTGGTCTATTCTATTGAAATGATACCATGCTTCCAATAAATGAATTTCTCTTACATTAAAAACACTCAAACCCTCACCGGCAACAGGAGACATCAGAACAACTTTTATTTGTTCTCCATTAATATTATTGGGATTATTGACAATATTAATTAACTTGGCAATAGTAGTTCCGCCCATAATATCATCATCACTTGTTAAAATGCAATAACGAGGATTAGAGATATTTTTATATTTAGGAGGTTTATCAATAATTGTTGAATTTTCGAGAATATTATCAGTGCCATATCTTGAGAAACCAAGATGTTCAAGAGAAATGGCAGTAGGAATTAGTCCAGAATGTAAATATTTAGAATAGATAATAATAATTCCTTCGGTTTTTTTGATAATATTCATAATATTTAGAATTTTGCCAGAATATAAACCTAAATTATTTTCATCGGGCATTAAGGCATTGTTATAAGTAGGATTATATTTGAAAGAATAATTATCATCACCTAATCTAAAAAAATTATAAAAACCTTTACTACCTATTTTATCATCATAAACGATATTCATTGGTTGCAATCCTTTAAAATTATTTTGAATATCTTCATTGACAAGTTTAATATTTTCTAAATATTCTAATTGTTTTTTTCCTAATTTAGAAATTACGATACCGTCACTAACTTTATCTACCCAATTTTTATCAGCTATATCAATGGGATTACCGTTTTCTGTTAATGGTATGACTTTATCTAAAATAGGTATTTTGCTTAATTTTGGAGATAATTTAAAGGCAAAATTGAATGGATTTTTACCTCTCAAATAAGAAATATACTGAGATGCCATTTTTTCTAAAAATGATTTAGCATCATCATATAATTCATTATTTTCATCAAAAATTTTAGAAACAATTTTATAATCAGTTCTTTTATCATTTAATAATAATAATTCAATTAAATCAAATATATCACTAGGTTCATTATACATAGGCGTAGCAGATAATAAAATCATTCGATTATTAACACCTGTTTTAGCTACTTCAGTTAGGGCATTATAAACACGTTTTTTATCGTCGCTATTACCTTGTCGAATGTTATGTGCCTCATCGACGATAATGACTTTATCAGTTGGTATTTTGCCTTTACTGATATAATTAGTTTCATAGAAATTGGCGAACCCTTCATAAGTAAAAATATTATATCTTGATTTAATTAATTTTTTAATACGTTTATCGATTTCTGCGTCGGGTGTTGTTTCGATAATATTAGCTAGTTTGGCGTATAAATCGCCAGTGCATTGATTGGCAATTATTTTATAATCCATTTTTTTAAAAATTTGTTGTTTAAAACCTTCTTCAACGGCTTGAGGCATAATTACCCATATTTTAGGTTCATCATAACTATTATGAGAAATTAAGAAATTTTCAGCAATAGTTATAGCAGTACAAGTTTTACCAACACCAACAGAATAATAAATCAACATACTTTTATAAGGCATTCGATAGGATAAATAATGTCCCATTAAATATTGAAAAAAAGATTTATCAAATCCTGTGCATAATTCATTCGCTTTTTTTTCAAAATCTGCGACAGTCAAAATATCATCATAATTATTAATTTTATGCATATTAATTTCTTTCAATGCCATTAATTTATTTCTGAATTCTGGGTCTTCGATGGACGGATAATAGACTTTATCATTTGATTTATCTTTGTCTTGTTCGTCAATGACATTAACTTCTGGAATAATAATAGTATCTTTAATTTTTGGGATTGGTTTTTCTTTGACTGATGTTTTTTTAGCGACAGCTGCTAATATTGCAGGACATTCTTCATTAAATTCTTTATAAATTCTGCTATTTTCATTTATGTTATAATTCGAAATAGGATTTTTATATTTATTTTTCATCCATAATTCGCATAATTCAGCGGTTAAAGGTTTAGAAAGAACAGATTTTTTTTTCAAAGGTTTAATATCTTCTTTCTTAATTTCTTCGATTTTGACAGTAGCACATAATTTTTCAAGTTCATTATATTTAGCACTAAATTTTTTAATACTATAATTAGTTATAGGATTAATAGGCTTAGCAGGATTTGATAATTTATTTTTATTCCATTCAGTGCAAATTTGAATAATACTTTTATTTGCTTTCTTTTTATTTTCCATATTCTATTTGATTAAACGGAAATAATTTTATTTACCGCTTTTAGTAGTTTTTTTACATAATTTATTTAATTCTGTATATTTAGGTCCATTAAATTTAATAGGTTTATTTGTCAAAGGATTAATTAAATTATCTTCTCCGTTATGTTTCTTTATATATTTCCATTTTTGGCAAATATCATCATATGTAACTGATTTTTCTTTTTTAGAATTACATTTTTTATTATAATCTTTATAAATACTGCCTTCTTTTTTAATTTTTCTATTTGTTACTGGATTTATAGTTTTTCTTTTTAGCCATTTTTCACATAATTCTTTATCTTTTGTCGCACTTGTTTTTTTCTCTTTTTTGATTTTTATTTGTTTATCAAGTGGTATATATTTACAATGTTTATCTAAATTTTTATATGTCACCGCATTAGCTTTAATTTTTTTACCAGAATATGGATTATATGGAGTTTTAGGATGTTTAATTTTTATTAATTCCCATTGAGTGCATTTATATATTAAATCTTTCTGAATACTTTTAGATGATGACGAACTTTCATCTGAAGAAATAGACGATGATGAATACTTCTTTCGATGATGATATTTATCTTTTAATAATTGAGCTATTTTAGGAGGCGGTGGTGGTTGTTTATCATCTTCTAATGAATAAAACGATACAGAAGACGATAACGAAGACTTCTTTCGAGAAGAAGGTTCAACTTTTAACGAAGACTTCTTTGGAAATGATAACGAAGACTTCTTTCGAGAAGATGGTTCAACCTTTAATGAAGATATCATATTAGGAAATGGAGCTTGTTTATCATCATCTAACGAATAAAATGGAGATGTTAAAGAAGACTTCTTCCGAGAAGATGGTTCAACCTTTAATGAAGACTTCTTTGGAAATGATAACGAAGACTTCTTCCGAGAAGATGGTTCAACCTTTAATGAAGATATCATATTAGGAAATGGAGCTTGTTTATCATCATCTAACGAATAAAATGGAGATGTTAAAGAAGACTTTTTCCGAGAAGATGGTTCGACTTTTAATGAAGACTTCTTTCGAGAAGATGGTTCAACCTTTAATGAAGATATCATATTAGGAAATTGAGCTTGTTTATCATTGTCAAATGAATAAAATGGAGATGATAATGGAGATGATAATGAAGACTTCTTTCGAGAAGATGGTTCAACTTTTAATGAAGGTATCGTTTTCATTTTAGGAGAAGAAGGTTGTTTATCATCAAACAATAATGATTTTTTTTTGCCATAAAGTTCTTCAATTCTTGGAGATGATGATGATGAAGATGAAGATGAAGAAAATAATAATGGTATCTTTTTACGAACAATAGGTTGTTGTTGTTCAAGCTTTTGAGAAGATGATAATGAAACAAATTGAGGATATTTCATGGGTTGTGGATATAAAACACGGGGTTGTGGTTGTGATTTTGGTTGAAATTTTGGTTGTGGTTCGGGTTCAGGTTGCATATTTATAGGTGAAGAATGTTTAAAAGAAAAATAAGAAGATGATGATGATTTTTTTGGCGAAGGTTCTTTAACAAATATACTTTTATTTTTAATACTTTCAGTTAGAGCACTATCTATAGTTTTGTATGATATAGGTTCATGGGATGATATTTTTTTAGAAGAACTTGAATGTTTTATAACGGGTATAAATTCTTCTGGATTTACTTTATAATTTAATACTTCCCCTCGCTTATTAAATGTATTACCATCTGTATCAAAATAATAAATAATATTATCAGGATGTGGTTGTCCTGGATATAAAACACTACGTGTCATAGGATATACTTTATATTCTTTCATTGTGCGAATGCTTGATGATAATTCAATCGCAGGTTTAAATAAATTAGGTCTATATTTTTTCCCTCTTTTTTCCTCCATTTATATCTATTAATTTATAACGGAAAAATAATTATCATTATTGTTTTTTAAACGCATATTTAAGTTTTCTTTTGTCCTAATCCTTTTCTTGGTGTTTTACCTTTAGGTTTCTCTTCTTTAGGTTCTTTGGCCTTAGTGGCTTTTTTCTTGGGTTTCTCTTCTTTAGGTTCTTTGGCCTTAGTGGCTTTTTTCTTGGGTTTTTCTTCTTTAGGTTCTTTGGCCTTAGTGGCTTTTTTCTTGGGTTTTTCTTCTTTAGGTTCTTTGGCCTTAGTGGCTTTTTTCTTGGGTTTCTCTTCTTTAGGTTCTTTGGCCTTAGTTGCTTTCTTTTTGGGTTTCTCTTCTTTGGGTTCTTTGGCCTTAGTGGCTTTTTTCTTGGGTTTCTTTTCATTGATAGGATGTAATTCTATTTCATCGTTGCAAGGTATGCCTTTACAATCTTTATTTAATTGTTTATATTTGGGTCCGTTAATTGTTATAGTATGGTTTGTATCAGGGTTATATGGGTTATTTGGATATTTTTCTTTGATTAATTTCCATAAACTGCATCGTGTTATTAAAGCTTTATCATAGCGAACTGGGCTTTTTGAACTAGACGATTTTCTATAAGAAGAAGCAGGGGATTTAAAAGAAGAACTACGTGATTTAAAAGAAGAAGCGGGTGATTTAAATGATTTACCAGAAGAAGCGGATTTATAAGAAGATGATGTAGAATGGCGTTTGTTTTCCATTTTTGCTTTATATCGATTAATAACATCATCAATATTAGATAAATCCAAATCTTGTTCTTTTTTTTGTGGAGGTCTCTGTCCAAACATTCGACTTATGAAATTCATATATATGTTTCTATTTGATATATATGAAAAAAAATAAATTTAGAAAAAGATTTTTTATTTTGTTTTATTTTCGTATTCTTTTATTTTGCTATTAGCATATTTAAATAATGATATTCGTTCGGTATTGTAGCATTTTATATGAGATAATACATCATTATAATTATACCATTTTATAGCACGTATTTCTCGCACTTGTTCTAAACAATTGTTATCAATTTTGATATTAACTTTATTGTTTTTAATTTTAGCAATAAAATATACATGTTTATACATAATACCGTTAGTTCCAAAAAAAATTTCTTCAAATGGTAGGATGTCTTTATTGATAATTATTTCGGTATTTAAAATACGAGTTTCTTCATAAAACTCTCTAACAGCGCAATCAAGGTCACTTTCTTTAATTTTACGCCTACCTTTTGGAAATCCCCATTCTTGTTCGTTAAAAATAGATTTAATAGAAAGAATATAATTTTTTAAAAAATTGGTTTCATTCAATGAATTAAATTTAAATTTAGATTCATAAAATTCTTTTGTATAATTCTTATTTATATTATTTTCATTTTGAAACCATAAATAATTCCATATATCATCAAATGATAATGTCTCAATCATATTTCTTTCGCTTATAGTCATATTCATTAACAATTGTTTGATATATTCCAAATTGGAAACTTCATATTTTCCGCGTATAAATTCCATAAAAGATAAACTATCTTTACGCTGTATCATCAAAAATTTTATTTCATCATTTTCTATTTTATAGCAAATAAGACCGAAACTCATAATTGGATGCGGACAATTCTTATAAATATGTCCGATTAATCCGCAATTTCTACATAAATGTGGCTTAAAATTATTCATTATTTGTTTATTTACATTATTATTAAATAATTAATATTTTCTTAAATTAAAAGTTTGCTTTTATATTTGCCGGACTATGTTTTTAATACCATCAGATACGCCATCGATTATACTAGTGAAAGATAAAGAACTCGGTGTAATTCCTTCAAATCCTTCCGCTGAAACGCCATTAACAGGTGCAAACATATCGCTGTTTTGTGGAGTAAAAGTTGAAGCACCTAACATAGAACCAGTTGCAGAACCTAAATTAAAATTTGGATAAACTAATCCAGATTGTTGTGGTTGTGGTTTTGGTTCCGGTTTTGGTTGTTGTTGTGGTTGTTGTTCAGGGGTATAATCAACAAATTGTTGAGGGATGGATGGTTCTATATAATTCTTAAACGGGTCATGAGCATTTTTAACTTGATAAAATTTCTCAATTTCTTTTTGTTTAACTTCTTGATTATTAATGATTTCTTTAGCGACGGTATTTGAAGTTTCAGGAGTTAGTTTATTACGTTCTTCTTCTTCATTGATATTATCTATAGCGCTATTATAAGTAAATAGGGATATTAATGAGATAATAACAATGAAGATGCAATAAATAATGATAAATGCGGCTAATACCCATGCGAATGCGTAACACCACCAACGATTGGGTTCAGTGCCACCGGTAACAATACATGTTAATTCGAATAGGGTTAAGAAAATTGACGGAACCAGAGTTACAATAACGAACAATACTATTAATATACGGTTTCCGACAGAAACATCAGTAGCTGTTAATAATATGGTTATACAAATAGCAATTATAGCAGCTATAATCGCATAAGCAGTATATAATGATTGGTCTGAACCGAAGAAAGCATCATAAAAAGCCATTATAATATTATTCTTATTCTATAAGAAAAGAAAGAATAAAAAAAATGATTATATAAGTATTATTTTTAAAATATATAATTATTCACAAAAATGGGTATTCCGTATTATTTTTATTATTTGACAACTAAATATGATAATATAATTATCAAAGAATTGCCAAAGACTATAGATATATATGCTATTGATTTTAATGGAATTATACATCCTGAAGCTGCTAAAGAAACGAATGAAGAACAATTAATTAAAAATTTATGGGATAAAATCGAAGAATATAATTCAATATATAATCCAAGTAAATTAATTGTTTGTATCGACGGTGTTGCACCGCTTGCTAAAATCAATCAACAACGAAAAAGACGTTATTTAAATTTTTACAGAAACAAAATAGACAAGGTCATATCATCATGGGATACGAATGCTATTTCTCCTGGAACTAAATTTATGCAAAAACTAGATGATTATATTTCTAAAAACAATAGTAAATATATATTCTCGGGTAGTAATGACCAAGGTGAGGGCGAACATAAGATTTTCAAATTTATCGAAACAGAAGATGAAAATAAGATAATTGTTATTAATGGCTTGGATGCAGATTTAATAATATTATCATTAATTTCTGGAAAAAATAATATTTATTTGATGAGAGAAAATAAAGGAACCGTTACATATTTAAATATAAATAACTTAAAGACCGCATTAATATCAGAATTAAAATTAAAATGGACTATTAAAAATGATAAAGATTTGATTGAAAGTTATTGTGTTATGTGTTCTATTTTAGGGAATGATTTCATACCACATATATTAAATTTGAATATTAAAACCGGAGGATTAGATAGATTAATCAATATTACAGAACTAGCAATCAAAAACAACGGCCCATTAGTGGAAAACAATAAAATAAATCAACTGACACTAGTTGAAATATTTACAAAAATAGCAGAAACAGAGGACAATGATATCATAACAACTGTCAATAAAGAAATTGAGAGAAAACCTCGAGATTTTACATTAGTCAGTCAAGAATATGCAATCAAGAACAAAGACAAGACATTATTTGATATTTATAGTAATGCTAAAAAATGGCGTTATTATTATTATAAAAATCTGTTTGATATTAATATTAATATCGACAGCACATCAATAATTAGTTATAATTTTATCAAAGGCATATATTGGACTTACAATTATTATAAAAAATTTGATTTGGATTATACTTGGTATTATCCTTATACATATCCTCCGACGGCTAAAGACATCAGTAATTATCTTAAAGCAAATACAATAAAAGAAATCGAATTAAACGGGGATTATTTAACGCCTAAATGCCAGTTATTATTGATATTACCAATTTATAGTATTGATTTGATTGATGAAGATTGTAAGAAATATATGACGGATATTTCAGCTGGTATGAAACATTTATATCCGAAAGAATATAAAATTCAGACCTTATTCAAAACGCATTTGTGGGAATGCTGTCCTATTTTACCTATTATCAATATAGATAAAATAAACAAAAACAAATAATCTATTAGTTATGAAATATTGCTGTTAAAATATCTTTTACAAGATACGGGAACATTATGCGTATTTTAATTTCTACATTAAAAATAATTGCGGTTATACATAATTACAGAGAATAATCTATAAATAAAACCTCTCGATTATATTTATTCTTATTCTATTATAATTAAATAAAATAATCTTTATATAAAAATAATTCTCGTTATTTTTTATAATTAAATGGAAACTACCAATAATGCAAACTTGGATTTATTTATTCAATTGGTTAGAAGTGCAACTAAGCCTACTTTAAACGATTTATTAAATAAATCATGGGAAGAAAACAAATTAAAAACGATAGCTATAATATTTAATTCAAGGGATAGAATAGGTGGCAAAAAGGAGAAAGACGTAAGTAATTTTTGTTTATCATGGTTGAAGAAAAATTATAATGAAATTTATAAAATGAATGTATTGACCTATATAAATAAATATGGTTGTTGGAATGATTTAAATTATGTAATAAAAACGAATTATAAAAACAATTACGAATATAAACTCTTTGCAAATCAATTAAAAGAAGATAAAAAGGCATTAGAGGAAAATATACCAATTTCTCTATGTGCTAAGTGGGTTATTAATGCAAATACTGACCATACAATTAAAATAGCCAGATATTTATTTGATGATATCAAAAATTATCATGAAAAATATAGAAAAGAATATTTGAAACCTTTGAGACAAAAATTAGAATTAGTAGAAACTAAAATATGTAATAATGACTGGGAAAACGTCAATTATAATAAAATACCGGCTGGAGCATTAAAATATTATAAAAAATTATTTATTAAAAAAGATGGAAATAATTATTCTAATTTTATAAAAGACCTAACAGAAAATAATAAAAAAATAAAAATAACTGGATTATTACCTCATCAAATAATTAAAACTTATTTGGATAATATGCATAACGACGATATAGACGAAACATTGGAATTAGAATGGAAAACTCTAGTTTCATTTTATACTGATATGAATATCAATAGTAATGACGACGATTCGATATTGCCTGTCGTTGATGTTTCTGGGTCAATGTTTTGTTTTTCCAATAAAAAATCAACAGTAATGCCTGTTACGGTTTCAATAGCATTAGGTTTATTATTAGCTGAAATCAATAAAGGAATATATCACAACAAAGTAATAACATTTTCAGAGAAACCACAAATATTTGAAGTTCGTGGAAAGACGTTAAAAGATAAAATTAAATGTTTGCGAGATGCCGAAATGGGATTTAATACAAATTTCTTAAAAATAGCTGATTTATTGATAAACAACAATTTGACATGTAAAAGGCTAATTTGTTTTACAGATATGCAATTCGATGTCGGCCAACATCATAATTTATTTATAGAAAAATTTAAAAATAATGGTTTAGAAGTTCCCGAATTAATCTATTGGAATTTGTCAGGAGAATTTAATAATTTCCCTATAAATGATACAAATACTAATACTTCAATTTTATCAGGATTTTCTGAACAATTCTTAAAAATCATTTTAGAAAAAGACGCACTAGACGCACCCAAAATAATGAATAAAATCTTAGAACCATATTATGAATTTATAAAGATTTAAAGAAATAAATATAAATCTTTAAATAATTTTAAAAAAATGCAAACGATAGAAATAAAAGATAATGTTCAATCATTCAAAATAAACGAAAATAACACATATTCATTTATTACTTCTAATAATACTAATACTAATACTAATACTAATACTAATACTAATACTAATACTAATACTAATACTAATACAAATACAAATACAAATACTAATACAAATACAAATACTAATACAAATACTAATACAAATACAAATACAAATACAAATACAAATACAAATACTAATACTAATACTAATACAAATACAAATACTAATACTAATACTAATACAAATACTAATACAAATACAAATACAAATACAAATACAAATACAAATACAAATACAAATACTAATATGAATAGTTCTATATTTAATTTGGTGCCGAATATTACGAATTCAAATAATTCTATATTTAATAATAATACTAATGTTGCTAATGGTTGGTGGTATCCGTCAAAGAATGGTAAAAAGCGAATATTATGGGCGGGAACTCATATTCATCAGAGTAATGGATATAGTCGAGTTATGTATTATATTGCTAAATATCTTGGTAATTTTGATGACATAGAATTGACTATATATGGATTTCAGAATTTCAACGTATGTGAAGGACAAAAATTTATAAGAAATGAAATTAATCCGAATGTAACGGTTTATGATGCTTATGAAAATGAAAACCCTAAAAGAAATGGATTTGGAGAAAAAGAAATTGGAAATTATATTAAACAACATCCTCAAGACATTATTATTATTTTTAACGATTCAATAATTACGACAGCATTAACAGCAACTATTATAAATGAATGTGGAGGAGACCAACGTAAGAATTATAAATTAATTTCATATATGGACCAAGTTTATTTTTATCAGAAAAAACAATATATAGAAATTTTAAATACTTATTTTGATGCTATAATAGCATTTACGCCATATTGGAAAGAAATTGCATATAAATTGGGTATTCGAAAATCAATGGATATCCATGTATTTCCTCATGGGTTTGACCATCATTTATATTATCCGATTGACCAAAAAATAGCCAGAATTTATAATAATTATAATGAAGAAGATTTCATGGTTTTAAATTTAAATAGAAATCAACCTAGAAAAAGATGGGATACGACTTTAATTGCATGGGTTGAATTCGTTGAACGTCATTATAACGTTAATGTAGCAAAGACATTAACTAAAACCGAATGTAAAATAAATA
>Ga0078894_10004024_pt1 | contig 11199 bp, 9 predicted proteins | sample LauGreSu1BDMLBSD_2_FD_67506 | JGI IMG/M metagenome (GOLD analysis project Ga0078894, IMG submission 67506) | Freshwater lake microbial communities from Lake Michigan, USA - Su13.BD.MLB.SD (version 4) (version 4) | ecosystem: Environmental > Aquatic > Freshwater > Lake | place: Lake Michigan, USA... | reverse complement strand
ATACGAGCGTTTAGTGCGAGAACGTCCTCTGAAAACTTGGTCTCAAGCGACTCAAAGGCGTCAAAGCGACTAGAGACGTCAGCGAGGTTGGTGATGAGTTCGCTTTGTAGCTGCTGTGTCGTGCTTTGGATATCCGACCAGTTGGTCATCTCGCTTGAAAGAGCATCTAGCTGATTTCTTACCGGAGGGAGAACCGTCTCAATGACACTCACTCTCCCCGTAACAGCAGAATTCTTGGTATTGAGGTCGGTCTGAACTGCTCCGACACTTGTATCCACATACCTCGTCAAGTTTGTTCTATCGGTAGACTGCGTGAGGTAGAGGTCGTCGATATGCGCCCGGTTTTGCGTCGCTTTCTGCTCGGTCGCCGACCACAGCTCGTTATATCCCGTCAGCGTATTCTGTGTCTGGGTGAGAAGATTGCTTATATTCTCCTCATACGTAGCTAGTTTGTTGTTTATCAGACTTCCGTTATCCTGAACCGTCCCCGAAAGCGTTGTAAACGAGCTTGTCTGATTCTGCTGGAGGGTATTGACGCGGTCTATGATTCCGTTCACCACTCCCACTAGGTCTTGTTTGAACCCTTGGATGGATGAGTCAACAGCAAGCGTTCCGTCCGGGGAGAGTGATAGAAAGCTTCCCTGAGAAGTGGCGGAAGGCGGTTGGGATATCTTTACACTACTTGCGGTGAGCGTGCCGGTAGACGAGAACTCGGCAACTGGAGTTCCGGCTTTCTGGAGCTGAAACCTGTCTTGTATCTCTTGCCACTCGAATCCCCCAATTCCACTGCCAGGAACTGGAGTTAACGTAGTATCAGAGCAAGAGGCTTGTAGGGAATATAGCGACTCGCCATAGGGGAGGTAGTAGACGGATTTGGGGTAGGTCTTCATCAGCCAATACTTGTCACAGCTGCTTAGAACCGTGTTGTAGCTAGAGAGTTGGATGAGAAAGTTGTTTGCCTGAGTAGTATAGGCCATAATACTTGTGCTATCGAATGGACTGCCTCTCACACTGCTTCTCTCAACCGGTGAGTAAAAACTACGAAGCATACTCTCGGTGACGCTGCTCGTCGGGTATTGCTGGAGGAAGCTGGCGACAATCGAGTCGACGTTAAAGGAGAGGCTCATTCCGACCGGGTTTTGGATCTCGTTTAGCATACCGAGAGCGTAGCAAAAGTTTCTCAGGACAGACATACCGATGTAATCTGCTGGTAGACCAGACTGGTTGATCACAGGGGTGGTATACTCAACGTCTTGGAAGAGAAAGGTAATGTTGGAGGGGGCGATGGCGGGTTTGTAGAGATACAGGCTGACGACGTTGGCTTGGTTTTTGGTATATAGAGAGTCGGTTCCGAACTTGTTGCCGTAGATACTCATCAGGTGGGTGTTGGCATCAGAGGAGTATCCTATCTGAATGTCTCCGGAAGTCGTATTGTCTTCTAGGTGAAAGACAAACGTAAGATTCACATAGGGAGCAATCTTTTCCGAGATGGTCTTGGCAATGTAGGCGTTGAGGTTGACGTCTAGGGTATCGTTCTCTGTGAAGCGGTAGAAGGTGACGTGCAGTGTCGCGCCGTTTGGCCACAGTTTCGACTTGTCAAAGATCGCCCGCGGAAGCATTTTTATTATAGACAAGATTCTTATTATTCGAATGATAATAAGACGACACGTGGGTTAATCCTTTAATCCACCCGGATTGAGTCTACTTAATCCACGCGGGTTAATCCTTTAATCCACACGCCAGATGCTAAACGCAGCTACCGACTGGCCTACGCTATTGTTCGCACCACTTCCTAGAGGAGAGAGGGTGACGGTTCCACCCTGTGAAGACTCGTTGATGAGCTGCAGGCGATCTCCTACGTTTAGCTTGACGAGCGCCTGACCAATGTCTTGAGCAGTAGCGTTCGCGCCAAACCAGGCGCCAGGGACTTTCACGCCGTTGACGTAGAGAGCACACGAGTTTGGTTCTAGGGTGTCAATGGTCTTGATTTCGCCGTAGACGCCTCTTACCAAGCACTCTAGCGTATAGACGTCGATCTGGCGGAAACCTCTGGCAAAGCTAATGTTATCAAACGGTATAGGCGCGCCGAGAGCGACTTGTTGAATCGTAGTGCTATAGGTAAAGGCGTAAGCCGGTGGCTTGCGGTGGTACATACACATACACTTGACGAGGAAGCCGAGTTTGTCAGAGCATCTCTTTCTATGTAGAGAGACAGAGATGAACTTGTGTTGGTGCTCCTCGAGACAGACCTGAATCTTACGCTGCTCACCGTCCGTCTTCAACAGCTTGTGACCGAGCTGACCCGGAGTGTTGGAACCATAAACCTCAATCACATCCTTGCAGTCAAGTAGGTCAAAGCACAATTCAAACGCGACTACGGTATCATCCGCAAGTAGCTCGCAAATATCAAACTGGAGGTAGACATTCTGGTTGACGCCGTTCTCAGGGGTTTGGGCAAGACCTAGACCCTTGTTGTTACACGACTTCTTCGCAAACAGATCGATAGGAGTGTCTGGAGCACAATCCTGACCCTTTAGGAAACCGGCAACCGGGATCTTGTAGTTGTGATCGTCAAGGTGGTATTCGTGAACCGGGCCGAGATTTCCCTCGGGGCACCACAAATTCGCACACTCCTTGAAGAAACCCTCCTTCACCTCGCAAACCTTTTTCGGGGAGCGAGAATGAGAACGGCGATGGCGACGGTGGTGGCGACGGGAGCGGTCGCTATCCGATGAGCTGCTAGAGCTCGAGCTACTGCGACACTTGGACTTGCGGAGAGACTTTTTGTCTGATTTCAGAGGAGCGGACATTTTTGCTACTCCCCTAGATAAAATGTTGGACAGAAAACCTTATCTATTTCAAGGAGCGTGTATCTCTGAAATAGTTTTCGCAATCGGACGGAGAAAAAATATTTTCGGGAAGTAAATGAGTTCCAAACGTTATCACTCTGATTCCGAAGAATACACCTCTTCCTCCAGTTCCTCATCTTCCTCATCCGACTCTGAGGATTATACCTCGTCTTCTAGTTCCTCCTCATCCGACTCTGACTCTGAGCCAGAAGAGTTCTCTCCCCAGTGTGTAAAAGTAGAACCCGAGTCGAGTAGCTGTGAATCTAGTGGTTCCTCCGGTCCTTCCGGTTCCTCCTCTGACACGTCTTCTGAATCTTCCTCCAAGTCGGAGGAGGTAGAAATCCAGTATATTCAAGGTCCACCCGGTCCTCCCGGTCCACAAGGCCCGCCTGGTCCCACTGGTCCGGTTGGGCCTTCCGGGCCTTCCGGTTCCGGATCACAGGCTTTTCTAAACTCGTATTCTTTTTTAACGCACGGCAACACGCAAGACATAAAGCCGGGAGAGGAAGTGGTCTTTGCTCTTAACTCTTGTGTGTTGAACCAAATCAGCCGATGCTCAGCCACCGGTATCCTGATAGCTGAAGTTGGTAGCTACTTTGTCTTTTACCAGCTCACTGCGGTCGGGGCGGGTAACCTCGTTATTTGCCTCAATGGCGTAGAACAGCTTCACACCATCGTCGCCAAAGGAACGTGCTGTGGACAAGTCGTATGTGGAACCATTATCACGACTGAAGTTAACGATACCATACTTTCCGTAAGGAATCCGGTGAAAGCCAACTCGACTCTCCGTATCACAGCCAATGAGGGAGGACCTCTAGGCGTGTCAAACCATATTACATTGGTAAAGCTGGGATAGACATAGACCCGAGAGCCTGAACTTGACCCAATATTCGGTCGACATACTGACCGAAGAGCTCTCCCGGAAAGCTAATCCTTCTCATCATAAAAAAGAACAAGACCACAAAGAATAAGACCACAATGAGTATGACATTGTTCTGTAACCACCCTACAATCGGAATCGGAGTGGGGGAGGGCGTGGGAGTAGGACTAGGCGCTACAGTAGGAATCAAAGCGTAGGGATACTCCTCGTGAGACATCTTATTCTTTGTAGTCTTTTTTTATTTTTTGTTTGGTTATTGTAAATGAATAGCTATTCCTGGGTTCAACCTACGACTTCTAGTTCTCTTACATTACAACGAGAAGGAAAGACCCTCACCCAAATCACCAAAGATGGTGGTCTCGTCTCCCCGTTTGCTATGTTTACCTCTCTCCCAGAAGACGCAAATTTCGAAGGGAATATTCTTGTGGTCGACGGAAACGGCCTTGTCCGTAAAGCCAATATCTCCCTCGCCAAAGTCTCAGAAGAAATTAATACCTACTTTAAAGACATCAATGCCGAAATTAAAAAGACTCTACAGGAGGTTCAAAAAGAGGATGAAAAGGCAATGAACAAAGTCATCGCCGACGTCAACGTCGCTCTCACCACCATACAAAACAACAACAAGCACGAAATCTCGCAAACCAGCAAGTCCACTGACTCTCGCCTCGCCCGAATTACAATGCTCGAGCGAATGACCTGGATTATGTTTGTGCTCAACATCCTCCTTGTAGTCGCAGTCATAAGACTGTTTGTGAAGTAACGAGTATCACGAGTATCACGAGTATCACGAGGCGTTGAGAGGAAATAAAATCAGCGGTATAGAGTAAATGAAGCATCTCGTTCTCCTCTTGGTTAGTATCCTCCTGTTCCTATTAGGACTTGGAGGAACCTCCTTCCAAACCTACTCTCACCAAGCCATCGCCATCGTCACCTCGGCTCAGAGCTATCAGCGTCCAGATGGAAACTATGTCTGTGACCTAGTCCTAAGCTACAACACCAACCCCTTTACACTCGTCCACCAAGTTCCTCTTCATACGGTCTCTCGAGTTCAATACACCTTTGGGCAAACCTTGGTGATATACTACAACCCACGAGACCCGTATAGCGTATCCATCTCACGCTACTCTCCGACTAGCCAGATGAATCTCTTTTTTGTGGTTCTCGCAATGGCTATCTTTTTTCTGTTGTTGAAGAGGTAGAGAGGTAAAAGTGTTTCAAAGAGAAATACTTTTCTAAAAGATGTCATTGTGTCTCGTGATGATTGTCAAGGACTCGGGAGAGGAAATCATTCCTGTCCTCCGAGCGATTAAACCTTACTTGAGCTCTTACTGTATCTCTGACACAGGAAGCGTTGACCGCACACCGGACCTCATCCGGGAAGAACTCTCTGGCCTTCCCGGGATGATATACGAGGACGGGTGGTTTGACTTTGGAACCAACCGCAACCTTATCATCTCCCACGCCGAACACGACTACCCCAGCGACTTTTACCTAATGCTTGACGACTCTTACGTCCTCACCGACGGTAACCCGCTACAAGAGCTACAACACCTCGACAAGAGCAAAAGCGCCAACTACCTCGTCCGGATTGTCGATAAAGAAAAGTCCTACTTTTCCGGTAGGTTGTTCACCAAAGGACAAACGTATAAATACCGCGTCCACGAAGTCTTTGCGCAGCCGGCAGAAGGCGCTATCAACCTGACGTTTACCGACTATCTTTCGGCTACCCACCACCAGAGAAGTAAGAAACGCTTTCAACGAGACTTGGAGTATCTCCGCCTCGACCGACAGCAATACCCGGAAGATCCACGCCCCTTGTATTATATGGCGCGAACCTATCAGATGATGGAGGATAACGCGCGAGCAGCAGACTGCTTTCGAAAGCGGTTGGATATGCCTGTTGACGCGAGTAACTTGTATGAGTTCTACAACTCTTACTTTTACCTCGCCCTGATTGCCTATAAAAAGTTTATCATCACCCGTGATGTAGACGACTGTAACGCCTCTCTCGACCGGTTTCGGATGTGCGCGAGGCTGTTTCCCCACCGCGCCGAACCCTTATACCACATCGCCACCATCCTCACCTACTTTTACTTTGAGAGTAGTAAAGAGGAGATTGTAGAAACCCTCGAGAAAGCCATCCAAATCCCGATTCCCGAAGACAATGACGTCTTTTACGAGATCTACACTACCAAGATCCCCTACCGCCTCGCCTTTCACTACTACCGAACCAACCGCCACGAAGAGGCCGTAAAAGTCATACGCAAACACCGCTTGCCTGAGAACGAGCTACGATACGACAACCTCCTCCTTGCAATGAATGGGTTTAAACGAGGTAGCGTTGAACACCACCCCGAGCCTACGATTGTCATCTATGCGACAGACGTGGTCAACGTTCCCTGGAATGGAGCACACTTTAACGAGTTGTGTTCGGGCAGCGAGTATATGGCTGCCAAGCTTGCCGAGTTCTTTGTCTCTCGCGGACACCGCGTCTATCTCTTTTGCGTGTGCGACGGACTAGAGAGCGAGGTCAACGGCGTGTTTTACCTACCGATTAAGAAGTATTACCCGTTTATCAAGAGAACTTGGGTCGACACCCTGATTGTGTCTCGTGACTCGAGTAAGCTCTCCTACCTTCCTCATATCAAGAACGTGTTTCTGTGGATCCACGACACAGAGCCGATGGGAGACGAGTTCCAGACCTCGCATAACTTTCGGGCGGCCGTCGTCCTCACCGAGTCTCACAAGAAACACATTATGCGCTCGTTTCAACTAAACGAGAAACTGCTCCAAGTCATCCCAAACGCGATCCAGCCTATAAAAGAGAATCTCGATCGCCCGAAAACGAGTATGCAGTTCATCTACTCCTCCTCCCCCGACAGAGGACTTGATTACCTGCTGCCTGTGTTTCTAGAACTTTTGAAGCGTTTCCCGAACGCACGGTTGAAGATCTTTTGTAACAAGAGCCTGATTTCTCCGGCTTCCGCGTTGGTTATCTCTGAAACGCCTGAGATTTTCTTATCCCCGCGAGTCTCTAGAGAAGAGTTGTATCAGAACTATGCCGAGTCTGACTACTGGCTCTACCCCACTGACTTTATCGAGACCTACTGTATCACAGCAGCAGAGGCGCAATACTACAAGTGCGTCTGTGTCTGCTCAGCGGTTGGAGCGTTGGTCGACACGGTAGGACAGAGAGGAGTAATGCTTAAGAAGCCGGTGAGTGACCCGGGGTATGTAGAAGAGGCGGTTCAGAAGATTGTCTTTCTTGAGAGCAATCCCAATATGAAAGAGGTTTACCGAACGAGAGCACACCAGTGGGCGTCCGAACAGATCATCGAGAATATTGGGATGCGGTGGCAAAAGTTTATTCAGTAAAAATATTTTCTACGCTAAGAGTAAAATGCACAAACGCTCCTTTAAAGTTATTTCTCCCCGCGCAGGAGGTCACAGCATTATGCGCTCTCGCTCCCCGGTCGCCGCTGCCAAAAAGGCCTCTCGTTCTTGCCGCAGAAAGAAGTGCGACGTGGTCGTGCAAGACCGCAAGTCCGGCAAGAAGTACAAGTATCGCGTCTCTCGCGAGTATGACCCCATCACCGTCAGACGTGACGGACAGCGTGTCGTCTTTAAATACGCTGTCTCGGCCAAGAGCCTGAACAAGTAACCGGTAGGTTTTCTAGTAAGTTATTTCCTATGAATAACTTACTCAAAAGAAAACAGATACAACGTCTTCTCGATTTCTCCTAGAAACTCTTGGCGCTTGTTTTCAATGGCGTCGTCCTCGCACTCCATCGTCTCTATCTCCTCTAGCAGAGCTAGCAACATCTCCTCTCCCTTATCCACACGACCTTCTACTAAATTCTTTAGCTTGATTCGCTCGTTTCCGGTGAGTTCCAATCGGTGTCGGTGGCGACCTTGGCAGAACTCGACCACGTTATCCGTAAAGTCTTGTAGTTTCTCCAACAACGCCTCTGACGCCCGGTGTCGGGGCTCGCTAAACGTCTGCCAGTGATACAACTTCAAGTGGATCTGATACTGTAGCAATCTTGGGACGGTATTCTCCAACCACATTTACTCATACCCGAGAAAAAGTTAGACGTTAAATCTTCCATCCATTTCACTGACAAAAACTTTATTTAGATGGAGTTTCTTCCCCGACTTGAGATTCGACAAGTCCACTCGATCAAGAGTCGGTCTTACCGTCTGAACCGTCCAGTCCGTGTAGTTGGTCTCTTTCTCTGCCTTTCTCACCACCAACTCGGGGTCGACTCTCTCCCGGTTATGCGAGCTCTCCGTTACCTTCAAGTTCGTCTGCGCCGAAGTGTTGACGCGTTCAGCCTTTAACTCGACATTGCTCATAATGGGGATGTGGATGTTTTGGCTGACGCTTGCCTGCGCCGCATACAACTCTGCCTTTCTATCCAAAGACATCTCAGGCATATCCGCTTGGATTATAAAGGTATCCGCTCCGGTAGCCGACTTGACAAACTTCCAGGTGTAGTCCTTTACCTTGACTGGCTGTCCGTCATCTCTTGCCAAACTAATTGGCTGACCGAGAGCCGACTGCACCACAAGATTAATCTTATCCTCTAGACTCGCGTGAATGTTTTGGCCGTCGTGTGCTCCACCCGTTTGGATGACAATAGACACATTCGAGTTCATATTCTTTAGCAAGACATCCTTCATCTTCTCCTTCTGAACGTCGAGATACTCTTGCTTGGAGTAGTCTCCCTTTACCGCTGACTGCTGAGCAAATCTAAGTGGGTCGGCTAGATACCGCTGCTCGTCTTGTAACACACGGTGGGCTTCGTAGTCTTTGGCGCCCTGAATAGACGTCTGCTGAGAAAAGCGTAGCGGGTCGGCTAGATACCGCTGCTCGTCTTGTAACACACGGTGGGCCTCGTAGTCTTTGGTGCCCTGAATAGACGTTTGTTGAGCGTAGCGTAGAGGGTCAGCAAGGTAACTCTTCTCATCCTGAACTCCGCGTTGAGACTCGTAGTCTTTGACACCACTCAGCGCAGCAAGTGCTTCAATGTTTAGTGGGGTAATAACGATACCATTGGGTGTTTGCTGATACTGAAACATCTTTTGGAGCTCGACGCTATCCATTCCTTTTAGGTGGGTGATCACGTTCTGGGTGAGATACCGACCGTTGAGAGCGTGTTTCATCTCTAGGTTATCTCGGTAGATACCCTGCTCATTAGAGATGTTGGATTGTTCAGCGTGATAGGTATGCTGAGCGCCAGTAGCAAAGGCGACTTCGTGCTGATCCACCTGATTCTCTCGGAAAAAGTCGTCTCGTGTCAGGTCAGAGCCAGGGTTGGTGCGCGCTCCTACCCACTCGCGGCGTTGGCGAGAGAGTGGCTGCAAGTCTTCCAACCGAAACTCAGGCGGGCGGAACGACTGGTTAACCTTGTAGGGATTGCTAGCAGAGCCAAAGTTCATCGTCGTAGTGGTACCAAAGCCGCGGTTCTGGTAGTCGACTTCCACCATTGCGTTTTGGCCTTTGGAGTAGGTCATAATGGCGTCGTTGTAGCGAGAGGCGTCATTGCGGATGTTGTAGGTGATATCTCCCTCCTCGACTCGCTCCTTCTTTCGTGTAAATACCTCTTTTGGGGGTTCGCGGTAAATCGTGGGCTGTTCCCAAGAAGGTAGACTTACGCCACCTCTTTCCTTTCTAGGATATTGAATACAGGCCATTCTCCTTTACTTCTAATACATTATTAAATTTTTTTATTATCGCCGAATATACCAAATGAACAAGGAAGAGCTTGTCGCGGAAATAAAGGCCAAGCAAACCGCTATGGAAAAATTAGACCTGCTCCTTGAAAAAAGAAAAGAGCCAGCAAACACAGAAGTGGTCGAAGAAGTCATGAAAACCCTGTCCCTCTCTGATCTCTCACCTCCAGTGTCTTCTCCTGTTGCTCCTATCACGGAACCTCAAGTCGTATCTCCTCCTCAAGTCGTATCTCCTCCTCAAGTCGTATCTCCTCCTCAAGTCGTATCTCCTCCTCAAGTCGTATCTCCTCCTCAAGTCGTAGTCTCGTCTGTTGCTCCGGTAATCCCTCCTGTTCAGATACCCGTTCAAGTATCACCTCCAGTGTCTCCTCTCGCCATCTCTCCTCTGTCTCCTACTCCCGTGTATGTAGTTCAGCCACAGGTAACCCAACAACCTCCGGTCTATATGGTCCAGGGTTCGCCTCCTGTTTCTCCTCTTTCCCCATCTCCTCCCATCTCTCCTACTAGCGCCAATAACGACCTTATTCAGTCGGCGATTTCTGCTGCAGTCGCTGCTGCTCTCGCCAAGAAAGAAGAACAGGCAGAGCAAAAGGCAGAGCAAAAGGCAGAGTCTGTGAAAGAATCGGTGAAAAAGGAACCGGAACAAGAAGAGTCGTTATCAGATAAAATAGACAAGGTCTCCACAAGTATCTTAGGAGGCGGTAGCTTTTCGGATCTCGCCAAGAAAGCGGCGGGTAAACTTAACTCTTTCCTCAACGAACCCGCCACTCCTCCACCTATTATGATTCCACGAGAAGAGGAACCTTCTTATGAAGAACCCTCGCCATCTTATCAAGAAAGCGCACCTGCCTCCCCATCTTATCAAGAAAGCGCACCTGTCTCCCCGTCTTACCAAGAAAGCGCTCCTGTCTCCCCGTCTTACCAAGAAAGCGCTCCTGCCTCTCCATCTTATCAAGAAAGCGCTCCTGCCTCCCCGTCTTACCAAGAAAGCGCTCCTGCCTCTCCATCTTATCAAGAAAGCGCTCCTGCCTCTCCATCTTATCAAGAAAGCGCCCCTGCTTCGCCTAGACAAGAGAAAGCCGAGCAGAAAGACGGTAAAGATAAGAAAGCTGAACAGAAAGGTCAGCAGAAACAAGAACAGAAAAAGTCTGAGCAGAAAGACGGTAAAGATAAGAAAGCCGAGCAGAAAGACGGTAAAGATAAGAAAGCTGACCAGAAAGACGGAAAAGATAAGAAATCCGATCAGAAAGGTCAGCAGAAACAAGAACAGAAGAAATCTGAGCAGAAAGACGGTAAAGATAAGAAATCCGATCAGAAAGGTCAGCAGAAACAAGAACAGAAGAAATCCGATCAGAAAGGTCAGCAGAAACAAGAACAGAAGAAATCCGATCAGAAAGGTCAGCAGAAACAAGAACAGAAGAAATCCGATCAGAAAGACGGGAAAGATAAGAAAGCCGACCAGAAAGGTCAACAGAAACAAGTCACTCCACAAAAAGACGGAAAAGGTGGTCAGCAGAAAACTTCCTCTTCTTCGGGCGAGTCTAAACAGGCTGCTGCAGATAAAGCAAAACAGTCTATACAGACAAAACAGGCTAGTTCTCAACCCGCTAAGAAAGGAGATTCTACACAGGCTAGTAAACCTGTGTCGACTCCAACTAGCAAGGCTTCGACTCCAACTAGCAAGGCTTCGACTCCAACTAGCAAGGCTTCGACTCCAACTAGCAAGGCTTCGAC
>Ga0078894_10004023_pt1 | contig 11199 bp, 9 predicted proteins | sample LauGreSu1BDMLBSD_2_FD_67506 | JGI IMG/M metagenome (GOLD analysis project Ga0078894, IMG submission 67506) | Freshwater lake microbial communities from Lake Michigan, USA - Su13.BD.MLB.SD (version 4) (version 4) | ecosystem: Environmental > Aquatic > Freshwater > Lake | place: Lake Michigan, USA... | reverse complement strand
TGCCCGAGCATCTGATCTGGACAGATGGGGCGCTCTCCTTGCTCGCGTGGTTGAAAAATCGAGGCACCTTGGCGCTCGTCGCCACCAATCAGTCGGGTGTCGCACGAGGCTATTTTCCCCTCGCGGCCGTCGAGCAATTTCATGAACTCATGTCGTCGCAGGTTGAGTTTGCCGGGGGACAACTTGATCGAATCGCGTTTTGCCCCCATCTCGAGAGCGGTGTGGTACCGACTTTCAACGTGTCGTGTTCCTGTCGAAAGCCCAAGCCGGGCCTGCTGTTGTCGCTGCTGCAGGAGTTCCGATTGCAGCCGCATGAGGCAATCATGATCGGAGATCGGCAATCTGATTTGCAGGCGGCTTCGGCGGCAGGCGTGCGCGGCCACCTCTTCGAGAGCGGCAATCTCGATCAATTCGTGAGGCCGCTACTCGTATGAAGGCGCTGTTATTGGCCGCGGGTGAGGGGATCCGTCTTCGTCCCGTCACGCTAACTACCCCTAAGTGCTTGGTCGATATCGGCGGGAAGCCGTTGCTGCAGCATTGGCTGGATGGCCTCACGAGCACCCGCATGTTCGATGAAGTGATCATCAACACCCACTATTTGGCCGAGCGTGTTGAAAGCTTTCTCGACGGTTGTCAGGTCGAGCTCACGTTGACGCGAAGTTTCGAGGCTGACCTATTAGGTGCAGGCGGAACGCTACTGCGTCATGAGGCGGCTCTGGTGGGGTCAGACTTTTTGGTCGCTCATGCTGACAACTTTTCACTTATCGACTGGCCCGAATTCTTGAGCGCGCACGAGAGTCGCCCTGCAGGCTGCGTGGGGACGATGATGACGTTCCGGACGGAGGATCCTAGGTCGTGCGGTATCGTTGAAGTCGACACTCGCGGTCTCGTTGTTCAAATGCACGAAAAGGTCGAGAACCCGCCGGGAAACCTTGCAAATGCCGCTGTTTTTCTCTTTTCACCTGAGGTGTTTGATATCATCCGCCAGTTGAAAGGGACCGCCGTTGTCGACATCAGTCGCGACATGATTCCCTTGCTGTTGGGGCGACTGGTGGCGTTTCAGACCTCTGGGTATCACCGAGATATTGGTACCGTAGAGTCGCTGACCATCGCCCGCCGAGACTTCGAAAAAATCCAGCGCGAGCGGGCGGAGTAGACTGCGTGAAAGTATTGGTTACCGGTGCTTGTGGGTACAAGGGCTCAGTGCTCGTTCCCAAGCTTTTGCAGGCGGGTCACGAGGTGATCGCCTTCGACATCATGTGGTTTGGTAATCATCTTGCGCCCAACGCCAAGCTCACGGTGATTGAGGGTGATGTTCGCGACATTCACTCCGTGCCTCTCGGCGGTGTCGATGCAGTCATTCATCTTTCGTCTGTTGCCAACGATCCTTGCAGCGAACTGGATCCCAAGCTGACGTGGGAGATCAGTTGTCTCGCCACCATGCAACTGGCCGACAAGGCCGCTCGAATCGGCATTCCGCATTTTATTTATGCGTCATCGGGTAGCGTCTACGGTTTGAAGGACGAGCCGCAGGTTACCGAAGACCTAGAGCTCGTCCCGCTGTCTGAATACAACAAGACCAAGATGGTGGGTGAGCGAGTTCTGCTGAGCTACGCCGATCGAATGACTGTGCAAATTGTCAGGCCCGCGACGGTCTGCGGTCTCTCGCCCCGAATGCGTCTCGATGTCGCCGTGAATTTGCTCACAATGCAGGCACTGGCCAAAGGTGAAATCACGGTCTTAGGCGGTGATCAAACTCGGCCAAATATTCATATCGATGACATCACCGACCTTTACCTATTTTTGCTCGATCGCCCGCAGATCACGGGGGTTTTCAATGCCGGCTTTGAGAACCTTTCGATTCTGGAGATTGCACAGGCCGTGGCTGAGGTTTCTGGCGCCAAGATCGCGGTGAAACCGTCCAACGATCCGCGTTCTTATCGTGTCAACAGCGATAAGATTCTCGCAACAGGTTTTCGTCCCAAAAAGTCCGTCAAGATGGCGATCGATGAGATTGGCGCCGCGTTCAAAGCCGGCCAACTTCAGGATGACGATCGCAACTACAACCTCAAGTGGATGCAGAAAACGCTCTACGCCGACGGTAAGCGCGCATGAACCAACGGTCTTTCGCGAAGTTCGGTGGTGACTATTTGCAGCGCTTGGCGCTGGCAGCGCAGCAAATTCCGCTAGAGCCGGTAGAGCAGCTCGCCAACGCGATGCTCGATTGTTGGCGAACACGGCGCCAGCTTTTCATCTTTGGCAATGGCGGCTCAGCCGGTAACGCCATCCACCTCGCCAACGACTTTCTGTACGGCATCTCGCGCGTGGCGGGTCACGCTTTGCGTGTTCACGCACTGCCGGCTAATAGCGCCGTGTTGACTTGTCTCGCCAACGACGAGGGTTATGAGCATATCTTTGCCCATCAGCTCGCTGTGCTCGCGGAGCCTGGCGATATTGCTTTGGCCTTCAGTGGCAGTGGCAATTCACCGAACATCTTGCGGGCGTTGGAGCGTTGTAAAGAGCGAGGAGTGCGCAGCTTCGCCGTCCTAGGTTATTCGGGCGGCAAAGCGAAAGCGTTGGCAGATGTTCCGATCCATGTCGCTATTGACGACATGCAGATTAGTGAGGACCTGCAACTGGTTGTGGGGCACATGTTGATGCAATGGCTATTCCAAAGAAAGAAAGGCGCTTTTCCAGGCGAAAAGGGCGTAAACACCTAAGTTTTGTAGAGAGAGGGCTGCGAGAAACACGTCTTCTTCTATCTATAAATGATTTAGCCGACTGGCAACTGCCGAGATTGTTGGATGGTTGGTCGTTAATTATGTTTCGGATCCCTGCGCTCTGGATCTTATTGATGTGAGAGGCGGAAGGTGTCGGATTTGTTATAACGTTCAGTCGTGCTGCTTTTTTATTCCAACCGGCGACGTGTCAACCTCTAGTTAGGAGTGCTCAAAGTGGAATTGGCCTTGAACGGAGCGCGAATCGTAGTGCTCGGCAGTAACTCCTTTGGGGGAAGCTCTCTGATTTCCCGGCTCCTGTCTGATGGCGCCGATGTGATTGGGATAAATCGATCACCAGAAGGCTCAATGATGTTTCTTCAACATCGGTGGCCTATGTCTCCCGGGAAATACAGCTTCCTTCAAGCTGATTTAAATAAAAATTTACCGAAGATAGCCGAAATTATACATCGCTTTCAGCCGTCGGTTTTATTTGATTTTGCTGGGCAAGGCATGGTGGCTGAAAGTTGGGAACACCCAGACCAATGGTACACAACGAACATAGTCGCTAAGGTGCGACTGCATCAGGCCTTGCTGGAATGCCAAAGTATGCGTCGTTATATTCGTGTTTCGACGCCAGAAGTATATGGAACACAATCAAGCGCAGCCTGCGAATCTTGGAATTTTAATCCGAGCACGCCCTACGCGGTGTCGCATGCGGCTATCGACATGAGCCTCCGTGCTTACCACCAGCGCTACGGTTTTCCGGTGGTTTTTACTCGCTTCGCAAATTTTTATGGTCCAGGGCAGCAACTTTACCGGCTCATTCCCAAAGCGATTATATGTGGCCTCACTAATCGTAGGCTGCCGCTACATGGTGGTGGAACTGCCGTTCGCGCGTTCATATACGGTTCGGATGTTGCGGACGGACTAGTCAAGGCGATGAATTTCGGTCGTGCTGGAGAGGTGTATCACTTCTCTCCGCACAAATTTTGGACTATTTTGCAGGTTGTTGAGGCTGTATCTGAACACCTCGCGATCGATTTGGATGCGTTGATCTCGATGGCGGACGATCGCCCGAGCAAAGATCATGCTTATCTGATGGATTCTCAGCGTGCTCGATCCGAGTTGGGGTGGGACTCTAGAGTTGATCTTTCAACCGGAATTGAATCTACGGCAAATTGGGTTCGGCGCAATCTCGCTGAGATCTCGAGCTTGCCTCTACACTACATACACAAAGTTTAATATGAACGACACGAATTCAACTCCCACTATCAAAAACTTTCTTCCGGCACAGTATGCCGCAGATAAAAATCGCGCCATTAGTCATAACTATCTTCAGCAGCAATTTTCAGATTACGAGCAGATTTTCGAAAAAATACGCGACGTCGTAATCCGCGGTGACTTCACACTAGGTTCTGAGGTCGATCGCTTGGAGGAGGAGTTCGCCGCCTTATCCAACGCTCGTTATGCCGTTGGAGTCGGTAGCGGCACCGACGCCCTGCTCTTAAGCTTAAAGGCGCTGGACATTGGCCCGGGCGATGAAGTCATCACAACTCCGTTCACCTTCTACGCAACAATTGGTGCGATTGTGACCGCTGGGGCAACTCCGGTTTTCGTCGACGTGCGCGAAGACTACAATATTGATCCTCATAAGATTTCGGAAAAAATCACAAAGAAAACTAAGGCAATAGTGCCAGTGCATTGGTCCGGGCGACCGGCTGCGATGACGGAGATTGAGGTGGCCGCTAAGCAGCATGGGATTGCGGTAGTTGCCGATGCTTGTCACGCGATAAATTCAGAATATCACGGTCGGAGAGTCGGCGAGCTTGGTGATATCGCTTGTTTTAGTTTTCATCCCCTTAAGAATTTAAATGTATGGGGTGACGGCGGTATACTGACCACAAACTCTAGTCAGGTAGCGGATCGCATTCGCTTGCTGCGTAATCACGGGCTAGTTAGCCGAGACGAAGTTCAAGTCTTCGCCTATAACTCGCGCTTAGATACCATCCAGGCTGTGGTTGCCCGCCACATGTTGAAAAAAATTCACTCAATCACCGCGAGCCGCATATCCCGATCGCGTTTTTTTGATGAAGGGTTGAGTGGCATACGTGGGGTTAAGGTCCCAGAGCGTGACGAGAGAATTGTCGAGGTTTTTCATTTGTATCAGGTTCTTTGTGAGCGCAGGGATGATCTTCAGCGTTTTCTTATTTCCGAAGGAGTTGATGCTAAAGTTCATTACCCGATCCCGATGCATCTCCAGCCTGCTGCGAGATACCTCGGCTATAAGCGCGGCGATTTTCCAGTGGCGGAGTCCATAGCGGCCCGAATACTTTCTTTGCCGGTTCATGAGTTCATTACTGAATCGCAACAGGAGTTTGTCATTCGGCTGATACGGAGATTTTATGGCGCCTAGTGAACGGAATGTACCGTTTGTCGACTTGACTCGCCAGTTCAACGCGCTTGAAAGCGAGCTTGTTAGTGCTTTCTTAGGCGTCGGACGGAGCGGTAACTACATACTGGGAGACGTTGTTCAGCGTTTCGAGCTGGAGTTGGCCAGATATTGTGGTGTCGAGCACGTAGTCTCGGTAGCGAATGGGTCTGATGCTCTGTTCTTGATACTGAAGGCTCTCGGTGTTGGCCCCGGTGATGAGGTAATCACGGCGGCCAACTCATTTATGGCGTCCGCTTGGGTAATCGTTGCCACTGGCGCAACGCCTGTTTTAGTGGATGTACGCGAAGATCTAAATATCGATCCGCGTTCAATTGAGAAAGCAATTACCTCGCGAACGAAAGCGATCATCCCGGTGCATCTTGCGGGTCGGATTGCTGATATGAACGCGATTTTGGAAATCGCAGGGCGCGCCAATGTTTGCGTGGTTGAGGATGCTGCTCAGGCAATCGGTGCTCGTTACAATGATCGCCCCGCGGGATCGCTAGGAACTGCTGCCGGTTTTAGTTTGCACCCGCTTAAGAACCTCGGAGTTTACGGCGATGGAGGCTTCGTTTCAACGAACGATCACGCGTTGGCGGAAAACATTAGGCTGTTAAGAAATCATGGCTTGCGGACGCGTGACCAGTGCGTCGTCTGGGGTTACAACTCGCGCCTCGATGCAATGCAAGCGGCATTTGGATTGGTGAAGTTACAGCGGCTAGATTCGTGGAATGCCCGTTGTCGCGAGATAGCGCGTTTTTATCGCGTTGCTTTGTGTGATTACGTTGGAGTCCCGGAAGATAAGGCATATGAGCAAAACGTATACCATAACTTCATTGTTAAGACTCCATTTCGCGATGAGCTGGCAAGATTTCTTGCGGAAAACGGTGTAGGAACCGCGGTTCACTATCCGGTTCCGATTCACCTTCAGCCCGTTGCTCAGCAGCTTGGTTATTTGTTGGGTAGTTTGCCGGTCGTCGAGCGACTTTCGGGGACCATTCTAAGTTTACCGATTTATCCGGAATTGACGGACGACGAGATCCGATTCGTGGCCGAGACCGTTAAAAGGTTTTTTGTAAACAAGTATTGATCTGGTGTTACTCCGTCGAGATTAATCCCGCTAAATTTGTTTTAGACGCTCGTTGGCTTCGGCTCTTTAGAGCGTCTTTTAGATTTTCGCGTAACTTTTTAGACAGCGACTTTTAGCAAATCGAAAAATGTATTTTCGGCGGACTGCGTCAGCGATGTCCGCTGGAGCGCAAGGGGAAAAAATGGATATTGGTCGCGACGTTCAGCTTAAGCTGCTTGAGAAGATGATCTTCGTACGCGTCGTAGAGGAGGCAATTGCGGCCCATTATTCGGCAGCGGAAATGCGCTGCCCAACCCATCTCTCGATCGGTCAGGAGGGCCCAGCCGCGGCGGCTGGCCTTTCACTGCGATCGTCAGATTTCGTAGTTAGCACGCACAGAGGGCACGCGCATTATCTTGCTTGTGGTGGCGACGTCAAGGCGATGATCGCCGAGTTGTATGGCAAGGAAGCAGGCTGCGCACGCGGGAGAGGTGGGTCGATGCACCTTGTTGACTGTAAGGTCGGATTTATGGGCACTACGGCCATCGTCGGCAATTCAATTCCGATCGGACTGGGGCTAGCGAAATCGATACAGTTGAATGGAAGCGATGCGGTCGCATGCGTTTTTATAGGTGACGCGGCGGTCGAAACCGGAGTCTTTTTCGAAAGCGCTAATTTTGCAGCCACAGCGAAGTTGCCCGTGTTGTTTGTCTGTGAAAATAATGGTTACTCGGTTTACACGTCGATGCGACCGCGACAACCTGAGGGTCGCAGGATCAGTAAAATGGCGGAGTCGATCGGTCTGACGTCGTCATGCGGCGATGGAAATGATGCTGAGATGTCTTTAAGGTTGATTAGCGAGGCAGTGAACTCAATTCGACAGGGTCGCGGGCCGCAGTTCGTCGAGTTACAGACCTATCGATGGCGTGAGCATTGTGGCCCGAACTACGATGACACTCTCGGATATCGGCCGAAAAGTGAAGTTGAGCACTGGCTTGCGCGAGATCCAATTCGGTTGCTGTCGGATAGGCTGTCGAGTGATGCTGGATCGGTCGAACACCTCGAGCAGTATCGACAGCGTGTAACTTTGTATGTATCCCAGGCGTTTGAGGAGGCTCGCGCGGCCCCGTTCCCTAATGGCGAAGAAGCGTACGTTGACGAGTACGCTCGTATCTCAAACTTTAGAGCTTGAACGATGACTCAAATGACTTTTGCGGAGGCTATCAACGATGCGATGCATGTCGCTTTGTCAGCAGATCCCAAGCTAATCGCGTTCGGTCTTGGTATCTGCGATCCCAAGGCGATTTTCGGAACGACTTCGGGCCTCCAGGAGGCATTTGGTGCCGATCGGGTTTTTGACATTCCGGTGTCGGAAAATGCTCTAACGGGACTTGCTGTTGGCGCCGCCCTTGGCGGTTATAAAGCCGTCATGGTACATCAGCGATTTGATTTTGCATTAGTTTCGATTGATCAAATTGTGAATTCCGCGGCCAAATGGTTCTACATGTTTGGCGGGACTAATCCTGTCCCGATAGTTATAAGAGTGGTGGTCGGGCGTGGTTGGGGGCAGGGTCCAACTCACTCGCAGGCTCTCCACGGATGGTTCGCTCATGTTCCGGGTTTGAAGGTAGTGCTCCCCTCAAATCCAAGGGATGCGAAGGGTCTTCTTTTGGAGAGTATTCGAGATCCGAACCCTGTGATTTTTGTAGAACATCGGTGGTTGCACAACTCGATTGGGGACGTTCCAAGCGGGGATTTTGCAGTTCCGCTGGAAACGGCAAAAGTAGTCCGAGAGGGTTCGGACGTTACTCTGGTTGCCACATCTCTGATGACCGTCGAAGCGCGAAGAGCAGCAGCTATTTTGGCTCAGTACGGTGTCAGCTGCGAAGTAATTGATTTGCACACCGTGCGCCCAATAGATTGGTCAACAATCGTCAAGTCCGTGTCAAAAACGGGGCGTATAGTCGCGTTGGATATTGCACAGAAAACGATGTCGGTAGCCGGTGAGATTGTCGCTGGTGTTTGTGAACGATGCTTTGCGGTGCTCAAGTCTGCTCCGGTTCGAGTTTGTTTGCCGGATCATGCCGTTCCAACCAGCGCCGGATTGACAAAGCATTTTTACCCAGGCACTCAAGATGTCGTTGACACGGTCGCGAACTTGTTTGACATCCAGCCTCCTTTGGTTCCCGAGGCGACGACGCCTTCTGACGTGCCGGGCGATTGGTTTAGAGGGCCATTTTGAAATTAGGTGTCATACCAAACTTACGCGTCTCAGACGAGACTCGTCCCCCGCTTCTCGTTTTTATGTTTAACTCTGCTTGCCGAGTCACAGGTGCGTCGTAGGGACTGCGAACGTCACGCGAGAGTAGCGGCTGCATGAATTTAGGCGGCCGCTCGCTGTCTTTTGTATCAATAAACGGTGCTTTACGCTGGCACCGAGTCCGTCGCGCCAGCAACGCCTGACTTAATGCGGATACAGAACATAACATCGGATTACAACTACGGGTGGACTAGTTGCGCGCGTGCCGCCGCGAGACCGATGCCAACTGTGAAGCCGCCGCAGGTTGGTATTTTTTGCGGCACTTGTTTTTAAATCAGCCACAGGTAGTGCACGGTGAACGCTCTAATCGAGAATAATAGGTGGGAAGAATTCCTGTCGCAAATTTTTCATTTTGCACGCCAATCGCAATGCACAAACCAGCAACGGTTGACTATCGCCTCGGTTTTAATCGATCACCTTTGGCTTTCAGAGGCCCGCAGTCTTGTGGTCAGCAGCGGGCAATCCCACTCACTCATTAGGGATTACACAAGCCAGATAGACGCGATAGAAAACCCGACGCGTTTTTTGCAAGAAATGGATTTGAATCACGAATTCGATTTAAAAATGGCGATCAATTGCCTCAGTCGCGAAAATCGATATGACGAACTGATCGATCTTGGTTTCGATTGTTTAAAGCCACATTTTTCGCCCTCACTCTCGCGAGAAGTGCTACGAGAGTTGTCGAAATTTACCAAGTCTAATCGACTGGTCGAGCTTCTGTGGGCGATGTTTGAAAGACGGGATGAGTCGGCTCTTCCTGACTTTTTACCCGAAATCGCGAATGGTGCTCTTTGGTGCGGCGACAAAGATCTTTTTTCGTTGGTCAAGCAACGTGTGCTTGGCTTAAGCGGCAAGCAGACGACGCAATTCGTTGAACGCTTCGGTTTCATAGATGAAAACACGGTTGAGCACGCGTGTAACGACTTTCTCAATATACGCTCACTCGGCTTTGACCTGCGGCCTGATGTCGAGTTGGTAACGATTCTGTACGGCGATAAATATACCAAAGACTTCGTCGAATATTGCTTGCCAAGCGTGCTGAAATCTAGGGGCATGCCGTCGTTTATCGACCGCCATAAGATATTGTGGACGTTTTATACTACGGCGGATTACGCGCCGAAACTTGAACGCGTACTAACTCAGTATGTTCCGTCCGCGATTGCGATCCGAATTAATGTACGGCTTTTTGGAAACGGTGAGGCTGCGTCACTCGTCCGTGGTTACAGTTTTCAGTATTCGTTAAAACGATGCGCAGAGGCTGAGAGTAGTTTTTTGCTAGTTTCGCCAGATCTTATATTCGGCGACGGACTTGCTGAGATGATCCAGCAGTGTCCGGGAGGCGGCGTAGCTGCCGCCCACCACTTTCGGGTTTTCGATCGGGCGCTTTATCAGGCCTGGCCTCAAGATTCGTTTAATCGCGAGTTGACGTGCTCAGAGAAAAACGTTGATCTGCTTCGACATTCTTTAACCGATTTTTCGCTTTACTGGACACGCGCTACTGTATTAAACGCGCGAACCCGTGCGCCTGAGCGAATATTCCAAATTGAAAAGTCAGGCACCCACGTGAGCGGCAAGTCATTTAATGCTTGCCTCGTGGGCTTGGTGTTTCGACCAGATGAAAAAATGTATTTGAAAGTTGACGCCGGGCAAGGGTGGTGGTTCGGAGCTCGACCCGATCGGTGGCTCAATGCGACCGACCATTTTTTGCCATGGCAGTATTCAAACGAGCAGAAAATATACGTGCCAGATCGCGCGGAAAACTTTTTCTTCGTTGAACTGAATTCATCACAGGGTTACTCTCGCATCATAAAAACCGTCAGGGGATTGAATAAAAAAGAGATAAAATCGGCATTTGAAAAGGGCTTTTCGTTTACGTTTTCACTGGATTCCTGATCGATCGAGAGCGGAGTAGCCGTCGCGGCGCTAGCATCGAGTTAAAGTAGGTGTCCTGCCGAATTACTGAAACCGTCCGCATTTTGACCGAATAGCGAATTCAAGGCTGTACCGGGTCTTGTCCAAACTAGTAGATGCTCCCCGGTGCAGCAGGTCACGATCAAAAATTATCATCGATCCGTTCGGAATTTCCGGCGCCATGAAATTGATTTTAAGTAGGGCGCCTATGTCCGGTTCGGGTTTGATCCGCCCGTGCCGGTTGACTCCGTGATATTGAATATCCACCTTGTGTGAGCCGGGAGCTACCTGTAATGCATTTTCCCCGACCACCGACAAAATTGGTATCCAAACCTTGGCCAGTGATCTCTGCGACGGCACGGGGATGTTATTCGTTAACTCCCAAAACCAGGAATCTTTGTGTGCGGGCGCAACGTCCGAACCTCCGGGACGAACGACTCGCCAATATATTTCGGGATAGCCGAGACCCTCAATATCTGCGATCTCGATGTCTCCGAAATGCATCTGGATGATGTCAATAAACCCTAAATTATTAATAAAAAAATCTACATCAGAGGCGTTAAAAATTCTTGCGTCTTTAGTCCAACACGCTTCATGATTAACGCAAAATGAAAATTTATGGTAACTTTCAAGCGAGGATATTTCAAAAACTTCGTCCACCGAAGGGTCATGAGGTCGTATCGCGCATCTCATCTTTTCGAAAATAAATTTTCGTAATCGTGAAAGATCTTCCTGGCTGCTATTTTCT
>Ga0078894_10004022_pt1 | contig 11202 bp, 8 predicted proteins | sample LauGreSu1BDMLBSD_2_FD_67506 | JGI IMG/M metagenome (GOLD analysis project Ga0078894, IMG submission 67506) | Freshwater lake microbial communities from Lake Michigan, USA - Su13.BD.MLB.SD (version 4) (version 4) | ecosystem: Environmental > Aquatic > Freshwater > Lake | place: Lake Michigan, USA... | reverse complement strand
CGTAGGGGGAGTGGGGACTAGTAAGAATGGTGACATGCGTCGTCCCATGCGTCTATGCGCCTACGCCTTTGCGCCCATTTTGACTTTTCTAGTTCTCTTCATCCCCACGATGGCATCTGCATCGTCTGGAGATTTAAATTGTCCCGATTTCGGTTCCCGAGAACGAGCCCAATTTGAGTTTGAAAAGCACCAAGGCGACATTTATGGGCTAGATGGTGACGGCGATGGTCGAGCCTGCGAATGGAATGGCAGCACTGGTTGGTGGAGTTGGCCGCTAGCGAGCATTTCGTTACTTGGTGGGAGATTGATTGCCCGAAAAAAGAAGGCTGATCATCGCGTAGTACCGGGCATTGAAGGTTTTTGGCATAACTATGAGTTTCACGAAGATGGTGGTGCCGACAAAGTGATTGATCGAAATATTTTTCTGTTGGCCGCACTTGGCGTATTTGCATTGCCTGTGGTGAATATTGTTCGTGATTACGTTCTTCCGCAATCGTTCACTCCGTTAGCCATAAATGCACTTTGCGCAATCACTTTTGGTGTTGCGGCATTCACAGTGACGTGGCGTACCAACAAAATTGACGAGTACCGATAGAACATTCAACTGTTATTGAGAAATGCTTAGCCCAACTGGAACAGCGGAAGCAGTGTGGTAGCACCTGAATTTGCGAGAGAAGCTCGTAGACGATAGGACGTTCCAGTTGTTCCTGAAATCTTCAGTCCGCCGAAATAACACTGTCCACCGGTTGCGTTAACCGCCGTTGTACCAACTAGTTGTGCACCAGCAAGCGGGGTCGAGTCTGTTGCACCGAGCAGAGTAATGGAGCACGTACCTGTAGCCGTTTGATTCCACTGTTGAGTTGAATCAATGAGTTTAAAAATCAGAGTTGAGTGAATGGCGTTATTTATCCAGGGATCGTTGGACCCAGTGAATTGCAACGCAACGATGTTGTTCTGCGCAGTAGTTGTAGTGGTAGAGGCCGCCGGAAGACTAGTTGTTGTTGTCTTCACTGTGGTTGCGGTGGAATTCGCCACAACGGTGGTTGACGACGACGCTGGCGAAGTGGTTGTTGAAGTCTGTGCTGCAGCACTTAATGTTCGAACATCTTGTGGAGGTAGTCCACTCTTCGTATCTGGTGGAATAAGCGACGTAGGCAACGACGGGAACGGCTTCGTAATGGCCGAACCGGTTGCAGTGGTTGCCCCGCTTGCTGTGATGGAAACCGTGACTTGAGGTTTTATCTCGTTAATTACTACTGGCTTCGGTAATCCCGTTGCAGTAACTAATAAGGATGTTGGCTCAATTGAGACAGTTGCAGCTCCGCCTCTGACTGTGGTGGCCAGATTGTCCGATGCCACCGATACTTCAGCTGATTTGGGAAGTTCAACTGAATTCTGTGCAATGGCAATTTCCTCGTCTGAGCCATTACTGAGAATCGACACAATCTTGTTTGAACTAATTGCATAGACAGAAGATTCGCTTGGAAGTGTCAGCGTGATATCTACGGAATCTGTGTACACCACATACTCTGGAATGGACTGTGAACCAGCTGAACGAAGTGGCCGAACGGATGATGTGTCGGTTGTTGCAGTTGGCGAAACAATTCCATCTGCTGTGTTAATGCTCCAGTCCAAAGAAGTTGACCTAATGACAAGGAAGTTTCCAAGAATGCCGTTATTTCCTGTCTCAAAAGGGGCATCGGTGGTGAGGCGACTTTCCATTGATGCCAAATCAATATCGCCTTTACCGCCTTTCCATACTGCGGGGTCGTTTGCAGGGTCTTGGCCCGAGAAAGAAAACTCCCAAGTCTGCGCATCTAGATCAAATAAGACGTATCGGTCCGCGCCGGGCCAGTTTGTGTCGTAGATGAACACTTTTGCCGTTGATTCAGTTGGGTATTCAATGGAGAGAGGAAGAACCGCATGGCCACCCACGTCGCTGTAGAGACCCATTGTGTAGGTGATGTTCTTCTTGGCGAACGACTCTTGAAGTGCTGACACAATGTCGCTGAGCGATTTTTTTGCCCACTTATTCGATTCATCTTTCACCTTTGGAAAGAACTGCGTGGCAAACGCTCGGATAATTGCATGCGTTGTATCGGCTTCGTTGGAGAGCTTCGAGGTCAACGGGGAAGCTTTCGTCGTAAACCGATTGATGGCTTGTACCACCATTCCTTCGCAGTGACCAGCTTGTCGACTTTGATTCACCATTTGTGCCCACGCAGCAGCTTCGCTGTTTGGTGTGCACGGCGTTGACGTTCCATTCGTACATACGCCATCTCCAAACATTGCGCGTAAGTCTTCACCGTCCATGTACTCGGCGGTATTTGCGGCACCAAAGTTTGCGAACGGAAAGCCGTGGGTTGACGAAACCATGCCAGATGATTCTGCGGTGCGGGCACTGGCTGATGAGGAGTTATCTGATCCACCACTAGAACATGAAACGAGAACAGACACTGCAAACAGCGACGAAACCCAACGGCGAAAATGCATGGGTAGTACCGTAACGGAGAAGTCAGAGGCTGTGTAGCGCAGGTGGCGGGCCCTCGAGTGCTTCCACTCCACGACAGAGAAGATCAACAAGATTGTCGAGGCTCTCGTCAATGGCGTATGGCTCAGGGTGGCCCAGGTCTTTTTCCAGAACACAAAAACCGTGGAGAGCGCTGCGGAGGCTGCGTGCGCAGTGTGCACGTTGGGACTCTGTGAGCGAATATCCCCGAAGAGAGTCAACGAGCGCGGCAATGACCTGTTGAAGTGACGTCTCTATCTCGGGGTCACCAGTTGAAGGAACACGGTCGGTTGCTGAATAGATTCCAGGATGTTCGTGAACAAACTGGCGCCACGACACGGCAACTGCTGTCACTGACTCTCGGCGAGAGACGCCCACTGTCGCAGCGCGTAATTGTTCAGCCAGCATCTGACGTGCGCGAAGGGCGAGCAGCTTCCACAGTTCTTCAATGCCAGTGACATGTCGATAGAGGGCAGGTTGCTTTACTCCGGCATCGTTTGCAATGCGTTGCAATGAAACAGCGTCAATCCCTTCAGAATCAGCAACGATTGCAGCCATATCAATCACGATGGCGCGATTCAAACGTTGACGGAGATCTGTCATGAGTTACGCCTGTTCAAAGAAGCGAGAAATCCACCCTGCAATGCGATGTTGGTGCAAAGGCTGACTCAATGTCGCTCGTGCGGCTTCTGCTTTCTCTTCACCAAAGAGTTGGAGTCTTGTAGCAAGCAAGCTGTCTGCCAACGCAGGGGAGAACTCGGGATGAACCTGAAGTGTCCACGCACGTTCACCAATCAACATTCCGCCAACGGGGCAATAGTCTGCGCGCGCTAACAAACGAGCATCAGAGGGAAGTTGTTGCACCTGATCTTGATGACTTGCAGCAAGAACAATGTCGTCGGTGTTGTCCATCCAAGCTTGGGGTTCAACAATTTCGTACTGCTTGGCACCGATACCCCAGCCGTAATCGGCCTTCTTTACTGTGGCGCCAAGTGCTTGGGCCATTAATTGATGGCCAAAACAAATTCCAACGTATGGCGTTTCTGTTGCAATCATGTCGCGCAAGAGTTGTTCAACATCGCGCAACCATGGAACATCGTCGTAGACGCTGAGGCGACTTGGCGAACACATCCAGCCGTCTTGTTCTTTAACGGATGATGGAAGCTGGCCCTCATCGCATCGGTATGTGGTGAGTTGAATTCCAAGCGGTGCAAGAAGTTCTGAATACAACTCCGGATAATCGCCACCAACATGGAGACTGCCGGCATCGATATGCCCAACTAGGAGAAGACCAATCTTTTTCATCGGAAAGAGAACACCTTTGTGGGGCCACCTTCTAGTGGTGGTAAGTATCCACGTTCACGAAGAATGGGCATGACTCCTTCGCCGAACCAATACGCCTCTTCAAGATGTGGATAGCCAGACATGATGAACGCATCAATTCCAAGATTGTGATATTCGATGATGCGATCGGCTACTTCTTCGTAACTACCCACGAGTGCAGTACCAACACCGCCACGAACCAAACCGATACCGGCCCATACGTTGGGATGAATTTCCAGTTTGTCAAGGTCGCCACCATGAAGATCGAATTGGCGGCGCTGACCAACTGATTGAGTCTTCAAGAAGTCTTCTCGTGCAGTAGCGATTGCATCGGGAGACATGGACGACAAGATTCCATTCGCAACAGCCCATGCTTCTTCGCTTGTAGGTCGAGCAATGGTGTGGAATCGGATTCCAAATCGCATGGTTCGGCCATGCGCTGCGGCTTTCGCTGCAACACGTTCGTGGCGTTCTTTAATTGCTTCTGGAGTCTCGCCCCACGACAAATACAAGTCAACGTTCTCTGCAGCGACGTTCTCTGCGGCGTCACTTGCGCCACCGAAGTAAATAGGGGGTACGGGGTTCGGCACTTCGCGCGTCATGGCGTTCTCTACTTCAAAGAACTTTCCTTTGAATGTGAATGGTTCGCCGCTCCACGCCCCGCGCATCACCTTCACAAATTCGCCCGTGCGTTCGTAACGAGTTTCTTTGTCCTCAGAAACTCCAAAGCGAAGAAGTTCAGCTTGTTCTGCTCCGGTCACAATGTTCACAAGACAGCGACCATTTGACATGCGTTGCATAGTGCTGGCCATTTGTGCAGCCAACGTTGGCGTTAAGAGAGCAGGGCGAAAAGCCACAAGAAACTTGATGCGCGATGTCAACGGAATAATGGAAGAAGTGGCAAGCCATGCATCTTCGCAGCCTGTGCCACATGGTGTTAGCAAGGCTTCAAATCCCAGTGTTTCGCATGCTGTAGCAATTTGTGCCAAATAGTCATGACTTGGGGCGCGATTGATCGACGTTTCATCTGGCAAAACATCTCGCGAATCTCCGCCAGTAGGGAGAAACCAATTCATTTCAATCATGTTCTGTTCCTTTGTTTAGAAGTCAAGTGGGATGAGACGGATAGTGGCAAGTGAAGTTCCCATGACGAGAACCCAAGAAAAAATTCCAAGCATCAATGGGCGAGATCCAAGCACACGCAACTTTGCGAAGTTCACTCCGGAACCAAGACCTACTAAAGCAAGTGCAAGCAATATTCTTTCAATGTCTTTTGTGGTGGATATCACGTCTGTAGAGAGAACATCAGTCGAACGCACACACACCATTGCAATAAACAAGACGATGAACATGGGCAAAGGAGAGACACGCTGTTCATGTGAATGCACATCTTTCTTTGTGCTTCGTCGGCGGTGGTTGTAGGCGTAGTACGCCACAAGTGGGGCTAGCAACAGAACGCGAGTGAGTTTGACAATGACTGCGCCCTTTAATGAGTCTTGCGAATAGGCAGTTGCCGTTGCTACTACTTGTGCAACATCGTGCACCGCAGATCCACCCCACAAACCAAAGCGCACATTTCCCATTCCAAAGAGATGTCCAATGACGGGCAGCACGAAAATGCTCACTGAACCAAAAAGTGTGACGAGGGCAATTGCATACGTTGCGTCTTCTTCGTCACCATCAACGGCACCTGTCATTGCACTCACTGCAGAAACACCGCAAATAGAAAATCCAGTTGCGGTGAGTAAGCCGAGCCCTGGCGACACTCCTAACCATTGGGCGATGAGTTGAGTACCTATAAACGTGACGAGAACAACGGCAATGACCGCAACAAATCCTTTGCCACCCAAGTGAGCAACTTCTCGAAGCGAGAGTTGTAGCCCGAGAAGAACAATGCCTGTGCGAAGAAGATGACGTGCAGCAAATTTGAGACCGGCATCGGTGGCCGATGGGAGCACGCCAAGATTCCCAAGAATCACTCCAATGATCAGCGACGCTGTCAGGGGAGACAATTCCGACACAACTGAGTTGGCTAGAAAGCCCCCAGATACCGCCATACCTGCCACCCCGACGCCTGGCGCAAAGGCAATAGCCCGTTGGGAAATAGCTTGTGGGGTCAACACGTTAGACACTCTAACTCGGGAGAGCGACCGTAGGGTTATGGATGTGAAATTCCCCGTCCTCGCCCGTCGAGCAGCCATCTATATGGCGCTGTTGACGGTGGCCGTCGCACAACCTCTGTTGCAGTTGTACGCCGAGAACGTGGCCGTGTTCGCCGCTGCGAATTATGAGGGCGCCATTGTGGTGTGGTTCGCACTGTTTGTTCTGTTGGTGCCACCATTGGTCTTCACCACAATTGATGGTCTGGCAATGGTGATTGCCCCGCGCGCAGAGAAGCATGTTCATCACGTTTTGGTCTTCATTGGCATGTGGGCGACAACGTCTGTAGTTCTTCGCTCAATTTCTCTTGGCCCATGGGTCGTTGACGCCATCTTCACTGCGGCAATTGCTGGTGCATTTATCTATGCGTTTATGCGCTTCACTTTGGTGAAGTCATGGATCACCATGTTGTCACCCGTTTCATTATTGGTGGCAGCAGTTTTTTCGCTTTCCGCTCAATCGGTCATTGTTCCTCCGGATGCAGAAGTTTTGGACATTCAAAAACCAACGTCGTCCACCGTTGCAGGACCCGGAACTCCACAAGACAAAATCAGTGTGTTGTGGATTGTGTTGGATGAAGCACCACTTTTCTCGCTGTTGAATACGCAGGGCGAAGTGAATGCAAAACGGTTTCCTGGTTTTGCAGAACTAGCGAGAACATCAACGTGGTATCGAAATGTGTTAGCGACCTCACAAACCACAACAGATGCGGTGCCCGCCATGTTGACCGGAAAATTTCCTAAGTCAGATGTTGGCCCTGTGTTGGCAAACCATCCCAAAAATTTGTTCACGCTCATGAACGGCCATTTATCAATGGATGCTCATGAAGTAGTGACTGCGCTGTGTCCACGAAAAGTCTGTTCGCAAGTATCGGTTAGCGGTGGAGACCACATTGCAAACCCAGGTGGTGATGTCTCTTCTACAACGTCAACTGTTGAACCAGAAGAAGTTGTGGTCACTACAAAACCTCGAACTCCCTTCGCTACTTTCTTGAAAGACGCGACAGTTGTGGTGGGTCACAAGATTCTTCCAAAGGGATTACGCGAAAAACTTCCAGCAATTGATGAAGGCTGGGGCGGTTTTGGAAACGCAGACAATATTGAGGAAATTGAAGAAACGGTGGACACCGTTGTTCCTGCTGGACCGACCACAACAGTCCCGCTCACCGAGGAGACTCAGGAAGACGCAGACAACATCACCGTGACAGAGTGGGAAGACGGTGGACCGCAAACTCAAATTCCAGTTGTGGAAGATGTGGTGCAACGAGCCGCTCGTGCAGATAGGCCCACCTTGCATTTTGTGCATGCGCTGATTCCTCATCGTCCCTGGGTGTTGGCTCCAGATATGCGCGCTTCGCTGCAGTTACCGGCCGACAAAAGATCTATTCAAGTTCTTGATGGTCGACGAGATCGTTTACAGATTCATTTGAGTCAATACGCCGCCACCGACGCAGTGATTTCAAACATGGTGACCACAATGAAGAAGTCAGCTAACTGGAACAGAACCATGGTGATTGTGACTGCCGATCACGGCATTACTTTCCAGCAAGGCGAGAAACACAGAGAGACAGTCAACGTCAAGAGTCCTGGAACTCTTGAAGATTTGTATCGAGTTCCATTGTTTATTAAGTATCCAGACCAAGTTGGACCAGTGGTGTCTGATTGCACGGCATCACAAGTGGACTTATTGGCAACAGTCTCTGCTGTCACTGGTATTGATGCCGGATGGACTACTGATGGAAAAGATTTGCGTACGTCATGTCCGCCACGCGATAAGCGGCGAATCATTTGGCCAGACGGGTCTCACGACATGTCAACGTCTTTCTCAGATGTCATGAAACGGGTGCAGTACTACGACCAGTGGATAGATGCAGATGGCGACGTTGACGACATTTATCGCAGTGGCCTCAGCGGTTCTCTAGTGGGCACATCTGTTCCTGCGACTGCACCAGTGGAGCAATCTTTGCGATGGACGTTGAAGGAGCAAGGCACGTATCAACTTGCTGGCGCTGGAAAATTTGCACCAGTGGTCACCCGATCTCGTGGAACTGTGACAGCTTCTCGAAACTTTGCAGAATCTGAAGAAGCTCTCTTGGTAATGGACGGTGTTGTCTTTGGTGTCGTTTCGGAACTGGCTGGTTTGAAAAAGGGCGAAACAACTGAATTCACCAGCATTCCAATGTCTCGCCTACACACGCCTGGTTCACACAAGATGGAGCTGTGGACAGTTAATTGGGCCAATAAAGATCAGCCTGTTTTCTCGCGTGTGAAATAACGACTTATTTTTGCGGCGTAACGCCAGCGAGTGCAATGGCCTCATTAAGCGTGCTGGCACGTTTAATGGAGATTCCAGCGTTGATGTCTGGTGCGCTTGCAGGAACAATCGCTTGAGTGAAACCAAGTCGCGCGGCTTCATTGAGTCGTTGACCTAATTGTCCGACAGTGCGCACTTCGCCAGCAAGACCTACTTCGCCAATAACAACTAGGTCTGCTGGAAGTGGAACATTGCTGATTGCAGACACCAATGCAAGACATAAGCCGAGGTCTGCAGCGGGTTCACCGAGCTTCACGCCACCAACAACAGATGCATACACCTCGTGGCCAGCCAAGCTAATTCGCGCACGACGCTCTAGAACAGCCAACAACATAGAGAGTCGACCAGAGTCAACACCTTGCGCACTGCGTCGTGCGGGCACAGCGGAATTCACTGGATTAGTGAGTGTTTGCAATTCCACCAACAGCGGACGCTGACCTTCGATGGTGGGAACTACGACAGAACCGGGAACTCCTGTGCGGCGATCTGTGAGGAATAGTTGGCTTGCATCGGGAACACCAGACAGACCTGTTTCTGTCATTTCAAACAGACCAAGTTCGTTGGTTGGACCGAAGCGATGTTTTGCAGCACGTAGAAGACGTAGTGCGTGATGGCGTTCGCCTTCAAATGAAAGCACAGTGTCTACAACGTGTTCCAATACGCGCGGACCAGCAAGCCCACCTTCTTTTGTGACATGGCCAACGACGACAATGCTGACATTGCGTCGTTTCGCTTCTTGTACTAATCGATGGGCACAGCCGCGCACTTGAACAACAGAACCTGGTGCAGACGATAGATCTGGATCGACAACAGTTTGGATGGAGTCGATCACCACGAGTGACGGATTGATTCTGTCAATTGCGGCAACAATGTTTGGCAACGACATCTCAGGAAGCAACCACAGTTGTTCGCTGACTGCACCAAGACGGTCGGCTCGCAGGCGAACTTGTTGTGCACTTTCTTCTGCGGTGACGTACAAGGTTGGTCCGGAAGTGTTGGCTAAGAGCTGCAACAGCAACGTGCTTTTACCAATGCCTGGCTCGCCACCGAGCAACGTGACAGACCCCGGAACAAGTCCACCACCGAGCACTCGATCTAGTTCGCCAATTCCAGTAGAGAGGGGATTGCTTTGTTTGGTGTCAACATCGCCAATGGGTGTTGCCTCACCCGGGGGAACAAGTGCGAGTCCGGCTGCGAGCGTGACAAGAGAATCTTCGGGGCCTTCTACATCTTCAACAAGAGAGTTCCAGGCACCGCACGCCAGACATTTTCCAGACCACTTAGGGAAAGAGGCTCCGCATTCAGAGCAACGATGGACGAGCTTTAGTTTTGCCACGAGAGCGACATTACAAGCGGGGTGTGCGGGGGCGACGATTGCGTGCGTTTGCCACCAATAACAACAAGATGAGAATGGCCACAATCCATAACGCCAGTAGCGCCAGCAACAATGTTCGGCCAACACGCGCAATGCTTGTTCCCACCGCAACATGAGTGGATGTAGTGGCTACGTCTACTCGAGAACCATCCATAGGAATCTGCCATGTGATGGTGTTGTCTTTTTGAATTCCAGTGGTGGAGTCAATCTCTCCTGGAAGCGACGCAGCAAAGGTGATTCCCACGGCATCGCCAAGGTCTATTCCTGCATCTGCAACTTCCGCGGCGTACGGCGAAACATCTAATAATTCCAAGCCTGCATCGTCAATGAAACTATTGAGGCCACCATTGACTTCAAGTCGACCGTTGAGTGTCCACGTGCTGTTGGTGTCTTTTCCAGATCGGGCGAGAACCAGTTCGTGCAAGGGTCCGCGCGATTCACTCACTTGACTGAGAATGGCCGTTGCTTCTGCAGGCGTGTTGAACGGATGCACGAGTTGGATGGTGAGTCCACCTGTTTTTGTTTTGGTGGGCCCTTCAACCGACCAACCGGCTTTCTTCAAGTCATCTGTTCGAATGTCTTGAGTAAGAGACGGCACTTTCGTGACGATGTCTTTGTCGGCAGTGACGACAACAGTGACGTTTCCGGTTCCGTTCGGCTTCACATTCAGTGAAATGGATTGGTCGACGCGACATGACGACAACAGCACACCAGAGCACAACACTGCACTAAGCCGTACGAGTTTTTTTGGAAATGACGTCACAAAGACTGTTTAGTCGACAGTGTCGGTGTCGCCAACGAGTGGTGGCTCGCTTGGGGCAACAAAACCTTCTACTGCGCGGAACACAATGTGCTTCTTGCCGGGGTTCTCTGGGTCGTCTTCTGCGTCGACCACAATGATTTGGCCCGCGTTGAAGTGCTTGTAGAGAATCTTTTCCGATAGCGCATCTTCCACGTGACGCTGAATGGCGCGACGAAGCGGACGTGCACCCAACTGTGGGTCGTAACCGACGGTTGCAAGGAATTCCTTCGCAGCTTGGGTGAGTTCAATTCCAAGACCTTGTGACTCAAGTTGAGTAGCAAGACGCTTGGTCATGAGATCGACCATCTGCAGAATTTCTGGCATGCCGTGTTCGTGGAACACGATGGTTTCGTCAACACGGTTGAGGAACTCTGGGCGGAAGTGCGCCTTGAGTGCATCGTTGACCTTGTCTTTCATACGTGCGTATGACATTGCTTGGTCGCCGGTGTTGAAACCAACGTTGGCCTTGCGCAGGTCTTGTGTACCGAGGTTTGACGTCATGATGAGCACGGTGTTGCGGAAGTCAACACTGCGACCCTGGCTGTCTGTGAGACGACCCTCTTCAAGAATTTGAAGCAACGTGTTGAACACGTCGGGGTGTGCCTTTTCAATTTCGTCGAACAACACAACGGAGAATGGCTTGCGACGAACTGCTTCGGTGAGCTGGCCGCCTTCTTCGTATCCCACGTATCCAGGGGGCGAACCAACCAAACGGCTGAC
>Ga0078894_10004020_pt1 | contig 11204 bp, 9 predicted proteins | sample LauGreSu1BDMLBSD_2_FD_67506 | JGI IMG/M metagenome (GOLD analysis project Ga0078894, IMG submission 67506) | Freshwater lake microbial communities from Lake Michigan, USA - Su13.BD.MLB.SD (version 4) (version 4) | ecosystem: Environmental > Aquatic > Freshwater > Lake | place: Lake Michigan, USA... | reverse complement strand
ACAGACGGTACTGTCTGCAAAACGATATTGAAGCTAAACAATTGTTCGATGAACTGCCTCCTGCAATGTCATTGGAAATAATTGATATATTTTCTCGCTTGTTAAAGTTAAGCGAAGAAACAAATTTTTTCGATCGATATAAGATTAAAGATCAAAAATTAAGTTACTCTCCTACGTTAGATTTTTTTATTAAGTTTGTTAAATTGTTATTTCACGAACCGTTAGATGTATTTTATGATAATTTGTTTTGTCTAGCTCACTACGGCAAAATTGATTTAAATTATGTATCTACTTTAACTCCAGGTGAATATATTTACATGCTAAAACGTTTAGAACAAACTTTGTCTTCTAGCCAAAAAAATAACAAAACGGACATGATTGGAACTTCTCCTGAAGAAGATGGATAATTTTAAACTCCAGATTAAATAAAAACAATATGAGTCAAGATAACACAGAATTTTATAATTTATTAAATGAAATTTCTACAAATCAATCTTTTGATTTGACTTTAACTAATGATAGGCATGTAGCATGCAAAACACTTACTACAGCTCAACTTAAAGAACTTATTAAAACAATTGTAGATTCTCCATTGACACAAGTAGTCTTTAATTCGACCGCTACCAAAATTCTCAGTCAATCTGTTAATCTTCCTAAAGAAGAAGTAATGAAGCTAAATGTTGTAGATAGGCTTTTATTTTTGATCGAAACGAGAATCCGTTCATTAACAAAAGTTGTAGAAATTACACACGACAACAAAAAAATTCAAGTTAATTTTGAAACAATTATAGCCAAACTACACGAACAAATTAAAGCCCATAAAGACGTTTTTGCTTCTAAAACTTTTTCCGATGACAAAATAAAATTAACTTTTTCTGTTCCGTTGTTAAAAACCGAAATGCAAATGAACGATGAACTATACAAAGACACAAACGTTAACGCTGAAAATGCAAACGAATTGCGTTCGGTTTTAGGAGAAGCATTTGTAAACGAAATTGCTAAAACTATTAATACGATTGAAATTAATGACAAAAGTTTAGACCTTTCGACCGTAACATTTAAATCTAGACTTAAAACAATCGAATCTTTACCTGCTTCTTTAGTGCAACACGTAATAGAATATATTGAAAGTTACAAAAAAATCATTGATCAATGTTTAGATATCGAAGGATATTCGGTGCCTATAGACGGTTCGTTATTCTCGATTCGTTGATAAATATATAGCAGAAGATGTCTGCTATTGCTACAGATAAAATAGAGCTAATTGAAGGGCTCAAAAAAGATTTAACTGAAAAATTAAACATTCAGTTGAATCCTGTTGTCGATAGCTTAATTGCTCGCTTGGTTAATTCTCTGTATACAAAGAGCAAACCTTCTAAATCTAGATTTAGCTTCAACAGCTCAAACAAAAACGAGCAAATTATTCCAAAAACAAAAGCTAATTCTCTTCTTTCTGGATTTGATTTCAATTCAGCGACAACGCCTTTAGAATCCTTTACTCCAAAACCGGTTAGCAGTTCAGCGTCCGGGAGTAATAAAGCTCCGATTGTATCCAAACAAATTAACAACGCAGCAACCGCTACAAAACCTTTAGAACCAGCAACAACTGTTCCAAAGCTAGTTAATAATTCGGTTGCAACGGCGTTTGCAGGTAAACCTTCTTTGGAGCCAGAAGTTACAAATAAATTTCTTAAAAACGCTATATTAAAAGCTCAAAAAGCAATTGAATTGGAAAAAAATTTAGGAGAAATTCCAACTTATACCCAACCAAAAGTTAATTTACCAAAATCTGTTCCTAAAAACGTATCCTCGATTGCCAATCAAGTGGCTACGCCAATGGCTTCTGAGTTTGGCTCCATAAAAGATTCTTTTCTCCAAAAAAGAGGCATTTTGCCAAGTGGATTTAAAACATTACAAAAAATTGTAGATTTTGATTTAAAGGATCAACCAATAGATGATTTTAAATTCAATCTTAAACAAAATTCTAACAAAAATTCAGCAAATAACAATTCGACAAATAATTTCTTAAAGAAAATTTCAAATAATCTTAGTGCTCAGGATAGCAACGAACAGAGTAATTCCTCGACAAAAATATTCGATAAAAAAATAAGTTCTTTGGTTTCTTTATTTAAACGAAACAACAAAGAACCAAAAAAAGAAAACGGATTGACTTTTACGTCTATTAACAATGAAAACAAAGAAAATATTGTTAAACCTTCTTTTGTTGTTAAACCAAATTCTTTATTAAAAGCTGATTCTAACTCTTCATCAGCAACAGCATTTAGCAATGCTCCATCCGAAAATTCAATTAAGCAACCAAATAAACCTTCCAAAAATTTAATAGAAAACTTACTTAAGCCGTTAATAGATACATTTAAGTTATTTCAGACTACTGCAACTTCTCAGCGCTCGAATGTCAATGTTGCTCCAACAAGTACGTCTGATAGGTCAAAAAATAATTCTAAAAAAGAACCATTAACTCCAACAGCAATTTTTAAAAACGAAATTGAAACTTCTAAGAAAAACGATTTTCAAAAAAATGAAGTTCCACAAATTTCTCAGAAAACGTCTAACAAAGAGATTGTTAAAGAAGCTCCGAAGGAAAAGGTAGAAGTTCCTAAAGAAACCGTTAAAGAAGTAGAAAAGATTAAGACTCCGGATCAGACTTCTGTTTTAACTGCTTCTCCGAAGGAAACAATTAAAGAAGTTTTAAAAGATACGCTCCGCGAAGCATCTAAAGAAACTTTTAAAGAGACTGTTAAAGAAGCTCCGAAGGAAAAGGTAGAAGCTCCTAAAGAGACTGTCAAAGAAGTAGAAAAGATTAAGACTCCGGATCAGACTTCTATTTTAACTGCTTCTCCGAAGGAGAAGGCAGAAGCTCCTAAAGAGACTGTTAAAGAAGCTCCGAAGGAGAAGGCAGAAGCTCCGAAAGAAACCGTTAAAGAAGCTCCGAAGGAGAAGGCAGAAGCTCCGAAAGAAACCGTTAAAGAAGTAGAAAAGATTAAGACTCCGGAGCAAACTTCTATTTTAACTGCTTCTCCAAAGGAGAAGGTAGAAGTTCCTAAAGAAACCGTTAAAGAAGTAGAAAAGATTAAGACTCCGGATCAGACTTCTATTTTAACTGCTTCTCCAAAGGAGAAGGCAGAAGCTCCTAAAGAGGTTGCAGCTCAAGAAAATTTAAAAGAAAAAACAGAATTTCCTGTACCTAAGCAAACAGAACAAGTAAAATTGCTTCAAGAAACTCAAAAGCTTAAAGAGCTTACACAAAATAATAATTCTGTTTTTTCTATTCTCGAAAAACAAATACCGTCGCAACAAAAAGACAATACAAACAAAGATTCTATATCTCCTAAAAAAGGGGTGTTTGATGGCTTTTTAAATATGCTGAAACCTTTGTTTGGGACAGGTAAGCTTCCAGAAAGCAAACAAACAGCTTCTTCTAAATCCAACCTTTCTGTTAGTGCAGATTCTAAACCGGAAAAGAAATCCTTATTAGAAGCAGAAAAAGAACCAACTCCGTTTCTTTTTGCGGGATTTACTGACAAAGGTTTGTCTGACATGAAAGATAAACTTCCTGATATACTAAAACCTTTATTGGAAAAATTATCTGGTTCTGTGACAGTTAATCAAAAGGGAGATTCTGGTTTAGGCCTTGGTCCAGGTATTATCAAGGGAGCTTTACAAATGTTAGCTGGCATTGGTGGTTTACTTGTTTCTTTGCATGGAATGTTTACTTCAGAATGGTACAAAGGACTAGAGAAATTAATAGGCCGCGGATTAATGGATTTTAGCGGGTTTACCAAACGCGTAGATAAATTTATTGGAAAATTTGTTTCGAATTTGATAAAAATTCCAACAAGGATTATAGGCAATTTTGGTAAAACTATAATGGGAATGTTTGGGAAAGAAGCAGGAAAAGCTGCAATTAAAACAGGCCTTGGAGCATCTAAAAGTTTTATTCCTAAATTAATTGGAAATGTATTAAAATTTGTCAAAAAAATTCCTTTCGTTGGCTCTTTAATCTCTATCGGTTTTGCATGGGATCGTTTTAACAAAGGAGATTATGTTGGTGGAGGTTTAGAAGTATTATCTGGCGTAGCAAATGTTTTTGGCTTGGTTCCTTTGAGCTGGGCAATTGATGGTTTAAATGCGTTTTTAGACTTTAAAGCTGGCGGAATAGGAGAAGGTAAAAAAGGCAAAGGAGCAATAATCACGGATTGGGTAAAATCTTTTGGTTCATGGGCCTGGGAAAATATCCAAAAGCTTCCAATTCTCGGACCTCTAATTAAAGGAGTTAAAAACATATTTAGTGGCAATTTTCAAGAAGGATTAAAAGAGCTAGCAAAAGCTACTCCAATTGGAGCGTTAGTTGATTTTCTAGCTCATACAGAAACAGGACAAGCTTTAGGAGAAAAAGCCAAAGGAATGTTAGGAAGCATGGGTAGTTTTATAAAAGACATCAAAGACAAAGCTTTAAGAAAAATTTTAGAATTTTTACCAGAAACTATTCTAGGTATTTCTGTAAGAAGCAGAGTAGCAAACATGCTGGGAATCGACATGGGGCCTATAACAGATGAGCCAACAGGGCCTGCTGTCGACGTGCAAAACGCCACAAAACCTTCTCCGGAAGCAACTACTAAAACAACTCCTCGTACTAGAGGAGAAGCAGCTGCCGCTAGAGATCAAAAGCCAGTAACTCCTGTTGCAGACGCGCAAATAGATCCAAGCGGAGGTTTAATTGTTTCTTCTGCTAAAGAAGGAGCTTTATATCAATTAAGCAAAAACGACAGTATTATAGCAGCTCCTAAGCAACAAAATGCAAATCCTCAATTAGAAGCAGCTCGAGCTTCTACAGGTAAAATGGAAAGCATTCTCGAGAAAATTGCCAACAATACTGGAGCAACTAATTCAAATATAGCTAACTTAATTACAGGCTTTAATTCAATGGCTAAAGCATTGAAAACGGTCGGAGAAGCCGTAGGAGAAAAGATTAATATTCCTCCGGTTATAGTAAACCAAGCACGAGAACAACCAACCGTACGTGCTACAGAATACGCCAAAATGGGCAATTCGGAAATTTCCGAAGCTAGAAATTTATTTGAGTCGTTGAGGCCTCAACCAACATAATTACTATAAATGGGTAAATCTCAATTACGACCTTCTCCTGCAGCTAGTGACGTAGCCACTGATAATACAGCCGAAAGACAATCTTCGTATGGTGGACGAAACATGAGTATGCCTCAAAACCTAGATATTAAAAATCTGGGTAGCGCTGCAGCTACGTTTGATTCAAAAACTCCTCAGCAGCCGTTTAACATTTTAAAAGATTATTGTTGGACGCTTTCAGATAGATCCAACACAGACAATGAAATTCCATACATTGTTTTAACAGAACACAGAAATACAGAAGCTGCTATTATGAGAATGGTTAAATTCTATGGTGGAGGAGCTATTGACACAGGAGCAGCTGCTGTTGGAGATCTCGCCGCCAAGATAACTAATAACGCAACCTCAGAAAAGAGCGCTAAAGGTATTCTTGAAGTATACAATGACATTTTTCCTGACAAACCAACCAATTTAAAATACATTTTTCCTTATTTTAGCAAATCTTATTTTCAATTACAAACTCAACCTTGGAACAATTTGGATGGTTCAGCCGCAACGCAAGGAGCTGGTGATGTTGCAGGTGGTGCAAGTAAAATTTTAACCGGCCTCGGAAAAACCAATGCAGCAAAACAATTGGATTTAGCCTCAGCTATAGGAGGAGCTGCATTAAACGTCGGAGAAACTGCTTTAAAAGCTATGTATCCATTAGTCGGTGTAGCAGACAGACCGAGAATATTTTCAGGTCACTCTGAACGGTCTGTAACTGTAGAGTTTCCTTTGTATAATACAAGACATCATGGAGATTGGTGGAAAAACCAAGAATTTATACATACCTTTGCAACCCAAAATTTGTTTAACAAAAGAGATTTTATTACAGGTCTTCCTCCAGTTTATTATCGCGTTCTTGTTCCAAACCAATATTTTAGTTTTGCAAGTTATGTTTCAGATTTCACTGTAGAAAATCTTGGAAACGTTAGAATAATGTATGGCAGTGCAGATTCAGAAGGAGTTCCGACTGGTCATGGTTATCCGGTTCCTGACGCTTTTCAAGTTAAAATAACATTAACGGAATTGTTAATGCCTAGCTTGAATCAATATCAAGCTCTTATATCTGGAGATGCGTTAAAAAGAGTTCAAGTTCCACCATCTAACGGTTAATAAATTATATGGCAAAGCAAAATCAAATAAAAGAGCTTTCTAAATTAAACGGAGAAAACTTTGAAAACATTTTCAACGTTTACCAAGAAACGGATGGAATGTATTATTATAATTTGCTACAAACGATTGCATTTCCTTTAAATCTACCAGAGAATTTTTTTACTTTGTATAACGTTTCTCACGGAGACACATGGCCTTTGATTTCATTTAAAAATTATAACACTCCTAACCTATGGTGGATTATTTTATTTGCTAATAATATTCACGATGCAACTAAAATTGCAAAACCAGGAACAACTCTTTCGATACCAAAAATTGAAGTAGTAAAAGAAGTGCTTGCAGAAATTAGCAAAAGTTAAAAATGAGCGAATTTACTTTTAATTCTCCTCAAATTCCTGAAATGTTGATCAGCAATGATCCAACATCTTTGTTTGGAAATACTGGAGCTCCACAAAGACCATCTAGTGTTTTTTCTTCCGGTCAAACAACAAAACAAAAGTACAACGAACTTTTTCATGAAGTTGAATTATATTTAGATAATAGTGGAAATTTTAACGGAAAGCCCGAAAACCGTTTTCATATTAATCCTGCGTCTGTGTTAAGCATGAATATTACCGACACGTTTATGGATTGGGTTACTGACGGATACATGGCTTTTATGTACTTGCCTGAAGACGTGCCTGATGAAGATTTAGCTGGCCAAACCTCAGATACAAAAGTCCAAGGAGCAAAGGACAACGGTAATTTATTGAAAAGCTATAAATTTCGAGCGGACGGATTCGATTTGCTTCGAGTTATGATTCGGCCTGTAGTAGACAACAATGAACCAGCTTCTGGAAATCCATTGCCGATAAACTCAGAAAACCCAAATTGGTGTCTTTCGTTTTTGTTTTCTATATACGACGTCGAAGATGTAGTAAATGTTCCAGGTTCTCATGAAATAGCTTCAAGCTATATGAAGTGTTTAAAACTTTATTTCAGGGACATTCGTTATCAAATTCTCAAAACAACTAATTTGGAATATTCTACTGCAACTAGTAAAGATTATACTCCTAATTTTAATTCAGGGTTAGACAACGAAGGAGTATTAAAGGTTGGAGATGCGATGCTCGAGGTATTCAATAAAGCACTAGGCAATCCAGAAACTGGTGGTTCATTAGAATTCCAGCAAATGGATGGAAGCGACAAGTGGGATAAAGGGGGCAATGAAATATTTTATACTTCTCCTGCAGAATATTCTGCGTTTGATGATATAGAATATCTTTATTCACATCATGTGAGTAGTAATCCTTTACAAAATTCGGATATTAATGACATATGCATTTTGCATTCCGACAGAGCTACTACACCAACATTATTAGGACCAGTTTGTTTGACTCCTTTGAGTCAATTGTTTGCAAAAGCAGGAAAAACAGCTGATGGACCAGGAGAACTTCAACTCGAACATTTTTTTGTATCTACATATGCAACAGGAACGGAGAAAGGAAAAGAAGAGAATACCGATGTAACTAGACGATACAAAGCTCCAATGGGAACACAAGAAGATCGCGACATAAAAACAGCAAAATATGGACAGATTCTAAGCTACAGTTTCGTTGATATGTCTCCAGAGATAAACTCTTCTATTTTTAGTACATTTCCTGTGTATTCCGTTGATATTGCTGAAAGAAAATTTAATGTCGAATTCCAAAAAAACACTGTCGAAAACGCAAGAAAACTAATCGCGGACGCCTACATTTCTCAATTATATAAAAATGATTCGAACAACGAAGATTTATTTTTAAGTACGTTGCACAGACAAAAAGAATCTCAAAATAGATTTCCTACCTTTTCATTATATGGAGACAATCCGCTGACTAGACAAAAGAACGGCATACATCAATTATTGTACACAGGTTTATTTCAAAATACTTGTATTTGTTTTAAAACTTTGGGACTTACATTGCGACAGTCTGGTACGTTTATTGCTATAGATCGCATAGATGGATCGAAGAGCGATGATTACAACAACAAACTTTATGGTCAGTGGTTAGTAGTTAAAGTTGATCATGTTTTTGAAGCAGGTAAGTATTTGAATGCAATATATGCAGTAAAAATACATAGATTTGAATCTCTTAAACAAAAATTTGAGGGAACAATATAATTAATATTATGAACAAATACAGGATTAAAACAGTTGAAGAAAACGGTAAATTTGTGGGTTACGTTCTCAATAACGACGAAGTTGTATATGCTTCTTCTCCTCAAGAAACAAGCACTCTTGCTTCTATTCAAGTAACAAAGTACATTAACGAACAAACAAGTAGACCATTGAGCCAGCCTTCTGGTGTTACCAATAACATTACCATAACAGCTCCTCAACAAGTAGTCTCTCAAGCTCCTTCTGTTCCACAACCTCCTCCTAGACGCTGTTGCGGCCGAGGCTAAGTTAGTAGTTGATGCAGCTTGATGAGCGTAGAGAAACAATTAATTTCTTTATCTACCACAAAACTATCTATTTCCATTCCTTTGGAAATTAGCAACATAGCTTCTATTTTTTGTTCGTTTGGAATTTCTGATTCAAAAACAACTTCAAACATTTGCTTAAGCAAGCTTCTGTAATCATTTGAAAAAGATTTCTCGTTTTCGATTATCTCTTTACGTAACTTAGTTAAGTCTTGCTTTTGTTTGACTTTTTCAAATATCTTAGTTACAAATTCTAACGATACATCATCCTTAATAAACAAAGTTCCTGTAATAGAAAACTTTTGAACGTCGTTAATAATTCTGCGAATATCCGGAAGATGTTTCCTTATATGAGAAACCAACAGCTGTTTTTGGTTTTCAGGAATAACAATATTCTCAGCTAAAAGTATTTGTTTAATTCTTTGCACTACTCCTTCTATCGTAGGAGTTAAATTAATAATCGTGCAACGGGATTGAATTGGAGGAATGATTTTATGCAAATAGTTGCAAGTTAAAATAAACCTACACGTTGCACTAAACTCTTCCATCACATTTCGAAGAGCCTTCATTGCTTCAAATGAAATTGAATCGGCTTCGTCTAACAATATGATTTTAATATTACCGTCAAACGATCTAGTTCTAGCAAAGCCAATAACTTTAGAACGAATTGTATCAATGCCAGTCTCATCAGAAGCATTAATATACAAATATTCACATTTCAAAACATCATTTATAATAATCTTAGCCAAAGAAGTCTTGCCACTTCCTTGTATTCCTGCAAACAACAAGTGAGGAATTTCTTGCTTTTCAGCAAGAGTTTCAAAAAACTCTCTATCGTCTTTGGAAAGAACAATTTCGTTGAGCGTTTTAGGTCTATACTTTTCTATGTAAAGACTATCAAAATTACTCATTTCTCAATTCTAATTGCGATTCACTAAAGATGTGTAGCATTCCGAGTCCATTCTCCATAGTTAGCTCAGCAACTACTCGAACGTCTCCATTAATTGTCTCAAATACAGAACGAACTTCTCCGTTAAATGTATATCCTTTTGGCTTACGAACTTTATCCCCTATTTTAAATTTATGCATATTTTTTGTCTCCTACTTTAAATTTAGGCATACAGAAACTTTACTATGAAATTAAAAAAGCTCAAGCGCTTTAATGGTAAGAAGAGTGCTTATGTCAAACGAACCAAAAGATAAAGCGCTTGAGCATAAGTAATTATGCTTATGTCAAATCAAAATATACCTGCAAATTCCATGTACTATGTCTATGTTCTTATAGACCCGAGAAATAATAAACCTTTTTATGTCGGAAAGGGAAAAGGAGATAGAGTTGAAAGACATTATTATAATTGGTCATCGATCGATAAAAGCAATCCTTATAAATTCAGAAAAATTAAAAAGCTTAAAGAGTTAGGGTATCAACCAAAATATAAAATAGTATTTGAAAGCACAAATCAATCTTGTGTTTTTCAAAAAGAAAAAGAATTGATCGCTGAATGGGGAAGATTTGGAATCGACAAACAAGGAATTCTCACAAACGTTAATCCTGGAGGGGAAGGCAACACTGGAGGACAAAGACCAGTAAAACAATACAATCTTTTTGGTGAATATATTCAAACTTTTTCGAGCTGTTTGGAAGCAGCTCAGTTTCTTCAAAAAAACAATAGTTCATCAATCATAGAGTGCTGTAAAAAGAAAGGCGGACAAAAAGCAGCCTGGGGATATTTTTGGACTTATGCAGAAGAAGGACTAGATTTAGATTGGTGCTTTGGAGGTAAAAGGAAACCAATTTATCAGTGGGATTTAGAAGGTAAGTTTATTAATAGATTTGTCAATGCATATCAAGCTGCAAAGCATTTACAGAAACCAAAAAGCAGTAAAGAAATCATTTTAAGTGCTAAATTAGGCACAATGTGTCAACAATTTCAGTGGACGTTTAATAAAAAAACTCCAGGAAAGTACGCTAAAGTTAGAAAAAGTCATCCAAAATCCGTAGAAGTAATTCAATGGTCAGAGGACAACAAATTTGTTCAAAAATACAAAAGTTTTTATCAAGCCAATTTAGCTCTTAACAAACCAGGCAGAGACAACGAAATATCTCGAGGAATAAAAACAAACAGAGTAACTTATGGTTTTAGGTGGTCGTTATCTTAACGATACTTTTTGTCATGAGCTTTATGATTGCCATAAGAGCCATCATACATACTAAGTGTCTCGGCATCAAAGCTCAAATACTGAGCAACTCGAGTTCCTTTTTGAATTCTTGCAGGTCCTGTTCCAACATGCAAACAACCAGCCATAACTCCTCCTGTAATGTTTCCTGTTTTAGCATCAATACCATAGCCGGAGTCATACAATCCAGATGTAATAAAGATATTAGACCTGTTTAATGTAGATCTCGTAATAACCCAACCAGCTTCGAATTCTCCTACAGAAATAATGTTAGACATTACAACTTCATAATCTCCAGCTTCGAGATTAAAATACCC
>Ga0078894_10004019_pt1 | contig 11205 bp, 18 predicted proteins | sample LauGreSu1BDMLBSD_2_FD_67506 | JGI IMG/M metagenome (GOLD analysis project Ga0078894, IMG submission 67506) | Freshwater lake microbial communities from Lake Michigan, USA - Su13.BD.MLB.SD (version 4) (version 4) | ecosystem: Environmental > Aquatic > Freshwater > Lake | place: Lake Michigan... | reverse complement strand
GTGGTTATAGGAACAAAAAACGAATCTAAAAAAACAAGAGAAGAAATCGAAATTGATGGGTTTTTTGAATGTTTTAAATTATTAGATAAAAAATTGAACCATGAATGAGATGATATTTATGAATATGTCAGTTTCTTTTTTATTACAAGCAACAAGAGTACTTCACGTCGGAAATTATGATGATGATGAAGTACAAATGATTTACGATTTTTTAAGAAACGTTGACAACGAACTTATTTTAGAGTATAATAGTAGAAGCACAATATTAAGTTATGACAATGATTTGGAGTTATATGTTGAAATTATTGATGCCATGTTATTGATTTTAGAAGAAAAAGAAGAATATGAAAAATGCCAAGTATTAAAAAATAAAAAAGAAGAATGTATAAAAATAATAAAACAAAAAAAATAATATTATGAGTTTATTTGGAATGTCCCCAGAGGAAAAAAAGAAGATTCTTGAAAAGCACAAACACGCAACAAAGAATCATTACGTACAAAAAGAAGAAACAAAAAAAGGTTTGCAGAAACCTGATGAAAAGAAAGACAATAAAAAAACCCCCTAATTGGGGGTTTCTTTTTTATTTAATTGCTTCGTAAAGTAGATATATAGTCCAAAAAAGAATCCCGCAATACAATACAACACGAAGTTCGCTTTCCATAAACTTCCTGTCAGCAATATCAGTGTATATTGAACCGCATCGAACCCGAAAGGATTGAAAAACAGAGCTAACATCAACACAACATCTTTGTATAAATGTAATCTTTTCGGCTTCTCTTTTAGAGATTTTAATTTGTTTATCACCATCAGGGTCCATGTATATGATGTTTATAAGTTTAGGGTGTTATAAAATAAATACTATCCTAACTTAAAATCACCTACATCTACCCAATTTGTTTCACCATACCAATCATATGTGTGTTTAATTGATATATCACTAGATTTTGTGTTTAAAACAAAGAAGCTGTTTTTGTTTGATTGTAGTTTTTTGATTACAATACCTTCATCCGTGTTAATTTCAAACATATGATCCAAGAATTGTTGATCAGTTTTCTCTAATCCCCAGTAATACTCAAAATTAAACATTCCATTATTTTTAAAGATCTTAAATTCCAATGGAATCTTTTTTCCTTTAAATTCTACCACCAATTCTTTTTCATGAACTAAATCTCCAGAACTAAATTCAAGATAATCTGTATATGTTTTGTAGGTGTCTCTAACAGCGGGGTAACTTACAAAGTGTAAACATTCTACAACTTTTATATCTACGTTTTGAAAATATGGCATTCTATATTTTTCAGCACCCAATACTTTATATCTTCCATCAACATAAAACATATGTGCGAATGCTGATTGTTCAATCCACGCCGGAAAATAATTTATGTTGTTTTTTAAAAGATTACCTAAAGCATTATCTAATGCGTCTAAATGGAAATAATCTTCTGACGGCATGTAAATTAAACCAGTGTTTATATTATGAACAACAGGGATTTCATCTTTTGGTACGTTATAACAATACGCGTCCTGAATGTCTGGGAAATAAAACGCCTCATTTGCTTTTAAATAATTTATAACATCTTCTGGTTTCCTAATAAACAATAAATCAGTATCCATACCTAAAACTTTTTTTGTTTTAGAAAAATACATGTAATCAAACAACTTAATCTTATGCCACAAATTTAATGGGCTATTATGTACTCGGTATCGTAAACAATTTAAATGGTTTTTTACATAATTTACAATTTCTTTGTCCGCATACTCTCTTCTAATGACTGTGACGTTTTTAATAACGTCTAATGCTTCAATATCTGATTCAGATAATGATCCATCATCATGTAAAAAAACTGGCATGTTCGCAAACTCATCAAATTTTTGTAATGATTTAAAATTATTGATTGCTAGCAACAAATCTTTGTTGCATATTAATGTGTGTATTTCTATCCCGCTATATTCCATGGTTTAGTACCCTCTGTTTTTTCTTTAAAATTTGAAATGAAATGTTTATTAAAAATACCAAGCAATGGGCTTACCCCACTAAATGTTATTTTACTATTATAACAGGCTATTGACATTACTGATCCCTCTCCAGCCCCTATATTATTTATGTAATTGTGTCTAAAATCAAAATCCTCACAAAATGGTGCAATATTTTCCCAGATCTCAAAAAACTTCTCCTCTCTCCCCTCGTCTTTTTTGATTACCCACTTACCCTCTAAAAAATGTTCAAGTGGCGCTTTTGGCTTATCTGTATGATAAAATTTTTCAATCTCATACCCCAATCTTTCCAACAAATCTGCACCTTCTTTTCCATATTTGGTGTTCCTTTTTGTTTGATCTTCACAAATTGAAATATCATCAGCTAAAAAAGTATTTGTGATATTACCAAATGTCGCAAATATATGTAAACCAGGAGTGATGTTAGATAAAAAGCTTAAATCCTCAATATCTTGCAAAACAACATCCGAATCTAAAAAAACGGCAGTATCAAATGTCTTTAAACACTCTCTAACCACCGTAAGTTTTTCATGAAAGGAAAAATATTGCTTAGTGTAGGGTATGATTATTAAACCGTCTTTAGGTTCAAAAACCGACGGGTTATTTGTATAAACAAATATTGTTTCACCTAACGATGTTATTTGTTCAATAAGTGTTTTACTTAATTCAGTATATTTTTCACCATATACCAGAGTACAAAATGCGTAATTACTCATGTCTTAAAAGTTCGGTCCAGTTTCTTCGACCATACCAATCATATGTATGTTCAATTATAAAATTATTCCTATTTTCAAAATGAAATTCATTATTTTTATCACTATTGAAGTGGTAAACACTTTCACCTATTCTAAATTCATGGTCCAGAAACTCAACTGAATTGTTTTTATTCCACGTAAAGCTTAATGATAATAAGTTATCATCAATTTTTGATAAACTATAATTTAAGTCGATTATTTTATCATCAAACTCAATATTATGTGTTCCTTCTTTAATAATATCAGATTCTGAACTAACAACAATCTTTCTGTCGGGATAGTTTTTTAGGTACTCCTGCTTATATATTCCCCAAAAATTATATTTTAAACTTTCACCTATTAAATTACATAACTCAGACCCCCTAACCTGTAAACCACTGTGTACTAACGCTAGTCCAATTAAATTACCTTCCCCAGTACCAAGTCTAGTAACTCCCATATCTTCTTCATATTGGTCTAAAATATTTGCAAGTGCTTTCCACGTATTTAAAAATACTTCCTCTCTTCCAAATTGTTTTGATATCATTAAAATACCCTCTTGAAAATGATAGGCTTGCTCGTAATCAATATTCATTTTTTTACAAGTCTCTAGAGCCAATTCACCATATCCATCAATTCGACCTCTAACGTCTTTACTAGTGAAAAAACGATTATCGTCTCTACATATTTTACCCCAGTCCCATGAAGAATGAAATCCTGGATCTATGTCAATAAAAAAGTTGGTATATGTGTTTTTAAAGTTTTTATAGAAAATTCTAGTATCAGAATCAATATAAATTACAGCGTCGCAAATCTTTAACCCCTCTTCGATACATATGATTTTCTTATTGTATGAAAATAAATTTCCAACATACTCTATTTCAATTACATTATCTAATGCTTTAAAATGACCTGGTTTGTTCGTTACAATTATTATTTTTTGATCAAAATATTTTAAATCTCTGGCGAATCTAAACGCATTATTATTTGCATTATCACCATGGGCTAATGTTGAAAAAATATAATTTTGTTTTTTATATTTTTTAACACAGTTTTTATTCCCCTGAATATCTGTTTGAAATTGATTTTTTACTTGGACTATTCTTTCGTTAGAAACAAACGCTTTTAGCTTTGGTAATATTTGATATAACGCAGTGTCAAATTGATTGTCTATATTTTTTAGATTTTCTAATATTTTTTTAGCACCATTTGGTGAAACTACCAATGACGGCAAACAAACAATCATACCAGATGGTATTGATAAATTTGTTGAGTATTCGTTTTTCTTAACAGTAACATCACCATGCCCCAAGTAGCAAATATCAAAATCTTCTGGTAACTCTTTTAACACCGTTGTTAAATAATCATCGAAATCTTCTGAAATAATAGAGTCATCCTCAAATATAATTGAAGTGCCGTTTAACTGTGATATTTTTTTAAATAACTCTATATATGACAACAAAACACCCAAGCCGCCCTGAGTTAAAGAAAGCCCCCAAGCGGTAACGGTATCAGATAAGATATCTTCTAATGCGTTTTGAGTAATTAAACCATCTGGTAGTGACCTTGGATGAATAGTTAATCCATCGACAGCTGGGAATCGTTCATATAGATCTTTTAAAATTATACTTTTGTTTAATTCATTTTCTATATGTACTTGTCTATCTGGTCGTCTATCTAGGTTTAAGTAAAAACAATTTTTAATTTCATTCATATTATAATACGCCGGTTATTCTTTCACACCAATCTTTTGAAATTGAATGTGGCCATACAACCCATTTTGCTGGCTTAACATCTGTTTGGAATGTTCTCCAAATCTTGTAATAACCATCTGGATCGTTTTTAAATATATTAATTTCATTGACGTCAGCATCTTGTCTATGAATAGTGTTTCCACTAGCGTCTTCAAATGCAACAACCCAGAAATCATAATCGTCTAATGTGACTTGATGTGGCATTATATCAATACAATGTTTAAAAATAGATAAAAACGAAGCCTCAAATTCTTCATCAGTTAATTCTGGATTTGGTGCCAAATTATTTTCTAGAGTATATTTTTGTACTGCTCTTCTTTTAAAAGAAACACCAGCATATTTTTCATAATCTCTCAATGTTCTTACAGTTCCAAAATCGTATACACCAAAATCAATGTCTTTAACCTCACCATCCATTTCAAAAAGTTTTCTATTCCTTTTGTGACATTCTAGATTTCTTGTAACCCATTTATTATCGTCGTCCCATTGCTTTCTTCTACCTTTTCTAGTGTATTCATGCCAAGCAACAATTTTATGAGGGTGAAATAAATCATACCCCCAAGTATATGCTCTAACAGCAATAGAAATTTCTTCACCATGAAAATAATAATTTGGATCATGTGGCACTTCTAAACAAAACTGGCCTAATGTAAAACAAAAGTGTGCTGAATAAAACCTTGCTGGTATTGGTTCTGCCCAATCATTAAAATTATCGATTGCTGCAGGTAAAAAGAATACCGCACCTTCTGGGATAAATCTATCAAAGTTCATTTTCCAAGGAACCATATTTCTACCATCAGGATCATTTTCAGGATCAAAAGAAGAAATGTAACCAGTTAGCAATGGTTTTTCATGCCCCTTATTTTGTAAATGTTTGATCATCTTTATACACTCTTCATCCCAATTCTCAACGAATCTGTGGTGTGAATCTAACTGTAAAGTATATTGTTCACCATCATAATTTTTTTGTAATTCGTTTCTAGCCCAACAAGCTCCCTGAGACGTTCTATAATCTATGTCTACAATTTTAAAACGTTTATCAAACATGTATTCATCTAAATTATCCCAAACATCTTCCTCAGCGTGTTGCCAAGCAATTGAGAAAACCAAATTTTTAGGATTCTTAGCTTTTTCTAAACAGTCTTTTATTGTTGGTATTAGTTGTGGGTCTCTGTAGGACGCGATCTGAATAAAAATTTTGTTATTTCCCATCTGTTATTTTTGTTAGTAATATAACATTTTTTGTTTAAAATTTAAATCAAATATCACATTTTTTATTTCAAAAAAAATTCGCTATATTAGAAATAATTAACCGAATCTAATATGAGCACAATACCTCAAATACAAGAAATCACTGATTTAATAATTGAAACCCTAATCTTGGATGGTTTTTTTGTTGATTATGAAATAACCAGTCAGGATTATGCTAAAAAAAGATTTTCAGAAGAACTCACCAATAAATTTTTAGTTAATGGGTTAGATGAAGATGGTGACTACTTTTCCGAAGAGGAATATTATCAAATATTGAATGAAATCGTTGCTGAGGATATTTTAAGAAACCTTCAAAGCAAGGGATTTCTCCAATCATATGAAGATGAAACAACCGAAGAGGTTTTCTTTTTGACTGATCGTGGAAAAGAAAAACTAAAAGACTTAAGACTAGAAGATGATGATGTTATTTCTTAGCTTCAGGGACTACTTGAGCAAAAGCGGCTTTTTTAAGTTGTTTAACCTTTTGCTTTAAAAGTTCAACAGATTTATATGTGGCATTCAAATTTCCCATTACCCCAGATACTTTACCACCAATTGGTGACTTCAACCCTATTGGCATAGTATCTTCTAATTTTCTAACTTCTTTAATTGTGTCTGATAAACAATTACTTATCTCGTCTAATTTGAACTGTACTCTAGCATATTCGTTTCTAGATACCTTTTCCTCATTTAAAATTCTAGAAAGTACCTCTTTTACTTTCTCCTCTGTGATTAAATTGTTTTCCATAACATATAAATACTTTTTTATTGGGTATTTTTTTATTTCCTAAATTTTAATTATCTTTAAATAGAAATTTTAACAAAATGAACGAAATTTTTGAAACACTACATGATTTTGACGATCTATTAATCGAACCAGCGATCTTCTCAAAAATTAAATCAAGATCAGAAATCAATACTAGAACTATTATGGGGTCTTTACCCATAATGACGGCCCCTATGGACACCGTTATAAATCAGGATAACTTCCATCACTTTGAAAATTGTGGTATTGTCCCAGTATTACCAAGAATACCTTCACCAGATGAAGCCTGGGTAGATACGAGAAGATTTCTTTCTTATAGTATTCAGGATTTTCAAAGAATATTCATGAATAAAAGAGTAAGAGTGGCTAGCGGTGATCGAATACACGCATTAATTGATGTGGCTAACGGACATATGACCGAACTTTATGAATTATGTGAAAAAGCCAAAAAAATGTATGGTTATGATATGCTTCTAATGGTTGGTAATGTAGCTAATCCAAAAACATTTCTAGAATATTGTAAAATTGGTGTGGATATGGTGAGAATCGGTATTGGAAACGGTGGTGGTTGTTTAACAACAGTACAAACCGGGGTAGGTTATCCAATGGCGTCACTGATTGAAGAGTGTAACGATATTAAAAAGCATAGCCAATTTAGAACTGAAATCGTGGCTGATGGTGGTTTTAAAAAATATGCGGATATCATTAAAGCTTTGGGTCTTGGAGCTGATTATGTGATGTTAGGATCAATTCTTAACAAATGTTTAGAAAGTGCTGGAGAAACAGTTAACGAACAAGGAGAGCATATTAACCAATACAATGAAGACGCAAAAAAACGATTTAATGCGGATATTCCATTATATAAAACCTTTAGAGGTATGAGCACTAAAGAGGTTCAGAAAACATGGGGTAAAGAAGAATTAAAGACGTCTGAAGGGGTTGTAAGAAAAAACCAAGTAGAATATACTTTAAGTGGTTGGGTTCAAAATTTCGACGCCTATTTGCGTTCAGCGATGAGCTATACCGGTAAAAAAGAACTCCACCAGTTTATTGGCGGAGTTAATTTTAATTTTATCACAGAAAAGTCCTTTAGGAGATTTGATAAATAGATTTAGAACATGTTAGTGTCGTTAAATGCTTTATCTTCAGAGCTACTTAATTCTTTATCTCTAGTCATTCCTTCTTTAATGTAACTTCTAATCAATTTAGATGTTGATACGTTTTTCTTTTTAGCAACTTTTTCAATCTCTTTAAAATATGCTGGGACAACCCTAAAAGATAACATTCTTATTAAGCGTTTGTGTTTCGGAACGTCGTTTTTTGGGAGATTATTCGCGTCTTCCCCCATTTCTATATTTTTTTCGAAATCCATAATATGTTTTTTTATAAATATTTTGTAAACCGGTTATTTTCAGTTATATTAGAACTATAAACATAAATATCATGTCAGAAGATAAAGTACAACCAATTTCAGCAATTAAGCAGTGCGAGGAAAAATACCCAGAAACAACTGCGGAGTTTAAAAAGATCTTAAAAGAACAATATGAGATCTTTTGTAAAAAACAATTAAACTACGGTCCAGATAATATATCTGTTGGAACGAGATTAGAGACCCCAGAAGAGGTTAAATTATCTCAAACGGGGTTATGGTTCAGAATGAATGATAAAATTCAAAGATTGAAGCAACTAGTCCTTTTAGGTAAACCGGACACAGTGGGTGAAGCTGTAGAAGACACATACCAAGATCTGTCGGTTTACAATATTATTGCTCAAATCGTTATTAGAGGTAAATGGGCTAAGTAACCAAAAATAAAAGGGAACAATTTGCTCCCTTTTTTTAATTATAAAAGTCGGTGGATGTATTTATTTAAAAAAGAGGATATGGACAGAAGCATAAACGTAAATAACCCATCGGTTATTAAATTTATTTCAGATATAACGAATACGATTGTATCAAACATTGCTGTTGATCATTACTTTTCACTAAGTAAGGATAAAAAAATGAACGTTCTTTATGCTGTGTTCAAGATAATCAAAACAACAAGTGAAACTAGAGTTAAATTAGATGATCTTCAGTTTAGAGCATTTTTGTCTGCGTTGTGGAAAAGAAACGAGGAAAGTGAAAACTATGAAATAGCCGCCATATTGTTTGACATTATCAACAATTACGAAGCAATCAAAGAGTTTATAAAGCCACCGGTAAAAAGAAGAAGGAAAGAACCCACAAAAGGAGGAAAAACCACAAATGGGTAAAAAAATCATCGATATTACCCTTAAAAGACAAATCGCCAAACAAGTATTAAAGTGGTGTAAGGAAAATATGGGGGTTAATAATCGAAGAAAATCTTTACCAAAAGTATCAGTTAGAATTAATTTCAGAAAAGACGAAACTGAACGATTTATTAAAGGAATATATTATTCTAGTGAGAATAGGATCATTGTTTATAGTGTAAATTGTGAAACAATGGACGAGGTGGTATCGACAATAATTCATGAATACTCCCATTACCAACAATCTATGAAGAAATATTGGGAATATTTTGAGTTTTATTACTATTCTAATCACCCATATGAAAAAGAAGCAAGAAAAAACGAAGAAATCTATACAAAAAAATGCATTAGATCAATAAGGAAATATTTATTATAAAAAAAGAACCATGTTAATAGAACAAATCATCAAAAAACAACTTAAAAGTCTTGTTGAAGCAAAACAAGTTAAAGGTAAAATGGCTGAAGTTATGGATGAATTTTCAGTAATTCACGAACAAATAACTAAATTAAAAGCTGAGTTAAAAACCTTAGAAAATGACCCTCAATACAAGTCAAATAAAGAAAAAGTGAACGAAGTTATGGAGGATTTAAAATTAACCGGTGAAAAAGCAGCTGAAACGAAAAAATATATCGTTACAATGTCAAGATCTGGTAGTGAGCAAGAAACATCAAAATATACTGAAATATTGAGAGAGTTTTTACCACAAATATCTAAGAGACTTAGAGGTGTCTATGAAGGAATTAAAAAATCACATACATCAATTAAGAAAGTTAGCCCATCAATTGAAGTAACTAAAAAAGAAATGAAAGAAAACGCTTCTGGCGGTGGTTCATCTCTTTCTTCAGTAAAATCTGGATTAAAAAGTGTTAGTACTATGTTAGATAGATTAAAGGCTAAATTTAAGAAGTAATAATTTCCGCTTCAGGAATTTCCCTCAAAAACATTAAGACCTCGTTATTCGAGGTTTTTTGTTTTAATACAATGTCACAATGCCAAAATTCTTTTAAATCTTGTACTTTATCTTCTTTTACCGCGTTTTGTTTCACTCGTCTATAAACCCAAAATAGTTTTTCTTGGTACGAAACGAATTCTCTTGCTACCATTATTTAAATTTAAATCCAGTTAATTTTTCCACATCAACAAGATCAACCTTGTTGTTATGTAACCCATCAGCTTTGCTTGTATTATTATCGAATATAAATGCTAACCATTCATTTGATTTTTTAACATAAACTACCTTCCAGCATTGTGTTGGAACTGACGTTGTTCCTATTTTTTTAGCGACACCGACTGATCCCATCCAAACACGAACAGAATCTTCTTTCAACGCCATTTCACGCGACCACATTTCTAGTTCTTTCCAATCCCCCCTGTTTAATGCTGGGTATTGTGCTGTCATATTACTAAAATAAAAAGATTCTTCATTAGCTTCTTTATCACAAGCAGCATCTGCTGCGGGAAAATTATGACCCCTATCAAAACCAGAACCCGTATAGTCGGCTTGTAAATTAGTTTCTGTTGGTAATTTAGGATCTGGAATGAATTTATCTCCTCTTTTTACTTTAACCGGACAAGTTAAACTGTTTTTAGTGATCCACCATTCAACTTTAACTGGGTAGTGTTTTGATTTGCTATAATGTGTTGTAAATAGTTTATGTGATAATACAACCACATCTTGTGCGTTTACTGCTGCTCCGAATAAAAGAACTGTAACTAATAATAAAATTTTTTTCATAAATTGTTTTGCTTTATATAGTTAAATATCTCCAACGGAGTATTACTATTAACAGCAAATTCAATAAATGGTATTTCGTTACTTATTAGATTTTGTTTAATTTCACTATCGATTTGTTTAGATTCATCTAAATTTTGAAATCTACCGTTTTTATCATAGCTTGAGTCGTCTCGATCTAAAAACACATTTAATGAGTTATACTTTTTGAATAACCCCAGTAAAAAATTGTCAAAAGATTCATCATAAAACCCAGCAGGATATTCGTCCTTTTTAGAATAACGATTTTTATAAATTGGCCCCAATATAATGGGTGAATCAACGATTATATATTTTACTTTACCATATAACCTGGCTATATTTCTATGCTGGTTGGCGGTAATATAAAATTGATCCTTTATTGCTGAGAAATTTTCTTCCCAAGCCACTATTTTCGGGAATTCAAACGTTAATTCCACATCCATGTGGTTTTTCTTCATCTCGCTAAATAACCCAGCAGATTGAGTGGATTTACCTATTCCTGGCCCCCCAAAAAAATTGATAATTAAACTTTCCATATTGTTTAATATACATAAAAATCGGGATAAATAAAAATATATAAAATTTTAAATTTATTAAGGTATTTATACATATGGAAAACATTTATTCAGTTTTAATAACTGCAGTAACAGTACTGGGCGGTACTGGAGCTTGGAGATAC
>Ga0078894_10004018_pt1 | contig 11205 bp, 6 predicted proteins | sample LauGreSu1BDMLBSD_2_FD_67506 | JGI IMG/M metagenome (GOLD analysis project Ga0078894, IMG submission 67506) | Freshwater lake microbial communities from Lake Michigan, USA - Su13.BD.MLB.SD (version 4) (version 4) | ecosystem: Environmental > Aquatic > Freshwater > Lake | place: Lake Michigan, USA... | reverse complement strand
AACAAAATAGGGGCTTTCGCGAATCAAGCTGCCAATTTAATTTATGCTGGTCCCGTAACTGGTGCAAATGCAAGTCCAGGTTTTAGATCCATGGTTGTAGCCGATGTACCCACACTCAATCAAAACACTACAGGTAATGCAGGTACTGCTTCGAAATTAGCGATACCCAAAAATATCAATGGGGTCGCATTTGATGGTACTGCGGATATTACCATCGCTTCCACCGTGGCCAATGCAATTACATTTAACACATCAGGTGCTGGCTTGACAGGACCTGTTATTTTTGACGGGTCTGTCGCAAAAATAATTTCATACAATTCAATTGGAGCTGCACCAACTGTGGGTTCCACAAGCATAACTACATTGGGTGCCATCACCACCGGCACCTGGTCAGCCAATGTAATTGATGCGAGTCATGGAGGTGCGGGTGTTATCAATGGAATATTAAAAGCAGATGGAAATGGGAATGTAAGTGCTGCTGTCGCAGGATCGGATTTTGTCATGCCTTTTGCATCCCAAACAAGTAAATATTTTTATGCAGCACCCAATGCTACAAATGGGGCACCCGTATTTAGAACTATCCTAGCTTCAGACATTCCAACCCTTAATCAAAACACTTCTGGAAATGCTACCACTTCCACAAAATTGGCTGCTCCAAAAAATATTAATGGAGTCCCCTTTGATGGTACAGCTGATATTACGATTTATGCAACAGTAGGCGCCCCCATTACATTTGACAACAGTGGAACAGGTGGAGTAACAACAACTACTTTTAACGGTTCGGTTGCTAAAACCATTTCGTACAATACAATCGGTGCAGCCCCCGCCATTGGTTCAACTGCCATTAACACCCTGGGTATCATCACTTCAGGTACTTGGCTTGGTAATATTATTGATGCCACTAAGGGCGGTGCGGGCGCTACCAATGGAATATTGAAAGCCAATGGGGCTGGGGTAGTTTCGGCAGCATCCGCTGGAACTGATTTTGAAAATCCATTAAGTTTTTCACTTCCTCTTTCAAGAGGGGGAAATACAATTTCGCTTACTGCTGCCACTACAACTACCAATGGATATTTAACCTCAACAGATTGGAATTTATTTAACAATAAACAAACTACAATTTCAGCCGGAACAGGGGTAAGCATTACAGGTGGAAATACAGTTTCCATTGGACAATCGGTGGCAACCAATACATCGCCATCCTTTATTGGTGCAACACTTTCAGGTTTAAGTGTTGCCGGAATTGTTACCAATTCTGCATCAGGTGTATTGGGTTCAGCACCTACCACAGGTTCCGGAAATATAGTTCGTTCAATCAGTCCAACCTTGGTTACCCCTATATTAGGAGATGCGTCTGCAACTACAATTAATATTTCAGGGGATGTCACTGCCAAAAGATATAAATTAACCATGCCTTCCAATATCACTGCTGCAGCTACTACCACCATTGATTTAAGCACAGGCAATGTATTTACCGTGATTTTAGGATTGAATGTAACAACGCTTTCACTCACGAATCCAGTAGTGGGTACTTATCTTATAAAATTTGTACAAGATGCAACTGGCACAAGAGATGTTACTTTTCCTGTTGCTTGGAAATGGGCAGGAGGGGTAATTCCAAGTTTGACCAATACGCCGAACAAATTAGACATTGTTACTTTAATTTACGACGGCGCTAATTATTATACCACCATTGTTCAAAATTTTTAAGATGAAAAAAATCAGCCTTACCGTTTTAATTTCTTTTTTTTTATTTTCCAGTTTTGCACAAGTGGTACCACAAGGTTATTTAATTGGCCCCAAATCAATTGGGGGCCAATTGTGGGCACTCGTTAATTTGTCCACTGCTACTTTTACTGATGGCACAGCAATTCCATATTATACTTCAGCTTCCGCATTTGCTGGATTAACTACGCCAGCTTCCTGCTCCGTCAATTTCAATTCGGCAAACGATGCAATTTATGGAAGACTCTATAATTGGTATGCTGTCAATGATACACGGAAAGTATGTCCAATTGATTGGCATGTACCCCTTAATACAGAATTTGCTACATTAAGCGCAACGATTGGGGGAACTGGAAATGGGAACAAACTTAAAGCAACTGGATTTACTTATTGGAGCAATGGAGGAGGCACTGATGCATACAACTTTAAAGCCATTGGAACTGGTTATATGGGTTCTTCTAGCTATAGTAACTTAAGTAAATCTACCTATTTTTGGACCAGTAACGAAGTGTCTGCAGGATCAGGCAATGCCTATACTTGGTCCTTATTAGATGGCACAACCACACTTGCTCAAAGTGCGCAAGGAAAAATTGGCGGCTTTTCAATTAGGTGTATACATGATTAGTTTTCCTTTGGACCCTGCATTGTAATTGGGATAGGCTTCAAAATTGTATTTAATACATTTAATCTACCATCAATATTATTTTCATTGTAGTTTAACCCCAATATTTTTGCCACTATTGGATATACATGAATGTTTTCAAAATCATCAATAGTCAGTCCTTTTTTAAATGCGGGTCCCCATGCCATAAAGCTGGCACGCATATCAGGATGACGGTTGTCATATCCATGTTTCCCTAATGTGGTTTTACGTTTTGAAAAATTAAATACTTTAGGTAAATGTGGAACTACGATTAAATCACCAAGTCGATTGTACAAGTCGTCTGATTTTTTAAAATGCCAGTAACTAGGTGTTTCGTTTAAGGTATACACTGAAATAGAAGTATCTTTTTTGAGCGCATTGTAAGTAGCGGTAATTTTACTGCTGTCTTTTGCGTATAAATGAATAAGTGCATCTCCCCATGGCACCCTAAAAGCAGCGGTGTCAATTGCATTTGGCATACTTAAAGTATTGTCATTATCCACTTTAGTCATGCCATGATCAGATACAAAAATGTAATTAATTGGAAGATTTAATGTTGCCAGTTCTGCTTGCAATGCATTAACGCTGCTATCTACAAATTTTACTGCGGCTTCTACATGAGGGTCATTGGGTCCATAGGTATGCGCTTCATGATCCACTTCTGGCATATAAAAAGTAATCATATGCGGTCGCTGCTCCTCGGGTAAACTTAACCAATCTTTCACTGCTTTTATTCTGTTGGCAATACTAATTTTATCATTGTATACATAATAGTAAGTGGGTCTTGTATTTTGAATCGCTGCTTCAGAACCTACCCAATAAAAACTAGCGGATAACATTTTTTGCTGTTCGGCCAATACCCATAATGGGGTTCCTCCATACCATTTTCCATCGCCTACCATTTTTGGATTGCCCATTCGGTATTCTAATCCACTAGCTTTATCGTAGTAGGTATTATTCACTAAACCATGGTGTGAAGGGTACATTCCTGTTACAATAGAATAATGATTTGGAAAGGTCAAAGAAGGAAAAGAGGGGGTCATAAATTTAGCGCGAACTCCATTTGTTGCAATGGTCTTTAAATATTCAGCGTTATAGAGTTCGGTAAAATCAGCACGAAACCCATCGGCAGAAATCAATATCACATAAGGCTTATGTATTTGACTTTGGTCGTTTTTTCTGCCTGCCACTAATTTCTGAGTAGTGTCTTGTGCAAATACAAACCCAATTATAAACAGGCCAATCAATAGGCTACTTAATTTTTTTAACATCGGTATCTTTTTTTCTGATATAAATACTTATTGAAACTGTGAGCAAAGCAACCACAATGCCCCCTGCAACATCTAAAGGAAAATGCTGTCCCAAATAGACTCTTGAATAGCCACAAGCCATTGCATAGAATGCACCCAAAATAACAATTTCTTTTTTGGGGAAGAAAAATACGGTAACTAAGAATATGGTAAATGCGGTTGCAGTATGACCTGAAGGAAAACTATTCCACATATTCAATTCTACTCCCTTTACTGTATGGATTTGGTCATGAGGAATACCACTTGCCATGGGTCTACTCAATTTGTCCCAAAACAGGTTTTTAGGTAATTGAGTAAGCAGGGTAGATAGTAGAAAATTTAATAAAATAAAAAGATGGTCTTTTTTAAACCAACCAAAAAGCAATATAAAATAGGGGATCCACATCCATCCTTCAGCGAGTAAACTAAAAAAAACAAAGCTAAAATCACCCATTTTCCCCCAATCGCCATTAAACCATAAAAAAACGCTTTCTCTAGAATAAAGGAAGGAGCTTAGGAAAAGCGGAAGGGCAATGACTAAGCAAAGGATAAATGCGATCTTAAATGGTTTGCTAATAGTAGAATACATACTTGGATGAGGTCTTATTTGCACCTAAAAATACAGAATGTTTATAGCTTATAGTCAACTAATTATTTAAATCCTTGTTATAACTTTACAATTACCCATGAATAAAGAAAAAGACCAAATAAAAGTAGTAGGTGCCAGAGAGCATAATTTAAAGAATTTTGATATTTCAATTCCCAAAAACCAGCTTGTGGTCTTTACGGGAGTAAGTGGCAGCGGTAAGTCCTCCCTGGCGTTTGATACCTTATACAATGAGGGGCAGCGTAGGTATATGGAAAGTTTTAGTGCTTATGCCCGTCAATTTATGGGCGATATGGAGCGTCCAGATGTGGACCAAATTACGGGTCTTTCGCCTGTAATTGCCATTGAGCAAAAAACTACCAATAAAAATCCGAGGTCCACGGTGGGTACGGTAACAGAATTGTATGACTTTTTGAGATTATTGTATGCGAGAATCGGAAAGGCTTATAGTTATAATACTGGCAAGCCCATGGTTAAGTTTTCTGAAGCAGAGATTATCCAAAATATTTTCACCAAATTCAAGGACCAAAAAATTAATTTATTGGCTCCCGTAGTGCGCGGTAGAAAAGGTCATTATAGAGAGTTATTTGAAGAGATTCGTAAAAAAGGTTTTGTTAAAGCAAGGGTAGATGGCGAAATAATTGAGTTAAGGCCCAAGTTTCAAGTGGATCGCTATAAAATTCATGATATCGAAATAGTTGTGGATCGAATTCCGGTAACCGATGCCATGAAAACCAGGCTTGGAGAAAGTGTGGCACAGTGTTTGAAGATGGGCAATGATCTCCTGTTTTTATTAGAAGAGGGGAAAACTAAAACAGTTCAGTATTCAAAACAATTAATGTGTTTGGAAACGGGGTTAAGTTATGAGGAGCCTTCTCCCAATAGTTTTTCTTTTAATAGCCCCTATGGTGCCTGTCCTGTATGTAAAGGACTGGGCAATGTATATGCCATTGATTTGAATTTAATCATGCCCGATAAAGCCTTAAGCATTAATGCAGGTGGTATTGAACCACTGGGGGAAGCCAGGGAAGCAAGCGTATTTACACAGGTCAAACAATTTGCGCGTAAACATAAAATTAGTTTGGATAAACCTCTTAAGGATTTAACTAAGGAACAATTGGATTTAATTTTATTTGGCGATAAAAATATTACCCATTCATTGGATTTAGATTTGAATGATGAAAACATTCCAGATGCCTATACGGGTAGTTACGAAGGCATTGTTTCCATGTTAAAACGTTGGTTTACTTCCTCTCAAAGTACCGACCATTTAAAGGGATGGGTGGAAGGATTTATGGAATTAAATACTTGTTCGGCTTGTGCAGGTACAAAATTGAGAAAAGACAGCTTGTGGTTTAAGGTAAACGAGTTGAATATTGCGGCATTAAATGAAATGCATTTGGATGAATTGCAAAAGTGGTTTTTACAATTGCCTGCTAAGTTGGATAAAAAAGATATACAAATTGCATCAGGAATATTAAAAGAGATTGATGACCGTATCTCTTTTTTGATGAATGTAGGTTTGTCCTATTTGTCATTAAGTCGTCCTTCAAAGTCATTGAGTGGAGGAGAATCGCAACGTATAAGGTTGGCTACACAAATTGGCTCTCAATTACAAGGCATTACTTATATCTTGGATGAGCCTAGTATTGGATTACACCAACGAGACAACCAACGGTTAATTACCGCATTAAAACAATTAAGGGATATTGGCAATACAGTATTGGTGGTGGAGCATGATAAGGATATTATGATGGCATCAGACTATTTAGTGGATATTGGTCCGCGTGCAGGTATTCATGGTGGACATATTGTAGCGCAGGGTACCCCCAAAGAAATTGTAAAATCCAAGTCGGAAACTGCATTGTATTTAGCCGGCAAAAAAATGATTGAAGTGCCTGCAGAGCGAAGAAAAGGAAATGGAAAAACCATTGCGATCAAAGGCGCTTCTGGTAACACCTTACGCAAAGTGGATTGTGAATTTCCATTGGGAAAATTTATTGTGGTATCTGGTGTGAGTGGAAGTGGTAAGTCCACTCTAGTCAACGAAACGCTTTATCCTATTTTATCCCAGTATTGTTACCATAGCAAAACTAAACCCATGCCTTATAGTAAGGTTACAGGGTTGGATCATATTGATAAAGTAATTGAAATTGATCAGTCTCCTATTGGTCGAACACCAAGAAGCAATCCAGCTACTTATTGTGGTTTCTTCACCGACATTAGAACCTTGTTTGCATCGGTGCCTGAAGCTAAAATTAGGGGATATCAAGCAGGACGTTTTTCATTTAATGTGAAAGGCGGAAGATGTGAGGTTTGTGAAGGAGGCGGAATGCGCGTGATTGAAATGAATTTTTTACCAGATGTATATGTACACTGTGAAAAGTGTGGAGGGAAAAGGTACAATCGGGAAACCTTGGAAATAAGATACAAAGGCAAGTCCATAAGCGATGTATTGAATATGACGGTGGAGGAAGCCTGTGAGTTTTTCCAAGCAGTACCATTTATTTACAGAAAAGTAAAAGTCTTACAAGAGGTAGGTCTGGGTTATATCACTTTGGGACAGTCCGCAGTAACTTTAAGTGGTGGGGAAGCGCAGCGTGTGAAACTCGCCACAGAATTAGGTAAAAAAGATACAGGAAAAACTTTCTATATTTTAGATGAGCCAACCACCGGTTTGCATTTTCAGGATATTAAATTACTCATTGGTGTATTGGATCGATTGGTAGAAAGAGGGAATACGGTCCTTGTCATTGAACATAATATGGATGTGATAAAGGTCGCTGACCATATTATTGACCTGGGTCCTGAAGGTGGAAGTGGTGGCGGAGTGATACAGTTTACGGGTACACCGGAGGAGATGATTAAAAAATCCAAATCACATACTGCGAAATATTTAGCCTTAGAAATGAAGTAGGGGTTGAACTTTATTGTAACTAATTTCACATTTAAACGTTTTATGCATTAATTATGGATGCCATTTTGAAAAGTATTTTATTGATGCGTGTTTTTATATTGACTGTAGTTACGCTATTTTGCTCAGCTGTTTCGAATGCCAACACATTACAAGGGACTGTAAAGGATATAAATGGTAAGGAATTGCCTTACGCTTCCATTAGCATCAAGAAAACAACGATTGGAACTACCGCTAACAGCAAGGGGCAATATAGTTTGCAATTAGGGAAAGGAGAATATATTGTAGTATGCCAGAATATTGGTTTCAATACGAGTGAGCGAAAAATAAAAATCGAGGATAATATTACTACTTTGAATTTTATTTTACAGGAGCAAGCCTATGAGTTGAAGGAAGTGGTGGTCTCAAATAAAGCAGAAGACCCGGCCTATGAAATTATCAGAAATGCAATAAAGCAACGACCTACCTATTTAAAGGAGTTTAATAATTTTAAATGTCAAGTTTATTTAAAAGGGCAACTTCAATTAAGAGATTACCCAAGTAGAATATTTGGAGATACGGTAAATTTCGAAGATGGAGATACGAGCAAGGCAAAGTTGTTGTATCTATCAGAAACATTTGCGGATTATTCAATTAAAGACAATCAAAGAAAAGTGGAAATTACTTCTACTAAAGTGAGTGGAAGCAATGATGGCTTTGGATTTGGAAATCCATCCATCATTTCATTTTATGAAAACATTATTGATGTAAATAATGTCTTAAATCCGAGAGGCTTTATTTCACCTATTGCAGATAATGCGCTGAATTACTATAAATATAAATACCTGGGTTCATTTTATGAAAATGGCCAGGAGATATGTAGAATTAAAGTTACCCCCAAACGAAAGCAAGAGCCATTGTTTACCGGTTTTATTACCATTATTGATGGACGTTGGAGCATACACAGTGTTCAGTTAAATTTATTAAAGGAACAGCAGTTGCAGTTGGTGGATACTGTTAGTTATGAACAAATTTATACGCAAATCAACAACCAATGGGTGGTAAAACAACAAGTGAGTAATATTGCAGGCAGTTTTTTAGGGTTTAAGTTTTATGGTAGCTTTTTGCAAGTATATAATAAGTATGAAATCAATAAAAGCTTTGACGCTAAGTACTTTAATAATGTTGTAATTAAGTATTTAGATAGCTCTAATAAAAAATCAATAGAATTTTGGGATAGTAACCGTCCTGTAGCCTTACTTCCAAATGAAGCATTAGATTATATTAAAAAGGATAGTCTGGAAAAATTAAGGTCATCGCCAGCCTATATGGATAGTGTTGATAGTATTAGGAATAGGCCCAAATTGTTCAATGTATTGATAACAGGCTATAATTACAGTATCCAATCTAAAAAAACATTCCTCAGATTCAATCCTTTATTAACGCTATATCCTAGTTATTTTAATCCAGCAGAAGGCCGAGTCATGAATTTTGGAATGTCTTACACCCAACAATTAAAAAAGTACAATCGTTTGGAAATAAATCCAGTACTAAGGTATGGATTAAGTAAAGAGAAATTGTTTGGAGAACTTATCACAAATTATACATTCCCATCAAAATCAAGGTCCTTTTTGAATGTAGGATTTGGGAATACTGTGTTTCAGTTCAACAACAACAATCCTATTTCTGAATTTTTGAATTCAGTGGGGGGATATATTTGGAGCCGAAATGATATGAAAACCTACGAAGCGTCCTACTTTAAAATAAGATATGGCCAAAGTTTTGGCCAAGGGATTGATGCCGCCGTTGGTGTGCAGTATCAAAATCGTAAACCAATGGACAATGTAGTTTTAAAAATAAAGGATAAGGTATTTATGCCAAATTATCCTACTACTTTAATGAACGCAAATTTGGTGCCACACACATCCTTAGTGTTTAATTTTAATCTTACATGGAGACCTTTTTCCCAATACCTAGAGTTGCCTGATCGTTTGATTAATTTGGGGTCAAAATATCCAACCCTTAATTTTAATGTCGCCACTGGCTTACCATCAATCATGGGAAGTAATGTTGACTTTATGAAATGGCGCGTAACCGCTACGCAAAATTTGAACTTAAAATTGTACGGTAAATTAGATGCCAAATTCATAGTAGGTGGATTTTCTAATACGAACCAAGTATTTGCGCCCGACTATCAACACTATTTAGGGAATGAAATTGCGATTAATAATAATTATATGAATGGATTTCAGTTATTGCCTTATTATACATTTAGTAATACAGCCTCCCTTTACACAGAGTCCCATTTTGAATACCATTTGAATGGCTTTATTTCCAATAAAATCCCCGTATTTAAAAAGCTAAATTGGTTTTTTGTATTAGGTGCCAATACCTTAAATATAAATGGCAAGCCAAATTATTATGAAACATTCGTTTCCGTTGAAAAAATATTTAAACTAGTACGTGTTGATTTTGTAAATGGGTATTTACAAAATGGACCCAAAACACAGGGGGTTAAATTTTCTTATAAATTATTTTAGCGACGAATCATGGGGATATGTTCAATATCGTCCTCATAATACATTTCACCAGCTTGTTCAAAGCCCTGCTCGTTGTAAAACTTTTTTAAATAGAGTTGAGCGCCTATCTTAATAGGATGTTTGCCAAATAACCTTTCACATTCGGCAATGGAATATTGCATAAGCGCTTTGCCTGCCCCTATCCCTCGGTGTCTTGGAGAGCCAACTACACGTCCAATGCTTTGGTAGCCAGCGTAGCTTTGGTCAACATCAAATAATCTTGTGCTTGCGATTAATTCACCATTCATCCAACCCATGGTATGATAGGCTATTTGGTCATTATTGTCCATGTCTAAAAACACGCAATTTTGTTCAACGACAAACACTTCACTTCTTAATCTTAAAATAGCATAGAGCTCCTCTACATTGAGTGCTGAAAAATGCTTGGTGCTCCATTGTATGCTTGAAATTGTGGACATATAAATAGGGGGGGGGTATTCGATTACTTGTATTTACTTTTTTTGCAAAATATAGAAATAGTCAACTGCACTGTCTCTGGTTTTTGGATTGATAAACTCGCCAGTTAAGGTACTCACATGAAAGCTAGAGATGGAAGTTATTTTATTAAAGTGAGTTAGAAGGCTGTCTGGTGTATTTTTATCTTCAATTAAAATATAATCACCCTTTTTGGAAACACTTAAGTCTTCTACATTCTTGTATGCGTAATCACTATAAAAATCTAGACTTCTTGAATCGGTAATTTTATAAGTGTAGAATTTGCTTTTATCAATCTTTTTGTCATTAATAAATTTGGTCACTTTGTTTCCAAGTTGATATTCCAATAGGGGTGGGTAAAAAAACACATTTAGTAACAAATTGGTTAATAAAATGGAAAACAAACCAAAATGTACAATTTTGGGAATTCGATTATGGTTGAAATAAAGAATGGAAGCAAAGATAATTGCAGCGAGTATTAGTAAGATCGTAATTAGCAGTTTATTGTTGTTAAAAGGAATAAACAATAGATATGCCAATAAACATAAGATGATACTAAAAACAATGAAGTTGACAAGATTCAATACTTTGCTAAAATTGCTTTGGCTTCCTTTGATGGTAAGGTTGTAAATACATTTAGCAGTAATGATGGAAATAAATGGCAAAACAACATATATATAATGAGGTAGCTGATATCTACTGCTACCCAATGCTAAATAAGTAATTAAAAAACCCGGAAAAATAATCCATTCCTGGCCTACTTGAACTTTAAATTTATTTTTAATGAATTGGTAGATTTCAAAAACCAAACCAATGATAAAAAACAAAGTCCAAGGTAAGAATCCCCACAATAAGTTTTCGAATAAAAAAAAGAAGCTATCATTTTCATGCCAAATGCTTTCCCCTGTTATTCTTCCAAAACTTTGGGTCCAATAAAAAAATCTTAACCCCGAAGTACCCGTTTTGCCATACATCACTTTTTCAGGATGTAAATCAAATTGTTGGTACAATCCAATATCCATAGGGAGTAACAA
>Ga0078894_10004017_pt1 | contig 11206 bp, 10 predicted proteins | sample LauGreSu1BDMLBSD_2_FD_67506 | JGI IMG/M metagenome (GOLD analysis project Ga0078894, IMG submission 67506) | Freshwater lake microbial communities from Lake Michigan, USA - Su13.BD.MLB.SD (version 4) (version 4) | ecosystem: Environmental > Aquatic > Freshwater > Lake | place: Lake Michigan... | reverse complement strand
ACGACATTCTGTTCTTCTATACTTTCCGCATAAGTTGTTAACTGATCTACAAGATCCTTAAATGCAGCCTTGTAAGATTCCATGTATTTAAATAAATGTAAAAAGTTCAATTTTACTTTATTATAAATAATGCAATGTATGCACTCCTAGACCAAACAGCGTGTCCGCGAATAACACCATCCATGCATTAGGAGACCCCGTTAACGCCAAGTAAGCGAAGGTTAAATACAAACCAGCATGCACCGGGCGAACATTGTTCCACCATATACGCCCGCCAGCTTCCGCACCTGTGGGGCGCAAGTCAAACAAATAAATCGCCGCCATTCCGATACCAATCGCCAGAAACAGCAGACCCAACGGGAAGAGCAGATTTAAATTCGTCTTGGCAATGTAGGCAAGACCAAATCTTACCGGCATGCAGCCAAGAAGAAACATCATACGTGGAGAAAGGGAAGTCATTATAAAAGTTAAGTTAAAATATTTACAGAAAATATAATGACTCCCTTTATTCCCGCCGTTCTTATTACCCTGATGTACTTTTTAGCTGGTGTTTCTAAGATTTTTAACTTTAGCAGTGTCGTTAACGGCTTCGCCGGCTTAACTAAACTACCCTTGGTTCTTGCTCAATTAGCGATTGTACTCGTCATTATCCTAGAAATTGTCGCCCCCGCGATTATCGTCTCTTCGTCATTTAAAACCGATGAAACCAGCCGTAAATTGGCAAAATGGTCGGCCTGGGCTCTGGCCGGCTTTACCGTTCTGGCGACCCTGCTTTACCATTTTCCTCCCAAGGGTTCGCAGTACTACCCCTTTATGTCGAATGTGACCGCTGTAGGAGCATTATTGTTACTTTAATCTTTAAGCAAAATTGATCGTTTAAATTTTAAATAGACACCCATGCAAGCAATGTCTTCACAATCTAAGCCCAAGCCCAAAATCACCATAAAACCGAAAACCCCCTCCGGACTTAAAGTTAAAGTTAAAGTTAAAGTTAACCTTACCGACTACCAGATACCCCATGTCGAACAATTATCCAACATACTAAACCAGTATCCTGTTGCCATGGACTTTTCTATGCTCGGTGCCGGCAAAACCTATACCGCCTCCCACATCGCCCTAAATCACTCATTGAACTTTAAAAACGTGATCGTAATCTGCCCGCTAAGCCTACGCGCCAAGTGGGCATATATGCGCGATCATTATAAGGTACCTATTTCCCACATCGAGACCTATAACAGCGTCCGGTCGGTTAAATGCCAGCAGCCCAAGCACGGACTCTTAAAACGCGTGGACTACAAACAAACGATAGAAAGATCGGATGGCACCGACGACGCCGTCATCGATAAAATCGACTTTTTGCCCACGGACGAGCTCCGTGATCTTGTAAACCAAGGAATGTTGCTCATAATCGACGAGTTTCACAATATCAAAAACACAACGGCACAATTCTTCTCATGTCAAGCCATAATTAAGGCTATTGTTAATACGGGATTTGTAGCGAGTAACCAATCCCGTGTGTTGCTCATCTCCGGCTCGCCCTTCGACAAAGAAGACCAGATTGTAAATATGTTCCGACTGATTGGCATCATGACGGACCATCGGCTAACGCAACACAACCCCTTTACAATGAATTCTGAATGGAAAGGTTTTCAAGACATTTACGAATGCGCGCTGAACTTTTACCGAGGACGCGGTCCGACAGCACTGCCAGACGGAATCTATATTCCATACATAAATTATGGCACCGCCAGCCAATTACGGAAGCTGAGCTACCAGCTTTTTCAAAAAGCTATTAAACCCGTTATTTCATCTTCCATGAAACTACAACTGCCTCAACAAATTGACAAATTTAACGGATTCTACGACATCACGGACGATCTCGACCGCACACTACTCCTAGAAGGCATTAATAAACTTAAAAGTTGCACTAATTTTAACGGTAGTGAAGTAACGTTCAGCGGCAATACCACCGACACGTTGGCCGCTATTACCGGAGCCCTGAGAATCGTTGAGACCGCCAAAATCTCATCGATGATAAGGGTAGTTAAAAACTATCTTTCAGAGCACCCGACCAGCAAGGCCGTGATTTGCGTAAACTTTACCGACACCGTCAAGGACCTATGCGACGGTCTAAAAGAGTTTAGACCATTGGTTTTGACCGGCAGCACTAAAGATTCCGACCGAGGACCCACCATCGCTAAATTCAATGAGTATGAGCTAACCCATCGACTCCTGATTGGCAACCTCAAAGTCTGTAGCACGGGCATTGACCTCGACGATAAATTCGGCGACCGACCCCGCTTTTGCATCGTTAGCCCCAACTATTCTAGCATCGATCTTTACCAAGTGTGCCACCGGTTTCTACGCATGAATTCCAAGAGCAAGGCCACCGTCCATATGTTCTATGGCAAGCCGGCATGCGAACTGGCCATCCTTAATGCCCTAGCGACTAAATCGCGCACCATGAAAGAAACCACGGAAGAACAAGTGGCCGCGGGCGTGTTGTTCCCTTGTGATTTTACAAGCTATATTGAACCGACCGATACCGTAATCTGCAAGGATATACGTGATCTAATCCATCACGAACAGAAACGTGAACAAAGAGAACATTTTAAAATCGAGATTGAAAGGATACGTCAGATACTAGGCGGAGGAGCGTTTTAAAGTTAAAGTTAAAGTAAATTTAAATCACTGGCGGAGCATTAGTGCGCTCCTTCTTAAGAATAGGTACTTTGCAATTATACGTCACGGAAATATATTCTAGCTGTGACGTTGTTCGGCTAACCTTTTCCTCCCATGTCTCCGTTGAGTCAGGCTCTGCAGGCTCTGCTAGGGAAACCGCGTGCTTGAGCAAGACTTCCTCGATAAGCTTGCCACAATCACGCACATCAACAATATTTACCAAGGTTTTACCCCAACGCTCTTCATCTATTTCTCCTTTGATAAATTTAATCCGCAGCTTTAAAGCATCAATGTTCATCTTGCTAGTAAGCTTCGCCTCGTTATAAATCTCTGTAGCGTACTTTACAACCGCCGAAGCGTCGCGCTTATACAGAATGTAATCCAGGCTTTCGTCATCCGTTCCCGTCACTGCACTCGGTAAATAGCTGTCCTTGTCCGTGCTCTTTGATTTTCCAAACACGTTATCATCGCCCAAGGGGTTTGAATTCTTTTTTACAATCTTTCCCTTATCCCACGAAAATCGCACGCCGCAATTAGAACACCGCATATCGTTACATCCACCGTCTTTTGTAATAAGTGTCCGACACGCCGGGCACGGTTTAGTCGACTCTAGTACCTCTCGCATAGACTGCAAAATAGTCGGATCACACTGGTGGTCCGACTGTTCATTGATGATTTCATGGCACTTGGAACAATATGTGCTCTTACACCCACCACACTTGGAAAAGATAACAAGCCCGCTACAATTAGTCTTCGTGCATCCGTAATACTCCGCCCCAGACATTTTTTGTGCCAGCTCTTCAGAGGAAAAATGGTCTAGATCCAGATTGTCGAGCTCGGGTTTAGAAACGAATCCGCGCTGGACCATTTGTGACCCCCAGCGGGCAAATCGCTTTTTGTAAACAATATAATCACACCAGTCCAAATACCGCTGCACCACCGGAATCAACGTTTTCTCATGATTAACATGAATATCAGCCCAATAAGGAGAAATGCGGTTCATATAGGTTTTATACGACAACCACTTAACCAAGGTACCACGGGAAATAGATTGATTACACTTCATACACATGGGCTTACCCCATGTCAGAAAACACGTAGCACATACGGTGATACAGTCCGCCGTCGCATCACAGGAATAACACTCCCGTGATGAAAAGGTGTCGCAACAAATGTCGCAGGTTAAAGCAGCAGAGGAAGACATGGCCTAGCTGATAACAAAAATTAACCGATCAATTTAATTAATATTTAAGAAGTCGCCTGCTGTGGAACGGCTCTGCCGACCGTAACATGGGTAAGCTGTTTAACCCGTTTACTTACATTCTTACCGCCGATAATGGCGGTAACTTCCTCGGTTGTCAAGCCAATTTCATTGGTCTTAAGAGCCGCCAGCTCCATCAACGTAGGAGGTACGGTATAATATGCTTTATACAGCTCAACGGTATAAGACTCTGAGACTGAATCGCCATCAAAATCGACATGCATGGTTAAATATTGAGCCAATTTGGGAAGATTAATGGGGCATCCTTTCATCTCTGCAAGTGCCTCTTTGCTCGGCTTGGCATTGGGATCGCTACGCACATATTCTAAGTACTCCATAACAGCCTCCGGAACATCTATCTCCTCATACGACGGGACTTTACCAGGAAAGGCGTTCATTAAACGCTCCATTTTTACCTTTTTTACATTTTTTGCCTTTATGTACGTAGCCGTATCATCATATACCTCACCCAAGAAGGGCTTCGTGTCTAAAACGAAGTAGCGGGCCCATTGTTTACCACTCGCAGTAGTTGAAATTAAACTCATTATATAATTATTAATAAAAAAAGATAAAGGAGGTCGCTAGATTTACATCGAAGGCCTAATTCGTTTTGGATTTATCGATCAAATCCTTGCTTTCCTGAATGAGATACTCAATGGAAGGAGACGGCTGCGCAACCTGTCCCTGTGAAGGCACCGGAACGACGATCGCCATTACTGGTGCATTAGAAGCCGTGGCCGGTCTAATAGAATTTTTCCTGTTTTTACGAACCAACTCAGCCACCGTAGATCCACTCGCATCTACACACTGACCCAGAACACGCTCCTTGGGCTTGGACACGGAGGGAAGGGGTTTAACAGGTTTAGGCGTAGGTTTAGGTTTATCTATAACACTGGATTTCATGATTACTGTATAAGGGGAAGCAGCGTCCTTACCGTCACAGTGTTTAATGCGGCCCTGCCGATCAATAATGCCGATACACTTACCGGTAGGCTGGCTGATAATCACACCGATTAAATTAGCATCGGCGTTTAGCACATTCATATAATTTTTGCGCCCTGATGCACGATTCATTCTTTGAATTTGGTAAAGTGGGCCCGTTCGTACCGCCGGCCCTAACAGTTGTATAATTTCCTGAATCATCGTATATTTCAAAGGAATAAATTTAAAGAAGCCGGATGCATTATAGCAGGGTCAAAGACCGGCATCGGAATATCGGTAGCAATAAATGCAAAAATTGCAACAGATAAAGCAAGAACAATAAGAACCGCCACAATAATTTGTCGTATGTCGTACTCCTCCTCCATCGTATATAAAAAATGATATAATTATTTATTCGTAATGGCCACTAGATTACCAGTTTACATGGAAGTGTCTGAACTCCTAAACGAACACCCCGACTGCATAGATAAAATCTGCACCGAAGACCTGAAACCCATCGCCAAACTCGCCGAAGCCGGCAAGCTTAAAATGACAACTGTTGCCATGAATAAGATTACCAGCCGCGTAAAGCCGCCGAGTAAGCCTAAACCTGCCCCTACATCGGCAGCCGTGGAAGACACGGCATCTTCTTCACGTTCGTCCCACGCTTCTCCCATTCATACTTCTACTTCTGCTTCTGCTTCTGCTTCTACTACTTCTACCATTATCGATCTAAACAACAACCATACCCTGGCTACCTCGATGTCAACCGAACAGCTCCTGGCCGTTCTAAAATGGTCAGATAAGAACTATTATGATCCCATCGCCTGTGTCGAAGAAACTCTACTAGATGATCGAGTGTATGATTACGTTAAGCGAGTCTACGGTCAACGCATAAACGGAACCAACGATAAACGCGAAACCATGAAATCCGTAAGCTCCGCTACCGGCGTGGGTATCAAACCCACCCGTGGACGCGATGCCAAGCTGCCCATTAGCTTGCGGTCGCTGGACAACGTGTACATGGGCGAAGGAGATGTCGAAAAATGGGCCAGTCAACACCCTGGACCCTACCATCTTAGCGCCAAGATGGATGGCACTTCAGCCTTGTATTATAACGGCGTTTTATATACCCGCGGAGACGCGACCGTCGGACGCAACATTAGCCATCTTATCCCTTTTTTAAAGCTACCCAAGGTGCCCTATGCCGTGCGCGGCGAAATCGTCATTGATAATAGCGTTTTTAACCAAAAATACAAGGACAAGCCCTCGCGGCTGGGTGGCCAGATTCGCAAAATTAACCGCAACTCCGTGGCCGGTGCGCTAGGCAGTATTACACATATCGACGAAGAGTTTTTAGCCGATTTAAGTTTCCTCGCTTACGAAACGATTTATCCCGAATCTACCATGCAAGCCCGGCCCAGCGACCAGTTTCGGCAACTTAAGGAGGACGGCTTCACTGTTGCCCAGCACGAAACCGTTCCTGCCGTATCCGACAAGGTTTTGTCTGATCTGTATCACCGTCTGGTTAATACCTATAATTTTGAAGTAGACGGCGTGGTTATTCGCACCGATGCCACCTATGTCCGTGAAGCCGACAAAAACCCTGATTACGCCAAGGCTTACAAGGAAGCCCTAGCCAACGACGTCGCGGTTACCCGAATCATAGCCATGGAATGGAACGTAAGCCAATACGGATACTTGGTACCGACCATTATTTATGAACCCGTTAGTATTGGTGGCGTAACCCTTCAGAGAGCCACCGCCCACAATGCAAGGGAAGTTCACAAACTCGGTCTGGGCACCGGCGCCTTGATTGAAGTTGTTTACCGCGCGAAGGTTAACCCGCAAGTTAACCGTGTAATCGAACCCGTGAAACCGGAAATGCCTAAGGTCGCCTATAAATGGCTGCCAAGTGATTCCGCAGGTGAACCCGTTCATATTGCGTTAAACGAAGAGACTGAGGGCGGGGTCTCGGCAGAAGGCGAGGCTAAAGCAATGTTAAACACAATCGGTGTAAAACAGGTCCATAAGTTCCTTACGGAGATTGGGGCGAAAGGTATCGGCGAGACAACGGTGGAAAAGATTTTCGATAAGACCGGTTATCGTAAGGTCGGGGACTTTATTAACCTCAAGATCAATGACGTGGCTTTCTTGGGTAAGCAGTTGAGTCAGAATATTGTAAACTCCATTCAGTCGGCCATGGATCGTGTTGACCTGCCTACGCTTATGGCGAGCAGTAAGGTGTTTGGTCGTGGTCTAGGCACCAAAAAGTTCACCAACGTATTCCAACAGTTTCCTCGGTTCGCCGAAACCCGCCACACGTATCAAGAATACATTCAGCTGTTTAAACAAGTGGACGGATTTGCTGATAAAACATCTACGCTAGCAGCCCAAGGCATGGTGGATTTTTGGAGGTTTATCGATAGCCAGCTATCACCCGATATTTACAGGAAAATTATCGAAAATACCATGTTAGATAAAGATCTTAAGACGGACTCTGAATTTGAATTTGAACTTCAACCTCATCAACCTCAACCTCAACGAGAAAAGCCTTTTAAAGGTAAAAACTTTTATTTGACCGGCACCCGCGACGATAAGGTGTTGGAATTCATTAAGCTTAACGGAGGAACCATCCAATCTAGTTTCACCAGTAGTACAAATGTACTGGTAAAAAAGAATAAGGACTATAACAATACCAAAACCGCCGATGCCGTTGCCCGTGGCATACCCGTATATACGGTCGACGAATTGCTAAGTGGCGGCCCTTAAAGCCCCGCATGAGGATCGTTCGGCTCCAAGGCCGAATAGTCTCTTGACTGAATTACATAGCTAGGGTACTCCGTGGGATGCTCACGAACGAATCGCTCAGGGTCCTTCGCAAACTCCACCGGAATGGGCTGGCGCGGATAACGGAAATCCCAGTAGTGGGGCACTCCATAATAACTAACAACCGTGGCCTCGTCCAAAAAATAAGGTTGTTTAGTTTCAATCCTTACTTTGGTGTCGTTGGTAACGCTAGCGGTTTTAATGTCCGCCATAGATTTCTTTGGTAACAGTCCTTGAGTGTCCTTGTTATCGTCGGTAAACGCAGTTAAACCGTTGATATACTCATTGCCGGGAACCTGCTGTCTCTGCAATACAAAGTCCACATTATCTAACTCGTTAAATTGTTGGGAGTATACGTTGTTCGTAACGGGAATCGTAATGGCCGACCATCCTGACGGGGAGCCACCGGATTGATTCGTCTTTAAACTTAAATTCAACGTTACCAGTAATGATGTTATCAGAAAAACAAGTAGTAGACCTGTAATATTCATTATATTAGTTAGTAAAAATTTAAATTGATAAATAATTCTTTATATAAAAATATGATGTTGCGTGTTTGCAAGCGTGATGGTCGCCTCGAAGAGGCCCAATTTCAAAAGGTTACCGATCGGATCGAGTATCTTCGCAAAGGTCTCTTGCCTGACGGCACCTCCATCGGTGACCCTCTCGATGTATCTTCTAATACCATTGCCAAAGAAGTTATCTCCAAAATCGCCGATAAAATTACCACCAGCGAGCTTGACGAATTCGCCGCCAAGTTTTGCGCCAGTCTAGCTACCGAAGATTACCAGTATTGCCTTCTGGGCGGCCGCATTGCCGCCTCGAATCATCAGAAAAACACCATTAGTTCCTTCTCGGAGACCGTTCGCCTCCTGTATGAAAACAAGCGGGCTACCCAAAGCTCCAATGGCGTGCCCCTGCCTTACCCTCTATTAAACCGCGTGGTCTACAAGTTTGTACAAGCCAATGCCCGTGATCTAGAAGCCATGATTCATCAGGAGCGTGACTATATTTTTGACTATTTCGGTTTTGAAACCTTGAAAAAGGCCTACTTTCTTCGCCGCCTAGACGGCGCCTTATCCGTCTGTGAAACCCCTCAGCACATGTACATGCGCGTTGCCGTGGCCTTGGCCGTCCGCAATGGCTCTCTATCTACACGCGAAGCTAAGCTGACCCATATTAAGCGCACTTATGATGCCTTGTCGCTGGGTAAATACTCACATGCCAGTCCCACCATGTTTAACGCCGGCACCCATACCGAACAGCTGTCGTCCTGCTACCTGCTGGGTATTGGAGACAGTATGGTTGAAGCCGGCGGTATCCCGGACTGTTGGAAGTCCTGTGCGGAAATCTCCAAGGTGGCCGGTGGTATTGGCGTCGGTATTCAAACCATCCGCGCGGCCGGCTCGGAAATCGCCGGCACGGGTGGCAAGAGTGACGGTATTGTACCCATGATTCGCGTGTTTAATGATATTGCCCGTTATGTGAACCAGGGTGGTCGCCGCCCGGGTGCGATTAAGATGAGCATTGAACCGTGGCACGGGGATATTCATCAGTTTCTGGATCTTAAAAAGAACATTGGGGCGGAAGAGCAACGTGCGCGTGATTTGACCTATGCCTTGTGGATGCCCGATTTGTTTATGCGTCGTCTGCAGGATAGTATTACGTCCAACAAGGACGTGGTCTGGAGTTTGATGTGTCCGAATATGTGTCCTGGGTTGTATACCACGTATGGCGACGAGTTTGAGAAGCTCTACACGAAATACGAGTCCGAGGGTCGTTTTCTGAAGCAGGTTAAAATCAAGGACCTGTGGAACGAGATCTTGACGGCTCAGAAGGAGACCGGAGGACCGGATATCTTGTACAAGGATTCGATTAACCGCAAGAGCAACCAGAAGAACCTGGGCGTTATTCGCAACAGTAACTTGTGCTCCGAGATTCTAGAGTATTCCGACGAGAGCGAGTATGCGGTGTGTAATTTGGCGAGCATCTCCTTGTCGGCGTTTGTAAAGACGGATTTAAATTTAAAGCCGTATTTTGACTTCGAGGATCTGCACGAAACCTGTAAAATCGCCCACAAGAATCTCGATCACATCATCGATATTAACTTTTATCCCGTAGACAAGTGCCGTAAGTCCAACCTTAAGCACCGGCCCGTGGGTCTGGGCACCCAGGGCTTCGCCGATGCCTTGCTGGCGCTGGGCCTCTCGTTTGAGACAACCACCGATGAGGAGAAAAAGCTAACCGTTATTACCGAAGCCACCCGCCTGTTTAACCGCAAGGTAGCCGAGACCATGTATTACGCCTGCATTGAAGCCAGCATGGAGCTGTCCCGGGATCGCGAGGACGACATGAACGCATTGCGCGACTTGTATGCCAAGGGCGATCTGAAGTTTTTCGAGAACGGTCTGGATCTCGCCACGCCTTCCTCAGACCTAACGCTCCGGGCGCGGCCGATCCTACAAGAAATCGTGTCGACGGGCCCGGTGGGTGCGTATTCTAGTTACGTCGGGTCGCCCACGAGTGAGGGTAAGCTACAGTACCATCTGTGGGACGTCGAACCCTTGCCTGGTTTTCTGGACTGGTCGGCACTCTTGAAACAAGTGGCGCGGTATGGCCTGCGCAACAGTCTGGTTCGAGCGGACATGCCTACTGCGAGCACAGCGCAGGTGCTCGGTAACTCCGAGTGTACGGAGCCTTACAAGTACTGTATTTACACTCGTCGTGTAACAGCGGGTGAGTTCATTGTGGTAAACAAGTACTTGCACAATGATTTAAAGGTTTTGAACTTGTGGACACCGCAGCTTAAGAAGGATATTATTCGTTATCGTGGCAGTATTCAGGACATTAAGCAGATTCCTCTTCACATTCGTGATCGTTACCGTACGGCCTTCGAGATTAGTAAGCGGACAATTCAGATTTTGGCGGCGGATCGCGGGGCGTTTATTGATCAGACCCAGAGCATGAACTATTTCGTGTCTCGCCCGACGAACAATATTTTGACGAACATCCATTTGGGGGCGTGGTCGATGGGGCTTAAGACGGGTATGTACTACCTGCGCCGTGAGCCGGTTGAGCATCCTATCCAGTTTACGGTGGAAAAGGGATTTACGCTGAATGGAGCGGGCGGAGCGTCAGGGGATCCGAAGGAGTGTACGTCCTGCAGTGCTTAAAGATTTAAAGGCTTTAAGGATTAAAAATTTAAAGGCTTTAACTATAATGTTTCCATTGGATCCTTTTTATTTCGTGATTGCTTTGGCGGTGGGATTATTATATGCGTACCTTACCGCACCGAAACCGAAGGTCGTCGTCATGTATCCTACGCCGGATAATGCCGGTAAGATTACGTATCGTGATGACGCCGGTGTCTGTTACAAATATCGAGTTCTTGAAACTGCTTGCCCGGCCGATACTGGTATGATCAAAGAAGTTCCGATTCAGATTTAAAGGCATCTTTTAAAATTTAGTTACTTTGGTTTTAAAGAAATAAAAATATTTCGTTAAGGTATAATG